>Ga0213863_10000098_pt1 | contig 64479 bp, 68 predicted proteins | sample PICome_8_FD_160128 | JGI IMG/M metagenome (GOLD analysis project Ga0213863, IMG submission 160128) | Coastal seawater microbial communities near Pivers Island, North Carolina, United States - PICO497 | ecosystem: Environmental > Aquatic > Marine > Coastal | place: USA: North Carolina...
TAGCTTCGAGACACTACTTGCCGCCCTTTCCGCCGCGGATCTGGTCGGTGCGTTAACCGACGAAGATAAGCGCTATACTGTCTTTGCGCCCACCGATGCAGCCTTCGCAAAATTGGGCACAGAGGCCATCAACGGCCTGCTGGCGGATCCTGCAACGCTCGCAGATATCCTGCTCTACCACGTCTACGCTGATGCAGTCGTGCTTGCGGATGGGGCTATCTCGGTGGCAGCATCCGATCAGTCCATTCTCGAAATGGCCAATGAAAACGACGAAAAGTCGGGTGGCCGAACGGCCCTTTCCCTAAGCGACACCGGTCTTACTGTAAACTTGGCGTCCGTCACCAGCGCCAACGTTATGGCGTCAAATGGCGTCATTCATGTAATCGATAACGTCATGCTGCCACCGGTTTCGAAAGGCGATGTTACAACCAATATTGTTGACACTGCCGTCGCTGCAGGGACGTTTACGACGTTGGTGACCGCACTTGAAACTGCCGGCCTCGTCGATGCCTTGAGCGATCCCGATAGCGAACTCACCGTGTTCGCGCCGACCGACGCCGCTTTCGAGCTCCTTGACGCCGATTCGCTGTCCGCCTTGTTGGCAGATGCTGAAGCACTAACGACGCTACTCACCACCCATGTCATCGCGGGTTCAGCAGTTGACGCTGTGACTGCCTACTCGTTGAATGGGACTATGGTTGAAACGCTCTCTGGAGAAAAAGTCGGAGTTGCTATTGAAGACGGCAGCTTACTCATTCAAGACGCCAAGGTGATCTCCAGCGACATCTACACGACCAACGGCATAATTCATGTCATTGATCGCGTTATTACAGCGCCTTCAAACGAGTAGGATTAGCCCACGCGCATTGGCGGCTTGTCGATGACCCCTTCGTAACTTTTGGATTGAGGATGCCCAGTGCATCCTCAACCAGCTAAAGCTTTCTTAAACACGCGCTTTGATTCCGTATGAAGGGTTAGGAAACCCGGATATGCATTGATGGATGAAAAAGGGTAAAAAACCAACGGTCCAACGGCCAAAAAAGTTGTAGTACTCAATGGAGTTGGATCCCTATATCCTAGGAACATTATTCCATTAGCGTTGAATAAATTTAAACCACGATCTGTATTAAGACAGAAATCCCCAAAGAAATTTGTGAAATAGATGGTGAACTAAAAGCAATCTGTCATTCGCATGACACTGCGTGTATTTGGATTTTCAAATCTAGAGGAGATATAAATAATTTCATGAATGATACAGTCGGCATTAAGAAAAGAGAAAGAGAAAAATATTTTTCATATAATTATGGGCAAAAATGAGAAACCCTTGCCACGGGCACTCTGCTGCGGTGGAGTAGGCTAAGGTGTCCATCAAATATGAGTGAAAAATTATTAATTTCGAATTCAATCATGTGGGCAGCAGCAATGCTTGCTGTTGCAATTGTCGAAGAAAAGCAATTTGCAATTTTGCTGCTTGTTGTATTGGCAACAGTTTCGTTAATGTTTTTAAAGCAAGGGAATGAGCAGCAAAATTAGATCGCTAAAGCGATTCATTGATGGTGGAAGAACCCAATCCAGATTAATTTTCTATAGAAGTCATCATGCAAACCCATGTAAAAAATTTTGTTAGATCCGTGATTGTTAATGCAATGATGTGGGGTTTTATTTTTTGGTTCTTTTTTAAATTTATGCTTTAAAAAAAGAGGCAGTAATTTCGACATCGTTACCGTTGAGAAGGTGCTAATTCCCGTCTATCGCTGGCTTAAACAGTCTCTACAACGTCGGTTTGGCCAATGATGGTAGATTTTAGAATGTCTTCAAAAGCGCCATCTGCTTTGGTCACGATCAGCCTGTCCGAACTTTGATTATTCAGTTGAGGGTCGATGGTACCGATCGCTTCGAGAACTTCATCGGTCTTCCAGTGCTTAAAGGTGATTTTAACCATAGCGTTTAAACTTCCTTGTCTATTATCGGGTCTTTTTCCTGGTCGGGCTCGCAGAGCCTAGAGATCGAATTGCATCGTTGGCTATCGGTTCGCGTGTTGATCGCTGAAAACGGTAGACAACAGATGCGCCGCACGTTGTTTGATTAACCCAAAACCTGCGCGGAGAGTTTACAAGATGTTCGCTTGAATGGGCATTATGCGCTAGAGATTAATCGACTCAATTGCGATGGATGACGCCTGAGAATATTTAGGGCTGTCGAAAGTGACTGAATCGAAGCGCTCAGTGCTTCGTGAGATGATACAATTTTGATGTTTTGCTCGGAACGGGAAGGAGCTAGTTTATCTCTCCCCGCGCCTGTGCAGACACTTGAATTTGGGATCCCTATGGACGTCACTGAAATCTTAGAAGCGCTCAATCCTGAGCAGCGCGCTGCCGTCACAGCGCCGCCCGGCAGCGCCTTGGTTTTGGCTGGGGCTGGTAGCGGCAAAACCCGTGTTCTGACCCAAAGGATCGCCTGGCTGGTCCAAACTGAGGGAATATCGCCCTTTGGGATCTTGGCGGTAACCTTTACCAACAAAGCGGCAGCTGAAATGCGCGCGCGCATAGAAGAGCATCTGAAGATGCCGCTCCGTGGTATGTGGGTGGGCACCTTCCATGGGCTGGCGCATCGTTTTTTACGGGCGCATTGGCAGGACGCCGGCCTCGACCAAAATTTTCAGATCATCGATGCTGACGACCAACTTCGTTTGGTTAAAAGGATTCTCAGCAACCTTTCCATTGACGATAAAAAGTGGCCAGCTAAACAAGCGGTTTGGTGGATTAATGCCCAGAAAGATGAAGGCCTCCGGTCAAATCACATTCAAAATGATGGCGATTTGTTTTTGGCGACGCATCTCAGCATTTATCGTGCGTATGAAGAAGCTTGCGAGCGCGGCGGGATGGTTGATTTTGCAGAGTTATTGCTGCGGACGCATGAAACCTTGTTGTCTAACCAGGTTTTACTGCAACACTATCAGGACCGCTTCAAAGCCGTGTTGGTTGATGAATTTCAAGACACCAATGCAATTCAGTATGCTTGGCTGCGCATCATTACCGGACAGGCTGATAAGCTCATGGTGGTTGGCGACGATGATCAATCGATCTATGGTTGGCGTGGAGCAAAGATCGAGAATATTCAACGTTTTCAGGATGACTTCCCCAGCGCAGTGATCTACCGCTTAGAGCAGAATTACCGCTCAACTGGGGCTATTTTAGGAGCTGCTAATGCGCTCATCGAAAACAACGATGATCGGCTCGGAAAACAGCTGTGGACCGATTTGGGCGATGGTGATCCGCTGTCTCTCTATGCTGCTTACAACGAAATCGATGAGGCTCGTTATATTGTCGAGCGAATTAAAACCTATTTTGAAGGGGGGCATCCCTACCAGGACTGCGCGATCTTGTATCGATCAAATGCTCAGTCACGGGTGCTCGAAGAAGCGCTGCTTCGCTCGCAATTACCCTATCGCATTTATGGCGGACAAAGATTCTTTGAACGCGCAGAAATCCGATCATCCCTGGCCTATTTGAAGCTGATTAGTCAGCGTCAGAGCGATGCGGCTTTTGAGCGCGTGGTGAACTTACCGCCTCGAGGTATCGGTGATAAGTCGGTTCAAAAAATTAGGGATAGGGCGCGGGAAAACCAAGAATCCTTATGGCAGGCGGCATCACACTTGATTACCAGCGGCGAATTTACAGCTCGAGCGACGACCGCAGTCAGCGGCTTTCTAAAATTGATCGATGACCTAGATGCGGCTACTGACAATTTGGATCTAGCCCATATGGTGCAAGAAACCATCGATGCGGCTGGGCTGAAAACTTTCTATGAGCGTGAGGGGGGTGAGCGAGGCCAAGCAAGACTCGAGAATCTTGAAGAATTGATTGCCGCCGCTGAAACATTTGATCCCGAAGACATGCCGCTCTTTGATGATGGTCCGCAGGTCGAAATGACCTTACTTGATGAATTTCTGAGCCATGCGTCTTTAGAGGCTGGTGAGGGCCGGGGCGAACCCAATCAGGACAGCGTGCAGATGATGACCATGCACAGCGCAAAGGGTCTTGAGTTCCCCGTGGTTTTTCTTGCAGGGATGGAGGAAGGCTTGTTCCCTCATCAAATGTCGGTGGATGAACCAGGCAGAATGGAGGAAGAGCGGCGTTTGTGTTACGTAGGCTTAACCCGAGCCATGCAAAAACTCCATCTAACCTATGCTGAAGCGAGGCGGCTTAATGGTAGTGACCATTACAACCGGGCGTCTCGCTTTGTGCAGGAGATCCCCAACACCTTTGTCGAAGAGGTGCGTGCCCATGAGTCGATTGTTCGGCCCGCCTATGAAACAAGCCACACGGTCAAGCGTGTGTCCAGCGAGGTTGAGGGCACCAGTTTCGAGCTGGGCCAGAAGGTAGGTCATGCTAAATTTGGTGAGGGCGTGATCCTAAATTATGAAGGCCAAGGTCAGCAAGCGCGGGTCCAGGTCAAGTTTGAACAGGCGGGGACCAAATGGCTGATGTTGTCCTTCGCGAAATTACAACCCATCTAGGTGATTAGTATGATGCAAAAAAAAATCTTAATCTGGAGCAGCATATTCGCGATGCTCCTTGGTTGCAGTGCGGGCTCGGAAACGGTGTCCTCAGAAGCTTCGAGTCAGTCTGAGCCAGCTCAAACTTATCAATGGCGGTTGGTGACCACTTGGCCAAAAAACCTGCCCGGTCTTGGGATGGCGCCTGAAAAAATTGCAGACCGGATTCGAGTGATGAGTGATGGCCGGCTCGACATCAAGGTTTATGGCGCTGGCGAGGTGGTGCCGGCTCTAGAGACTTTCGAGGCAGTCTCTCAAGGCACCGTCCAAATGGGTCATGGAGCAGCCTACTACTGGCGCGGGAGCGTTCCCATTGCCCAATTTTTTACGGCGGTTCCGTTTGGACTCTCTGCCCAGGAGATGAATGGTTGGCTTTTGCATGGGGGCGGTATGGCGCTTTGGGAAGAGCTCTACGCCCAGTACAATCTCGTGCCCGTTGTGGGAGGCAACACCGGAGTGCAGATGGCGGGATGGTTTAATAAGGAAATTAACACTCTGGCAGACCTACAAGGGGTCAAAATGCGCATCCCAGGTTTCGGTGGAGAGGTCTTCGAGGCCGCTGGAGGGACTGCGGTGAATATCCCCGCAGGCGAGATTTTTACCAGCCTGCAAACAGGCGTTATAGATGCTGCTGAGTGGGTCGGTCCGTTTAATGATTTGGTGCTGGGCTTTCATCAGGTTGCAAAGTACTACTACTATCCGGGCTGGCAGGAGCCTGGCCCAACCCTTGAACTCATTGTGAACAAAGAAGCGTTTGATGCATTGCCCTCTGATTTACAGGAGATTGTTCGCAGTGCATCACAAGCAGTCAACAGTGATGTGTTATCGGAATACACTGCTCGAAATAATCGAGCGCTCAAAGAAATGGTTGAGCAACACGCTGTCGAGGTCCGTCGCTTGCCAGATGATGTGCTTGCGCAGCTCAAGAAAATATCTGATCAACGTGTAGCTGCGCTGGTGGGAGATGACCCTTTAAATCAGCGTATTTATGAATCTTATCAGGACTACCGAAGCAGTGTGATGGACTATAACGAGTTGTCAGAACGTGCGTTTTTGAATGTTCGAGCAGAACTTGAGGGTTATGACCCATAGAACTGCTCTGGTAACCAAGTGGCTATCCACGGCTGCCAAGCAATGAGGATCAGTAATAAAATTTGAATCGCTATGAAAGGCAATACGCCGCGATAAATATGAAGGGTTGTTACCTCGGGTGGCGCGACGCCGCGTAGATAAAATAACGCAAATCCGAAAGGCGGGGTTAGGAACGAGGTTTGAAGATTGATTGCGATCATGATGCCAAGCCAAATCGGATCAACCCCGAGCGCCATAAGGATTGGACCCACGATCGGCACAACCACAAAGGTGATTTCGATAAAGTCTAAGATAAACCCTAAAAGAAAGATGACGACCATGGTGATGACCATTGCGCCAGTGACTCCGCCAGGCATCTGATCAAAAAGATGGGCAACCGCTTCATCTCCGCCATAACCTCGAAAGACCAGCGAAAATAAAGACGCCCCAATCAAAATAAAAAAGACCATGGCTGTGGTCTCGGTGGTCGCAATTAATCCAGACTTTAAGTCCTGAAGGCTCAGGCTTTTTCGCACAAGCGCAAGGCCAAGTGCACCTAGGGCGCCAATACCCGCGGCTTCGGTGGGTGTCGCCGCGCCCACAATGATCGATCCTAAAACCAGTGCGATTAGAATAAGCGGCGGAAAGGCGCTGGCGATCAGCTTGAGTGCTGTCACCTTGGGCAGATTGGCTGGGGGCGCAAGGCTTGGTTTGGTGAGAGCGATGGCAAGCATAAATAAACAATACAGACCGACTAAGATCAGTCCAGGGAGCATTGCTCCGGCAAACAAATCGCCGACAGAAATTGATCTCGGGTTAAAGACCCCAAGGCTGAGTTGAGATTGTTGATAGGCGCTGCTGATCACGTCTCCCAAAAGAACCAACGCTATTGAAGGTGGAATAATTTGGCCGAGGGTGCCTGTTGCGCAAATGGTTCCTGTAGCGAGGGCTGGATGGTAGCCGGCACGCAGCATGGTCGGAAGAGCCATCAAGCCCATGGTAACCACAGTTGCGCCTACGATGCCCGTGCTTGCAGCCATCAGCATGCCGACAAGACAAACGGCAAGCCCAAGACCGCCTGGCATACCTGAAAAAGCTCGGGTCATGGCATCAAGCAGGTCTTCAGCAATCTTAGAGCGTTCTAAAATGACGCCCATCAATACAAAAAGCGGCACAGCGATCAGTGTCTCATTGGTCATAATGCCAAACAGACGGTTTGGCATTGCGTAAAGGAATGCCAGATCAAAGTGACCGCCGACGGCGCCAATTAAGGCGGCGATTAGGGCTGTTCCGGCCAGCGTGAGTGCTACGGGATACCCTAGGAGAAGAAACCCAAAAACGGCGATGAACATTAAAAGCGCAGCGATGCCCATGTTAACGCCGCAGGGCCTCTATGGCCTTCAGGGTTTGTGAGAAGCCTTGCATTAAAAGCAGAATGGCCATGACAGGAATGAGGGTTTTTAAGACAAAGATCCCTGGAAGCCCGCCCGGTGCGCTGGATGATTCAAGTACCGACCAAGAGAAGCTGACGTAGGAAAAACTGGTTACTAAAAACAAAATGGCAACTGGCAATAAAAAAAAGCAGAAACCTATGATTTCAATCCAGTGCTTTTGCCTAGGTTTTAGTCGCCGATGTACGACGTCTACTCGAACGTGGGCATTATTCTTGAGCGCAAAGCCGATGGCCAGCATCATGAGCGAGCCGTGCAGATAGACGATGGACTCTTGCAAAGGGATTGAGCCTAAATTCAAAAAATAACGAAAGACCACCACCATCGCAGTGATGATGACCATGATCAAAGCGAACCATCCCACAAAAGCACCAATGGCTGACGAAATTTGGTCGATACGGCGATGCACTAAGTTCATTAATCGAGCACCACGAGTTCGACTAAAACCGAGAGAAAAAGAACGCCGCCGACCCACTGGTTATGGCGGAAAGCTCGAAAGCATCCGTCTCTGCTGCGGTCGCGAATGAGCCACTGTTGGTAGAACAAGAGACAGGTAATTAAACCGATAAAACCGTGATAAAAGTCACTGAATCCAGCTTGATGGCCAACGAGCCAAAGGAGAGACACGAATAGCCCTTGCAACACACCGATCATGAATCGGTCGAGGTCTCCAAATAAAATCGCCGTAGATTTGACGCCAATGAGAAGATCGTCATCGCGATCAACCATGGCATATTCGGTGTCGTAGGCAACAACCCACACTAGGTTGGCGAGGAATAGTAAGCCTGCCGTTTCGTTCAACGTTCCAGTAGTAGCAGTAAATGCCATCGGAATTCCAAATGAGAAGGCGATACCAAGAATCACCTGGGGTAAGTGTGTGAAGCGCTTCATCAGCGGGTAGATACCAGCGAACAAAACCGCTGCGGCGCTGAGGAGAAGGGTTGGCAGGTTAGTTGTCAGCACCAAAGCAAGCGCAAGCAGCAAAAAAACTGCCATCAGCGTGAGGGCGTCCTTGATTGCGAGCCTTCCCTCCGCAAATGGTCGCGACCGAGTGCGCTTTACAAGCGGGTCAAAATTTCGATCCGAGACATCATTGACGATGCAACCGGCTGAACGTGTCAGAAAGGTTCCAAAGACGAAAACGAAAACAAGATGCCAACCTGGCCAGCCCCCAGCAGCAATCCAAAGGGCAGTCACCGTTGGCCACAATAAAAGTAATGTGCCGACAGGTTTGTCCAGCCTAGACACTTCGAGCAGCGCTTTTGAACGGGGTTGTTGAAGAAAAGTTAAGACCATGAAGATATGCAGTCGAGGCGGTAAATGCGATAGTATACGACGCTGAGCGAGCAGGCGAGTCTGGATTTGCGCCTGGATTCCTCACAATTCCTTCAACAACAAAGATGTGGTGTTATGAAAAAGTGGCAATGTATTGTTTGCGGATTTATTTATGATGAAGCCGAGGGTTTAGAAGAAGAAGGCATTGCGCCGGGAACTGCATGGGATGACATTCCGGAGGATTGGGTATGTCCAGAATGTGGTGTTGGTAAAGCCGATTTCGAGATGATTGAAATCGATTAAAGCCGAGGCACTTAGGCCTCTTCAACTGAGAGAACGCCATGGATCGAGCCAAGCTTACCCGTAACATTCTAATCGGCATGGTGGCCGGGTTTCTCTTGGGATCTATAATCCACTTTGCCGAATTCAGCCCCGACGGCATGGTTTCAAGCGTCTTAGTCAGCGGTATTTTCTATGTGGGTGGCCAGGTTTTTATCGCGAGCTTAAAGCTTTTGGTTGTGCCCCTCGTGTTTGTCTCTCTTGTGTGTGGTGCGGGCAATCTAGCCGGCAACAATAACATGGGCGTCATTGGTCTTAAGACTGTCGGCCTTTACCTGCTGACCACCGCTGCAGCGATTGTGATGGCTTTGGGTGTTGCCAATGTGCTCAACCCAGGGCTCGGAATCAATCTGGCCGAGGGATCTTCGTTTGTTGCAAAAGAGAGCCCATCTCTGGTGCAAGTGATTATCGATATATTCCCAAGCAATCCCATTAAAGCCATGGCCGAAGGCAACATGCTGCAAATCATCGTTTTTGCGATTTTGTTAGGCATAGCAATGACCCGGGCTGGCGAGCACGGCACAAACCTTAGGGCGTCTATGGCGCGTTGGAATGAGGTCATTATGCAGCTTGTTTTAATGCTCATGCAGGCCGCCCCCGTCGGTGTCTTTTGCCTGATGGTGACCCTATTTGCAAAGCTTGGCTATGGCGCCATCAGTGATTTGATTACCTATTTTGTCTGCGTCCTATTGGTCTTAGCGCTGCACTTTACGCTCACTTATTCGATTCTTATTCGTGTGCTGGTGGGCGTGAATCCATTGACGTTTTATCGGCGAATGCTGCCCGTCATGGCCTTCGGTTTTAGCACCTCTTCTAGTGGCGCAACTTTGCCGGTGACCCTTGAGACTGTTGAGAAGCGGTTGGGAGTGGATAAGGGCGTTGGTAGTTTTGTGATCCCTTTGGGCGCGACCATCAACATGGATGGCACGGCGATTATGCAGGGCGTCACCACGGTTTTTATCGCCCAAGCTTACAATGTGGATATTGGCATGGCGGGTTACCTAATGGTGATTTTGACGGCGACGATGGCGTCTATTGGTACGGCCGGGGTTCCTGGTGTCGGGCTGATCACGCTTGCCCTTGTGTTGACTCAGGTGGGTCTGCCGGTTGAAGGCATCGCTTTAATTATTGGCGTTGATCGTCTTTTAGACATGTCGAGAACAGTCGTGAACGTTGTAGGTGATGCGACTGTTGCTAGCGTGGTGGCGAGATCTGAAGATGCATTTGATGATGACGTATTCAATCGGGAGACTGCTGCTTAATCAGGCTTGTTGGTAGTGGTCAATGGCGCCAACCCAACGGCTGATCAAAGCCTCCGCTTGTTTGTGGTGCTCAGATGCGATGGTTTGAGCGATGCGATGTGCTTGCGGGAGCAGGTCATCATCTCTTGCAAGATCTGCGATTTTAAAAGCGACTTCACCAGATTGCCGCTCCCCTAGGACATCTCCAGGGCCTCGAATCGCAAGGTCTTGCTCTGCAATATAAAAACCATCTTGAGAGGCGCGCATTACGCTCAGTCGCTGCTTTGAGAGTTGTCCAAGGGGCGGTTGATAAAGTAGTAAGCAATAACTCTCTTTCGCGCCCCGACCGATTCGACCTCTTAATTGGTGTAGCTGGGTGAGCCCCAGTCGTTCAGCGTTTTCGATAACCATGAAACTGGCATTGGGTACATCAACGCCCACTTCGATGACGGTGGTAGCGACTAGAATTTGAGTTTTGCCCGCTTTGAAATCGGCCATCACCCTCTGTTTATCCGTGTTAGACATTTTTCCGTGGATGAGCTCAACCAGGAGGTCGGGCAATTCCCGCCTGAGCTCTTCAAGCAAGGTCTCGGCGGCTTGAGCATTTAAAGTCTCAGAAGGGTCAATGAGGGTGCAGACCCAGTAAGCCTGAGCGCCCGCACCACACGCTTCTTTGAGCCGCGCCATGACACTTTGCCGTTTATGATTGGCAAGCACGCGTGTCTCTATAGGCGTCCGGCCAGGCGGAAGTTCGTCGATGATTGAACAATCCATGTTGGCGTACAATGTCATGGTCAATGTTCGGGGAATGGGCGTTGCCGTCATGATCAGCTGGTGTGGTGTTGATTCGTTCTCACGGCCTTTATCGCGCAGTGCCATCCGCTGATGGACCCCAAACCGATGTTGCTCATCAATGATAATGAGCCCAAGTTTTGAAAATTCTACGCCCTCTTGGAAAAGCGCATGGGTGCCGATGACCATTTCAGCTTCACCACTATTGAGCGCGGCAAGGTGCTCTCTGCGCAGACTGGGTTTTAGGCTTCCGGTGATCAACCGAGGCACGATTCCTAGCGGCTGGAGCCAGTTTTCGAAGGTTTGATGGTGCTGCGCCGCTAGAATTTCAGTAGGTGCCATCAAGGCCACTTGTTGGCCGCTGCTGATTGCAATGAGCGCGCTAAAAGCTGCAACGACGGTTTTACCAGACCCAACGTCGCCTTGTACAAGCCGGAGCATCGGTGTTTTGGATCCTAGGTCTTGAAAAATTTCTTCGATTACGCGTGATTGGGCTCCAGTCAATTGAAACCCAAGCTGTTGATGAAAGGCATCAATAAGAATTTGATCTGGAAGAAGGCAAGGTGCCGATCGTACCGCCAACTGGGCTTTCATCTGTATTAGGCCGAGTTGGTAGGCGGTGAGTTCTTCTAATGCCAAAATTCTTTGGGATGGGTCTAAACCGGCCAGCAGTTGCATCACATCGACATTTTCTGGTGGTGCATGTAGGTGCTTTAGACAGACCATCAAATCAGGAAAGTCACTGTTTGGAATGAGTGGAGGCAGACCCTCTGTCAGGAGGGGTAATGACAACGCTTGTGTGATGGTCCGTCGAATAAAGTTTTGGGTGATGCCGTCCGTCGCTGGATAAACGGGTGTGAGGGTTTTACTCAGTGGCGCTGTTACTGAGAGTGAATATTCGGGATGGTAGAGTTCAAGACCAGAGGCGCCCCGACGGGGTGCGCCATAGCATCGTAATCTTGGCTTAGCTTCCAGTCCCTTTTGTTGCGCTTTGGAAAAATGGAAAAACCGCAATGTGAGCTGCCCGGAGTTATCCCGTAGGGTGACAACGAGACTGCGCCTCCTGCCAAACTGCACCGCGACTTGTACGACGTCTCCCTCAATGACAGCGCCTTGTTCGACGTTCAGCGCAGCAATCGGCGTTATGCGTGTGCGGTCTTCATAGCGATGGGGGAGGTGCAGCAATAGATCTTGAATGGAGTAGATACCCAGGCGATTGAGCTTTTGGCTCTGAGCTTGCCCAATGCCTTTTAGCGTTCTGATGTCGGTTTGACGCAGTGCGTCAGCCATCAGCTTTGACCAAGATTGCGTCGATCTCAATGCGAGCGCCTTTGGGCAAAGCGTTGACGCCAATGGTTGTCCTAGCAGGGTAGGGCAGTGTCAGGGCTTGTTCGAGCAACTGATTCACAACGTCGAAGTCGGCGAGATCGACAAGGTAGATGGTGAGCTTTACCAGATGATTCAGGGGCGCCTGTGCGGCTTCGGCGACTGCCGTGAGATTGCGAAGAATTTGCTGAGTTTGATCAACAATGCCTGATCCCACTAAGGTCCCCTGAATTGGATCTAGTCCCAGTTGGCCGCTGACAAAGATGAAACCTCCGGACGCGATGCCCTGGGAATAAGGCCCTATAGCTGCGGGGGCTTTTGGGGTTGAAATTTCGGTCGTTGGGGTAGTCATTAGCTTCTGACTCGAAGGATCTTGTTAATGTTGTGAATGTGGCGGATTTTTCGGATGACCCTTGCCAAATGAACTCGATCGCTCACGTTGATGACCAAATTGACGGTCGCGAGGTGCGCGTCGCGCTCGATAATGCTGATGCGATCGATACTGGCATCAGCGCCTGTGATGGTTGAGGCAAGCACGGCGATCAGTCCTTTTTCGTGCTCTAGTTCAGCACGTAGCTCCACCGCAAACTCCTGATCTACTTGATCCTCCCACCGCACTGCCATCATTTCTTCAGGCTTCTCTCGGAGCTCGCTCATGTTTTTGCAGGAATCAAGATGAATGACAATTCCGCGCCCAGCGCTAAGGTGTCCGATAATCGGGTCTCCAGGAATGGGACGACAACAGCGAGCGTAATTGACAACAAAACCCTCTGTGCCTTTTATCGAGAGAGGACCTTGGGTATTTCCCGAGTCCTGCTCGGTTTTATCGGGCTGGTCTTCGAGGAGGCGTCTTACGACCACGCTTGCCATTTGGTTGCCAAGGCCGATTTCTGCAAGCAGATCGTCAAAATTTGACAATTTGGCTCTCTCGACCACGCGCTCAATGGCGTTTTGACTGACTTGATCGAGTCGACTGTTTAAAGTCGCCAGCGCGCGATCAATCAGTCTCCGACCGAGAATGACCGACTCATTAAGTTGCTGTTCTTTCAGGGCGTTCCGGATGCCGCTGCGGGCTTTTCCTGTGACGATAAAGCTGAGCCAAGCTGGATTGGGTAATGCGCCCGAAGCCCTGATAATCTCAACGGTTTGTCCGCTTTCTAAAGCGGTGCTCAGAGGCGCTAATCGACGATCAATTCTGCAGGCAACACAAGAATTGCCGATGTCGGTGTGGACAGCGTAGGCAAAATCGATTGCGGTTGACCCTTGTGGTAACTCGTAGATTTCGCCCATCGGGCTAAAGATATAAACCTCATCAGGAAATAAATCTATCTTGACGTTTTCGATAAATTCTAAAGAGTTGCCTGCGCTTTGCTGAAGTTCAAGCAGGCCCTGCATCCATTCGCGAGCGCGTTTGTGGCCAGGAGAAGCGGCTGTATCTTGGCTTTTATAGAGCCAGTGTCCGGCGATCCCTTGATTGGCGAATTCTTCCATATCTTGCGTGCGAATTTGTATTTCGATCGGCAATCCATGCATCCCGAAGAGCGTCGTGTGAAGAGATTGATAGCCATTGGCCTTTGGGATCGCAATGTAATCTTTAAATCGACCGGCAACGGGTTTGTAGAGGTTATGAACCGCGCCCAATGTTCGATAACAGGTGTCAACGTCTTTAACAATGATTCTAAACGCGTAGACGTCCATGATCTCGGTAAAGGATTTGCGTTTGGCGCGCATCTTATCGTAGATGCTATAGAGGTGTTTTTCGCGCCCGAAGACTTTTGCACCTAACTGATCTCGGTCAAGACAGGCCTCAATGGACCTCAAGATTTTACCCACCACTTCTTTGCGATTGCCTCGAGCCCGCAGCACTGCTTTTTCAATCATGCTGGATCGAAGAGGATACAAAGCTTTAAAACCCAACTCTTCAAATTCGATGCGGATCGCATTCATGCCGAGTCTCAGCGCGATCGGCGCGTAAATTTCTAACGTCTCCTTGGCAATACGACGCCTTTTTTCTGGCGCTAAGTAGCCAAGTGTGCGCATGTTGTGGAGTCGGTCCGCTAGTTTGACCAAAATGACTCGAATGTCCTTGGCCATCGCGAGCGTCATCTTCTGAAAATTTTCTGCTTGAGCCTCGGCGCGGGAATGAAACATGCTGCTGAGTTTGCTTACGCCATCCACCAGCTCAGCCACTTCTTTGTCGAATTCCGAACCAATCTGATGCTTGGGTACCCCGGTATCTTCTATCACGTCATGGAGTAATGCCGCCATCAAACACTGATGATCCATGCGCATTTCGGCAAGGATGCCGGCAACCGCTAACGGATGGTTGATGTAGGGCTCACCTGACTTTCTGAATTGCCCTTCATGGGCGATTTCAGCGAAATGGAACGCCCGCACGACGTCTCCGACCTGATTTTGGTCGAGATAGTGGGTGAGCTGGGTGGCGAGCGCATCGATGGTCTGCATCAGAAGACTATACCAACGATTTATATAAATTGAAGGTAGTCTTCAGATTTAGACGAGAAAAATTGGAAAAAAACGACCGACGGAAAGGTCAGCGGCTTAGAATTCCGGGTCGGGTGCTCTATCGAAGGTCTCGGCAAGCAGCTCCATCGACATGGGCTCGAAGTCTTCCTTTGGTTTCTCGGTCAGAATTTCTGGCCCGACTAGACCTTCGGCTATTTCTCTGAGCGCAAGGACTGTTGGCTTGTCATTCTCTATTGCAACCAAGGGATCTTTGCCTTCTGTGGCAATCTGTCGTGCGCGCTTGCTGGCAACCATAACGAGTTCAAAGCGGTTATCGACGTTTTCCAAACAATCTTCTACGGTGACTCGTGCCATAGGGCGCTCCTTGATAGGGGTCGAGGGAGGTCGACGTCTTTCGTTACAGGAGGCGCATTCTAGCGGTAAAAAGTACGTCTCGCAATATGCAGCTTATTGAGGCATAGAGGCAGTTAACTGATCGATTAGCGTCTTGTGGCGCTCGGATTGTCTTGCCAAGGTATAGTCTGCTGGGTTGTCGAAAACGATCATTTTTAGATCGGCCAATGCTTCATTAAAATCGTCATTGATCAGGAGATAATCGAAGTGGATGCATTGTGCGATCTCGGTGAGCGCACCGGCATGTCGTCGCGCAACGGTTTCAGCGTCATCTTGTCCTCGATGGATTAATCGCTCTCGCAGCGTGTTCAGCGAGGGTGGTAGGATGAAGACCAGGTGTGCTTCTGGCATTTTTTCTTTGACTTGTAGCGCACCCTGCCAGTCGATTTCTAGAATCATCTGCTGCCCGGCGGTCGTGATGCGCTCCATCTCTTGCACGGTAGTGCCGTATAGATTGCCGAAAACCTCGGCATGCTCAATAAATTGCCCCTGATCGACCAGCGTTAGAAATTCAGAGCGGTCAACAAAAAAGTAGTTTTCTCCATCGGTCTCGTTGGCTCTTTTCGCTCTGGTGGTGTGCGAAATACTGACAGCTGCGTCTGCATGCTCGGACAAAAGCGCACTGACCAAGCTCGTTTTACCCGTACCCGAGGCAGCTGCGATTACGAAGACGTTGCCGCGTTGTGAAGATTGCTTTGAACCCATCAAAAGCCCTGCTAAGAACACGTGATGAAAGAGGCGGAGATACTAAAAGATGCGCAGCGAGCTTGCAATTGTCAGAGTCGCTGCGGTGAGGGTCACTCCAGATTTTGTATTTGCTCGCGCATTTGCTCAATGGCAACTTTCAATTCAACGGCCGAGAAAGTGGATTCGGCCGAGATTGCTTTCGATGCGAGTGTATTGGCCTCCCGATTGAGCTCTTGCATGAGAAAATCCAGTCGACGGCCCACAGGGCCCTGCGCCTGTAAGCATCGTCTGACTTCACGAATGTGTGCGTCGATGCGATCGATTTCCTCAGCCACATCGGCTTTGCTGGTCAGCAGAACAATTTCCTGGTGCAAGCGTTCGGAGTCGAGGTTGAGATTGAGATCCTCAAATCTTGATATTAGCCTGTCTTCGGCGGCTTTAATGATTAAAGGAATTTCAAGTTTAACGCCAGTCATGATGGTTGTGATCAGATCAAGGCGCTCTGAAATACTCTCTGCCGTCGCTGCGCCTTCTCTTGTTCGGTTCGCTTTAAACCGGCTTAGAGCGATGTCAAACCCGTTCATAACGGCGGTTTCATCTAGCGCAGTTGCTGCATTGATCAGCACGCCTGGCCATTTTAAGAGCTCAAGACCTGAGATCTTGGTTTTCTCGTGAACTAAGTGATCGATTACTTCGACGCCCGCTTTGATTTGTTCGATCATGTGCTCGTTGATGTCGAGCTTAGTCTCTGCGGCATTGCTGTGACGCAGGGTACAGTCAACCTTTCCCCTAGCAAGGTGGGCTTTGGCGGCGGTCCTGAGCATCGGCTCTAAATGACGACAAGCCTCGGGCAGGCGAAAGTTCAACTCGAGAAAACGATGATTCACAGCACGGATCTCCCAAATCAGAGACTCATCCTCGGTGCTTGCAAAGCCCGTCATACTGCTAATGCTCATCAGCAATTCTCGCTTAAGGAATTCAAAGAAGTATAATCGTAGATCACTCGATTCACTTTTGGAATTTTATGACGTCTTTTCTTCGATCCAATGACCGCCAACACGATGCGCTCCGGCCTGTTTCCATCATCAGACAGTACAATAAGCACGCGGAAGGTTCTGTGCTGGTGTCATTTGGAGATACCCAAGTGATTTGCACGGCGTCTCTGGAGTCGGGAGTCCCACCTTTTCTGAGAGGCAAGGGTCAAGGTTGGATCACGGCCGAATACGGCATGCTGCCGCGTTCAACCCATGAGCGAATGGGGAGAGAGGCTGCTCGCGGAAAACAATCAGGGCGCACGCAAGAAATCCAACGTTTGATCGGTCGCGCACTGCGCGCGTCTGTCAATTTGGAAACAATGGGCGAGTATACGCTCAAGATTGACTGTGACGTGATTCAGGCCGATGGCGGAACTCGTACAGCCGCAATCACCGGCGCTTGTGTGGCGCTTTTTGATGCGCTGGATGCACTTCCTAATCAGCAAAAAATTGAACGGACCTATGTTGCCTCGGTGTCTGTGGGTGTTGTCGAGGGTGAGCCTATGTTGGACCTGGAATATATCGAAGATTCGGCGGCTGATACGGATATGAATGTTGTTATGACCGAGGCAGGCGCATTTATTGAAGTTCAAGGTACTGCTGAGGCGGCTCCTTTCGATCGTTCGGAACTTGATGCACTGCTCGACTTGGCAAGCGGCGGGATCAAAACACTCCTCGAGCTGCAAAAACGTAGCAGAGCGAGCACTTAAGATGACTGCTTTTGACGCAGATGGGTTTATCCAATTAGCGTTGGCGAATGAAGTCCTCAAGTTCGGGTCATTCGAACTAAAGTCTGGACGCAAGAGCCCCTATTTTTTTAATGCAGGACATTTTCAAAGTGGTGATGCGCTCTCGAGGTTAGGTGATTTTTATGCCCAAAAACTGATTCAATCTGACCCAGGTTTTGATCTGTTGTTTGGCCCCCCTTATAAAGGAATTCCTCTGGTTTCTGCTGCTGCGATCAGCCTTGCACGCGGCTTCAATCGATCGATACCCTATGCTTATGCTCGAAAAGAAACCAAAGACCATGGCGAAGGCGGGCTTTTGGTTGGAGCGCCGCTCAAGGGTAGGGTAATGATTGTTGATGATGTGATCACTGCAGGAACCGCAATACGCGAAGCAATAAGTCTGATCGAAGACGCCGGTGCACAGGTAGCGGGTGTAATCGTTGCGATTGATCGACAAGAGTGTGGTCAGGATGAGCAGCGCAGTGCCATTCAGGAAGTTCAGGAAAGTTTCAATGTTCCGGTTTTGAGTCTGGTTTCATTCAGCGACATTATTGAATATGCCCAGCGTAACGCGCTCGATATCGACATTGGAGCGATGTTGGACTATCGCGAAACCTATGGCGTAAACCCAGGCTGAGCTACCCAGCAGGTGATCCAGGTGCAGCGCCTCTCAATGCTTCAAGCACCAGAGAAATTTGGTTCGACAGATCTAGCGTCGGGGAAGTCTTGAAGTCACTGCGCACAAACTGGATGACTTTCCCCTCGAGGAGACTAGAGAGCAGGCTTGCTGCCTCACTTGGATTGAGTGACAGCGACTGATCGCCGGTTAAATGGACCTCTCTGAAGATTTGCCTGAACTGGGTTTCGATTCTCTCAAAAAACAAACTCGTGCGTTGTCTCAGTCTTGGGGATTCCCCAGCAAGAGGTTCGCCAGTCATAAGGCGCGTGATGCCAGGGTTTTTCTCGCAGAAGGTCAGCACCAACGAGAGAATTTGCTCGCTTCGCGCAAAAGGATCTTGCGTGGTGGAGAGGATGATAGAAATGCGTTCAAAGACAGAATCCTCAGCAAAACCCATCAATGCTTCGTACATTTTGGCCTTGCTGGGAAAATGTCGGTAAAGGGCTGCTTCCGATACATTCACAGCCTCTGCAAGTTTGGCGGTGGTGAGCCGTGCTCCTGGCTGTTGCTCGAGCATGCTTGCAAGGACATGAAGAATTTCTGTTTTTCGTTGGCTGGGTTGTTTTTTAGCAGTCTCAGTCACGGCGTTTCGCCAATTTTGGTGCCAACCCCTTCGTCTGTCAGCACTTCAAGCAACACAGCATGGGCCACTCGACCATCAATAATATGAGCACTGGTTACACCGCTCGCGACCGCGTCAAGGGCGCATTGGATCTTTGGCAGCATGCCGCCAGAAATCGTGCCCTCATCGATCAAGCCTTTGACGGAGCTCGGCCCTACAACACTGATCAGATGCCCTTGGTCATCTTGGATGCCTTCAACATTCGTGAGCAGGATCAGTTTTTCAGCCTCGAGGCTCGATGCGATGGCACCAGCAACCAAGTCCGCGTTGATATTGAATGTTTCCCCAGATGGTCCTGAGCCGATGGGTGCAATCACCGGAATGAGGTCGCTCTGAGTCGCAATATCGAGAACTTCCCGATTGATTTTTGTTACTTCACCCACCTGTCCAATATCAATAATTTCTGGAGTGCTCAGCGCTTTTGTAGCTGACTCAACTTGGAGTTTTTTCGCTTCGATGAGTGAGGCGTCTTTGCCTGTAAGTCCTATGGCGCGTCCGCCACTTTGATTGATCAGCGAAACGATTTCCTTATTGACCTGACCGCCTAACACCATTTCAACCACATTCATGGTGGCATGATCTGTCACCCGCATTCCATCAACGAATCGAGATTGAATGCCCAACTGTTCTAATAGATCGCCAATTTGAGGCCCGCCGCCGTGAACAACGATAGGGTTCAAGCCAACAAGCTTCATCAATACAATATCTTTTGCAAAACTCTTTTTGAGCGGCTCTTCGGTCATCGCATTACCGCCATATTTGACGACAATGGTTTTACCTTTAAATGATTGGATGTAGGGAAGCGCCTCGGTTAACACCTTGGCAATTTTCAGGGCTTCATTGCGAGTAACAGTCATAAATTTATCCGATGTCGTGCGGCTGCAATGGATCTACGCTTTACCAGTGGAACCAAAACCATGACCACCGCGTGCGCTCTGCTCAAAGTCATTTACCCAAGCAAAGTTGGCTTGAACCACTGGCACGATCACAAGTTGTGCAATGCGTTCGTTGTGATTGATCTCGAAGCTGCTGTCACTGCGATTCCAGCATGAAATCATTAACTCTCCTTGATAATCCGAGTCAATCAAACCAACCAGATTGCCCAAGACAATGCCGTGTTTGTGACCCAGTCCTGATCGCGGGAGAATCATTCCGGCATAGCCAGGATCTTCGAGATAAATTGCGAGACCCGTTGGGATCAGCTCAGCTGCACCAGGCGCCAAAGTGAACGGCGCATCCAAGCAGGCCCTGAGATCGATTCCAGCCGAGCCGCTGGTTCCGTAGGCCGGGTCGCCTACAGTCTCCCGCAAGCGTTTGATTTGTACATTCACGTGATTGCCCCTAGGTGCTCTGCGATGCGCTCAATCAGTTTTTCAGACAGGGCGCGTTTTGACATCATAGGGAGATCGAGGCTGCTATTTTTTTCATAGAGCGTGATCGCATTTTGATCGCTGTTAAAACCGATTTCGGTGTTGGAAACGTTATTTGCAACAATCATGTCCAAGTTTTTTTGCGCCAGTTTTTTTCTCGCGTATGCCTCGAGGTTCTCAGTTTCAGCAGCAAACCCCACGGTAAATGGTTTGTCGTCACGTGCCGCGACTTCCGCAATAATATCGGGGTTTTCCATCAGCTCAAGGGTAAGCGTTGGCTTCCCATGGGCCTCTTTTTTGATTTTCTGAGATAGGGTTAAGGTCGGCCGATAGTCTGCGACAGCCGCAACGCCGATAAAAACATCGGCATCTGCGACCCTAGCCTGAACAGCCTCGTGCATCTGCACAGCACTGATCACCGGCATAATTTCAACGCGCTCTGGCGGCTTTAGGTTGGTTGGGCCAGAAATTAAAATCACATTGGCGCCCGCGTCAGCGGCAGCGGCAGCGAGCGCGTAACCTTGCTTGCCAGAGCTGTGATTGCTAATAAATCTAACGGGATCAATGGCTTCTCGGGTCGGGCCGGCGGTGATCAGAACGGTCCTTCCTTGGAGTTTACCCGTATCGAAAAGCGCGCTAACGCGCTGAATCAGTGGCTCGATGTCGAGCAAACGCCCCGCACCGGTTTCGCCGCAAGCTTGCAATCCAGAATCTGGACCTAGGAGATGGACCCCCCGATGAACCAATACGGATTGATTGTCCTGGGTTGCGGGTTTCGACCACATGGCTTGGTTCATCGCCGGAGCAATTGCGACAGGACACTCGGCGGCCAAACAGACTGTGGTGAGAAGATCGTCCCCATGACCGCTGGCGAATCGCGCTAAAAAATTTGCACTGGCGGGCGCGATCAGAATTAAGTCTGCCCAGCGTGCCAACTCGATATGCCCCATAACCGATTCGGTATCCGGATTCAGCAGGTCTAGGTGGACAGGGTGCCTTGACAGCGCTTGCATGGTTAAGGGCGTAATGAATTCAGTTGCCGAGCGTGTCATAACAATCCTGACATCGGCTCCTTGATCTTGTAGGCGGCGGGTTAACTCAGCCGATTTATAAGCTGCAATACCGCCCGTGACGCCAAGTAGGACTCTGCGGTTGTTCAGTGTATTGAAAGCAGTATTCATGGCGCTGTTGACCGTTCGTTCATCAATTAGGGCTCGCGAGGGCCAATAATACCTGCTTTAAACCATGATGGCACTGTGGTTGCCTCTTCTTGAGCGGAGCCCGTTTTTTAGATGACAAAGAATATAGGTAAGCAGCTCTAAAATGGTTTTGGCGAGGGAAGTTGGCAAGTGAAGATGAAACGGCCAAGGTCCAATACTAAAACGGTTGGCAAAGGATGTAGATTGACGATACAACCACCGTAGTTGTTTGAAAAATAGCTGCTTATCTGATATAAAGTCGCGCCCGTAGAGGGCGGAAAGCGTTAAATCGTTGGCCCAAAAAGGGGAAGACACCGATTTTGAGCTCACGGTTCATGAGAAGTGATCAAGAGACAAGAAGATATTAAGGACGACTAAGCCAAGTCGTTGAATTTACAGAAAAGCTGAGTGTCTGCTTTAGAGGAAGGAATTATGTCAAGAGTCTGCCAAGTTACCGGCAAGCGTCCCATGACAGGTAATAATGTGTCGCACGCAAACAACAAGAATCGCCGTCGATTCCTACCCAATATCCATGACCACCGTTTTTGGCTTGCGAGTGAGAAGCGTTTCATCAAACTACGGGTTTCAGCAAAAGGTATGCGTATCATCGACAAATTGGGCCTTGAACAGGTCATTGCAGATTTGAGAGGTCGAGGTGAGCGGGTATAGCCTCTAGTTCAGGCGACTGAATCTCGGGTAGCCATTGACTCGATGGAAAATTTGTTCGAAGACCGATCACGAAGGAAACAACATGAGAGACAAGATTAAACTGGTATCGTCAGCTGGAACAGGGCACTACTATACGACCAGCAAGAATAAAAAAAACATGCCTGACAAAATGGAAATCAAAAAGTTTGATCCAGTTGTGCGAAAGCATGTCATCTACAAAGAAGCAAAAATTAAATAGACTCAAACCGAACCCGTACTGTTTGACCCGTGCGGTGATTCCCTAAGCGACGGCGAAACCGTCGCTCGCCGAAGCTCTAAGATGCCTGAAGATGCGCTTTCAATGGTCCATCCAGGTTTAACCCAGATAGAAGTGTGTTCATCACTCACAATGAGTGGCCCCGAGTAACACTCCCCCAATGTCAGTGTAGCTCTGTCTCGCCATGGGATTTCCCGAAGACCAGGTTGTATCCCATCGGCGGAAGATGCGGCGAGATCCTCAGACTTTGTTGCACCTTTTGGAATCGCTGAGCTGTGTGAAAGCAGACTTTGAGCCTCGAGACGCACTCGGAGCGTGACCACCTCAATGTGACTACTCAGCGAATGCCCGTAGCGTTTTTTGTGCAGTGACACAAAATCTTTCTTAGCACTCGCCAAAGTTCCTTTAAATGTCACCCCCAGCGCATGGGTCTGTCCCTGGTATCGCAGATCTAACGTTTTTTGCACTCGCTCCGGCCCGACGCCTTCTGCCCTGAGTGCGCTGGAGCCGGACGCAATCAGCCTCTGGAATCCTTGATTCAGTTCGGTGCGGGTGACCTCAGTCGTCCCCGCTGCAAATGCCATCGATAGCTCACGCCCAGGCCTTGCTGCGAGCATACCGAGCGCAGAAAAAACGCCAGCCTCAGAGGGTACAATGGCGCGTTCGATTTCGAGATTATCGGCTAGATCACAAAGATGAAGGCCGCCGGCGCCTCCAAAGCAACACAGGGCAAACCCTTTGGGATCGATACCCTTTTGAACAGAGATCAACCGCAGGGCTTCGGTCATTTTTTCATTGGCCAAACGAACAATGCCGAGGGCCGTGTCTAGAAGGCTGAGACCGAGCTGTTCTGCCAAAGCCCCGACAGACTTTGCTGCTGCGGTATGTGAAAGCCTCAAGCCACCGGCGAGAGGACGATGGATAGGCAGTCGTCCAAGCAATACATTGGCGTCGGTTACTGTCGCCTTTGAACCGCCTAGATCGTAGCAGGCTGGTCCCGGGTTTGCGCCTGCAGAATCGGGACCCACCTGCAAGAGACCGCCGTCATCGATGAAAGCGATGCTGCCACCGCCAGCGCCAATGGTTTTAATGTCGATGGCAGGAATTGTAATGGGAATATCATTGATTTTCATAGACGTTGCGATCGTAAGTTCGCCATCGATGAGACCGACATCTGTTGACGTGCCACCCATGTCGAAAGTCATTAATTGACTTCGATTAAGGAGGGTTTGCGCGCCGATAATTCCCCCTGCTGGTCCCGACAGCAAGAGCCTGATCGCCTGCGAAGCAGCCTGCTCGGCATCCAATGTCACCCCCGACGATTGCATGACCGCGAGCGAGCTGGGGGCGGTGTGCTCAGCCAGTTGTATGAGGTATTGCTCAATCAATGGCCCGAGGGACGCATTCAGGTAGGTCGCTACGCCGCGTTCGTACTCTCCCATTTCAGGCAGTACCTCAGACGATCGACTGACGAAGTAGGACGGGCCAAGGCAATCGCTGATCTTGTTTTCATCATCGGGTGATAAAAATGAGTAGAGCAAGTTGATTGCGACCGCCGTCGGATGATAAGCGTCAACAGCCGCGATGAGTGCTCGAAGATCTGGTTCTAAGAGCGGCTTTCGGATTTCACCTTTCGGGCCTCGTCGAGCAGGCACTTCGAAAGTGGCTTCAGGTCTCAGAGAGAGCGTCGCTTTTTTGGGTGAAAGGTCAAAGAGCTTGCTTCTATTCTGTCGACCGATGGCGAGAACGTCTGCGAGTCCCTCGTTGGTGATATAAGCGGTTTTAACGCCTCGTGATTCGAGGGCAGCGTTGGTCGCAACAGTGGTTCCATGGACGATTGACAGCGCGCCTTCTTTGCATAGCTGATCAAGTCCCAAGGCGGATATTCCTTGGACAATCGCTCGTTCTGGCGCCTCTGGCGTGGATAACGTCTTAAAAGTAACGATATTGCCCTGATGAAGATACACGAAATCTGTAAAGGTTCCGCCGGTATCGATGCCGAGATAATGTTCCGCCATGGTCTGTGAGATACTCTGGTTGAAGCTAAAGGTAGCAGATTGTCTTTCGTCTCACACCCTTCACCCAGGGTAGTCCGATGTGAATGCAATAAATTCTGAAGGATTCGTTTAACATGCCGGAATTACCAGAGGTAGAAACCACTCGCGCTGGGATTGAGCCCCACTTGCTCGATTGTACAATTGCCGGTGTGACCATTCGTGAAAATCGTCTCCGCTGGCCTATCTCCCCTGAGCTGACCCAAATGGCGACGGGTCAAACCATTGTCTCGGTGGAACGCCGGGCCAAGTACCTTTTGATTGGCTTGTCGAGAGGGTTCGTGATGATCCATCTAGGTATGTCAGGAAGTCTTCGAATACTGCCCGCCCAAACAGCGCCACAGAAGCACGATCATGTGGACATCATATTGAATTCAGGAATTACTCTGAGATATCGCGATCCTCGGCGCTTTGGGTCGATTTTTTGGTTGGATCAATTAAAGCACCGCCTCCTTGATCAGCTTGGACCGGAGCCTTTAAGCGCAGATTTCGATGGCGAAACGCTCTTTGAAGCCGCAAGAGGCAAGCTTCGTAATGTCAAAACATTGATCATGGATGCGGAGGTGGTTGTTGGTGTTGGAAACATCTATGCCAATGAGGCGCTCTACCTCGCAGGGATTCGTCCCACTCGTCCTGCTGGAAAAATATCAAGAAAACGATACGCCCGGCTCGCCGCTGCGATCAAGTCGGTCCTCGAAAAGGCCATAGACGCCGGCGGTACGAGCTTACGTGATTTCCTAAAAGAGGACGGCAAGCCTGGCTACTTTAGACATGAACTCAAAGTCTATGACCGCGCTGGAGAGCCTTGCTACGGATGCAATAAACCGTTGTCTGCGGTTCGGATTACAGGACGCGCAACCGTGTTTTGCATGCGTTGCCAGCGCTAAAAAATGGCGCCGTTTTTGATGGCTTCTTCGATCGCTGGATGCACAAAACTGCTGACGTCTCCGCCGTAGGAAGCGATTTGACGCACCAGTGTAGAAGAAATATAAGAATATTCCTCCGAAGGGGCTAGGAATATGGTTTCCAGTCCAGGAGCAAGCACCCGATTCATATTGAGCATTTGAAATTCGTATTCAAAATCCGTAACAGTTCTGATCCCTTTTAAAATAACGCCTGCGCCAACCTCTTTCGCGAAATCAACGGTCAATTGGTTGAACCCAATGACCTCGACATTACTCAGATGAGCGAGGGCTTTTTGGGCCAGTTCCACACGAAGTCCTAAGACACTGGGATCCTTCTGAGGGCTCGTTGCAATACCAAGGATAACTCGATCAAAGAGCACTGAAGCACGCTGAACCAGATCCGCGTGACCGTTATGAATCGGATTGAAAGTGCCAGGATAAAGAACCGTACTCATAGGCGTCTCCTTAAGAACGGAGGAATAATACAGGACCCAAGAAAAGGATCAAACCTCGGAGGATTGAGTCAGCAGTCCATAAAAGATTTGACCGGCGCGACTTTGGCGATGCATGGACAGTGTCTCATTCGAAAATTTTTCCAAAATTTGTGCTTGTGGCGCCTCAACATACACCAGCCCACCCGGCGCCAGTAAATTATTCTCTAAAATGAGATCGCGCAGGGGTTCATATTGATCTGTTGCAAATGGTGGGTCGATAAAAATCAGATCGTAAGGGTTTTGGGGCGATTGTTTGATAAACTCAAAGGCGTCTTGGCGTAAAAGCGCGTAGTGGCCCGTGGGCAGGCTAAGACGAGCAAACTGTTGGCTGAGATGGCGGTGAGTTGATGGGTCTTGCTCAAGAAGGGTAATGTGCTGGGCGCCCCTGGAGAGCGCTTCGATGCTCAAAATGCCGGATCCCGCAAAAAGGTCGAGGCAACGGGTTTGAGCGACTCTTCCTTGTAGCCAGTTGAATAGTGTTTCTCTCACTCGGTCGGGAGTCGGTCTTAGGTTAGGGACTGGATTAAATGAAACTTTACGACCGCGCCAATGACCGCCGATAATTCGAAGATCCGAGGTTTTCTGAGATTTCGACACCGTGGCCTACCGCAAGAGAGTGAATGAAGAATGGACAATGTTGCAGATCAAACATTCGAAGGCAAGCGTGGACTACTGGCTCGGCTGAAAGATCGATTAGCGAGGACTCGCCAGGGATTTTCTGAAAATATTAGCGCGCTGTTTTTAGGTGCGAAAGTGATTGATGAAACATTGCTTGAGGCAATAGAAACGCTCCTCATTCAATCAGATTTCGGAATGCCCGTTACGCTAGAAATTATGGCCTCTTTAACTGAACAGGTGGAGCGGCGTGATCTGAGCGACCCCGAAGCAGTCAAACAAGCATTGCGAAAACACCTCATTGGCCTGCTTTCGGCCGCAGCAAGACCCCTCACCTTGCAGGAGGATCAAACCCAGGTGATTTTAATGGTGGGTGTTAATGGCGCCGGGAAAACCACCACGGCCGGCAAACTCGCGCATTACTACAAGGCGCAGAACCGTTCGGTGATGCTTGCTGCTGGCGACACGTTCAGGGCCGCGGCAGTTGAGCAACTCAAGGCATGGGGCCTGAGAAATGAGATTGAAGTGATTGCTCAACATACCGGGGCTGATAGCGCGTCGGTGATATTCGATGGGTTAGCAGCAGCAAAATCACGAAAGGTTGATGTTTTGATTGCAGATACCGCTGGCCGTTTGCAGAACAAGAAAAACCTCATGCAGGAACTGGAAAAAATTGTTCGGGTTGTCCGTCGTCAGGATGAAAATGCGCTTAAAAACGTGCTGCTCGTGATCGACGCGACTACCGGCCAGAATGCGATTGTCCAAGCCAAATCTTTTTTGGAGTCTGTTGCAGTGACGGGTATCGTCTTGACTAAACTCGACGGTACAGCCAAAGGGGGCGTGGTGTTTGCTTTGACAGAAGCACTGGGTTTGCCGATTCATTTTGTGGGTGTGGGCGAGCAGTTAGATGATTTGAAACCTTTTGATCCTGAGTTGTTTGTTAGCGCGATTCTCGATGAGGCAGACCATGCTCACGTTTGATCAAGTGTTCAAGCGTTACGAGACTGGCCAGGAGGCTTTAGCGGAAGTTTCGTTCAATCTTGAACCTGGTGAATTCGTATTTCTCACCGGTCCTTCTGGGGCGGGCAAATCAACGCTGATGAAGTTGGCGATTGCAATGGAGCGCAGCACCCGCGGCCAAGTTTTGCTCGACGGTCAAAACCTTAATCATTTGCCAGCAAGAAAGATCCCAGAACTACGCCGCAAAGTAGGGGTGGTCTTCCAAAACCACCAATTGCTTTTTGATCGTTCGGTTTTTCACAATGTTGCGCTGCCCCTTGAAATCGCTGGACATCCACCTTCTGAGGTCAAGCGAAGGGTCCGGGCAGCCTTATCAAAAGTGGGGCTGTCCGACAAGGAGCGGGACTGGCCAGTGACTTTGTCGGGGGGCGAGCAACAGCGAGTTGGTATTGCAAGAGCGGTAGTGCATCGGCCGCCTTTACTGCTTGCTGATGAACCTACGGGTAATTTAGACCCTGAGTTGAGCCGCGAGATCATGTCGCTTTTTCAGCAGTTTAGCCAGCTTGGCGTCACTGTAATGATAGCAACCCATGATCTTAATCTCGTTCGAGAGATTCCCGCTCATCGACTGCATCTGCAGTCTGGTCGGCTGGTCGAGCCGTGACGCTGTTGCTTCCCCTGATAGCGCGCTTAAGTCAGCTGGCCTGTGCCTTGCGCCTGAGCGCTGATCTCGAAGCAGAGGAGCGCACCCGCGAATACTCGCTGTTATTACGAGTTCTCTGGGGAGGAGCTGTGAGATGAGTGGTCGACAAGAGTCAGGAGGCGCTTCCCAGCGATCTCTGAGCCAACAGGATAGAATTCGAGCGTGGGCTCGACACCATCGCCAACTTTTCGCTTCTACTTTATCGGCCCTATTACGCGATTGGTTGGGTCTGGCGACGACCTGGTTGGTCATTGGTATCGCGCTGTCGCTGCCTGTACTGATGCTCGTTGGCCTCCGGCAGGTCGGCGAAACAGATCACCGACAGGTCATTGAACCTGCGATCAGTGTTTATTTGTCAACGCCGAGCGACTCATCAATTGCCCAGCGGCTGGTATCAAGCCTACGTCAAATGCCGGAGATTCGGCAGGTAACCCTGATTACAGAAAACGAGGCGCTGGCTGAATTTTCAGAACGGTCCGGATTTTTCGATGTTCTGAATGCTCTCTCGGAGAATCCCTTGCCCGCTGTGCTTGAGGTACGTCCGTTGAGCACGGAGGGAGCCGCAATGAAGTTATTGATTCAGAAAATAGATGCCCTTGAAGGCATCGATTCGATCAGTTTTGATGCGGCTTGGCGCCAACGTTTGACGTCGGTGCTTGCGATCATTGAGCGCATTACTCTGGCCTTAGGCGTACTCTTTTTGTGTGGCGTGGTTCTCATAGTCGGGAACACGTTGCGGTTGACCATCGAAAACCGACGACACGAGATTGAAGTCATCAAATTGGTGGGAGGTACCGATGCGTATGTGCGAAGACCCTTTTTGTACCGCGGGTTCTGGCTGGGCATCGGCGGTGCTGTGATGGCTTGGGCCATGATCCAATCCAGTCTCCTGTATTTATCAGTGCCGGTTGAGACCTTAGCACGCTCTTATCGCAGCGATTTCGCGCTCGAAGTGCTCGGTATTCAGGAATCTTTAACATTGCTCGCCCTGGGCGCTGGGCTTGGTATTGTTGGTTCGATGGTCTCCGTACGACGTCATCTTGCGAAAATTCAACCCAATTGAGGATTATTGCGTAAGATTGTAAGCAGGCATCGTGAGGTGCTAGAATTTCGGCCCCAAAAAACAATGGTTTAGCAGATGAGCGCACTACCCATACCGTTTAATATTGCCGCGCCGGGAGCGAATCTCGAAGCGTACGTGCGGACTGTGAACGGGATTTCGGTACTGTCCGCCGAAGAAGAGCGTCAACTTGCTGATCGTTTACATCAAGATGGCGACGTTGACGCTGCAAGAAGGTTGGTGTTGGCTAATCTTCGCTTTGTGATTTACATCGCTCGGTCTTACTCTGGTTACGGCTTGTCGGAGGCAGATTTGATACAAGAGGGTAACGTTGGGCTTATGAAAGCGGTGAAGCGTTTCAACCCGGAATATCAAGTCCGTCTGGTCTCCTTCGCTGTGCACTGGATCAAGGCGGAAATCCACGAGTTTATCTTACGGAACTGGCGGATTGTGCGTGTAGCAACCACTAAAGCACAGCGTAAGTTGTTCTTTAACTTGCGGAGTAAGAAGCAGCGGCTTGGTTGGTTGCGGCCGCAAGAAGTGCAGGATATTGCGGGTGCCCTTGGGGTAAAACCAGAAACAGTGCTTCAAATGGAAGGACGGCTCAGTGCCCAAGACCAGACCTTCGATCTTCCGGAAAGCGATGATGGCGAAGCATTTGTGGCGTCGCCCTCACAATTTTTGGCCGCTCCCGAGCATGATCCAGCCGAAATTGTAGAAGCTCTAGATGCCAAGGCGGACGAAAGCAGTCAGTTGAGAGCCGCACTTTCAGTCTTGGACGAGCGCGCTCGAGACATCATAACAAAACGATGGTTAATTGAGCCTAAAGCAACCTTGCAGGAAATAGCGGCCCATTACCGTATTTCAGCGGAACGGGTCCGGCAACTGGAGCAAGCGGCGCTCAAAAAACTGCGAATGAATGTAGTCGCGCATTAACTTGTGATGCTCCATGCCTTGATGATTTTTGGCGCGCTGAGCGGTGCGAGCGCCGTCGTGCTCGGGGCCTTTGGCGCGCATGCCTTGAAAGGGCAGCTTAGCGAATCGAGCCTTTCAGCATTTGAGACGGGCGTGCAGTATCAAATGATGCACAGTATAGGGGTACTGATGGTCGGTACCTTGATGCTCGTGCTTGGCACCAAGCCAGCCTGGCTGGTTACGGCTTGGAGTTTCTCGCTTGGAATCGTTCTTTTTTCCGGCAGTTTGTATGGACTGTCGGTATTGGGCTGGCGCTGGTTAGGGCCGGTGACGCCGTTGGGTGGCGTGCTCTTTATTGTCGGATGGTTAGCGCTGGCGATAGGACTCTGGCAGTCGATGGGTTTAAAAGCCTAGGTTTTATCGCCGCATGAATAGAGAACAAGATCCCGCGTCGAGGCCTCTTCGGAGCTACGTGATTCGTCAAGGGCGTCTATCCAAGGGCCAAAAGCGCGGCCTGTTGGATGTACTTCCACAATTTCAATTTCCGGAATCGTCGCTGTCGTCTCCGCAGCAGGCATTTAAAAATGAGCAGCCGTTGATTTTAGAAATCGGCTTCGGGATGGGTGATTCCCTTGCGGAGATGGCTGCCGCCGCCCCTGGACATAATTTCTTGGGTCTTGAAGTGCATGCACCCGGCGTGGGACACCTGATGATTGAAGCAGAGCGATTACACCTTGAGAACTTGCGCGTCATGAACGTTGACGTTTGGTCGGTGCTTCCGCATCTCCCGACCCACAGTCTGGCCGGGTTACAAGTTTTTTTCCCAGACCCTTGGCATAAAAAACGCCACCACAAGCGACGGTTGGTCAACTCGGACTTCTTAAAAACCGCCGCACTAAAACTTCAGAGCGATGGTGTCCTTCATATCGCGACTGACTGGCAGCCCTATGCCGAGCAAATTATTGAACTGATTGAAACCCAGTCCGATTTAGAATTCTGTACGCCGCCTGCTAGAGTTCAAACCAAGTATGAGCGCCGCGGCCTTCGCCTTGGACATGACGTAACGGATATTGCCGTCACCAAAACCGCAAAGCATTAAGCCAGTAAGAGCAATGAGTCGAGAAATTGTAAGCCGCGCTGGGTGGGGCGAAGCTTCTGATCCTCTTTGATGAGTAATCCTTGCGCGAGCCCAGAAGCGATGAAATCAACAAGCTCACTGCTCGCCAGACCAGTCCGCTGGCTAAAATCACTGAGTAAAAACCCCTCATTAAGTCGTAAAGCATTCATCAGAAATTCAAGTCTGAGATCTGCTGCTTCAACAGACTTGGTGATCCGTTTTGCTGCTTTTAGATAATCGTTCGGAATTCGGGATTTGCGTGTTCGGGTAATGACGAAATCGGGCTGCTGTTGGGTCACCTTTCCGTGTGCGCCCGCCCCTAGACCGATGTAATCACCGAAGCGCCAATAATTGAGATTGTGCTGAGACTGATAATGGTTGCCGCGACTAAAAGCAGAAACCTCGTATTGGCCATAGCCGTGGTCATTTAGCCATGACCATCCCTCTGTGCTGATTTGGTCAAGGTCAGATTCTGTTGGCAAACTAGGCGTTCGATTGAAAAACACGGTGTTGGGTTCGATCGTCAGTTGATACCAAGACAAGTGTTCTGGAAAAAGCGTGTGAGCACGTTCTAAATCTGAGAGCGCATCCTGAGCAGTTTGGCCCGGCAGACCGTGAATGAGATCGAGGTTAATGTTATCAAAACCTGCCTGTCGGGCAGACTCAACGGCGGCTAGCGCCTCGGCGCCTGAATGCACTCTGCCCAAAGCCGCTAATTTAGTATCCGAAAAGCTTTGGATGCCCAGACTAAGACGATTAATGCCAGCAGCGCGATAACCCTGAAACTTGACCTGGTCGCTCGATCCTGGATTAGCCTCAAGGGTGCATTCGGCCTTTGGGTTTATAGAGAGTCGCTGACTGATTCCCTCGAGCAATCGAGCGATCGCTTGGGGTGAGACAAGACTGGGTGTGCCGCCACCCATAAATATAGAGCTGATGGGTGCCTCTATTTGGAAGTCCTCGATGTCTCGATCTAAATCAAAGAGTAGTTGATCAATGTAAGCATCCTCGAGCTCAGGTTCCAGGTCAGTGCTTGCATTGAGGTCAAGGACGTGGGAGTTGAAATCGCAGTAGGGACATTTTTTTTCACACCAGGGAAAATGAATGTAAAGCGCAAGGGGAATGTTATTCATATGCATCTTCGATAGAGGTGCATCGAGCAGCTAATGGTTAATCGGATGATAGGCTTCGCGCAAAGGTTGTAGAGACCATCATTGCGCTGTCTCATGCGCTAAATCGCAGGTTAAGTTGCTGAATAAGCGCCCGTATCGCTTGGCCGCGGTGGCTGCGCTGGTTTTTTTCAGAGGCGCTTAGTTCGGCTGCGCTCATCTTGACATCATGGATATAAAACAGCGGATCGTACCCAAAACCTCCCTGTCCCCGCGGTGACTTCAGAATTTCGCCGTGCCAGCGTCCTTGGGCAATGATTGGATCTGGGTCTTTGGCGTGTTCGACAAAGGCGATGGTGGCATGAAAAAAGGCAGATCGGTTTGATGCTGGCTCGAGCGCTTTCAAGAGTTTCTGACAATTGTCCAGGTCTGTGGCGCTGGGTCCGGCGTAGCGCGCTGAAAAAATACCTGGGGCGCCATCAAGGGCCTCAACCACCAGCCCGGAATCATCTGCGAATGCCGGTAGCCCACTCTCTTTAGCAGCATGACGGGCTTTCAAAAGCGCATTTTCGATGAAACTAAGTCCAGTCTCGTCGATGCTTTCGATGCCCAACTGGGGTTGGGGGATGATCTGGTTCGACGTTGAAAATAAGGTTTCAAACTCATCGATTTTTTTTAGATTTCCGCTGGCCAGAACAACCTTCGCGAAGGGTAGGCTAATAGTATTGTCGGGAAAATTCGAGGACATAAGGCGGGTGGTCCGAATGAAAGTTGATGTTGATGCTGAAACGTAGCCAGTCGCGTTCATGGTTGATTAATTCTGCAAGGTAGTAGATCGCAGTTTGCTCGGTGACCTGACTGAACTTTAGTTGTTGCGTTTGATTTAGTACGGTCAGCGCATGACCTTGCACATCTACGGCCGCTGGTTTGTCGCCCTCGCGGACCGATATGTTGATTAAGATTCGGTTCTCTGCACGGGTGATGCCCAACATGCTCGCAGTATCAGCGGGTACAAGCATCGATGAAAAGGCAGTGTAGTGGATTTCGTAGGGACCGGTTCTAACACTTTGATCACCGCTTACCTGGCCGCAAGCGAGCATGAGGAAGAGCCCCCAGTGTTGCCAGTAAGCTTTGGTGTTAAAAACCAAAAATCAGCCCTCGCGGCATGCCGGTTAAGGCAGCGAGCGGACGAATCAAAATGCTGTTCTCGAGGAGTGACAAGCCGAGGAACACGACGATGATCGAAAAGTCCAGACCCCCTATCGCTGGAATGAGGCGCCTGGCTGGTCGACAAAGGGGATCGGTAATGTCCTGCACCAACTCTAAGGCAGGGTGACTGGAGTAGGGTGCCAGCCAGCTTGCGATGACTGAGATCAATAACGCGAAAAAGTAAAGATTGATGATGCTTGCCAGAATCGCAATCACTGCCCAGGCGAAATAAATTAGATCGAGCGGGAGAGCCCCTGCAAAGACCATAATCAGCACGATACCGATACTTTGGGTCACGAGGGCGCAGGCCATATTGGCGAGGTCAAACGGCCCCATGATTGGGAAGATCATTCGAAACGGCCCGATTAAAGGGTTAGTGGCTTTGACAATACCTTGCGCAATCGGATTGTAGTAGTTGGCTTTGCTCGCTTGCATGATAAACCTAAGATTGAGCAACATGACCAAAAGCCCAAATAAGGTTTGAATGACGAATATACCGCCTTCCGATAAATAACTGCCCATAGTGATTCCTCATCTGTGTCGCGCGTACTGCTTTTGACCGCTTAAATTTCCTAACTACTAGAGAGTGTCTCAGATCTTACTTTAGCAGCCTCGCAAGCCTCAATGACCAGCGCATCAAAGCCGCCTTGACTCAGCGTCTCGCAAGCTGCCTGGGTTGTGCCGCCCGGAGATGTCACTTGCTGCCTGAGTATTTCTGGGGATTGAGGATTTTGATGCGCCATCTTGGCAGCTCCGAGCGCCGTCTGAGTCACTAGGGTGGTCGCTGTGGCCTTGGAGATGCCCATTTTTTCTGCGGCTTTGACCATGGTTTCCATGAGGTAGAAAAAATAAGCCGGCCCGCTTCCAGAGATCGCTGTGACCGCATCAAGATCCGCTTCGCGCGCAAACCACTCGGTGATTCCGACACTGCTCAGACAGGCAACCACCTCATCTCGGATGGGGTTGGCTACCGAAGGATCAGCATATAACCCAAGCATTCCTGATCGAACCAATGCAGGCGTGTTGGGCATGCAGCGAACAACCAGGCCGCTTTGGGACCATTGTTTGAGCTGGGTGGTTGTAATACCGGCTGCAACGCTGATGAGACACTTTTGGTCAAGCGAGCCTGCGAGCGCCTCACACACGGTCTGAGCGAGGCCAGGCTTGACGCACAGGAAGACTAAATCAGCGGAATCGACAGCTTTGAGATTATCGGTATCCCAGGCAACGCCCAAGTGCTCTATCGTTGCGCCTTGCTCAGGGCTGGGATCTGCAACAGTCATGCGATCGGGTGAAAAACCGGTCTCCAATAGGCCACCGATGATGGCCTGGGCAATATTGCCACCGCCGATAAAGGTTAGGTTTCCGTTCATATTGTTTCTCCAGGTGTGCGTCGAGCACCGAAAATTGCGGAGCCTATTCTGACCCAAGTTGCGCCGCAGGCGATCGCTGTCTCAAGATCATCACTCATGCCCATGCTGAGGTTCTTGGCAGGCCCAGTCTCTGGATGCGCGGGCAATTGCTCAAGGAGTTGTCTCAACCCAATAAAAAAATCTCGCCGCGCTTGCTGTCCGAACGATTGCGGTGGTATTGCCATCAGCCCCATGAATTCAAGCCTTGAAAGTTGTTGGATGTGGTCAACCAGCGCCGGTAAGGCTTTGGGTTCGACCCCGCTTTTGGTGGCCTCATCGACAAGGTTGATCTGAACAAAAACTCGCAGAGGAAGTTTGTCGTCGGGTCGCTGTGCGTTTAATCGGGTTGCGACCTTTTCAGAGGCAACCCCATGCACAAAATCGAAAAGCGTCGCAATGTCGCGTGTTTTATTGGACTGAATCTGTCCAATAAAGTGCCAGCAGGCGTCAGGCAAGGCAAGGACCTTCGGGATCGCATCTTGTAGATAGTTTTCGCCGAAATGGCGCTGGCCAGCGGCCATTGCTCGGGCAACATCCTCAATGGGCTTTGTTTTAGATACAGCAAGCAGTTGGACGTCACTAGGCGAACGGTTCGCTACAAGACAAGCCTCATGGATGCGGGTCTGCACCTGTTGTAAATTTTCGGAGATCAATGAAATGACGTCGTCTGAAGATGGCGAAAGCCATTGTCGCATACTAAGATAAACGAGCAAGGTCGATGCATCGGTTCATTCAATCGTCTGTCTTAGAGCTTGGTTAATTTTTCAAAAGGAATTTTTATGGACATCACCGAACTGCTGGCATTTAGTCATAAACAGGGTGCTTCTGACCTCCATCTGTCTGCAGGTTTGCCCCCGATGATTCGAGTTGATGGCGATATCCGTCGAATCAATGTCCCTGCACTTGATTCGAAGGAAGTGTATTCGCTGATCTATGAAATTATGAATGACAAGCAACGCAAAGAGTTCGAGGAGTTTTTAGAATGCGACTTTTCGTTTGAGATACCCGGCATCGCGCGTTTTCGAGTCAACGCCTATAACCAAAATAGGGGTGCAGGAGGTGTATTTAGAACAATCCCCTCGAAGGTTTTGACAATGGAAGATTTGGGAATGGGGGATGTCTTTAGCAAGATTGCCCAAAGCACTCGTGGCTTGATCACCGTCACTGGACCCACGGGTTCGGGTAAGAGTACAACCCTCGCAGCGATGATGGATTACGTTAACGCCAATCGTTATCAACATATTCTGACCATTGAGGATCCAATTGAGTTCGTTCATGAAAGTAAGAAGAGCTTAGTCAACCAGAGGGAAGTCCACAGAGATACTCTGGGATTCAATGAGGCGTTGAGATCGGCACTTCGAGAAGACCCGGATATTATCTTGGTTGGTGAGATGCGAGATATGGAAACCATACGCCTTGCTCTTGAAGCGGCTGAAACAGGTCACGTGGTTTTTGGAACTTTGCACACGTCCTCAGCGGCTAAGACCATAGACCGTATTATCGACGTATTTCCGGCGGCCGAGAAGGCGATGGTGCGATCAATGTTGTCGGAATCGCTGCAGGCTGTTATCTCGCAGAATTTGCTTAAAAAGGTAGGCGGCGGTCGTGTGGCAGCGCATGAAATCATGCTCTGTACGCCAGCGATTCGTAATCTCATTCGAGAAGACAAAGTCGCTCAGATGTATTCCGCTATTCAGACTGGCGGCCAGTTGGGGATGCAGACGCTCGATCAATGCCTTAAAGATTTGTTGGCCAAAGGTTTGATCACTCGAGAGGCAGCGCAAGAGAAAGCCAAAATTCCAGAAGATTTTATGTAGGGCTAAGGCAGCGAGCGGTCGTTGTTGAGGTAGGTTTCTAAGATCAAAACTGCGGCAACATCATCGATCGTATCGCTGAAGCTGAGACTTCTCGCCTCGACACTGCTCAGGCGCTCATCGACCATTTCATGGGGCAGGTTAAACCGACCGGTGAGGCGTCGTGCGAATTTTTCGGCTTGATCGGATAGATCGCTGTTTTCGTCATCCATATGCAGTGGTAAACCCACCACGAAGGCGACAGGTTGCCACTCATTGACCAGCGCTTCAATTTCAGACCAATTGGGCTGACCCTGGCGCGCTTTGAGGATTGCCAATGGCGATGCGGTTTGGGTGATGCGCTGACCGATGGCGACCCCAATCCTGTGCGTCCCATAATCAAAACCCATGATCATTTGTTGGCTCATTGCAAATAGTCAGGCGTTAAGCCGATCAGCTTGGGATCGAATCCTAACTGAGACGACCCCAGGCCATAACGTTCGGTCTCTGGCGCGGACAGGAGCATCATCCAATCGATTGTCGCAATGAGCCAGACGTCTTCACTGATTTCATGCTCGAGCTGACCTTCGGCCCAGCCTGCGTAGCCGAGTAGCGGCAGCACCGCACAATCATCTTCCTGACCATGCGCTGCCGCTGTCGCTAAGTCCGAGACGAGTTTGGGCGGCCGTTTTAATTGATTATTTTTACAGACGGATAAAAACCTTAGACAATCGTTTTGGACAGGTCCACCGATCAATAGCGTTTCGTCAGCGATTGCATCTGGCGTTTGGCTGAGCACCTCACCCAACGAAGTGCCCGCGGACCGATTAATGATAAACCCGAAACTCCCGTCTGAATTATTTTCCAGAACGTAAATCAATGTTTCGGAAAAATAGTTGGTTTCAGACCTTGGATGAGCGATCAAGAAACTCCCTTCGATGACTTGTTCGATCATGGTGTGAAGTCAACTGTGCTGGTGTTCTTTCGGAACTGCCAAGTTCTAACAATTTCAAGAACGTCGGTGGTTTGTCGGAGCGCTTCTGAGAACGGCGGAAAGGGTTCAGCGAGCGAGACAATATTGATGGCGGCTTGATCGAGGAGTGACTCCCCTGAGCTCTCAAGAATAAGAATTTCTTGGAGCGAACCATCTGCTCGGATGGCGACGAGTAATCTGAGTTTTCCGTAGATACCAGCGCGGCGGGCAGCCTCAGGATAATTGAGGTTACCGATGGTCTCGACTTTGCGCTGCCAAGACCGCAAGTAAAAGGCCTCTGGGCTCGCCGCGGCATTAGCGCGACTCAAGCGCTGGACCCGAGGTCCAGAAAAAAGCACATCCGTTGTTGGCTGTTGCTGGGCTTTCCTAAACTGACTGAGATCAGTTTGCAGAGATTGCATTTTTCTGGCTGCCGAAGAGGGACTCAAATCTACTGGTGTCAGAGAAGCTTCGGGGGGAGTCATCTCCAGCGATCGAAGCGCTTGGACGGATGGCGCAGACTCTTTGATTGACCGGGATTTCAAAGGCACATCTTTTTCTTCGTCAGACGCTTGATGAACATCTGATAAAAAATCCACGGTCTCGGGCCGGGTTTGGCTCGGCGTCAAGGCAATTGTAACGTCCAGTACCCGTTCGGGAACGCGGCTTAATTCTGTTGAAAACGAGATACCGAGTATGAACATGGCGTGGACAACTACCGCAAGAAAAAGTGCAAAGCCCAGACGATCACCGCCGAGTTTTTGCACAGTGAGCATGGCCTAGCCTATCTCTGTTTCGAGGTGATCAAGATAATTTCCGGCAATATCCAAGCCTTGGCTGGTGTCGAGTTCCCGGATGCAGGTAGGGCAGGTCACGTTTATTTCGGTGAGATAATCACCAATGACGTCAATACCAACAAACAAGAGCCCTTTTTCACGCAAGACTGGGCCGACTTCATCACAAATCCATCGATCTCGATCAGTCAGCGGTCTGGCGACACCGCTGCCGCCGGCCGCGAGATTGCCCCGTGTTTCCCCAGCAGAGGGAATTCGAGCAAGGCCGTACGGCACAGGTTCACCGTTAATCAACAATATTCGAGTATCGCCGTCTTTTATTTCTGGAATAAAGCGCTGCGCCATAATCTTGCGGGTTCCGAGCTCGGTTAAGGTTTCGATGATCACGTTGCGATTGGTATCTTTGGCTTTGACCCTGAAAATAGATTGTCCTCCCATGCCGTCCAGAGGCTTCAAAATAATGTCCAGATGTTCGTCATGAAAAGCTTTTAGTTGGGCTGGGTTTGAGGTGACGATCACTTCGGGTACGCAATTTGGGAATTGCAGTGCAAACAATTTCTCGTTGCAATCTCGAATACTACCTGGCCGGTTAAATACCGGGGTTCCTGCGTGCTCAGCGAACTCAAGTAGGTAGGTCGCGTAGACGAAATCCATATCAAAAGGTGGGTCTTTGCGCATTAAAATAAGATCAAAGTCGTTGGCATCTCCCTTCGAAAAACCAGCGCTCTGGAAGTAGTCTTTTGGATCGTCTGTAACCGTGATCGTCTGATAGTTCAGTTTCAACACGTTTTTATCAAGAGATAGATCGCCAAGGGTCATCACAGAGATCCGCCAGCCTCGCTGCTCAGCAGCCAACATCATGGCAAAAGTACTGTCTTTTTTAGGATTGATGGACTCGATGGGGTCCATCACAATTCCGAGGTGACGAGTCAATTTCGCCTCCATTAATGTATCGATCGATGATTGTAACCAGTTCGCACAAGATGAAACAGTCAGCGATCACCGTCGCGCGGTGGTAACTCCGCTAAAACTGCCGGAGGGCTATCAGTCAGCGCGGCAACAACCTCGTTTTCTCATAAACATTTGTGAAGGTTGCTGAGGCGCTTGCAGTCGCTTTTTCCGCGCCGGCCCGCATCAACTGTCGCAGACAGTCTTGCTGCACGGCTTTCCAGTTCGACACCGCGCCGATGTAATTCCCAAGGGTGAGGTTACCGGTTGTGGTGGAGCCGGAAAGTATCGTCTTGCGTTGTGCGGCGTCATTGGAGCTGTTCATAGAGGATTCTTAAAGCAGATTAGTGGACAGATGGGTGTGCGGCTGAGCAAGCCAAAGCTGAAATGCAGCAGAGTGCTTCAATGCCGGTTTTAAGCAAGTGAGATCACTTAAATGACGGAATACTGGCGATTTCAAAGCGGTTAGATTGCTTGATGTTTGCCGTAGCCTGATGGGTAAAAGTTCCCATCAATCGTTAGACAGGCCAAGGCTGATCTCGCTCATTCCTGAAATAGGTCCTTTCTCAATGGTTCGGCCTTGGCTAATCTCAAGCGTGAAGTCGTCGCTTTGGATGAGTGCCTCGGGTACATGAGATAAGAGAATGGACTTCACTTGGTCGGTGTCATCCCGATGCGCGAAACGATGGGTTACATGGGTAAATCCGTTGCGTTGATCAAAAATGGAAACCGTGAGTCGGTCCACAGAAATAATATCGCCGCTTCTCTCATAAAGGCTTTGCTTGCTTTGATAGTCTTGTTCGCTCACCCAGAGGCTCATTGTTAAATCTGAGATATCGAAGCCATGTTTCGTCTGCATCATGTATTGCCACAACTTGAAGAGTTCAAACTCTATAAAGCGGGTTTGTGTTGTGCCGCTGGGGGATGATAATTGGCAGCGAATCAGCTTTTGGTTTTCGTGGTGCGCCATAGATGGGTTCCCTTCAGATGGCCCCAAGTGTAAACCAAGAAGCCTGCGATGGTCATTTAATTGAAGTTGTGTTGTCTAATGATGCTCAGATCGAAAAATCTCCAAATCGAGTTTGAAGATACGCCAAAAGGGCTGCCGGGGCAGTTTCAGCCCGGAGAATTCGCGCCCCGATGGAAAAAGGCAGAAATTCCGCGTCGACTGCGGCTGAGATTTCGGCTTCGCTGAATCCGCCCTCGGGACCGATCGCGAGCGCCAAACTCGCCATGGGAATGACGGCTTCACGGCTCACATTGAGCGGGCTCCGATTGAGATGAGCGATCAGCCTAAGGTCAATCGGTTCACTTTGGATCTGCAGCAATGCCGATTGAAACGATTGTGGTTCCGCGATGAGCGGGACTTGAGTTCTGCCGGATTGTTCACTCGCGCTCTCTACAGCGGACTGCCAAACTTCAAATCGGCGAGCATTTTGGCTTTTTCGATCACTCAGGTGTTGGGTCCAAATCGGTCTAATCTCCGAGACGCCCAATTCAGTCGCCCGTTGCAGCGCTTGGCGCATCGGGTCTTTTTTGAGAATCGCCAACAACAGAATAATGCGAAGTTGGGATTCTCTGCTTACGGGGTCGTATCGCTCAATGCGAGCTTGAAGTTGATCTTTCTTGATCTCGGCGACCGTGCCGTGAAATTCGCCGCCGCAACCATTAAAGATGGTGATTGGATCAGCCTTGCGCAACTTAAGGACATGACAGAGATGATGGGCTTTGGGTCCATCGAGGGTTATGACGTCGCTGAGCGTTATGGCGCGGTCAATGAAGACTCGAGGAATATGCACGTTAGTAACCGAGGTTTTTAAGAATCCTCGCACTGGGTTGAGAGAGATTCAAGGTGTAGAAGTGCAGCCCCGGTGCACCGCCGGCAATGAGTCGCTGGCAAAGTCCGGTCACGAAGTCAGTCCCAAAAGCTTTGATAGCATCTGTATCATCGCCAAAATCTTCTAAACGCTTGACCATCCATTGGGGCAGATCTGCGCCGCAGATATCTGAAAAACGCTGCAACCCTTTGAGATTAGTAATGGGCATGATGCCGGGAACGATCGGGATGTCGATATTTCGTGCTTGGCATTCATCGATATATCTAAAGTAGGCGTCGGCGTTATAAAAATATTGTGTAATCGCTGCATCTGCTCCGGCATCAACTTTTTCTTTAAAAAAAGTGAGCTCACTTTGGACTGAAGTCGATTCAGGATGAATTTCCGGATAAGCGGCAACACTGATATGAAAATGTGAACCGGTCGCTTCTCGCACAAAGGCAACAAGCTCAGCGGCGTGCGACATTTTACTGCGGCCATAACCGGATTGACGATCCCCCCTTAGGGCAACCAGTCGATGGATGCCGGCTTCTTGGTATTCGTCCAAGAGCGCTGAAATAGCGGCCGGCGTGTCTCCGCCAAAAGAGAGGTGCGGCGCAACGGGGACTGCTCCTTGCCCCAGGGCGATCGCGGCCTCTTTGGTGCCATCACGGGTTGAGCCACCAGCGCCGTAGGTCACGCTGACGTATTCAGGATCGAAACCTTTGAGTCGATCTTGACTGCGAAGCAATGCTGCAGTCGCATCTGCCGTCTTGGGGGCTGAAAACTCAAAGCTGATGGGGAGTTTGTTCATGGTGAACGTTATTTCTCGCTTGCTAAGGCTTCAGCGCGGTCGGTTCGCTCCCAGGAAAAACTATCCTCGGTCCGTCCGAAATGACCATAAGCCGCGGTTGGAAGATAAATCGGCCGTTTTAAGTCAAGCATATCGATCAGGCCCTTGGGTCGAAGATCAAAATGCTCGGCAACCAATGCTTCAATGCGATCGTCTGATAACCTTCCCGTCCCGAAGGTCTCGACGCTGATCGAAGTAGGTTCGGCGACTCCGATGGCGTAGGAGACTTGGATTTCGCAACGATCAGCGAGACCAGCAGCAACGATATTTTTCGCCACATAGCGACCAGCATAAGCAGCGCTGCGGTCGACTTTGGATGGATCTTTGCCAGAAAAAGCGCCCCCACCGTGGCGCGCCATGCCGCCGTAAGTGTCGACGATGATCTTACGGCCCGTGAGTCCGCAGTCGCCCACGGGACCTCCGATGACAAAGTTCCCGGTCGGATTGATGAAAAATTTGGTACTCGCGGAAAGCCAGGTCGCGGGTAAAACAGGTTTGATAATTTCCTCCATCACGGCTTCCTGGAGGTCTTTTAAGCTGATTTCAGGATCGTGCTGAGTGGATAACACCACCGCTTCGACGCCTTGAGGGTTGCCAGATGCATCGTAGCGGAAGGTAACTTGGCTTTTCGCGTCCGGGCGTAAAAACTTAAGAGCACCGCTTTTTCTCACCTCCGCTTGGCGTTTGACCAGCAAATGTGAGTAAGTGATGGGCGCCGGCATGAGCACATCCGTTTCATTGCTTGCATATCCAAACATTAAGCCCTGATCACCGGCACCTTGCTCGTGATCTATTGACTCATCAACGCCCATGGCAATATCGGGAGACTGCTTACCCAGCGCATTCAATACGGCGCAGGAGGCGCCATCAAAACCTACGTCTGAACTGTCGTAGCCGATGTCCAAGATCACGTCTCGAGTAATCTGCTCGTAGTCGATCTGGGCGCTTGAGGTAATCTCGCCGGCCAAAACAACCATGCCTGTTTTCACCATGGTTTCGCAGGCGACTCGGGCGTTTGGATCTTGCTGGAGTAAAGCATCGAGTATGGCATCAGAGATCTGGTCCGACATTTTGTCTGGATGTCCTTCAGAAACCGACTCCGATGTGAAAACGCTATTGTTCGCCATGCTGATATCCAAATGAAAAAGAGCGCCAATCATACTGATTTTTAGGGACTTGAACTACTTTTTAGCCTTGAATTGCGTTCAAGGTCCTCTTGGAGACCATTCATTTTCAGTGTTTCAGCGCTTGCAGCAACAGGAAAAATTTAGATGAAAAGGGTGAAAGAATTGCTGATTCGATGACCTTAAGCGACAATGGGTTTTTCAAGAAAGGATGACACCATGAGCACAGCCAGAGAACGCGCCAACGCCATTCGCGCCCTTGCCATGGATGCTGTCCAAACGGCTCAATCCGGCCATCCCGGCGCCCCGATGGGGATGGCAGATATGGCCGAAGTACTGTGGCGAGAAGTGTTAAAGCACAACCCAGCCAACCCAGATTGGCCGGACCGTGACCGGTTTGTGTTGTCCAATGGCCATGGCTCGATGCTGATTTATAGCCTATTACACCTCACCGGTTATGACGTCAGTATGGAGGACCTCCAATCTTTTAGGCAGCTCGGCTCAAAAACACCAGGACATCCTGAGCGGGGCTACACACCCGGTGTAGAAACTACAACCGGACCCCTAGGACAAGGCCTAGCCAACGGTGTGGGACTGGCACTAGCTGAGAAGTTGCTGGCCAGTACATTTAACCGAACAGCCAGCGACGGCCGCAGTTTGGATATTGTTGATCATTATACCTACGTCTTTGCGGGTGATGGCTGTTTGATGGAGGGAGTTTCTCATGAAGCTTGTTCGCTCGCAGGGACCCTTAGACTTGGAAAGCTCATCTGTCTGTATGACGATAATGGGATTTCTATTGATGGCCCGGTGTCGGGATGGTTTACCGATGATACGCCCGCTAGGTTTGAAGCCTATGGTTGGCAAGTAATTCCAGCTGTCGACGGACATAGTGCCGAAGCTGTCAGAGCAGCGCTGGCGAGCGCGCGCGCGAACCCGGATCAACCAACACTGATTTGCTGTAAAACCACCATTGGATTTGGTGCGCCTAACAAAGGGGGCACTGCAGGCAGTCATGGCTCGCCGCTAGGGGCTGAGGAGATCGCAAAAACTCGAGAGGCATTGGATTGGCCTCACCCGCCCTTTGATATTCCGGCTGACCTGCTTGCGGATTGGGATTGCAGGCCGCGGGGAGCAACCTCTGAAAGCGAATGGCATCAGTTATTTGAAGAGTATGAGGCAGCTTTTCCTGAGCTCGCAGCAGAATTTGCGCGTCGAATATCGAATCGGTTGCCTAAGGACTGGTCTGAGTCCATCTCGGCGCTCCTCCAGGAGTATCAATCAGCTGGGAAAGCCCTCGCCAGTCGGCAAGCTTCAGGAGAAATTATCTCTCGGCTTTCTGCGTTGTTGCCGGAGCTGGTGGGTGGATCGGCTGATCTCTCGGGCTCGAATAATACAGTTTGGCCAGACGCGCAGGCTGTGGGAGCTGATCAATCCAGCGGCAATTACATTTATTATGGTGTGCGGGAATTCGGCATGACCGCCATTGCCAATGGTCTTGCTTTGCACGGTGCCATTCGGCCCTTCACCGGGACCTTTTTGATGTTCATGGAGTATGCCCGCAACGCGGTTCGAATGTCTGCGTTGATGGGATTGCAAAACATTCATGTCTATACCCACGATAGCATTGGTCAGGGAGAGGATGGGCCGACCCACCAACCTGTTGAGCAACTCACGAACCTGCGCACAACGCCGCGTCTGCATGTCTGGCGTCCCTGCGATGCGGTAGAAACGGTCGGCGCGTGGCAAGCGGCGGTTGAGCGCTCTGAAGGGCCGACGGCTTTGGTTTTTTCAAGGCAGAAGCTGGCGCACCAAACCCGAAATGATCTCCAACTCTCTCAAATTAGTCAGGGTGCCTATGTACTCTTTGAGCCTCAATCGGTTGCTGAGGCCATTATTATTGCCACAGGGTCGGAAGTTGAAATCGCGCGTAAGGCAGCGGTTAGGTTGTCTGAAGATGGCCTACCCACCCGATTGGTTTCGATGCCGTCGGCGGAAGTTTTCAGTGCACAGTCATCTGAATACCAGGACTCGGTATTGCCCGCATCCATTCGAGCCCGTGTCGCAGTAGAAGCGGGTCATGGTGATTACTGGCGAAAATGGGTCGGCTTCGAGGGCGGCGTCGTCAGCTTAGACCAGTACGGAGAATCTGGGCCAGGCGATGATGTATTGGCGCATTTCGGATTCAGTGCAGAGGCCATTGAGCGCCGCGTCAGAGATCTTTTTTGATATGCAGCTGCCGACGCTCGCTGATTTTGAGCTGAACGGTAAGACCGTTTTAGTTCGCCAAGACCTCAACGTGCCGATCCAGAACGGTCAAATCTCGAGCGATGCGAGAATTCGCGCCGCGCTACCAACGTTGCGGCAAATTCTAGCCAAAGGCGGCAGGTTAAGGATCATGTCTCACCTAGGGCGCCCAGAAGAAGGAATTCCCGTACAGAATCAGCCGGAGGTCAGTTTAGCGCCTGTGGCCGCCGCGCTCGAGGCTGCGCTGGGTGAGAAGGTGACGCTGGTGGACGATTATCTCTCCGGAGTTTCCGGAGGGGGCGACGCGATTGTGTTGTTTGAAAATGTTCGTGTGAATGCAGGTGAAAAAAAGAATGACAAGGCCCTGGCAAGGCAGCTTGCAGCACTTTGCGATATTTTCGTGATGGATGCCTTTGGTACAGCGCATCGCGCCCAAGCTTCGACAGCGGGGATAGTCCAATTTGCGCCAGTGGTCTGTGTTGGGCCGTTGGTAGAAGCCGAGTTAAAGGCGTTAGCGCAGGCCCTTGAGTCTCCCCAGCCCCCCGTTGTTGCGATTGTAGGCGGCAGCAAGGTTTCGAGTAAGCTCAGTGTGTTGGAGTCTTTAAGTGATCAAGTCGATACCTTAATAGTTGGCGGCGGTATTGCGAACACGTTTTTAGCGGCAGCTGGGATTGATGTCGGGGCATCGCTTTATGAACCTGATCTCGTGGGCGCAGCGCAAAGAATTGCCAAGAAAGTCCAGATTCCAGACGTGATTGACGTTGTCGTGAGCCAGCAGTTTGCTCCAGATGCGCCTGCTCAGACGAAACGGATTGGTGATGTAGGCAGCCAGGATATGATTCTTGATCTTGGGCCTGAGACGATGAAGGGCATCAAGCCGCGCATCGCCCACGCTAAAACGATTATCTGGAATGGTCCAGTTGGGGTTTTTGAGTACCCGCAGTTTGCTGCCGGAACGCGTGTGCTCACTCAAGCGATTGCAAGTAGTGAAGGATATTCTTTGGCCGGTGGCGGAGATACGTTGGCGGCTATCGAAACATTTGGCGTCGAAGACCAGATCGGCTATATCTCGACCGGTGGTGGGGCATTTCTAGAGTTCATTGAAGGTAAACCTTTACCCGCGATTGCGGCTATTAAGGCGAGGGTTGCGGCTGACCCGCACTTTCGAAATCCAGTTTAAGGAGAAGCATCATGGCATTAGTGAGTATGAGACAGTTGCTGGATCACGCCGCAGAGCACGATTATGGCGTCCCGGCTTTCAATGTGAACAATCTCGAGCAGATGCGGGCGATTATGGAAGGCGCAAGAGAGACCGATGCCCCGGTCATTGTGCAAGCCTCTGCAGGCGCACGAAAATATGCGGGGAGCAACTTTCTGCGACATCTGATTTTAGCGGCGATTGAAGAGTTTCCGGAGATCCCGGTGGTAATGCACCAAGATCATGGTGCCTCGCCCGCTGCATGCCAACAATCTATTCAGCTTGGATTTTCCTCGGTTATGATGGATGGATCCTTGCTAGAGGACCAAAAGACGCCAGCAAGCTATGAGTACAATGTGTCCGTGACTCAGCAAACTGTGGCGATGGCGCATGCCTGTGGTGTGACCGTGGAGGGTGAACTCGGTTGTCTGGGCTCGCTAGAGACCGGCGAGGCTGGAGAGGAAGATGGGGTCGGAGCAAGCGGCACCTTGTCTATGGATCAACTATTGACCGATCCGGAGCAGGCCGCTGACTTTATTGAACAAACGGGATGTGACGCTCTCGCGATTGCGATCGGCACCAGTCATGGTGCCTACAAGTTCTCCCGACCGCCAACGGGCGATATTTTGGCCATCGAGCAAATTAAACAAATTCATCAGAAAATCCCCAACACTCATCTCGTGATGCACGGTTCTTCGAGTGTGCCTCAGGACTGGTTGGCAGTGATCAACGAATTTGGTGGCGAGATTCCCGAAACCTATGGGGTACCTGTCAGTGAAATTCAGGAAGGTATTCGTCACGGAGTTCGAAAAGTCAATATCGATACGGATTTAAGGTTGGCCTCGACCGGCGCGATACGCCGATTTCTCGCACAAAATCCGGCGGAATTTGATCCTCGAAAGTATCTCGCTGCATCGACCAAGGCCATGAAAGAGATCGTGATCGCGCGTTATGAGGCTTTCGGGACGGCGGGTCATGCGTCATCTATCAAGCCCGTAAATTTAGAAGCGATGGCTCAGCGTTACCGCGCCAACGGCGGCTAATGTGCTTTCAGGCCAACAAAGTCGGTCCTTAGCGCAGATCTTTGATTCCGATGCGGTTTTAGTCTCTGAGTCAGACAGGACACATTACGGACAGGATTGGTCGCGGTTCATCTCGCCAGACCCAGCTGCCGTAGTTTTTCCAAAAGAAGTGTCTCAGCTCAAAGCGTTGATTGCCCTCGCTCGCTCCAGCCAGATTGGCTTAGTGCCGTCGGGTGGACGAACCGGACTTTCCGGAGGCGCAACAGCGGCGAATGGCGAAATTGTTGTTTCGTTCGAGCGGATGAATCGAGTTCTAGACTTTGATGCAGATTCTCGAATGGTAAAGGTTGAGCCTGGCGTTATTACCCAACATCTCCAACAATTTGCGATCGATCAAAATCTTTACTACCCGGTGGATTTCGCGTCCTCGGGCTCAAGCCATGTAGGCGGCAACATTGCAACCAACGCTGGCGGCATTAAGGTTTTGCGGTATGGCTTAACCCGGGAATGGGTAGCAGGATTAGAGGTCGTGACTGGTAATGGAGATTATCTTTCGCTTAATCAAGGTTTGGTTAAAAATGCGGCAGGAATTGATCAAAGACATTTGTTTGTTGGCTCTGAGGGCATCTTAGGATTCACATCGTCGGCGTGGATGAGGTTGACGGAAGCGCCCCAGCCACTGCGAGTCATGCTCCTGGCTGTTCCAAGTATGCGGATTGCCTTGTCCGTATTGTCGATATGTCAAAGTCATTTGAACTTGACAGCTTTCGAATTTTTTTCGCAAGAAGCCTTAATGCATGTTCGCGAGCATTTATCGCTATCCTCGCCACTGTCTGACGCACCGTTTTACGTGCTTTGTGAGTTTGAGCAGCACAAGGGTGGTGAGGCAGGGTTGAGCGATGCGATGGCCGTTTATACGAAACTGTCTGAAAAATCTTGGGTAAGCGATGGTGTCATTGCCCAAAGTGAACGGGAGAATCAATCTCTCTGGCGATATCGAGAGGGTATTTCAGAAGCGATTACGTCACGCACTCCTTACAAGCACGATCTGGCGGTCAGAATCAGTCAGGCACCGGAGTTTTTAGAAGCGGTAGAAGCGGCGATCCAAAGTGCTGCCTTGCCTTTTGAAATCGTTTGGTTTGGTCATATTGGCGACGGTAATGTGCACCTGAATATTCTGCGGCCAGAGGATTGGTCCGTTGCTCGATTTATGAAAGCTTGTCAGCCCCTAGGCCTTCAAATTATGCAGGTTGTGGCGAGATTCGATGGCAGTGTTTCTGCAGAGCACGGTGTTGGGTTGCTAAAGAAAGATTATTTGCCCTTCTCAAAAAGTGATTCAGAGCGGGCCATGATGCGGCGCATCAAGCAGGTTTATGATTCTGACGGCGTCATGAATCCAGGTAAAATTCTCGATTAGTCCATTCAATCAGACCAACCTACCCAAATGGCCTTGGCTGATCGAATCGATTTGATTGCTTAGATGCAGACTCTATGAGCTGGGGTGGAAAAAGCACGCGGTGAGCGGCGGAGTTAACCAAGGTTTGCGCAAGCGACTACGCAGGTCCGCCGCCGGAACGGGTAAATGTGCCAATTTCGTTGTTGTGATCCATTAAAAGCACATCAGCGCCCCGGTGAGCGAATAAGCCATTCGTGACCACTCCAGGAATTTGGTTGATTGCCGATTCAAGCCCAGTCGGATCTGAGATTTCAAGGTCGTGTACATCGATGATCTGATGACCATTATCGGTGATCGTGCCTTGTCGCAAGACTGGTGTACCACCAAGCTTGATCATTTCGAGTGCAACAAGGGACCGAGCCATTGGTATGACCTCAATGGGCAGTGGAAAGCGACCTAATTGCTTAACCCACTTACTGCTGTCAGCAATGCAGATAAAACGGTCGGAAGCTGCCGCCACAATTTTCTCTCGGGTTAACGCGGCACCTCCGCCTTTAATCATGCTGAAATCTCCTGATATTTCATCGGCGCCATCCACGTAGACGGTAAGGGATGAAACTTCCGTCAGTGCGACGACCTGGATGCCGTGGTCTTTGAGACGCTGTGCGGATACCTCAGAGCTGGCCACAGCGCCTGCAAATTTGTGTTTCACCTTTGCCAGTGCATCGATAAAAAAATTCGCCGTTGAGCCGGTTCCCACCCCAATGTACTGCTTGGTTTCAAGGAGAAAATCGATGTAATCGGCAGCGGCAACACCCAGTAGCCTCTTCTTATCGTCTTGGTTCATGGAGGTCCCGGCCTTTTAAATGTTGTGGGGTTAGGTCAGTTTACCCCAACCGTTCCTGCTGTGTGAGCAGTCGAGACGGGTAATTCAAAACCAAGGGTCTTGGTCGTCATTGCTGATCCTCTCCGGTGTTGCCAAGCGGTAACCGACCTGGGCCATACGTAATTTGCAGAGAGCCTATCGCTATGGCTCGGCGAGATAACGATCGAACTCTGCTTCGAAACTCAGAAGCGTCGTATCTTTAATGTGATCGATGTAGAGCCTCCCCGCTAGGTGATCCAATTCATGCTGTACCACCGTCGCGGGGAAGCCCATAAACTCGTGTTCGATGGTTTGGCCTTGATCATCGAGGTAAGAGACTTTGATGGATTGGGGGCGCTCGACATAGCCGCGTAAACCCGGCACCGACAAGCAGCCTTCCCAAAACCCGGCAGTGGATTCATCAAGTACTGTTATCACTGGATTAATGAGTACGGTAAAGCCGAGGGCTGAAAGCACGCCATAACGCGACTTGCCCTCTGGAATATCAATGATCACGACCCTAAAAGGAACATCGATTTGTGGGGCGGCTAAACCGATACCGCCGGCATCTTTGAGGGTATCTCTCATGTTCTCGATCAACATGGAAAAAGCATCTGTCCCAATCTGATCGACGGGATAGTCGCTTGCCTCCGTCCGCAGATTCGGGTGTCCCATACGCAGAATCGGTTGAATCGCCATGAATGTCTCCTAGTGTGATGTGCAGTGAATCTAGGCGCTGAGGTCAAGCCCAGAAAATGAAGCGGTCATAAAGGCGAGGAAATTTCGATGATCTCAACCGGCGTGATCACGTAATCGAGATCAATGTCCCATGGATTGCTTTCGAACTCAGCCTCTTGAAAGGCATGGGCGAGCCCGATGAGGTAGGGTCGCCCAGGTGCCTGAGCACAAGCCGCGAGCGTTCGATCAAAATAACCACCCCCCATCCCTAAACGTTGCCCGGAACGCGAATAAGCTGTGAGCGGCAGCAAAAGCGCATCGTGATCTGTTGCGTTCAGTAATTGTTCATCTGGCACTTGGGGTTCAGCAATATGATAGCGGTTATAGTCGTATTGAGTATTCGGCTCGAGCCGCGCGAACCTAAGTGATTGATCCTTCCTGATCACAGGCAGTGTGCAGCTAAGACCTAACTTGAGGCATTCACTGACTATTTTCAGCGGAGAAATTTCACCATCGCTTGGCCAATAAGCAGAGAGCTGGCGGATCTTGAGTGTTTTAAGGAGAGTGAGACTGCTGACAGTGACGGCGTTGGCAGCCTCTTCCTGCTGCTCGAAGGTGAGGGATCGCCGAAGGGACCGAAAATGCTGCCTTACAGGGAGGGTCAAAATGGCCTCAAGAAAGTAGGATCCATTGCTTAGCCAGAAAATTGAAAATGGCGATTCATTGAAACAAAAGCGACGCCCCAAAGTGCCGCTGTCTGAAAGGCCCTTGAACCCTGCGGTTCAAGACGGTGGTCTCCAACGAACCGAAGGCTCTCCGCAGAACGGATGTGCGCACAAGTATCGTAAAAAGACCTCCTAGCGTTCGCATAAAGGGTCGAGGACATATCGACTGGCTAACAATCCAGGGCGTCGGGCAGATTATAGCAGGGACGGGGCGGACGACTCTACGGTCATTGGCTGGTGATTTTAGGCACCAGCCCCTTTGAGTGCCTCGATCAATTGATCCACTTTCAAAGTGCTGCCTTCAAGGCTGAGGTTTTGTGCCTCAAGGGAGGCTTGGGCCGATTGATTACCGCGATCAGCGGCGAGAAATTCGTTGGTGATATTCAGTGCCGCCATGACGGCTAAGCGGTCGAGACCGAGAACGCTGCCAGAACTTTTGATTTCGCGCATTTTTTGGTCTAGGTAAAAGGCTGAGTCCCGCAGCGCTTGAACTTCATTGGCTGGGCAGCTGATTTGGTAGTCTTTGTCAAAAATAGCGACGGTAATGGTCTCTTGCTGTTTCATGTCAATCTTGCTCCAGCGATTTGAGTCTTAATATCATGGCCTCGACTTTGCTTTTGACGGCGACATTACGCTCGAGCAACACGGAACGTTCTTGGCTGAGTCGTAAGTTGTCAGCTTGTAGTTGGGATTGCTTGGACAACAGAACCTCGCACAGTTGGGTGAGTTCATCAAGTTTAGATTCGAGATCGGCTAGGCTCACGGAAAGGCTCCTTTTATCTGACGGTAATATAAAGGTCGACCTAGACTAAGGTCAATGAAACAGCCAAGACAACGGGTAAAACTCGCCTGTCTCCTGTGATCGTCATACAATGAAGGTCGAGTTCAAAAAGGCGTGTTTGAGGGCGATGGCGGAAATGACCCATCAACAGATTGCAGGTGAATTACTTGAGCTGGGAAGCGAATGTGGGCCGGGGGAATTTCATGGCCAAGTGGTTGCTCGAGCGGCTCTTTTTGGCGCCATCGAAACTGAGCTTTCCCTAGAGGCCGTAAAGGGCTGGCTGCAGGTTGAAAACCCCAGCGAGTCGTTGTATCGAGTCGCATCAGGTCTGTACTCGGCGGCTGTTGAAAGCTTGGATGAGTTCGCGGATTTTGACCTAGCATTGTGCTTACCTGATGACGGTGCTGCCATGGATGATCGGTTTTCAGAGCTGACCTGCTGGTGTAACGGTTTTCTTCAGGAATTGCGCGTGAACCAGGGGTCTAAGGATTGGCTCGATGATCCAGATCTGCAAGAAATGCTGTCCGATTTAAGCCAGATTGGAGGGAGCCTAGCCCCGGTCCCTGATTCGGAAGCCAACGAAAACGACTATTTTGAAATTATCGAGTACGTTAGGGTAGTTGTCTTATCGATTGCTACAGAAGCCCAGCGCTCGCAGATGCGTTTCCGGTGAGGAGCGCAATAACCGTCGTGCAGGATCGTCATGGATCGCTTTGATTATGTCATTGCCGGCGGCGGCCTGGTTGGGCTTGCTTGCGGCATTGAGCTCGCGCAACTGGGGTTGCGGGGTTTGCTGTTTGATCAGGGCGATGCGCCCAGTGCTCCCAGGGCGATCGGTAGCGCTGTTATCAACGACCATCAACTGCTGGATGTTGGATCATCCAGAGTAAGTGCGATCAATCCTGCGAGCATTGAATTTTTGGATCGCTTGGGATGGGATGCGCATTACAGCGGCGCAGGACTCAGCCCATTCTCTGAAATGCGCGTTTGGGACGGAGAGGGGGGTGGTGACCTTGGGTTTGCTGCCCGGGGTTTGATCATTGAAAATGACCGGCTGCGTTGGGCGCTTTATCAAGCTGCTCAAGCGCTGATTCAAGCTGGGAGATTGGTGTGTCGATGGCAGACGGGTATCCAAAATATCCAGGATGTCGCAGAAGGCGTTTCGGTACTCCTAACCTCCGGTGAAACCGTCAGTGCTGGCCTGCTGGTGGCTGCTGATGGTGCGCATTCTAAAACCCGAGACTTACTCGGGATCCAAACCTTGGCTTGGCAATACGATCAGACCGCAATTGCCGCAGTCGTTGCCACAGGACGACCCCACGGCCAGATCGCTCGGCAATGTTTTACGCCCGATGGCCCCTTGGCATTTTTGCCGATGACTGAGCCTGATCAAAACGTGATTGTGTGGTCATCGACCAAAAATGAGGAGCGCCTAGACCTGCCCCCAGCAGCCCTGTGCGCGGAAATCGAAAAGTATGGCGAACGAGCATTAGGCCGAGTCCGTGCGGTAGGGCCCTTGGCGCATTTTCCGCTCCATCAACAGCAGGCACACCGCTATGTTGGCAAATCTTCTGTTTTAGTGGGTGACGCGGCGCACAGTATTCATCCGCTAGCTGGACAAGGACTCAATCTTGGTTTTGCCGATGTCAAAGCGTTGGCGGCGGCGCTCCAGAAAACCCGGTTTGGGTCAAATCGGAGCCTGACGGCTTTGCTCGAAGGCTACCAGCGTGAACGCAGGCCGCTCAATCTTCGAATGATGGCGACGACTGAATTGCTCAAGCGTGTTTTTGATCCACCATCGCCTGCACTCAGGCTGGCGCGTAACGTTGGGCTACGTTGGCTTGACTCGCAGTCACGGCTCAAGCAAGCACTGACGCTGGCCGCTTCGGGCCAGCTATAAAGGTGTCCGCGGCGCATTGATGATGAGCAAAACTGATGATCAAGCTGATCCAAATGCGCGGCACACTGATTTAAAGTTCGTTAAAATAAGGACTTTGGGGTTAGAGAGGACAGTCGTGATGAAAGAGACAAGTCTTGCTTCCCATCATCGCGCTGCCGGCGGGAAAATGGTGGATTTCAGTGGTTGGCAAATGCCTTTGCACTATGGCTCCCAGATCGATGAGCACCACGCAGTGAGACAATCAGTGGGTATGTTCGATGTTTCCCATATGAGCGTGGTTGATGTGAAGGGGTCTAGTGCGACCGATTATCTTCAGAAATTGCTCGCCAATGATGTGGCTCGGCTGAAGCAGCCGGGTCGTGCTTTGTACTCAGCAATGCTGAACCCAGCTGGGGGCGTAAAAGACGATTTAATCGTCTACCGCTTGGAGTTGGGATATCGCCTGGTGGTTAATTGCGGAACCCGAGACAAAGACCTTGCCTGGATGCTTGCGTGTAGTGACGGATTTGAGGTTGAGATCATAGAGCGTCCTGATTTGGCATTAATTGCCGTCCAAGGCCCAGAGGCCTTAAGCATCTTGGAAACCACACTCGCGCCAGCGCAACAGTCAGTGCTCGGAAGCTTAACGTCATTTGAGGGTGCGCCTGCGGGCGATTGGTTTTTGGCCAGAACCGGTTACACGGGTGAGCTCGGCGTCGAAATAATGCTGCCGAATGCAGCGGCAGAGGGTTTGTGGACAACGCTCCTGGCAGCCGGCGTACGACCGATTGGTCTGGGAGCAAGAGACACCTTGCGTCTTGAGGCGGGAATGAACCTTTATGGACAAGATATGGATGAAGGCCATTCCCCGCTGTCATCGAACCTTGCGTGGACCGTGAAGCACAATGGCCGAAATTTTATTGGCGAGGCCGCGCTTTTAAAGATGAAAGCAGATAAAGGGTCGACTGCGCTCGTCGGGTTGGTCATGCTCGATCGCGGCGTCTTGCGCGCGCAGTATCCGGTTTATGCGCAAGAGACATTGGTGGGAGAGATCACCAGTGGGGCCTTTTCACCGACTTTGCAGGCAGGTATTGGTTTCGCGCGCGTAGGAGCTTGGCAAGGTCCGCTGTTTGTTGAAATACGCGGTAAACGGCAGGCCGTAGAACCGGTGTCTTTGCCCTTTGTACGTAAAGGGCAAGTTGTCTATCAGAAATTGATCCCCGAAGGGTGATCTGAGAGTAATTCTCAGTTGTAAAAGAACACTTAGTTAAAGGAAAAGACAGTGGCGGAAGTACGAGAAGGTTTGCGATATCTGAGTTCCCACGAATGGGTTCGGCTAGAGGATGATGGCACCGTGACCGTTGGAATCAGCGACCATGCCCAGCATGCGCTCGGAGATGTGGTTTTTGTTGAACTGCCTGAGGTGGGTCAGTCGGTCAACCCAGGAGACGACGTTGCGGTCGTCGAGTCGGTCAAAGCCGCCTCTGATATCTATGCGCCGCTTGCAGGAAAAGTCATTGCATACAACGACCAGCTTGAAGCAACGCCGGAAACTGTCAATGAATCACCCTTTGATGACGGCTGGTTTTTTAAACTGGAGATCGCGGATTCGAGCGGACTCGACGCGCTGCTCTCAGCGGAGGATTACGCGAGTTTGTGTGCCAGTGAAGCGGCAGATTGAAAACCCCGCAAGGCGCAGACGCCTTGTAACATCCGAGTCTCGCTGTTGAAGGCAGGTTCTGCGATTTAAAACGACGATTTGAGCCAAAGAAGGGACAACCATGCCATTTATTCCGCACACGCCGCTTGACCAACAGCAGATGCTAGAGACGATTGGCGCACCAGATATTGAGGCGCTGTTCGACGAAATCCCCGAGGGTTTGAGAGCCAAAAAACTCAAGGAGATGCCGAGCGGAATCTCCGAAATGGCGCTGAGTCAGTTGATGAACCGGCGGGCCCGGGAGGATGAAGTCGACCTTTGTTTTCTCGGTGCCGGAGCATATAGCCATCATATTCCCGCTGCCATTTGGGATTTAGTTGCTCGGGGTGAGTTCATGACTGCCTATACCCCTTATCAAGCGGAGGCGAGCCAAGGCACCCTTCAATTGATCTACGAATTTCAGACGATGATCAGCAGACTTACGGCAATGGACGTCGCTAATGCCTCGGTCTACGACGGTGCGACTGCTTTGGCCGAAGCGATGCTGATGGCGGTTCGCGCCAATAAACGTAATCGAAGTAAGCGAATTCTGGTTGCGGGCAATATCAATCCCCAATACTTAGAGACCTGTCGTGCCATCGTGAAACCACAAGGATTGACGCTGGATGTCTTGGATTATGATCCGCGTACTGGGAGCATTGATGTTGATCATGATCGGGTTGAAGAGGCCGCTGCACTTGCGATCAGCTACCCAAATTTTTTTGGCGGCCTCGATCCCGTTGATCTACTGACTGATATTGCTTCGGCAGCGGGTGCTTTGGTGATTGGGGTGATTAATCCAACGGCGCTCGCGTTGCTAAAACCACCAGGTCTTTGGGGTCAAAACGGTGCGGATATCGTTGTGGGTGAGGGTCAGCCGCTGGGAATTCCGATGGCCTCTGGCGGACCTTACTTAGGGCTTATGTGTTGCAAGAAACAGATCGTGCGTCAAATGCCTGGGCGCATCATCGGACGAACCGTGGATCAGCATAATCGACCGGGTTACACCTTGACCTTGCAAGCACGTGAGCAACATATCCGGAGGGGCAAGGCGACTTCGAATATCTGTACCAACCAAGGCCTGCTGGTGACAGCTGCAACACTCTACTTGAGTTTGATGGGTAATGAAGGTCTGAGGCAAGTAGCCCTGCAATCGCACGCGGGACTCAAAGACTTAGTGCACAAAGCGACGGCCATCGATGGCGTGCAGGCTCGCTTTGAAGGTCCCGTATTTCACGAGCAGGTGCTTGAGCTCCCGGTTCCTGCCGAAGCGGTGGTTTGGAAAATGGCCCAGCGGGGAATTTTACCGGGATTGGATCTTGGCACTGTGGACGCCGGTTTAGATCATTGTCTTTTAGTGAATGTGACGGAAACAAAAACCCGGGAGGACATCGATACTTTTATCGAATGCTTAGAAGTTGTAATCCAGAGTGAGAGGATACCATGCTAATTTACGAGCGAAGTCGTGCTGGCCGTCAGGCCAGAGCTCAGTTTGTCAATGCCAAAGGACTTGATGAAACCCTTGCTGACGATCTGGGTTCGCATCTGCGGCAAAGCGAATTGGGCTTGCCTGAAGTTTCAGAACTCGAAACCGTGCGCCATTACACAAACCTGTCTGCGAAGAATTTTGCGATCGATCGGCAGTTTTATCCACTCGGCTCATGCACAATGAAATATAACCCGCGGGGTGCGCATCAAGTCGCGAGCCTGCCTGGTTTTTTAAATCGGCATCCCTTGGCGCCGACCGCCAATAGCCAAGGTTACATGGCGTGTTTGTATGAGTTGCAAAATTACTTGAAAGAGATCACGGGCATGCAGGCGGTGTCATTGACCCCAATGGCTGGTGCACAGGGCGAGTTTGCCGGTGTCGCAATGATTCGCGCCTATCATGCTAAGCGGGGTGATTTGCAGCGAACCGAAATTTTAGTGCCTGAAGCGGCCCATGGCACAAACCCTGCGACCGCTGTGATGTGCGGGTTTACAGTGCGAGAAATCCCAGTAACTCAAGATGGTGACGTGGATCTAGAAGCGCTCAAGGCTGCGGTTGGCCCTGCGACAGCGGGCCTCATGATGACCAATCCATCGACCTGTGGTGTCTTTGAGCGCCAAGTTCGGGAGATTGCTGAAACGGTCCACGATGCCGGAGGACTACTGTATTACGACGGCGCAAATTTAAACGCGATTTTAGGACAGGTTCGCCCAGGAGATATGGGTTTCGATGTGCTGCACATGAATCTTCACAAGACCTTCGCGACGCCCCATGGCGGGGGAGGGCCAGGATCTGGACCCGTCGGCGTGGGGCCTCGCCTTGTGCCATTTTTGCCGACGCCGATGGTGGGCATGAGCGATGATGAAGCGCCAACGTATCGATGGCTGGACAAGAAAGACTGCCCCGATAGCATTGGGCGGCTTTCCTGTTTTATGGGCAATGCTGGAATATTATTACGCGCTTATGCCTACGCGCGATTACTGGGCGGCGAAGGTATGCATCGAGTGGGTGAGTACGCTACCTTAAATGCCAACTACATGGCAAAGGCCCTCGAAAAAGCAGGGTTTACGCTGGCCTATCCGATGCGGAGAGCCACTCACGAATTCATCGTTACCTTGTCAAAAGAAGCAAAAAACCAGGGGGTTACGGCGATGGATTTTGCGAAGCGGCTGTTAGATTACGGCTTTCATGCGCCGACCACTTATTTTCCGCTGTTGGTGCCCGAATGTTTGCTGATTGAGCCGACAGAAACGGAGTCAAAGGCAGAGATTGATGGGTTCGTAGCGGCGATGGCTGAGATTTTAGAGGAGGCTCGAGTGGCGCCGGAGCAGGTCACATCCGCGCCGCACACATTGCCTATCTCTCGGTTGGATGATGTTAAGGCCGCGCGAGATTTGGATCTTGCTTTCTCAGGCATCGCTGAGGGATGAGCAGAATTGATCGTTGGCTATCTTAGACTGATGATCGGCCAGTTTTTCGTCGCCGCGTGCGCACGAAGCACTGGATCCGGATCAACGCAGATAGGGTGGTCAACGACACTCAGCAAAGGAATATCATTCCGACTGTCCGAGTAAAAAGTGCTTCCGGTCAGATCATAAGGTTCGTCCTTGAGCCAAAGGTGCAAACGATCAACCTTGCCTTGGCCGAGGGTTGCAATGCCTTTAATCGATCCGGTGTATCGGCCCTCGATCACCTCCGCGACGGGCGCAAGCAGTGTTTCCACTCCGAGGGCGCGGGCAATGGGTTGGGTGATCGCATCGAGCGTTGCCGTGATGATCATGACAAAGTCGCCTTGTTCTCTGTGTTTGGCAATGCAATTGAGAGCGCGAGGTAATATCATTGGCGCAATGACGGTGGTCATGAATTCGTCTTGTAGTTGAACCAGGGTCTCTGGCTGTATTTGCGCCAATGGGGCGCAAGAAAAGGCGAGATAGGCGTCAACGTCTAAAACGCCCTGCCGGTATTGCTGGAAAAAGCGATCGTTTTGCGCCTTAAAAGTTTCCTCATCAACCAAATGTTTGGAAACCAAAAACTGACCCCAGGCGTGGTCACTGTCTCCAGCAATCAGCGTGTCATCTAGATCAAAAATGGCGAGTGGCACCGTCGACTCCTGTCGATTGTAAGAGGTTTCCATGATATATCTGAATGGTAGTTCGATTAGAGTACCTCGGATAGGGGTTACGGGACACTATCAATATGATGGATGAACATGGATTTCGGCCCAATGTCTGCATTGTTATTGCAAACAGTGAGGGCCAAGTCTTTTGGGGTAAACGACGTCAACAGGCTGGGTGGCAATTTCCCCAGGGCGGCATCGAGCCTCGGGAATCTCTCGAGGTTGCGTTATTTAGGGAGCTTGAGGAAGAAACCGGTTTGCTCAAAAGTGAGGTAGAGCTGGTTGCAACGACAAAAGGCTGGTATCGGTATCGCTTGCCTCGGCACATGCTCAAGCACAATACATCTGCTTTTGTCGGTCAAAAGCAAAAATACTGTTTGCTTAAAATTCTCGATGATCAGCATCGATTTGTTTTAGATCGAGATCGGCGACCTGAGTTTGATGATTGGGCGTGGGTGCCCTACTGGTATCCTGTAGGGCAGGTTTGGGCGCCAAAAAGGGATGCTTACCGCCGTGCCCTCAAAGAGCTGGCGCCGCATCTCAAGCATTGTATTCGGGAGCATGTCAGCCGTGCTTGAAGCGCTTCGCAGAGTCGTTCAGGAAGTCAGCGCCGCTCCTGATTTAGAGCACGCCCTGGAAACAACGGTTGATCGCGTTCGTTCCATTATGGCCACTGAGGTTTGTAGTGTTTACCTACTTGATGAGAAGCGAGGACGATACGTCTTTAGGGCAACCCGCGGCCTGAACCAATCAGTCGTGGGTAAAGTCAGTCTCGGCGCCGGAGAAGGTCTCGTCGGTTATGTTGCCGAGCGAGCAGAGCCGCTCAACGTAGAAGTGGTCACAGAGCATCCGCGAAACCAATACATCGCTGAAATTGGTGAAGACGAATTTAATGCGTTTCTTGGGGTTCCGATTATCCATCAGGGGCAAACCTTAGGCGTGTTGGTGGTGCAACAACGCAACAAACGCCGTTTCGATGAAAGTGAAGAAGCTTTTTTGGTCACGCTCTCGGCGCAACTCGCGGGTCTGATTGCGCACGCGAAAGTGACCGGCCGATTGTCGATCACCCGACGTAAAGTTTCGAGAACCTTTCGAGGTGCTCCAGGAGCACCTGGGGTCGCGCTTGGCGTGGCGATCGTTATTTATCCATCGGTGGACTTAACGCAGGTCCCTTTTCGAAAAGTAAGAAACGTGGCCAGGGAAGTCGATCGGTTTGCGGTCGCCGTTACTGAGACCCGGGCCGAGATTCAGGTCATTGCAGAAAAGATGGCGGGTGAACTTCAGGAGGATACGCTTGGGCTCTTTGACGCTTATTTGCTGATGCTCGATGAAGGCGCGATTCCCAAGGAGGTAGTTCAGCGCATTAAGAAGGGTCAATGGGCCCAAGGAGCGCTAAAGCAGACCATCGATGAGCACTTGGCGCGCTTCGATTTAATGGAAGATGCTTATCTACGCGAACGAGCGAATGACCTGCGAGAACTCGGAAATCGCATGCTGAGCCATCTGGAAAAGCGCAATCGCCGCCGATTACATTTTCCCAAGGACAGTATATTAGTGGGCGATGATTTGTCGCTATCTGATCTGGCATCGGTTCCCAAGGAGCGGCTGAAAGGTCTTGTTTCAGGCAGTGGCTCCGTCAATTCTCACCTGGCCATCTTGGCTGAGGCCCTGGGCGTGCCGACGGTGATGGGGGTCAAGGATCTGCCAATGCCTCTGATCGACGGTGGCGAAATCGTCGTTGACGGTTTTCAAGGTGTGATTTTGACCTCGCCCACCCCAAATCAGCGGCGTCAATACCAAAAGCGCAAAGAAGAGGAAGCGGCGCTCAACCGTGATCTTGAGCGATTGGCGCCAGGTCGGTGCGTGACCCCCGATGGGCATCGAACCCGGCTTTGGGTGAATACTGGATTATTCTCCGACGTCGCGCGGTCACTCGATCGCGGTGCTGAAGGGGTAGGTCTTTATCGCACAGAAATTCACTTCATGATGAACGAAGCTTTTCCCACAGAAGAATCCCAGCGCCAAATTTATCGTGATCATTTGAAGGGCTTTGCGCCTAGGCCCGTGACGATGCGAACCTTGGATATCGGTGGCGATAAATCGTTGCCTTACTTTCCAATTCAGGAAGAGAACCCCTTCTTAGGTTGGCGGGGGATTCGGGTTTCCTTAGATCATCCAGAAATTTTTATTGCACAAATCAGGGCGATGATTCGGGCCAGCGAAGGGATTGATTGCTATCTAAGAATCATGCTGCCGATGGTGTCCAGCGTCACCGAAATTGACATGGCCAAGCAACTCATTGACCAGTGTTTTCAAGAAGTACGTGAGGAAGGCGCCGACGTAAAGCGGCCTGATATTGGCGTCATGATTGAAGTTCCTGCCGCCGTTTTTCAGGCTGACGAAATACTCAAACGGGTCGATTTTCTATCTGTGGGAAGTAACGATTTAGTGCAGTATATGCTTGCTGTTGACCGCAATAACGCTCAGGTTGCTAGCCTTTATCAGGAGTTTCATCCGTCTGTCCTCAAGGCTTTGAATCAAGTTGCAGCCGCGGCAACGCTGGCTGGTAAGGGCTCCGGGATTTGCGGAGAAATGGCGGGTAACCCAGGGGCAGCGCTTCTGCTGATGGCCATGGGGTATCAGGTTCTGTCAATGAATTCTCCTAACCTTTTGGTGGTTAAGAAAGTACTTACCACCATTAGCTTAAAAGCCGCAAAAAAAGTTTTGGAGCAGGCCTTGAAGTTGGAGTCAGCCCAAGAAGTTAAAAAGTTGGTTGATCAAACCCTGTCCGAGGCAGGTCTTGAGCAATTAATTCGAAATCGCGCTTAAGATTCGATTTCGAGAGAGAAAGTGACGCTCTGCCCGTCAAGTCCCCCAGCGTTAAACCCTTGCTCTAAAAATTTGATGCTTCCCCTTTGATCGAATTGGACAAGGGTCGAAACGCAGGTGCCATAGTCTTTTGAGGCAATGAAGCTGTTTGAAAAAGGTCGATCATCTCCTGTGTCTTTCAGCAGTGCGAGCAGCGCGATTGAATCAATGGTTGCAGTTGCGGTGAGCGCATTGAGTCGTTCTCGGCCTTCGGCAACCTTTGGCCAGTCGCAGTCCAAACGTTGATTGGATAAGCCGTAGCAGCCGGCATCGAGCGCTTTTAAATGGCTGGTTGTGTTGTTCGCGTAGAAAAGTCCAGTTTCATCCATCAGCAGTAAATTAAAGCCCCGGTATTCGTCTCGATGCGGGCTGATGGTCGCGTAGTAATCGGTTGCAGAGAGTGCGCTTGTTAAAAATCCCTGAGTTAACTCACCGCGACTGCGCGTTTTTTGAAGATCGGACGCAGACTTCCGGAAATTCGTGACGGCTGCGAATCGGCCGTCACGATTGACGCCAAGCCAAGTCCCGCCGGCCTCAAGGTCGCGTCCTGCCAGAACGCCGGGTGCGTCCTGCCAAAAATCGGCTGAGGCTGATGGCCGAGCGTAGAATTCGTCTCGGTTGGCGGCAACAATGAGACGGTGGTGTTCATTGGGTTGATAGGCCAATAGAATAAGACACATAACGCAGCGCAGCCCGCGGATCGAAAAGACGCGGGCATGATAGCAGAACTCCTGAAGGGCCAGCCATGTTCAATTATCCTCAGATCGATCCTGTCGCGATTTCCTTTGGGCCAATCAACATTCATTGGTATGCAATATCCTACTTGCTGGGCTTTTATGTGTGTTGGCGGGTGCTCGTGTCGCTCAGCGATCGTCAGCGCCAGGCATGGCGGCGCGAACAAATTTCCGATCTGCTCTCTTACGGTGTGTTTGGAGTGATTCTAGGTGGGCGCTTTGGCTATGTTCTGTTTTATGGGTTTGAAAACTTTTTGCAAGACCCCATCTCTCTGTTCAAAATTTGGCAGGGGGGTATGTCGTTTCATGGAGGACTTTTAGGGGTTATCGCAGCGGTGGCCATTTACGCGCATCGAAACCAACGGACGTTTTTAGAAGCGATGGATTTTGTCGCTCCCGGTGTTCCACTGGCGTTAGGTTTGGGCCGAATTGGAAATTTTATCAATGCGGAACTGCCCGGTCGCATCACGGAGATGCCTTGGTCGCTGGTCTATCCGGGCGAGTTAGTTGGACGCCATCCTTCCAGTCTTTATCAAATGATGCTGGAAGGGCCTGTGCTTTTTGCGTTCGTTTATGTTCTTGCATTGAAGTCGCAGCGGGTTGGTGTGGTTTCAGGCTCCTTTCTGATTGCTTATAGCGGGCTACGATTCTTCTCCGAATTTTTTCGTTTACCCGATCCGCACCTCGGTTTCGTCGCTTGGGGATGGGCGACTCAGGGGCAGTTGCTTTGTATCCCTATGTTATTATTAGGGATCGGAGTCGTCATCTTTGCGAAACCGGCAATCGCACCGACCAGGCCTAGGGTTACTGGACGGGGCCGTTCTCAGAAGAAAAGGAAGTCCTGATCATGATCATCGCGCCAAAAATTAAAGGCTTTTTATGTACAACAGCCCATCCTGGAGGGTGCGCAGCCGATGTATCAGCGCAAATTAAACAAGTTGAAGGTGGTGGCGCTATTGCCAATGTGCCCAAGCGGGTTTTGGTGATAGGTGCATCTGGAGGGTACGGTCTCGCCACGCGTATTGTCAGCGCCTTTGGGGGAAATGCTGAAACGATAGGGGTATTTTTTGAGCGTCCCGCGCAAAAGGGCCGCACGGCATCGCCTGGTTGGTACAAATCAGCCGCGTTCACCGAGACCGCGCACGCTCGAGGGCTCTATGCTAAAAATTTTAACGGAGATGCCTTTTCTCAAGCGATGAAGGATGCAGTCATTGATTGCATCGAGAGAGATTGGGGTCAGGTGGATCTCGTGGTCTACTCACTGGCTGCCCCAGGAAGAACTCTGCCATCTGGAGAAACTGTCCGCAGCACCTTGAAGCCCATTGGAGCGCCGTTCAGTGGCGCAACGATCGATTTCAACACTCGCGAATTGCGAAGCATCGCTTTAGAGCCTGCTAATGACGATGAAATTGCAGCGACTGTGAAAGTGATGGGCGGTGAAGACTGGGAAGATTGGATGCAGCAGTTGCTTGATCGCGGATGCTTGGCTGACGGCGCGTTGACCACCAATTACACTTACTTGGGTAGCGAAGTGACCTGGCCCATTTATTATCACGGGACGATTGGTCGAGCGAAAGAGGATCTCGATCGTGCGGCTGCCGCGTTGGCAACCACGCTAGCATCCGTAAAAGGACGCGCTGATGTTGTTGTAATGAAGGGGTTGCTGACTCAGGCGGCTTCTGCAATCCCTGGAATGAGTGTGTACCTTTCATTGTTGTTCAAAGCCATGAAGGGTGCCGGCACGCATGAAGGA
>Ga0213863_10000099_pt1 | contig 64237 bp, 44 predicted proteins | sample PICome_8_FD_160128 | JGI IMG/M metagenome (GOLD analysis project Ga0213863, IMG submission 160128) | Coastal seawater microbial communities near Pivers Island, North Carolina, United States - PICO497 | ecosystem: Environmental > Aquatic > Marine > Coastal | place: USA: North Carolina...
AAAAAAGAAAAAAGAAAATTAATAGTATTTAAAATTGTTGATAATTAAAAAAATAATCTTTTAATGTGCTGAAAATCAATATTTTATTTTATGTTTTAAAATGTTGAAAAAATTATTGTTTATTATTTTAAAATTTATTTCTTCAAAAAAAAAAAAACGAAAGTTTGATTAATTCTCATTAAAGAAAAATAATATATTTGAAAATACTATTGATAAAACAAAATTAATAGATTTTTTCTATTGTAAATGAATCAAAATAAAAAGATTTTAAGAGGTTTAAAAATAGAGGTTATGTAAAGTAATTTTCATGTATGATAGTGCCTTAGGGGCCTTTAAAATGCGATTTAGAAAAAATCGAGTGGTTTGTGATCAAAATCCAATATAATCTAAGTTTATTTAATAATTAGTCTAAAAAATTAATTTTTTTATCATGATGTAATAATGAATCCTTTGTTAACATTTTAAATTAATTTAATTAAAACAAACTAAAAGACATTTACCACACTTTAGTTGTAAATTAAAAGTTAATTTAATAGATTTAAACCATTATTAACCAATAATTAAAATTATGAGAAAAATCACCTTATTTGTATTAGTTGTTCTTTTTGCTTCAAGTTGTATGCAACAACAACATCCTGACTATGCAAAAAACTTAGAAACAGCCAAAAAGCTTTTTCAACTTCATGAGCTTGAAGATTATGACGGACAAGCCGCACTTATAAGTAAAGACATCGTTGCTGAAACGTCTTTGTATGGTTCAGAAAAAATGGGTTACGATGAGTTTATGGCCAACATAAAAGGCTACCATATGGCATTTGATAATGTTAAGTACACCCCTGAGGTTTGGCTTCCTGGATCAGACACATTAGGAAACTTGAATGGAAGTGTACGCACCTATGGGGTATGGACAGGAACACAAGTTCAGACCAAAAAAGAGTTAAGCCTTAAAGGCTACTGGTACTTTGGTTTTGATGAGGATGGTTTACTTAACGCACAAGGGGATTATTTTGACTTTGGCGGAATGGTTGACGCTGTTTATCCAAAGAATTTAGTGATCGTTTCTTTGAATATAAAAGAAGGTAAACTTGACAATGTCTTGGAAATCTTAAACAGCGAAGGTGGTCTTCCTACCACAAAAGCATACGATGGATGCCTTTCTTTAGAAATGACAATCAATGAGAGCAGCAATACCATTTGGGTCGTCGGAGAATGGGCAACAAATGACCACTATGCCGCTTATTTAAAATGGAGGCAAACCGAAGACACTGTAATTGGCGCAATGGTACCTTTCCTTAAAGGAGGTGCAGAAGGGATTAATATTGTGCATCCAAATACGGGCTATCAGTCCTTTTAATTTTTAAATTTTAATACCAAAATATTATGAAATACATAATTAGTTTTTTTTCAATATGTGTGTTGTTAAGCAGTTGCAACAACACAGCGCCTGTTGACATGGAAAAGGCTACTCAAGAAGCGAATGATTTTATTGCAAGTCAATTTGATTTCTTTACAGAAAGTAGTCTTGAATTAGCCAAAGAAACTTTTGCCGAAGATGCAATCTTAATTGGTACAGATGCAGCTGAGTACTTATCTGGCTGGGCTGAAATTGAGCCTTCAGTAAAAGCTCAGTTAGCGATTAAAGATCCCGTCTTTAGTGCGCGGAAATTAAATATTTTCATGGCTGACGCAGGTGATATGGCTTCATATACGCAAGAGCTTGACTTCACCTTCAACATCGGAGGGGAAGCAGGAGAAGTTAAGAACGTTAGAAATAGTGGTGTGATAAAAAAAATAGACGGACAATGGAAAGTCGTACAAATTCATTGGTCTATTGGACTTGAAGGACAAGCAGTAGAATATGAAATGCCAGAATAAATCATAATACTTTAACTACTAACCAATACCAAAAAAGGCACCCAATTGGGTGCCTTTTTATATAGAATAATTTAAATTTAAACCAGAACTGATAAAGGGTTTTAAATAGGACAAAAACACGAAGTTTAGACTGCATAATCTATTACCGCAAGAACGAAATAGAGTGTAAATCTAAATTCAAAACAGTTGCCATAAAACACAACTTTTTGCCGCTTTTTTTGGGAAAATTTATTAAGCCTCATGCAGTCAAAATGCAGCGTACATTTATTAATTCGAATCAACCAGAGAATATAAATTTGTAAGGCAAGTTTAATAATACCTTTAATATTATCACAGAATGAAATCAATATTATCTTTTCAGAAGAAGTTTTTAGACAAAAGATTTGCCATTTTTTTGTGTTTTACACTTTTATTGGGTAAAGCATCTAGTCAAGACCTTGATTCCGACCTCCCCGAAAACAACGGGATGTCTTCTCTCAGACTCTCAAATATTGATAGTGTTTTTTTGGATTATGTATCTAATAAAAAATTACCCGGTGCCGTAATTTTAATTGCTAGAAATGGCAATATAACTTATCACAAATCTTTTGGTATGAGTGATTTAGAAGCCCAAGTTCCAATGACCAATGATAAAATCTTCCGTATTGCCTCACAGACAAAAGCCTTGGTAAGTGTAGGTGTTATGATGCTCCAAGAAGAGGGCAAATTACTGCTCTCCGATTCATTGTCAAGATACATTCCAGAGTTTGAACAATCAACTGTTGAAGAGCCAGTAGCAGATGGAAAAAACACAAAAGAGGAAAAACAATATAGAGTTGTCAAAGCCAAGCGGGCCATTACAATCCGAGACTTATTGACACATACTTCTGGGATAGGGTATGGATACGGGTTGGCTAGTGAACAATGGAAAGATGCAGATTTACAAGGATGGTACTTTGCGCATAAAAAAGAACCAATTATTGAAAGTGTAAAAAAATTGGCTGGACTTCCCATGGAAAAACATCCCGGAGAATCCTTTGTCTATGGGTACAGCACTGATATTCTAGGCGCGTTGATTGAGGTTGTTAGCGGAAAGACATTAGATATATTTATCAAGGAAAGAATTTTAGACCCGCTTGGGATGAATGATACTAGTTTTTATTTGCCAATTGGTAAAGCATCAAGACTATCTGTTGTTTATAACCAAAAAGAGGATGGGCTTGTTAGAGCTCCAGAAAAAGGAGAAGAATTTTCTCAAGGGCAATACCTTAATGGGCCTCGAACAAGTTTGTCTGGTGGTGCTGGGCTTCTAAGCACATCCAAAGATTATGCAATTTTTCTTCAAATGTTACTAAACAATGGGAAGTTCAACGGAAAACGTATTTTATCTAGAAAATCGGTTGAGCTTATGACTACAAATCACCTAGGCGGTGATTATTACAAAGATGTGGCTTTCCCTTGGGATTTTGGAACTGGATTTGGATTAGGGTTCTCTATAACTGATGACTTTGGGGATCGTGGAGTTCTTGGTAACGATGGCGAGTACGGTTGGGGTGGTGCCTATCATTCTAGTTATTTTGTTAATCCTGAGGAACAACTTGTTGTTGTATATTTTACTCAGGTTGTTCCTATCAGCCTAGACGATCATCAAAAATTAAAGGCATTAGTATACCAATCAATTGTGGACTAAAATCACACTAGGGGGTAATTTTTATGGACTTTCCTCCTCTAGAATTGAATCCAAAAGCCCTCAAAACAACTTCAGACCCTGATTTAACCGAAACCGGTTTGGTGTATTGTTTTGACTTAATAGTTGGGACACTTCCATCTGTAGTATAATGCACTTTTAACCCGGGAAATTCAGCACGAACATAAAGTGAATCCCCTCGGATAATTGCACCAGGTTTTGTAATGTCGTATTTAATTTCAGGAAATCCAGAAGCGATTAAACCTAATGTGCGATGGCTTAAAAGATTAACAAATTCATTCCAATCTTCCATCATTTGAGCCTCTTGAAAATCATTTTTTACTGAGAGCCATGATGGTTTTTGTGCCCATGCCTTTTCAGCAAAAATAATGAGATTTGGAAATAACATTTCGTCTAATATCTCTTCACTTGTAATGGTTTCGCTCCACAACTGACTTTGTATTCCAATCAAGTTATTGCGTTTATTTTCTTTTAATCTTGTTGTTTGGGAAATATAATCTTCACTTATGTTATGCTTTTTGTTGAGATATGAGTTTGCAAAAATATCTAAAGGCTCAATGGCCCACATATCAAAATAATCCACATAACCAGACCAACTCAACCCATGGGAGTCCATATCATTATCATTTGCCATATCGAAATAAAAAGCTGAGGAATTACTCATAACCGTTTTAAATCCAGCATTCGCAAATTTATAAACCATATCCTCTCGACCACCTCCCCAAATATTATTCCATGAATAGGGAACAACATTGTAATTGAATTTCTCTTGTTTCATAACGGTCTCACTTTGACTATTTTTAGAGTGTATTAACAAGAAGTCTTCCCACCCACCCATGATAGCACCACGGGATTCAATCCTATCTCTCAAAAAAGACAAGGTTTGGTTATAAATTTCATCCAACGATTTGCCCCGCTGTCCTTCTCTAATGATATTAGCACAAACTGGTGAACCCTCCCAAACTCCGAAAGGTAATTCATCGGCGCCGATATTAAATTGTTTAAAAGGAACTTTAGCTTGGTGGTACATATCCGCAACTTCAGCAATCACTTTGTCAAAAAATGCAAGTGAACTTTCCATGCAGATATTAATTGTATTATCATTATAGAGTTGTGCTGATGCATACTGACTTTTGTCCTTTGGATCTCTCAAAGCAAATTCATTAGCTTTGTCAATTTGGCCGTTAGCTATAAAGCGATCCTTCCTAACATCCATAGAGACAATAGCAGCGCGTGCGTGAGAAGAAAAACTGATGTTAGGAATTAGATTAACATTTCTAAGCTGTGCGTATTGAAGTAATTCGATAAAATCTGTTTTTGATAAAAATCCGTTACCCCAAGCATTCCCTTGAGCTCCTGAGCCGTACATTGGAATCAACCGATCTTTTTCGTCATTTGTATAGCCTCGATTAGAGCCAATTTCAGTTAATTCAGCTAGTCCTGGAATTTCCAATCGCCAACCTTCATCATCTGCTAATTTTAAATCAAATTGATTTAATTTTAATAAAGACATGACATCAATTATTTGCTTTAGCTTTTCTAAACCAAAATAATGTCGGGAAATGTCTAACATAAAGCCTCGGTACGCAAAACGAGGCTGATCACTGATCTCAACAATGGGCCAATTAATTTGCTCCATTAATGAAACTTGATCGATTTGATATAGAGATTGCAGCGCGTATAATAGCCCTGCATATGAATTGTGTTTTATGACTATTTTATCAGAATCAATATTTAATTTGTAAGCTTCATTTGATAAGGTTTTTTCAGATGAAATGATGATGTTACTTTTAGATTTAGAGTCAGTCCATTCAATATTTACAGCTGAAAAACGATCTTTTACCATTTTTTCAAACAAATTTACTACTGAAAATTCTGAACTCTTTTGGAAATTATCTTCGTCGAAAACTCGCCAAGTTTCAAGCCTAGGACGCTGCCCATTGTGCTTTATATAGGATGAAGGCCTTGGCAAAACCCAATCTATTTTTTCAGGCTTAAGAGACTTAATATTCTTTAACTTTTCAAAACGACTTTTGGCGGTTGGTAGATTTAATTGTGCTAACCCTTTTGCATTTTCCCAATGAATGGTGTTTTTTACATCAATAGTTTTTCCACCACACACAACGAAAGCACCTTTAGGGCCAAAATCCAAACGGCTCATAACGCCACTCGTTTTCACATTAAAAGAAATACGTTCTCCAGCTAATACGCTCCACTTTTTTCCAAAATAAAAAATAAAATATGAGTTGCCGTTTACCCATTCAAAATCAATGCCATCTGGCAAACTACCTTGGACAGGGCTGCCCAATATCTGATTCCAGTGTAGAGACCAGTTTTGCTCATCTAAGTCTACCCTGGTAGAATTAGTTATTGTAAAGGTAACATCCATTTGATTATTTACTATATCTATGGAATTTATAGTATAATCAAATTTAATTTCAGATGATGTGTCAGAAGTGCAAGACAAAAAAATCCAGCTGATAAATATTAAACAAGAAAACTTGGTTTTAAAATAATCGTTTAGGTTCATCTGAATTTTTATTGTTAAAACTGATAATCCAATTTAAAGAATATTTTTGAATCAAGTTATTTATAACGAACAAAACCTTCAACTGCTTGATATTCGGTTAGTCCTAAAAGATTAAATGTTTTTGCAGTTTGTTGATTTCTCTGTTCGGCTCTTTGCCAAAATTCTCGTTGATCTGGACCAGGGAACATGGCTCGGTCTTTTTGAGATTGATGTTTAAATATCGCTTCTCTTTTTTTGGCAACATTTTCAGGGCTTAGAGGAACTGCCATCTCAATATCGTCGACCCCCCATTCTTGCCATGCTCCACGATAAAGCCAAATCTCGGTATCTTCGATCCATCTATTTTTATCATTTTTTAATTGATCGATGGCATCAAACAAAATTTGAAGACAAACGCGATGTGTCCCATGGGGGTCGGACAAGTCTCCAGCGGCGAATATTTTTGATGGGCGTAACTTATTTAGTAATGCTACTGTCATATCGACATCGTTTATTGAGTGTGGTTTTTTCTTAACTGCACCAGTTTCATAAAAAGGCAAATTCATAAAATGTGCATTTTCTTCTTGCACGCCGCAAACTCTGCATGCGGCTAGTGCCTCTCCTTTTCGGATGCTCCCCTTTAGTAGTTGAATTTGTTTTGTATCAATATCGCCTATTTTTTTTCTGTTAAAAACATCTAGAATTTGGTTGTAAGAAGATTTTAAACGTTCATTCTTGGGCAAAAAATCCATAGAAAATTGCAGAAAACGTATTACCTCATCGTCGAAAACTGCAATATTGCCTGAGGTTTGATAAGCCACGTGAACCTCATATCCATTATCGGCTAACTGAATTAGGGTTCCGCCCATTGAGATTACATCATCGTCAGGATGTGGACTAAAAATAAGAGCTTTCGAGGGGACACTTGGCTCTGGTGCTTTATTTAATTCCCAAAGACTAAAGGTATACTGTAACGAGTTGTAAACTTGTAGATTTAATTCATTAACGGAATAATCAAAGGCCAATAAAAGAGATTGTAAATGATTAGTTTCGTAGTCCTCTTTAGTTAATTTTAGAATGGATTTTTGACAAAGATCTGCCAACCAAATAACAGCTTTTTTGACAAGATTTTCTTGCCACAAACACGGACCAAGAAGCCAAGGCGTTTTCTGTCTTGTAAGTTCGGAAGAACTGGCCTTGTCTAGTATGAAAATACAGTTATCATGTTGTTGTAAATATGTTGCAGGAATTTGGTCACTAATAGAACCTTCAACTGTCCTTTTAATTATATGAGACTTGCCCTCTCCCCATGCCATTAAATACACCTTTTTGGCTTTCATTATACTGCTGATGCCCATGGTTATGGCTTGTTTTGGAACAAAATCCTCACCAAAAAAACCACTTGCAGCATCTTTTCGAGTTACATTATCGAGCCAAACCAGACGTGTTTGCGAACTCATACTTGAGCCCGGCTCATTAAATCCAATGTGGCCCGTTCGGCCTATCCCTAAAAGTTGAATATCTATACCGCCAAAAGCATTGATAGATTGCTCATATGATTTACAATAGGAATGATGGCTATCATAATTTATTGTTCCATCTGGAATATGAATATTTTTTTTTGGAATATCAATATGATCAAATAAATTTTTGTGCATAAACTCAACATAGGAATGAATAGAATCAGGTTCCATTGGATAGTATTCATCTAAATTGAACGTGACTACATTAACAAAACTCACCTTACCTTGGTCATAAGCAGCTATCAATTTTTGATATACCTTAATTGGTGTGGATCCTGTTGCTAGCCCCAAAACAAAAGGCCTGCTTTTAGCAGTGTTATTAATTTGATTGATTATATCATTCGCAATCACACTTGAAGCTTGATCAGAATCATCAAATATATTAAGTGGAATGAGCTCAAGACTAGTTTGCATATTAGAATTAGTTTCAAAATTTATCATCATAATATTAATTGCTATTTATTGCAAAATTATGCAATTTTATGCAATATTTTAAATATTTTTATTGAATATTATAAAAAATCAAGCGTTATTTGTTATTTTGAAATCAAATTAAATAACATGTTAAAGGAAGAAAGGCATCAAAAAATCTTAGATGAAGTTTCTTTGAGAAACCGCATTTTACTGACAGATATGGCCGAACAGCTCAATGTTTCAGTAGACACAATTAGGCGAGACGTAACAGAACTTGACAAAAAGCTAATGCTCAAAAAAGTTCATGGGGGAGCCATTTCATTAGGTTTTATTACAAATAACGAAACGATAGATGTTTTTGATCTAGATGAAAAAAAGCTAATTGCAAGCAAGGCACTCCCCTTGATTTCTGACGGTGCAGTAATTTTTATTGACGGCGGAACAACCTGCATGGAATTGGTAAAAATCATCCCTACAAATAGAAGGATCACTTGTTTTACAGTGAGCCTACCCATTGCACTGGAGTTAGTCAAAAAACAGAATGTTAATTTAATATTTATTGGAGGTAAAATTTCGCAGGAATCTCATATGAGCATCAGTGTTGGAGCTATAAATGAAATTTCACAAATTAGATTTGACTACAGCTTTATAAGCACAGGTTATATTGATCCAAATCATGGGCTGAGTGAATTCGACTGGGAGGTGGTACAAATCAAACGGGCCATAATCAAAGCCTCGAGAAAGTCAATTCTACTGTGTATTTCTAAAAAGTTTAATTCACAGCAGAAATACAAATGTATCGATGTAATTGATATAGACACTTTAATAACTGAACTCGAGATCGAGGATTCACGTCTGGATCCTTTTAAAAATCTGAATATTAAAGTTCTATGAATTATTTTGGAATTAAACGCTATTAAGCTAATCTGTTGATTAAAATAACATCAAAAAATTGCAATGTCTTGAAATTATGCATTTATTTGCAATATTATAATTTTAAAATTTATTGATATTAATTACGTTTTGAGAAAATTTAGGTTACATTTTTTACTAATATTTATTTGTGTTTGGCAAAACACATATACTCAGGACATTGTATCTGTTAATGATTCAATGCGTAAATACACTTTTCAAAACCCGCAAAAGGCGCTTGAATTTGGCTTTAAAGCAATTGAAAACTCTGACTTTAACATTATCAGCTGGGATCTGTTCGATACAAACTATTTGATTGGACAAACTCTATTTTATCTCAATTTTGAAAAGGAATCGTTTGACTATTTAATTCAAGCTTTAAGTATTTTTGAAAAGTTACCCCAAGAAAAACGGAAATACAAACATATAAACAAACCGCCATGGATTTTAGTTACTATTGGAAATGGGTTTTACAATACCAAACAATACAATAAAGCACAGGCTTATTATACAGAAGCCATCGAAAATTTTAATTTATACGAAACCCCATTTGAAGAGGATAAGAGTTTTGGACTAAGCACAACAGAAGGGAATTTAGCAATGATTAGTCTAGAATTGGGGGAATTTGATAAATCTTTAGAGTATTACAGCAAAATTCTTGACAGAAGAAAATTGTTGAATAAGGCATCAGACTTGATATTTTCTTACAATCAATTCATCAATCTATACCTAAAGCAAGACAGGATTGATAGAGCAAATTATTATTTGGCGTTGTCTGAAAAAAGTTTTAGTTATAATTCGAGAAAGAATAATTTTAGATCTGACCCTGAAGTCCAATTACAATATGCTAGATCTTTGATTCTTTTTGCAAACTATTATAAAGAAAAGGGGGAATTCCGCAATGCTTTAGAATTATATTCAAAATCAAAAGATTTGAAAATTAGTTTTGACCCTGCAGAGTATATGAGAATGAATATTTCCATTGCTGATTGTCATCTTGGACTAAATGAATTTTTGACTGCAGAACGATACTTATTAGAAAATTTAGATTCCTCATATCTGAGTTTACAAAATCGAATCGATAGCTTTAAATCGTTGTCTGAAGTATACAAAAGTATGAATCAATTTGAAAACCTGGTTTCTGTTAAAGATTCAATCATACATTACAGCAACCAATCTTTAGACGATCCTTATAATATATTGAATAATCTAGAAAATGTCATTTTATTATCTGAAAAACAAATCGAAATAAATGAAAGTCAACAGAAATTCAAAAAAGCGCTGATTTTATTTATTCCTGCCGTACTTATCTTAATTCTAATTGTTGCAACTTTAAGAATAAATTATAATCTGCAAAGCGAAAGAAGTAAAAGATTAGAGTTAGAAAAAAAGAATCTTAAAGATGAGCTCAATAAAAAAAGAAGGGAATTGTTTAGTAAAACAAATTTCATAATGCAGAGAAATGAATATCTCCAAAGACTGAAAGACAATTTAAGCCAGGACAAAAACATCCCACAAGTACATTTCAATAAAATAAAAAGAGATATCTCTTCGCTTATAACTTCGGAGGCAACTTATGACGAGTTTGATAAAAAATTCATTGAAGTATTCCCGGATTTTTATAAAAAAATGAACGAAAAGTATAAATTGTCAAAAGTCGATTTCAGGCTAATTGCGTACATAAAAATGAACAAAAGCAATAATGAAATCGCACAGATTTCGGGAATTTCCTTAAGAACAGTGCAAAGTCAGAGATACAGATTATCCAAAAAGCTAAATTTAAAGAAAAATCAAAATCTTAACGCTTTTATTTTTAGTATCTAAATTTTAACAGGTTATTTTTAACATATTTTTAGCTTGCGCAGTCAAATTGCAGTATAGTGTTTTTAGAAATTAGTTGTTTATGTTGTTACATTTGGTTCATTAACCATAAAAAGCAATTATGAAAAATTTACTTAAAACATTAACATTAACTGCGTTTTTATCACTATCGATAAGCCTAATAGCGCAACAAACAGTTACTGGAAATGTTTCTGACAACAATGGTTTACCGTTACCTGGTGCTACAGTTGTTATTAAAGGAACCTCTACAGGAACTACCACTGATTTTGATGGTAATTTTAGTATTGAAACTAATTCGGGAGAAGTTTTGATAGTGTCCTATATAGGATACATAACTCAAGAACTTACTGTAAGCGATTCAGCTACTATTAATGTCGTATTAGAATCAGACCAACTTCTCGATGAAGTAGTAATTACCGCATTAGGAATATCTAGAGAGAAAAAATCGCTAGGATATGCAGTAACAGAAGTCTCTGGCGAAAATGTAAATACAGTAAAGGACAATAACCTAGCTAGCTCACTAGCAGGTAAAGTTGCAGGGCTACAGATCTCTCAATCAGGGTCCTTAGGTTCAGCCGCTAGAATTACAATACGTGGAAACAATTCATTAGGCGGAAATACACAAGCGCTAATAATAGTGGATGGCATGCCAATTAATGCTTCTGTCTTGGGTGACGGCGAAGGCAATCAAGCTACTACAGGGTCAAACGATGGTGGTGGACAGCCCAGTTATGAACCTAGTATTGCTGGTGGTGGTATCTCTGATATTAACCCAGACGATGTTGAGTCAATCTCTGTGCTAAAAGGTCCAAGTGCAGCAGCATTGTACGGTTCTAGAGCGGGTAATGGTGTCATTCTTATAACTACAAAAAAAGGATCACGGTCAAAAAGATTAGGAGTAACTGTTAAGTCTGACTTATATTTCGACGATGCTATGTTATTGCCTGATTTTCAAAATCGATATGGTCAGGGGTCATTTGGAGCGCCCTACACTGATTTAGACACTGATTGGGGAAGATTCTCATGGGGTGGTGAACTAGACGGTTCACAACAACCTTATTATAATGGAACTGAAAAAGCTTACTCTGCTCAAAATAATAATGTTGAAGATTTTTTCCAAACTGGAGTAAGATCGATCACTTCTGTGTCTGCTGAAAAAGGTTCAGACAGTGGTTCAATCCGTTTTTCATATACTAACAATACATCTGGATCAATTATTGAAAATTCAGAGCTTGAAAGTCATAACTTTAACTTAAGAGCGATTAATGATTTATCTGATAAACTCACAGTAGACACCAAAGCTACCTATTTTACACAGGAAGTAAATAACAGAGCATCGCTAACAGGTGCGCAAGGTGCGATGGGATATCTTTATAATATGCCTAGAAACGTTAATATAAACGATTTGAAAAATTACCAAATGGCCAACCCAGCCACTCCAGAGGAGTTTGGAGTTATTGGCTATGCAGGAGATGATGCACTTACTGGTAACCCATACTGGATGACCCAACACGATGAAAACACAGTGCGTAGAAATAGATTTTTAGGATTCTTAAAAGTCAATTATGAATTCAATGATTGGTTGAGTGCATTTGTTCGCGTTGGAGCTGATGTCACACACGTAAGAGACAACCAGATTCACAAACCCGGAAGACATTTCAACACAGACGGATATATGCGAGTGCAGGAGAATTCTTTTGGCGAATTGAACTCAGAATTTTTAGTAACTGCAAAACACAACTTTTCAGACAAGTTAGATATGGTGGCCAACGTCGGTGGAAACTTATCTAAAAGAACTTATGAGGGTATTATCAATTCGGGGTTTGATTTTAAAATTCCAACAAGATTTTTCTTAGCCAATCTAGATCAGCTAAGCCCACCCGTAGAGTTTCCTCAGCAAATTAAAAAGGTTAATTCATTATACGGCTCTGTCAATCTTGCATATGACAGCTTTTTATATTTAGATGTTTCTGCCCGAAATGACTGGTCTTCAACATTAAGTGAAGAAAATAGATCTTACATGTACAATTCAGCAAGTTTGTCTGCAATATTGAATAGATTTATTGACCCAGATCAGGAAATTTTTAATCTTATCAAATTACGTGGAAGTATTGCAGCAGTGGGTAATGATACCGATCCTTATCAATTGTATCAGTCATTTGCCGTTCCAAGTGCAGGGTACTTAGGCTTGACAACATTATTGTCACCAACAGTAAAACTAAACCCAGGTTTAAAACCTGAAACAGTGACTTCAACAGAATTTGGTCTAGAACTTAGCATGTTAGAAAACAGAATAACATTTGACTTATCTGTTTACAATATTTCTACTAAAGATTTAATATTTGATGTTCCTGTTCCTCCAGCAACAGGATTCCAGTTCGAACGATCAAATATCGGTGAAGTAGTAAACAAAGGGGTGGAAATCGCACTCGGAGCTACTGTAATTGACAATGATGATTTGTCATGGAACACATCTTTTTTCTATTCAAAAAATGAAAATAAAATTGAAGAGCTAATTGATGGCCTTGATAGCTTCGTTTACAATACGTCAACGGATGGAAATCTGTCTATTAGTGCAACCGCTGGTGGCAGTATTGGTGATATCTATGCTAGAGAGTGGACCGGTGAAGTCGATGCAGATGGCAAGCCTATTGCATCTGATGTTAATGTACTTGTTGGAAATGCGCAACCTGACTGGTTGGGTGGATGGTCTAATTCATTTTCTTATAAAGATTTTACACTTAATTTTCTTATTGATGGTCGTTTTGGAGGTAAAATCTATTCACAAACTTCTGCCGATTTAGACAGAAGTGGAGTATCACAAAGAAGTTTACAATATCGTGATACTGGAATTACAGTTAGCGGAACTAATACGGCGACTGGAGAAGCAAACACAGTAAATATTTCTGGTCAAGATTATTGGACAGCTATGTCAGATATTTCATCAAACTATGTGTATGACCAAGACAATATAAGACTTAGAGAACTTTCTCTGGGGTATAACATCCCTAATGCCAGTAAACTTGGTTTAGAAAGAGCATATATCCAATTGGTAGGAAGAAATTTATTTTTCATTTCTAAAGATGCTGACGATATCGATCCAGAGTCGATGTTAGGTAACTCATTGGGTATTCAAGGAATGAACCACAATGCTTTACCAACTCAAAGAAGTATTGGGATGAATGTAACACTAACCTTTTAATCTTTAACCTAAAAATCAAAAATTATGAAAAAAATAAATGTAATACTTACGAGTTTATTTCTAATTGTAGCATTTTCATGTACTCAAGATTTTAACGAAATAAATGAGCAACCAGACGCTTTGTCTGTTGAAGATGTGAGTGCGAAATTCTTTGTTACAACCTTGGAACAAAAACTTTTTAAACCTGAAGCAGTACCAGTATGGTTTGGTCAAATTTTCCATCAAGATCAGTACGCTGGTCATCATGCAGGAGGACATAGCCAATATGGTTGGGATGGTGCCTTTGGCTGGGAATATGCCGCTTGGCTGCAAGAAGGAACTAATGGCTGGTTATCAGGATACAATAGTACTTTAACTGCCTTTTTGAATTTAGTCGGAACAGGCGGTACATTAGAAAACGATCAATATTATGCCATTGGCTTAATAATGAAAGGGTTCTATTATCATTTATATACTGATAATGTGGGAATGATTCCTTATTCTCAAGCTTCCAACCCTGATATTCTTCTCCCTGAATACGATAGTCAAATTAGTATCTACAAGGGAGTAATTGCAGAACTAAACCAAGCCATTGGAATAATAGGTGATAATACTACAACAGGGCCAGGAGTTGAACAGCTTGGAGAGAATGATGTGCTGTTTAACGGAAACATGCAGGATTGGAAAAAACTAGCTAATAGCTTAAAGCTAAGAATGGCACTAAGAGCTAACGGCGCGCCTGGTGATGACTTTTCTGCAACAGCAGCTTCTGAAGCTATTTCTTCTGGAGTGCTAGGTGATCGTGATGCATTATTTGACTCTTACAATGTCGTTAGTAACATATGGGTAGAACACTGTAATTATGGCGATATTTGGTATGGATTTGGTGCAGGTGGAGCCTGGAAAACAGGTGAGCCACTTGTAAACGCATTACAGCTTAATAATGATCCAAGACTTGAAATGATCGCAAGTCCTGCCAAAGGGGGTACTGTCGTAATAACTTACCCAACTGAAGGGGAGCTTGTTTCTCTTGTTAATGACCATGTGGATTTTCTTAAAAGTACTTTAGACGATGCAGGGCTTGTACAAGATCTTGATTATACTTGGACAGAAACTGCTGATGATTTGACGATAACTATGCCAGAAAACACCAATTATATTGGGTTACCACTAAGATTAAGTCCAAAAATACAAAGTTACTTTAACGGAGATTTATTTTCTGATCCTGCGGATATTATTATTAATAAATCAAATGAGGGAGAAGATATATTCCCATTTGTGGTCATGGCAGCCGCAGACTCGCATTTCATGATAGCTGAGGCTATTGTAAAAGGCTTAGTATCTGGTGATGCTGCTGGTCACTATGATATCGGTTTGAATCACGCTATGGAGCTTTGGGGTGTAGCAGTAGATGCGGATTTCTTAGCCTCAGATATGGGAATGCTCTCAGGTTCAACAGAAGAAAAGTTGGAAAAAATTGCAACTCAAAGGTGGATTGCTAATTATACCAACGGATATGAAGCATGGGCAATTGTCAGAGATACAGGTTATCCATCTTCTGCAATGACAACCTCATCAGATAATAATATTAAATCATATGCTGGAATGAATGGTGAATATCCTCAAAGATTACGCTATATCTCTTCAGCATACACATCCAACGGGGCTAATGTTGAGGCTGCTGTTGGAGAACAAGGCCCAGATACAAAAACAACTAAACTTTGGTGGGCTAATTAATCTTCATAATTTGTTTTGATTTGGTCAATGTTTGTTAAAGAGCCTGTAGTAATACAGGCTCTTTTTTTTATTAGATGGTATAGAGCGCGTTAAATTATTTATAAAACACCTTATTCAAACAATTAAAAGATAAATTCCCAACAGAAGAGGCCTCAGTCTTGAACAATACTTGTTTGATTTCATTGGGGTGTACATCAAAATAGTTGTCTGAGAAATGACCTTGAGCAGTCGTAGATAACATCACTTCCTTTTGGAGTGAAATTGAGGACATGCTGATTAAATAGCCCTCATTCACTTTTTCAACATCAAACTCAATTTCATTATTTTTCAGTGCTAATTCTTTGGGCTTAACAAAAAAATAAGTGCTTTTAGAGTTCCCAAAATTAACTTGAAGCAAAACCTGATTCCATTTACTTGTTAGCCCAGAATCAATAGAAAATGAATTCACTAAACTACTACTTGAGCTGGGAACTTTGATTTGCTTTGATGCATTCCATAAAACATTCCCCTCAAAATCAATAAGTGTCATTTCTAAAGATTCATCAAGACTTGTAATTAGGTCATTAACTATATAAACATCCACACGATCACTATGGCGTTCAAATGAAATCAATACATTTTCAAAAGCATGCTTCGCCTCGTAATGTAAGGCTTTCCAGTTGCCAAAATGATCTATGCTAGACCAAGAAATCCCAGGCCAGCAATCATTTAGTTGCCAGTACAACGTACCCATGTTGTAGGGTTTTGCCCTTCTGTGGGCTTCAATACCAATGCGCATGCCACGAGCTTGAACCAATTGACTTAGAAAGATATAATCTTCATCATTTTCTGGAATTAAGTAATCTCTCTCCATATACAAGTCCATCAACTCAAAGCCTCTATGATGCTTCTGGTGAGATCTAATCGCTTTTGTATCAATTTGAATGTCATCCGATTGGTTGATAAATTTCATCACATCTGCACTAGGAAAAGATTGAAATCCAAATTCGCTCATAAAACGGGGAACAAAATCTTCAAAGTGCTCAAATGGATATCCATCGTGCCAAACCCACCAATCGTGTGCATCACCTTCTGATTGATATTTTGGATTACCACGACCATATTTAGGAGAACTTTCCCAATAATCAACATCAGTGTATTTCTTAACTTGATTTGGTAAAATACTATCAAATAGTTTTAAATAGTCCGCCCATATTTTATCTTTTTGAGTCTTTGTTTTTCCTTTTTGCCACCCCCAACGATGCCACCCCTCAGAATTTTCATTATTACCACAAAACAAAACTATACTGGGATGATTTCGTAACCTTAATAATTGATCCTCTGCTTCCTTCTCAGCATTTCTCAAAAACGGTTCATCACCAGGATACATAGCACAAGCGTACATAAAATCTTGCCAAACAAGTATTCCTTTTCTATCGCATAAATCGTAGAATATATTATTTTCATAAATGCCACCACCCCAAACACGAAGCATATTCATATTGGCATCAACTACATCTTGAAGTAAATTTTCATAGTGGTCGTTTGTTACACGATTTTGCAAGCTGTGTTGCGGGATATAGTTGGCCCCTTTCACATAAACTGGAATGCCATTGACCATGAAATAAAAAGATTGACCATATTGATCATCATCAGAAATAAGTGAGACATTACGTACTCCATGGTTTACTTTTACATTATCTGTAACAACAGCGCCTTTTATGAGCTTAATATCAACTTCGTATAAGTATGGTTCACCAAGATTATGAGGCCACCAAAACTTTGGATTATCTATTGTTAAAGGAACATCAAATTCCTTCTTTTCATTTTCGGCTTGAATTGGTAAAGAAAATTCTTTTCCCGCGATAGATAAAACAATTAATGTGGGTTCTTTTGGCGGATCACTAAGAGTGACTTTAGCTGTAATTTTTGCCTGGTCTTTTGTATATGATTTCTTCTTCAAATAAACATGCTCAATTTTTGCATCGTTCCAAGCATTTAAAGAGATGCCTTTCCAAATCCCCATTGTATTCAACGAAGGCCCCCAATCCCAGCCGTATTGAAACTGTGCTTTTCGGGTGAATATTCGCCCCCCCTCAGGCAGGGTATATCCCAATTTATTTTTTTCGATTTCCTCTTTTATATGTGTAGGGGTGAATTTTATTGATAATGAATTATTAAATAATATAAAGTCTTTAACTGGGACTTTATAATTTCTAAACGCATTATTTGATGAGAGGATAAGACTGTCGTTAAAGTAAACTTGAGCATAGGTGTCAAGGCCTTCAAAATTAAGATCAATATTTTCTTTATTTAGGATTTTCGAAGAAACATCGAAACGTGTTTGGTATATCCAAGTAGAATCAGACACCCATTGTAGTTTGAATTCATTATCTCCAATAAAAGGATCTTCAATTATACTATTGTCAATTAAGTCGGAATAGATATTTCCTGGGACAGTTGCTGGGTGTGACGTTTTAGAATTAATAGTTCGAAAGGACCAATTAGAATCTAAAGTGGTAATGATGGGAAGTTCTTTTTTAGGATGGCAAGCCGTCAGAAACGTTAATATAGAAATAATTATAATGTGTAATTTATGCATGGAGTAATGATATCATGTGTTGAACCTTTTCTTGATCTGTAAAAGTGTGATGGGATTCATCGAAGTGTTTGGATGAATTTAACGGAAAGAAATCCGTCGATTGTCTTTTTTCCTGAATGCTAGCTGAAAAATGAATCTCTTTGAAACATTGATTATTGAATTGTGTAATATTTGTACTATTTATTCCAGCAGCAGGAATTATTGTTCCTTTAAAATTATTTTGAAATTTAATAAGCATGGATAACCCCTCTATTGCAGAAGGTTTTTGGCCTGATGTCAAAATACGACTTACTCCAATTTCTTCAAGTTGCTTTAGTGCTTTTATTGGATTAGGAGCTGAATCAAAGGCTCTGTGGAAAGTAAAACGCATTGGACGAGCAAGATTTAATAGTGTCATTGTTCTGTTAACATCAATACTCATGTCTGGATTGAGAATCCCTGAAACAACTCCATGACACCCTAAGGATTTGCACAAGATGATATCTCGTTTCATAATTTCAAAATCCTCATTTGTATAGCAAAAATCACCACTTCTTGGACGAATTAAAACATGAGTCTGTATGTTTAGGTTGTTGAGAACATGATTTATGAGCCCGTAAGAGGGAGTTATGCCGCCAACAGCAAGCTCCGAGCAGAGTTCGATTCGACCAGCTCCAGCTTCTTGAGCATTATAAGCTGAACGGAAAGAATTAGCGCAAATTTCAACCAACATAATTGTAAAAGTAAATGGATTTCTTCACAAGGAAAATCTATAAAATTAGCTTGAATTAATAATTAATTAAACTGGTGCGAAAGCCTATATCCTATTTGAAAATCAACTATTATAAATATACTTAAAATATCAAAAGAAATATAATTTTAAACTTTAATAATCGATTTCAATTAAAAAGGTTGAAACAGGAATCCCGTTAGAATTTAGTACGGCACCTGTACCTGTATCGCTCCACGCATGACGAATATATTTTGGATGCTTAACTTTTTCTGAAAAGAGCTCTACTGTGCATCCTTTGGCTTCTGCATTTGCATTGAAAAAATGTATATTGTCATCGGAAATTTCAATCTGATTTTCATGAAGAGATTTAACCTTTAATCCTTCTCCATCGTTACAATCGAAAGTAACGATTACTTTATTGTTTTCTATTTTGGCTCCAATGGGATATGAGGCAATATGTTTATTTTGAAATCCGTATGTTTTTGCAAGGGCCAAATTCGATAGGCGTTTTCCGACTTCATTTTTTTTAGATGGATGTATATTTTCTGGATCCCCAATGTCAAGAGTGACTACCATTCCTGTATTAGCTAATGTAGTCACTTGGCGCTGAGCATCTCTCAAAGCTGGAGATAAACCATTGTTGTAATTGAATGGCGCAATTTGCACAAAATAAAATGGGAACTCATGTCTCCACTTAGACCGCCACCCTTCAATCATATTGTTAAAGACGGCTTTATATTCATCCTCAAAGCCAACATTAGACTCCCCTTGATACCATATAGCACCTTTAATCGTGTAGGGAATTAATGGGTGAATCATACCATTGTAAAGTGATGTTGGTGTCCATGCGGAGAGCTTAACAAAATTTGGGCGGGGGTTTAAACTGATATAATTTGTGTTTAATCTATAAAAATTGTTTTCAAAGATTTCTGCAGTAGGTAATGCTTTCCAATTTCCTTCTAATGAAATCTCTTCTTGATTGCTAGTAATTATTAATGGTGAATATATCCTTGCATCACCCATGGTGTCAATTAAGCGAATTGCAATTGTGTTTTCACCCTCTTTCAATAATCCATTAGGAATGGGGTATTGTTTTTCTTTGAAGCTATTAGCTCCAACTGTAGCCCCAATGAATTCACCGTTGATATAGGTAAAGTCCATATCGTCTACTAAACCAAGATTAAACTTATAATTTTCACCCAGCTGATCAATAGTAAACGATTTTCTTATCCAAACAATTCCGTCGAAGTCATTTGCATTGGAGTTGGTAAAAACATCTGCGTAATTACCTGGAATTATTAGATCTTTCCACTGAGTATCATCAAACTTCTCAAGGCCAAGGTGTGAATCATTATAATCTAATTTACTCCATTCATCAAAAATGTAGTCTTTTGTTGTGTCGGGGTAAGAGTCTAGTGGGCTAAGCCAGTTTTTGTATTCAACTAACTTATTATCAATATTTTCAATACTTTTAAGCGCATCTTTGTATGCAGGAATATTTTGTAATGCATTTTGATTGGCCCATGACTGAACCGGGGTACCACCCCAGCTGCTGTTAATAATTCCAATTGGAACTTTGAGCTCCTGGTACAAGTTTTTTGCAAAAAAATAGGCCGTAGCACTAAAATTTGGGGAGTTTGTCGAATTACTTATTTTCCAATCTCCCTCAACCATTGTTTTTGGTTTATGCCCAACAACTTGTTTAGTTTTAAAAAAACGAAGCGGATACTGATCAGAAGATAAAATTTCGGCGGAAGAGTTTTCAATTGGGTCGGCAGGCAGCCACCCCTGCAATGGCATACTCATATTGCTTTGGCCTGATGCTAACCAAACTTCTCCAAGAACAACATTTTGTATTGTGATACAATTTTCATTTGCGCATATCTCCACAACGAAGGGGTCTTTTTGCTCTAGGGTTGGAACAATAACCTCCCATTCACCATTAGAATTAGAGGTGTTAACATACTTTCCCCATGGAACAGTAACTTCTACTTCAGATTTTGCTATTGAATGGCCCCAAATATGAACTTCTGAATTCCTCTGTAATACCATATTATCAGAAAACAAACTTGGTAACTTAAGTGGGTTTGATGACTGTTGAGAAAAACTTATGTTAACTGAAATAAGTATTGAAAATAGTACTAAATTATTTAATATCTTAAATTTACATCTACTCATGATTGATTTGAATTTCGTCAATAAATATCCATCCTTTACCGTCGTGTTGGCTGCCTATATGCCATTCTGGTACTGGACCAATTTTTTTGGCAATAACCTTTACGAATTGCCAAGAGGATTTTGGAGGATCAAATGTGATTGATTTAATTTGCGGCTTATCAAATTGTTTAATTTCAAAGTTTTCAACTCCGATTCGCTTAAAATTTTTTCCATCTGATGAAACATAACATTCCACACTTTTAGGAAAGAAAATCCACGGTCCTTGATCACTGAGGAAATTTACAGTGATATCTTTAATTGCTTTGGGTTCTGATAAATTAACGATCGCATCGACATCTTCATTTAAATATCCTTGCCAAGCTCCAGTACGAAAATCCTCACCCCCAATAATCCCATCTACTAAAGCATCAGTTCCACCTGCGCTATATTGATAATAATAGTCTGTATTCAAAGTGACTTTAATATTTGGATTTTTCTTTCTAAATGAGGTGATAAGAGTTGAACTACGATTCCCATTAATGTCCGCATAAGTTTTCAGCAAGGTGTTGTCATCTATTCGAATTGGTTCGGAGTAGACCAAAAATTCGGATCCAGTAGAATAATATATTGTAGCTTCAGGCTGTAAGCTTTTTAATTCGACCAAAGTTTCATTATAAAATGCTAACTCTCCACTATCTATATAAGGAGGAGTTGTAATCCCAAAATCATCAATCGCTGTGGAAGGAATATTAACCTCTAAGGTCCCCCAATCTGACTTTGATTGACCCATTGTAAATTCTAATACACCACCCTTCATAATATCATTATGAGTGAAATATGAATTTAACAACGGACTGTTATTTAGACTCACTTCTTTGATATATTGGCTGGAAGGACTGTTATTTGGAGCAGTTATGGTGAAAGTTTTTCCATTTTCTAAATTAATAACAGCCGACTTTACAATTGGAGAGCCAATAATATATTGGGAAGTCCCAGGCGTTACAGGGTAAAACCCAAGTGCACTAAAAACATACCAAGCGCTCATTTGGCCACAATCCTCATTTCCAGATATTCCGTTTGGCTTATTAGAATATTGTTCATCCAAAATTTGACGGATCTTTTCTTGTGTTTTGTGCGGTTTATTTATAAAATTATAAAGATATGCCATATGATGGCTTGGTTCGTTGCCATGAGCATATTGACCAATTAAACCTGTAATATCTGACTGGTTTCTTCCGGAAGTCTTGGTACTAGCAGAAAACAAATTATTTAACATGGTCTCATAGTTGCTTTTTCCACCAACTAAGGCGATATGTCCGCTAATGTCATGTGGGACATAATAACTGTAATGCCATGAGTTAGCTTCGGTGTAGTTAAAATTAACTTCATATGGGTCAAATGGAGCATACCATTTATTATTAAACCGTCCTCGCATAAAATTAGTATTAGGGTCAAATACGTTCTTATAATTCTGTGCGCGCTGTAAAAAAGTTTTGTAATCCTCTAATTCACCTAATGATTTCCCCATCATAGCTATAGTCCAGTCATCGTAAGCGTACTCTAATGTCTTTGATACAGATTCTGACTCCGTCTCTACAGGGACATAGCCAAGATTTTTATAGCTATTTAGACCAAAATGGTCTTGATTGGCCGAGTGCTTCATGGCCTTAAATGCCAAGTCTACATCATAATCTTTAATCCCTTTTAGATAAGCATCGGCTATGACTGAAACCCCGTGATAACCAATCATGGTATTGGTGTAATTAGCAGATAAGTCCCAAATCGGCATAATACCACCCTCTTTAAACTTTTTTAGAAAAGTACGAATAAACTGATTGGTTCTCTCTTGCTCAATGATGGTGTACAAGGGATGGGCCGCACGATAGGTATCCCAAAGTGAAAAAACTGTGTAGTAAGTGAGTTCTTTGTCTTGGTGGATTTTCATATCCATTCCTCTATAGCGTCCATCGATATCTTGGTAAAGATTTGGCGCCAACATGGTGTGGTATAGAGATGTGTAAAAATTAAATTTATCTTCTTCATTGAAAGTTTCAACAACAATTTTATTTAATTGTTGCTCCCAAGTGCTATCAGCAATTTGTCTGATATCTTCAAAAGTTTTATTGTCCAATTCATGGGTTCTATTCTTAAAAGCACCCAATTCGTCTACTGCAGAAATCCCAACGCGAACTTCTAATTCGTTGGAGTCTAATGAATCAAAAACAAATGCAGCTCTGACTGATTTACCATCCAGTACGTCGTCTTCAATAATCACTTTGGAGTATGGGCGCGAGAAAACCATATCGTAGAAAACTCTCTGATCTTCTGCCCATGAACTCGAAAATCGGTACCCTGAGACATGCGAACTGTCCACTAAATTAAGGTTTGAATCTATAACTTGATCTCTATGGGTTAAATCTAAAATTATAACTTGATCTGAATTGGGTGGAAACTTGTAATGATGTATTCCACTACGTTCCGAAACGGTGAGTGAAACATCAATGTCAGTGTCATCAAGATGGACGGAATAATAGCCAGGCGATGCCGTTTCGTTCTGATGAGAAAAGGAAGAACGATAGCCATTATTCCCATCAGATCCGTTATTAAAATTAATTTGATTTGTTGGCATCAGTAAAATATCACCATAATCTAAAATTCCTGTACCCGAAAGATGAGTATGAGTGAAACCATATATGTAACTATCAGAGTAATGATATCCTGAGCAACCATCCCATCCGTCGAGTCTTGTATCGGGACTCAACTGCATCATTCCAAAAGGCATAGATGCACCAGGAAAGGTGTGGCCATGTCCCCCCGTACCGACAAAAGGATTAACCAAAGAAGTTAATTGTTGCTCATTAATTTGTTTTTCGTTTGTACATGACAAAATGAATAGAGCTGTGATTGTATATATTTTAATTAAATTGTTCATATTACAAATTTAAATTCTCTGATTAAGTAGGATTAATAAATTTACGCTGCATTTTGACTGCATGATAATATTTTATTAAAAAAAATCTACAAAATACATTCTATGTAATAAATTTAACAAGTACAATTACAGATTTTAAGAAAATTTAAACGCGTTTTATATTACACAAACAACAGGTAAAAAAACATTATGAAACCTAATAATTACTGGAAAACAAATATTCGTTACATCACCATTCTTTTAAGCTTGTGGTTTTTGATATCATTTGGTTGTGGAATCTTGTTTGTTGAACAACTCAACTTAGTGAAGATCGGCGGATTTAAACTTGGATTTTGGTTTGCACAACAAGGTTCAATTTTTGGTTTTGTGATCATCATTTTTATTTACATTTTTTTAATGAATAAATTAGACCAATCTCGAAAAAAATAATTTATGGAACTTCAAATTTGGATTTGGATCGCAGTTGGTCTCAGTTTTTCGCTTTACATAGGAATTGCAATATGGTCACGCGCTGCCTCAACTAAAGAATTTTATGTCGCTGGTGGTGGAATACACCCTATTGCAAACGGAATGGCTACAGCAGCAGATTGGATGTCTGCTGCTTCATTCATTTCTATGGCGGGAATTATTTCATTCAGTGGTTACGACGGCTCAGTTTACCTTATGGGTTGGACAGGAGGATACGTATTACTTGCACTATTGCTGGCTCCTTATTTGCGAAAGTTTGGGAAATTTACAGTCCCCGATTTCATAGGAGACCGTTATTACTCCAACACCGCTAGATTAGTAGCTATATTTTGTGCTTTGATTGTTTCTTTCACCTACATCGCTGGCCAAATGCGAGGGGTTGGAGTGGTCTTTTCCAGATATCTTGAAGTGGATATTGTTACTGGTGTATTAATTGGAATGGGGATTGTACTTTTTTATGCCGTCTTAGGGGGTATGAAAGGGATTACATACACTCAAGTTGCACAATACTGCGTATTGATATTTGCATTTATGGTCCCCGCAGTTTTTATTTCATTTTTGATTACAGGAAATCTTATCCCACAAATAGGATTTGGCTCTAGCAGTACAGACGGTATATTTCTTCTTGACAAATTAGACGGTTTACATAAAGAGCTGGGATTTCATGAATACACAACAGGGACAAAATCTATGCTGGATGTGTTTTGTATCACAATGGCGCTCATGGTTGGGACTGCTGGACTGCCTCATGTAATCGTACGCTTTTTTACAGTGAAAAAAGTAAGTGACGCTCGAAAATCTGCGGGATGGGCGCTTTTATTTATAGCAATACTTTACACTACTGCACCAGCAATAGCAGTATTTTCAAGAACCAACCTCATTGAAACGGTTAGCAATCAGCCCTATGATCAGATGCCTGATTGGTTTAACAAATGGGAAACTACTGGTCTTCTCGAATTCAATGATAAAAATAAGGATGGACTCATTCAATATAAAGCTGATGTTTCAACAAATGAGCTTGAAGTTGATGCTGATATAATGGTTTTGGCAAATCCAGAAATAGCACAACTTCCAAATTGGGTAATTGCCTTGCTTGCTGCAGGAGCATTAGCCGCAGCACTTTCCACAGCGGCCGGATTATTATTAGTCATATCCTCAGCAGTATCTCATGATTTACTCAAAAAAATATTAGTCCCCAATATTTCCGAACGAGGTGAGCTAATTGCTGCGCGTTTAGCTGCTACTGCTGCCGTTTTCATGGCTGGGTATTTTGGCGTCAATCCACCTGGTTTTGTGGCTGCTACTGTTGCCCTCGCCTTCGGTCTTGCAGCATCCTCTTTTTTCCCAGCTATTTTATTGGGAATTTTCTCAAAGCGTATTAACAAAGAAGGGGTCATTTGCGGAATGCTTGTTGGAATATTAACAATGTTATTTTATATGCTTAAATTCAAATTTGGATGGTTTGGCGGTGGATCAAAAGAAGATTGGTGGTTTGGAGTTTCGCCTGAAGGTTTTGGGAGTATTGCAATGATTTTTAATTTCATTACTACTTTAGTTGTCACTCATTTTACTCCAAAACCAAGTCAAGAAATTCAAAAACTAGTTGAAAAAATTAGAGAACCTTAGATAGAATATTAAGCATAGAAAAGTAAAAACCTATGAAACGACGTAAATTTATAATAAATAACACAAAAGCAGCACTTGGAATATCACTAATCCCCACTTCAAATTTTTCATTTTTAGATTACCCAGAGCACAAGACCTTTGTTTCCAAGAGACCACCTCTTGAAAGTAGAAGTTTTGTTAGTGAAGCAGTAGAAGATCTTATCAAAAAAGTTAAAGCTGGTATTTCAGACCCCGAACTTGCGTGGATGTTTGAAAATTGCTATCCAAACACTTTGGATACAACAGTGGATTATGAGGTTATTGACGGGAAACCTGACTCATTTATTATCACTGGCGATATTGATGCTATGTGGTTGCGGGATTCAACCGCCCAAGTCTGGCCGTATATGCCACTAATCAAGAAAGATGATAAGATTAAAAATCTAGTTTTGGGCTTGATTAACAGACAAGTTAAATGTGTATTGACTGACCCCTATGCAAATGCATTCTTTAAGGATTTAAATCGAATTTCAAAATGGTCAAGTGATGTCCCAACTCCAAAACCTGGTGTACATGAGCGGAAATGGGAAATTGACTCACTTTGTTATTTTATTAGATTATCGTATCACTATTATAAAATTTCAGGGGATACAGAATTTATGGACAATGATTGGGACAAAGCAGTCAGGCTTGTTTATGATACTTTTAGAAATGAACAACGAAAAGATAGTGAGTCTCCTTATTCTTTCACAAGAGAACATACATTTGTAGTTGGCTTGGCGCCTTTTGAAGGTCGTGGTGCGCCAACTCGAAAAGTAGGAATGATCCATTCAATATTCCGTCCGTCTGATGATGGGACGATTTTTCCTTTTCTAGTACCCTCAAATATTTTCGCTTATGTTTCGCTGGAACAGATTTCAGAATTATATAATATAAACAATTACGATACTGAATTTTCTAAAAAATGCTTGTCATTTTCAAATGAAGTAAAATCTGCAGTTGAAAAATACGCTACTAAAGAGCATCCTAAATATGGAAAAATATATGCTTATGAGGTAGATGGATTTGGTAACGCCTTATTCATGGATGACGCAAATGTGCCTTCATTAATGTCATTAGCCTATATTGGGGGGCATTCCCCTACTGATGCTATATATCAAAATACAAGAAGATTTTTGACCAGCGATGATAACCCATATTTCCTGAAAGGGAAAGCAGCCGAAGGACAAGCAAGTCCACACACAGGAAAAGAAAATATTTGGCCAATGGGAATTATACTCCGTGGCTTGACTTCAATAAAAGATGATGAAATTATAAAATGCTTAAAAATGTTAAAGGCAACCCACGCCGATACAGGGTTTATGCATGAGTCTTTTCACAAAGACGATCAATACAACTTTAGCCGCTCATGGTTTGCTTGGGCTAATACTCTATTTGGCGAGCTCATAATAAAACTATATAATGAACGCCCAATGATCTTAAAAAACAACCAACTATGAAAAAATTAAATTTGTTAAAATTAATTTTATTGATTTTAATTACAAACGCGTGTTTGTCCTCTTCAAAAAATAAAAACGCTTTATCTATTGAGAAAAAAGTTGATGCGACTTTGAGTCAAATGACTCTTGCAGAAAAGGTTGGGCAGATGACTCAAGTGGACTTGCGCATGCTTGATGAATTAAGTGACATCAAAACATACCACCTTGGTTCTATTTTGAGTGGAGGTAGTGGCTCTCCAAAGTTAAATACCCCTTTTGAATGGAATAAGATGGTCAATGGATTTCAAAAAATTGCCATGGAAGACCGCTTGGCAATTCCTCTAATTTACGGTACTGATGCCGTACATGGGCATAACAATATGTTGGGCGCAACGATATTTCCACACAATCTTGCACTAGGTGCTGCCAATGACACAGATTTATTATTTCGTGTCAACAAAGCTACTGCTACTGAAGTCGCTGCAACTGGTATTCATTGGACATTTTCCCCTTGTGTTGCTGTCCCTCAGGATCCTAGATGGGGGCGTTTCTACGAGGGTTTTGGACAATCAACAGCTCTTGTAAATAATCTTACTACAGCTGCTGTAAAAGGATATCAAACAGTGCTTAATGAAACAAACAACAAACAAGTAGCAGCTTGTGCTAAGCATTTTGTTGGTGATGGTGGAACAGTTTGGGGGACAGGAACTGAAGAAGTTGATGACATGTACAAATACTTAATCGATCAAGGAGATGTTCTGTTAGATGATAAAGAATTACGTGAAATGCACTTACCTCCTTACAAAACAGCTATTGCTGCTGATGTTAAAACCATCATGGTTAGCTTTAGCAGTGTTCGAGGAGAAAAATGCCATGGCAGCAAATATCTGATAAATGATCTTCTGAAAGATGAACTCGGATTTGAGGGTTTTGTAGTTTCCGATTGGGGTGGAATAAATCAAATTCCTGGAGATTACAAATCTGATGTTATTAACGGAATTAACGCAGGCATTGACATGGTTATGGTTCCGGGAATCCGACAAGGAGACCCTTTTTATGCAAAAAATAAACACTTCAAAACGTTTATTAAGTTCCTAACAGAAGCAGTAAGCGAGGGAAGTGTTAGTATGTCAAGAATAGATGATGCCGTTAGGCGTATTCTAAAAGTAAAATTTGAAATGGGCTTATTTGACAACCCTTACATAGATGATTCATATTTACACCAAATTGGTAGTTCAACTCACCGAGAATTGGCACGAGAAGCAGTGCAGAAGTCGTCTATATTACTTAAAAATGAGGGCATTTTACCTCTTTCTAAAAACGAAACTATTACCGTGGTTGGCTCAGCAGCAAATAACCTTGGTGTGCAGAATGGCGGATGGACAACAGAGTGGCAGGGTATTTTTACTCCTGACTTTGCTTTTTTAGATTACAATGAAGATCAAATACTAACTAAAAAAGAGTACATAAATCAACTTAAAAAAGTTTTTGAAAATAAGCTTGAAAAAAAAATATGGATAGAGCATTTTGAAGAAATTGACAAAGACGATGACGGTAAATTAAATCCATCTGATTTTACTAAATTTATGGCTAACCGAGTTTTACAACCAAATGGAACAACCATTTTAGAAGGACTCTCCCAAGTGGCCCCTGAGGCAAATATCACATATAACCCAAATGCAAAAAAACTTCCCAATGAGGGATTTGTTTTAGCTGTTATTGGCGAATACCCATATGCTGAGGGGTATGGTGATGACGGCGACTTACAACTGAACAAGGCTGACCTTGAAATACTTAAACGCGCATACAGATCTAACAATAAGGTTGTAGTAGTGTTAATTTCTGGCCGTCCTATAATGTTGGGTGATCATATCGATAACTTGGATGCGTTAATGGCTTCTTTTTTACCAGGAATGGCTGGGGAAGGAATTGCGGATGTAATCTTCGGAGAGTTTAATCCACAAGCAAAACTTAACTTTAATTGGCCTTTAACTGTAGATGGAACAGAATTACTTTTTGAATTGGGAAGTGGGTTAAACTACAATTAATACTATCGCTATATTCAAAAAATTAGTAGCTCAAAATTTGTAACTAAATATTATCTAAAACAAAAAACCCGCAACAGTTGTTGCGGGTTTTGTACACCCAATTGAGCTGTTTTCGAAACAGAGTTTGGAATTTTTAAAAAGATTTAAATCGAGTCTAAACTATAACAACGATAAATTCAAAAATTCCACAATTTCTTTTCAAGTTGTTCGAGACTAACCCCTTTGGTTTCGGGTATATATCTGTAAACAAATAGAATTATAAACAAAGTGAAACCAATAAAAATGAAATAGGGTAAAGATCCGTTCCAAAAGGCATTGTTGTTTATTTCACTTCCAGTAACCATTGGAAATGTTTGTGATACCAAATAATTGGCAGCCCATTGTGCTGCTACAGCTATTGACATGGCAACACTTCTAATTTTATTGGGAAATATTTCAGAAAGTAATACCCAAACAACTGGACCCATTGATAAAGAAAATGAAGCAATAAATATCAATATTCCTATCAGTGATAAAATACCTATGGATTGTTGTTGTAGAGTGATTCCCAAAAATAAAAATCCTATTATCATACCAATACACCCAGCATAAATAAGTGGCTTTCTGCCAAATTTATCAACACCATACATAGCAACTAATGTAAATACAACATTTATAAAAGCAAGAAGAATTTGCTGCTTTAACACATCGTCTTGTCCAAAACCTAATGCTTTTTCAAAAATATCTGCACCATAATACAATACCGCATTAATCCCTGTAAACTGCTGTAATATAGATAAAATCGACCCTATGAAGATAATGCTTAATACTGATTTTGAAAAATAATTTACTTGTTTCGAGTCCGTTTTATCAGCCTGTAACGATGAATTAATTTCTTGCATATCTTGGTGTGCACTCTCTGCGTCTTGAAGTTTAATTAAAACCTCTACCGCCTCATCATGTTTACCTTTAATCGCTAACCATCTTGGGCTTTTGGGGACAAAGAATAATAAAATTAAAAACAAAGTACTTGGAATTAGTTCCGACCAAAACATTCGTCGCCAACCAAATGAAATGTTTTCTGATTGAGATAAATCATTGCCAATAAAATAGGTTGCCAAAAACACAGCAAAAAAACCAATAACGATCGCCAGTTGGTAGTAAGTAACCATCTTGCCTCTTATGGAATTTGGTGAAATTTCTGCAATATACATGGGGGCATTCATTGAAGCAATCCCTATGCCAAGACCTCCTATAATTCTGAACATAACAAGAACTGAAACAGTTTCTGGGAATATATTTGGAAGACCAGAGCCGTATGCAGAAATTATAAAGAGAGCAGCAGATACAATTAATGATCTTTTGCGCCCAATGTAACTGCTTAATTTTCCCGCAATGATCGCACCAATAAAACACCCTATCAATGCACTGCCTACCACCCAGCCCTTCATTGCATCATTGAGTTCAAAATATTTACTGAGGTAAAATTGTGCACCATTTATAACTCCAGTGTCGTAGCCAAATAATAACCCTCCAAGAGCCGAAATTATGGTAATAAATAAAAGATATGTCCTCTTACTCAATGTAATAATTTTTTAAATTAATATAGTACAGATTGCATTGCATGAGGCAAAATTGTTTGCTGAATTTCCGCACCCTCAACAATGAGTTTATAATCAATTGGCAAGTCCGTTTTATTCATGACCACAGTTACAATATCCCCATTTGGATTTTGAAAAGATGTACTTTCAATTGTACTTCTACTTGTCGTTGTGCTAATACGCTTTGCTTTGGGTTCTATGAATTTTGAAAAATGTCCAATGTAATAATAGGTTGGGGTATAAATTAGCTCGTTTGTTTTTGTATTGGCATGTATAGGCGCAAAACAGAAATTCTGTACATGGTTTGGTCCTCCAAATTCATTGAGTAAAATATTCCAATCTGTCCAGCCTACAGTACCACTATTAAAATCATTAATCATAGAATTTCCATAACGTTCAGCATTAGACCATCGTTCGTATTGAGTGGGGTTAAATTTTTCTTGACATCCTTCAGTGAATAATAAATTCATTTTGGGAAATGATTCTTTAATATTTTTTAGATTGTCATATTTCGGGTCTCCACCAGTCCATGTTTCGTACCAATGAAACCCTATCCCCCATGCATATTTGTTGGCTTCAGGATCTTCAAAAATAGTGTTGGCTCGATGAGATATTAAATCTCTATTATGATCCCATACGACAATGTTTTTGTCACCAAAACCATTCATTTCAAATGTTGGCCCCAAGTAATTTTTTAAGAAATCCCTTTCTTCTTCGGCAGTATATATACAAGACTCCCAACGCTGTACCGCCATAGGTTCGTTTTGGATGGTAACGCCCCAAACAGGGATTCCTTCTGCTTCATAGGCATCGATAAATTTAACGTAGTAATTTGCCCAAGCTTGATTGTATTCCGGCAGTAGCTTCCCTCCACGAAGCATATGGTTGTTGGTTTTCATAAATGCTGGTGGACTCCAAGGGCTAGCATAAAACACCAAATCGTCATTTATTAACGCTTGTGCACGCTTTATCATTGGTATGCGTTTTACTTTATCCATTTCTATAGAAAACGTCTTAAGTTCTTTGTCGCCTTCCTCTATATAGGTATGACTACCTAAACCAAAATCACTACTGTGAATACTGGTTCTTATGATGTTATAGTTAATCCCTTCTTCAGTAAAATAAGCGTTGAGAAGTTCTTCTTGTCTATCTTTACTTAGTTTAGAAAATACTTCTGCTGAAGCATCTGTAATTGCACCTCCAATGCCTAAAAATTCTTGAAATTGTTTTTGAGGATTGACAAAAATAGCCACTTCCGTTTCTAAAGGTTGATTTGCTTCAACAAAAAAATTTTTGCTGTCTAAAGAAAGTCTTTTATTTGTGTTTTCCGCTGTGGTGTAAACACTAACCTCATTGTTAATATAGTTAGATTTTGTATTGATTACATTGTAGTTCTCGATTAAACGTTCTGTTTTTTCGCTTTGTTTACACGAAAAAAAGGTAATTATTAGAGCAACTACATATAAGGGTTTTTTGTTCATATTTTTTATTATTTACCAGACATATGTGCCAACAGCGCCTGATTTTAGTGATGTCGTAACAGACTCTCCAGGTGTCTCTATGTTAAAAGATATATCTATATTGGAATTATTAAGTACAATTACAACAATATTACCCTCTGGAGTTTCAAATGCAACATTGGGTAAATCAGAAGAGTAATTGGATTGAATTCTTTTGGAACCTGGCTTAACGAATTTTGAAGCGTGAGCAATGACATAATACCCAACATTCCTCTGAACATTATTGCCATCAATGGTTAGTCCTCCCAAGCATTCTGTACATCCTCCATCGGTGTGGGGTTGAAGGCTGGAGTTAGAGGCTAAATTCCATTCTAAGATCGTTTTACACCAATTTCTTGTTGCACCAATAATCAACTCTTTCATGTGCCAACGCAAATTGTCGTCAAATTCACTATTGACACCAACCCATTGTTCTGTGAAATATAAATTTTTGTTGGGGTGGGCATTGTGTAGAGAAGAAAGATTATTAATAGATCCATTATAAAGATGAAATGCAGAACCATCTACATACGCATTAGCAACAGGATCATCTAAAATACTTTTAGCATAAATTATATTGTCTGCATTGTGGTCCCAAATAATAATTTTGGTTTGAATATTGGCCATTTCAAATGCTGGACCTAAGTGATTTTTAATAAAATTTAATTGATCCAATGATTCCATATACATACTAGGATTGTTCCCGTCATGCAAAGGCTCGTTTTGAACTGTTATGGCACTAATGGGAATGCCTTGGTCGGCATAGGCTTGAATATAGTTTACAAAATAATTGGCATAAACTTCAAAATATTCTTGTTTTAAACTCCCTCCAATAGAATTATTGTTGGTTTTCATCCATGATGGTGCAGACCATGGTGAGCCCATTATTTTAATGTTTGGGTTTATGGTAAGAATTTCATTCAATACAGGGATTAAATTTTGCTCATCATTAGCAATAGAGAAATTATCTAAATTAATATCTGTCTGCCCACTAGGCATATCATTGTATGAAAATGGCGTGGCGTCAAGATCAGAAGCTCCAATACTAACTCTTAAATAACTAATTCCCATATTATCTGGATTAAAAAGCTCATTTAACAACTCTGCTCTTTGAGAAGGTGACATATTGTTTATGTGTAGGGCACTCCCTCCTGTCAATGTAAAACCAAAACCATCCATTTCTTGAAATTTAATTTCTGGATTTACCGTAATAGAAAAGTTTTGATTTCCCAAAAAAAGAGGGACTTTATCCGATTGTAAATCAAATAATTGTGTTCGATCTGCATTGGTTAAGTACAAATCAACATTGCTGTAATCAATTGTTGGGTTTGTTGGTATAGAACTATTATTCGAGTTGTCATCCCTTGATGAGCAATGAAATAATATCGCACTCAATAATATTAGTACAAATTTATTCCTCATAATATAAATTTAAATGGTCTGTTTCCATAGCTATGGGCCCATTTAATCTCTTGGAAATGGGCCCACAAACAAATAAACCAATTCAAAAAAATTCTTTTTTTAATTAGTAGCTCTCATTTCAATATTGTCGACAGAAACGCCGTCCAATAAATCTTCGCCACCGCACTTGATTACCAAATAAATAGTTTCTGTAGATTGTGCAACAAAAACACCTTGTTCGCCTGGAAAATCACAACCTACTACAGAAAGATATCCGCTGAATGCTTCAGTGGCACAACCACCCCATGTGCTAAATTTTGCTATCGCTCCACCAGCAGAATAATCAGAGCCGTCTACAGGGGTAGTAGAAGATGCAAATACTTCAAACCAAGTATTTTGAACACCTGTAGTTGAACTCACCAACATGTCGACTTTATAAGTTACACCTTCTATAACGTCAATTGTTTGATAAATTCCTTTTTGGTTCCAGCCAGCACCAGCAACTTTTGCTTTACCATCAGCAAAAGTCCATTCAGTTCCAGAAGCGCTAATATTAAGTACAGTCCATTCAGAAATATCATCAGCAGTATCAAACTTTCCTCCTCTAACAATATTTCCAGCTAAAGGGTCAGATGTTTCAACGACAAGCTCTTGTTCTGCAATTGTTGACGCTCCGCCAATTCCTGTAACTCTGTGTTTTATAGTATAAACGCCAGCATCTGGGAAGAATACTTCTTTTGTAGCGCCTCCAATATTAAATCCAGTATCATCGGCAACATCCCATTGTGATGTTAAATAAGTGCTGTTTGATGTAAACAAATATGTATTGTTTACCCCATCAACTGGAGTAATAGTAAAACTAGCATCCATTTCAGAAGCACTAAGTCCATTTGCATCTTGAAATTCATCAGGCTGACATGAAATTACGATTAAGGCCGTGAGTAGTACATACAAAACCTCAAAAGCACTGTTTTTTGTTCTATTTAATTTCATAATATTACTTTTTATAATTAATAATTAGGGTTTTGAACTAATGCTGTATTTTCTAGTTCTGGAAGAGGAATCGGTAAAATTTCATTTTTATTAGGCGTAAATCCTTTAAATGCTAATGCCGAAGCAGCATTTCCTGTTCTAACCAAATCATACCATCGGTGTCCTTCACCAGCTAATTCTAAGCGACGTTCTTCCATAATCGCTTGTAACGAAACTGGAACTGAAGGTAGTCCTACTCTCGCTCTCACAGCATCTAATAAAGCTTGTGCACGTGTTCCAGTACCTCCAAGAGCTTCAGCTTCCATCAAATAAGTGTCTGCTAAGCGAATGATATATGTATTTTGTCTGTAATTCAAAACAGGCTCTCCTCCTCCTGTTGTTACATCACTTGTTAATGGCATAAACTTTTTCAAATAGTAGCCTGTATGTTGGTAGCTTTGTTCGAATTCCACTTCTCCAGTATCGGCATACGCTTGCAAATCTTCAATGGTTGAATCAAATCTTGGGTCGCCAACCATTACATCATATAAATTTTGAGTAATGATATTGAAACCCCAACCAGATGCATAACTTGGTGCATTAGGGCTTAACCTAACATATCCTCGTGGTCCACTCATCACATTTAGACTATTCCCTTCGTCTGAATCAGAACCCCAATTACCCCATCCTGAGTTACTAAGGTTTGAATGAGATACTTCGATGATTGCTTCAGAATTGAAATCAATATCCGCACCCCATAAATCTGAGAAATCATTCAATAAGGCATAACCGTAAGGACTAGTCGCACCAGGTGTACCATTCACTTCTGAAAGTATACTGGCTGCTTCTGAGTTTTTATTTCGATATAAATAAACTTTACCCAAAAGTGCTTTTACTGCTCCTTGACTAAGTCTTCCTGCCTCGCTGGCCATATCCAATTCTGCGAGGGTCGCAGGGAGGGCTGGAATAGCTTGAGTCAAATCAGTTTCTATTTGATTATATACGTCATTTGGGTCCGCTTGTGTGATAGTATAATAATCATCAATACTGATTGGATCCGTTATTAATGGAATGTTTCCAAATAAACGTACCAATTCAAAGTAATATAAAGCTCTGAGTGACTTTGCTTCAGCTGCAAATCTTGCTTTGGTATTCTCTGGCATATTTATTTGTGGTAACTTCGACAATAAAACATTGGCTCTGAAAATACCTTGATAATAATCATTCCAATAGCTTGGCGCAATGGTTGATTCGCTTATAGTGTAATTAGAAAATACCTGCAGTTGGCTTCCATCTGATGAACTTCCACCACCTGTATAATGATCGTCTGAACCAGAATTTAGTAATGAAATCATATTTTCAAAACCTCCTGATTGTTTTCTTAAGATATCGTAAACTGCAACTAATCCAGAATATGCTTCACTTTCATTGTTGTAGTAATTATCTTCAAGAAAAGTTCCTTTAGGATCTACTTCCAAGTATTCTTTGTCACATGCCATTGTGATTAATACTACAGGGATGTACATCAATACTTTTTTAAATGTTTTTAACTTCATAATATTATTTTTAAAACTGTAAATTAATTCCAAGTTGATTGGTAACAGCTTGTGGATAATACCCACGATCGATACCAAAAATTCCACCTCCAATTTCAGGGTCATATCCGCTGTATTTAGTGAACGTTAAGAGGTTTTCTGCGGTGTAATAAACCCTCAATTTATCAATTCCTAATTTGTCCAAAACACTTTCTGGTAGACTATAACCAATTTGAATAGTTTTTAGTCGCAAGTAATCACCATCTTCCAAATAGAAATCTGATGGATTAGAAAAGTTGTTGTTTGTGTCATTGGTTGTCAACCTTGGGAAAGTATTTGATGTACCTTCTCCTACCCATCTACCCAAGGCTGCTGTTTGGTAATTTGCATTAACAATGTCTAATCGTCTTAACCCTTGAAAAATCTTGTTCCCCGAGGCCCCTTGACAAAACATGAAAAAATCGAAGTTTTTGTAGTCTAAATTCAGTGAAAAACCGAAAGTGAATTTTGGCAGCGAACTTCCTAAGAACCCTCTATCATCAGAGTCAATATCTCCATCATCATCTAAATCTACCCATTTAAAATCACCTGGTTGTGCATCTGGTTGAATTACAACTCCTGAAGAGTTTACATAAGAATCTATTTCTGCTTGGTTCTGAAAAATTCCATTGGTTTTGAACCCATAAAAGGAGTTCACGGGCTGACCGACTTGAGTTCTTGTTATTGGAAAGTTCGTCGATTGAATAGATGCTCCTCCAGAAAGAAAATCTACTCCATTTCCTAAATGAGTAACCTCATTTTCTACATAAGAAACGTTTCCATTAAAGGAAAGATCGAATTCTCCAAAACTTTTGTTGTAGCCCAACTCGATGTCATAACCAATGTTGTCCATATCAGCGACATTGCCAACAGGATCTCCTATAGCACCAACATAACCTGGAATTGCTATATTTTGCAATATTCCTGTAGTAGTTTTTTTGTACCAATCGAATGATAATGAAATGTCATTGAACAAACGCGTGTCAAATCCAATATTTAACTGGCTTGTTTCCTCCCATTTTAAATCTGGATTAGATGGTGCATTAGGGCTATTCCCAATAACTATTGAACCAGGGTTGCCAATGGTGTAGTTTCGTCCTCCACTAATTGTCGATAAGTATTGAAAATCTCCAATATTATCACTTCCTGTTACACCAAAACCACCTCTTATTTTAAGTTGATTTACGACATCATTATCGTTCCAGAATTCTTCTCTAGATGGAACCCATCCAGCAGAGAATGATGGGAAAAATCCAAATCTATTATTTGAACCGAATCGAGAAGAACCATCTCTTCTAAAAATTGCTGTAAGCAAATATTTTTCATCAAAATCATACGTTAATCTCGAAAACAATGAGGTTACTCTGTGTTCTACACCTTCATATGAAGAAGCATTAATTTGTTCTTGAGGGACTGAAAAATTGAATGATGCATCGGAATAGTTATCTACTGGAATATCATAATAAGTTACACTCTCTCCAAAAGTAATATTATCAGCATATACACCTTGCCCTAAAAGAACACTAAAATTGTGGTCTTTGATTTTTTTAGAATACGAAATTGTGTTTTCTAAATTCCACCCCAATCCTCTGTTCGTTCCACGCGATATATTGTTTTGATTTACAATTGTAGCAGCATTCAAATAAGAAACAGGAGTAAAACTTTTGTATCCCCAGTAGGCAAGTTTTGCCCCAACCGTACTTCTTAATTTAAGCCCCTCAATTGGTTCATACTCTACAAAAGTATTCCCCACAAAATTATCAGACCAACCATAGTTGCCTAAACGGGTCTTTTGATAAGCCAATGGATTTGACATTTCCTGTGCAACAAAATTAGAAATACCATAAGGGTTTCCGTTGTTATCTCTCCAAATTCCTTCATTGGTGTATGGAGCTTGGCCTGCAAATACAGGATCTGTTTCTACAATTGGAGTTGTTGGGTCCAAATTGATGGCAGATGATAATGGGCCACCAAACTCACTGTTTGTATTTCCAATACCAACATTTTTCTCATTAGAATATCCTAAAGTTTGTCCAAAACGTAATTTATCTGAAATTTCGTGTGTTGAATTTAATCGAATATTTTTTCTAGTATAATTAGAAATATCACTCATGACGATTCCCTCTTGTTTGTTATATCCAAAAGATGCATAAAACTTGGACACATCGTTACCCCCACTAAGACTCAACTCGTGCTGAGAACGCATGGCACTATTGTTAAAAATTACGGATTGCCAGTCTGTACCTTCTCCAAGTGATGATGGATCTGTAATTTGAATAGTTCCTCCTCCATTAACATATTTTTCATTTAATAGAGTAGCATATTCTCTGGCATTTAAAAGGTCTAATTGTCGAGATGCAGATGATACACCTGTATAGCTGTTTACATTTACACTTAGCTTTCCAGATTTACCTTTTTTGGTAGTAATAAGGATTACACCTGCAGCGGCTCGAGCACCGTATATTGCTTGAGATGCAGCATCCTTAAGTACTTCAACAGATTCAATATCAGATTGATTTAAAAACCCAATACCACCTGAATCTACAACAACTCCGTCTACAACCCATAGCGGTTCGTTAAATCCTAATGTAGTGATTCCTCTAACTCTGACTGTAGAATTAGAACCAGGTTGTCCAGAAGTTGCAGCAATTGTAACTCCAGAAACACGCCCTTGTAGTGTTTGCTCGACTCTGGTGATTGGTAAATCTTCTAATTCTGTTTGTTTTACCCCAGAAATCGCACCTGTAATAACACTTTTCTTCTGTGTGCCATATCCAACGACAACCACTTCGTCTAGTAGGCTTGTGTCTTCCTCCATTAGAACATTTATTACGGATTGACCATCGACAACAATTTCTTGAGTTTTGAAGCCAACATAGCTAAACACCAATACTGTAGAATCTGAAAGCTCAGTATTTAAATTGTAGTTTCCATCAAAATCAGTAATAGCTCCTGCGGTAGTTCCTTTTATCACCACAGAGACACCTGGTAATGGCATATTATTGTTGTCAATGACCTGACCAGTAAGACCATTCTGACCAAATGCTGTGTAACTTAACAACATCATAGAAATGGTAAAAAATAACTGTTTGGTTAGTTTCATATTAAAATATTTAAGATTACTATTTCGTTTGCGTTGCAATATAGTTTGATGTTTATCTTAAATCAATGGTGTGTAAATAAAAAGTGGATTTTGAATTTATAAAAAACTGATTAATATACTGTTAATCAGTAGTTTAAAATTTTAATTTGAAGTTTTAAAAGTGGATTAATGTCACGTAAATCGGTAAAAATTAAGAAAATTTTAAGAAATTGAGCTATAAATAAATGTCAAAATCGAAAATTGTCAAAACCTTAACTGTATTTTTAGTAAAATGAAAATAAACTAAAGTCAATGATTAGGTTATATATATATTAAAGAATCCTCGAATGTGTCTTTATCCAAAGCACGATTATTTATCGCAGCTCGATAATTATAAATTGTATTTACCGAAAACCTTAATATTTTGGCAATATTTGAACTTCGTGTAATTCCTAATTTTATTAGAGCCAAAATCCGCAGTTCCGTATTGAGTTTAGATGAGTTATGTATGGATAATTGATTTTCGGGTTTAAGCAATTTATTTACTGACTCAATAAAATTTGGATGGATATGCAGAAAAGATTCGTCAAAATTTTTATTAAAAATCTCTAACTCCTCATCAATCAACTGTTTAGATTTTGATAATTTCAGTAAGGCATTCATTTGATTGCTGTTTACATACTTACTGACCAATTTTCTATAAGAATCTAGTTTAGATATATATTCAGAATATAAATTTAAAAAGGAACCTATATAATGTTCTTTAATTTTATCTACTTTTGATAGCTCATCGTATAAATTTTTTAAATCCTCATTAAGAATTTTTAATTCATTTCTAGCTTTTGAAACTTTGACAACCTGTTTGTATACAGAGTAAATTGCAAAAATTAAAAAAATTGAAAGCAAACCAATTGATATGACCAATTCTTGAAGTTGCTTTTTTTGTTTTGCGCTTTTATCTTCATAAGCTTTAGTAATTAATGGCATCGTATTGGCAATATTTACAAATCTTAAATTGGAGTTGAAAAACTCGGCATCGTCATAAGAAAAATTTATATAACGGTATGCTCGGTCAATGTCACCTTCGTTGAAAAGAATCTTTGCAAGAGTTCCAAGAGAAGCATTGTCTTTTACCGAAGCCTGAATATCAGAGATTGCGGAGAGAATTAAATATTCTTTTTGTTTTATTTGATTTCCAGTCATCTCATAGAGCAGAGATCTTTCAAATGTAATTAATGAAAATAAACGAGTCCCTATGCTAACTTTTTCAAGTCTGTTGTTATTGATTTTAAAAGCCATTTCAATATTACGGCTGTCTCTAGATTCTTTTTCTTTAAGTCTCAGTGCTTCATCTGAATTCGGTTTTAACTCTAAATAAAGAGAGTCCTTGTATATGTTATAAAGATGATTATATTTAAATTGCCTAGATTTTACAGAAGTACTATAAGCCAATCCTGAGTAACCTTCTTTTAATGCATAAAAATAATTTTCGAATAATGGTTTTTGAAGTGAGTTTCGGTCTATTTCGCTCAAAGCATCAATTGATTCTTTGTAGCGCCCTGTATTTACTAAAACCATACTCATTTTTAATATAGCATCATTAATCAAAATCTTATTGTTTAGCTGATTAGCAAGTTCAATATTCTTTTCAATATATTTTAATGAGTTATCAAAATTGTAGTATTGATACAGCTTAAAAAGTTCATCATTGACTCTAATTTTTTCTTCAAGAACATTGGTTTTAAAATAGTCATCTAACAATCTTTTTATTTGATTCTCTTTTGCCTTGTCAAACACTTTTTGCTTTTCCATTTTATGCTCAAGAACACTAATTAATGAGTCAATATTTTGACAAAAAACTAGTTCTTGAAATAGAAAAAAAGATGTTAAAAGGAATAAGAGTTTCAAATTGGTAGTATTTAAGGTTAATATTACTAAAGATTTTAATAAATAAAAAATTTAAAGAATCTTACATAACAAAAAAACCCGCAACGACTGTTGCGGGTTTTGTACTGAAGACGGGACTTGAACCCGTACGGCCTAATGGCCATTGGATTTTAAGTCCAACGTGTCTACCAATTCCACCACTTCAGCATTAAGACTTAAAAATTCTGAGCGAAAGACGGGATTTGAACCCGCGACCCCCACCTTGGCAAGGTGATGCTCTACCCCTGAGCTACTTTCGCAATTTATAAGAACGTCCCTTTGATATACAAAGGGGTTGCAAATTTAACACATTTCTGATAATACCAAAGTTTTTTTTGGTTTTTGTCATCACTTCTTATTTGTGAGCATTCGCTTAATTTCATTAAGCTTCATCAAAGCCTCAACAGGCGTGAGGCGATCGATATCTGTAGCCAAAATATCGGTTTTTAATTCTTCCAACAATGGATCGTCCAAATTGAAAAAACTCAATTGCATGTCAGAATTCAAATCTTTGACTTTGGCGGTTAGTTCGTCTCCAGAATGTGATTTTTCGAGTTGTTTTAATATTTTCTTCGAACGCTGTAACACCGCCTGTGGCATTCCTGCCATTTTTGCGACATGAATTCCAAAACTGTGTTGGCTACCACCTGCAACTAAAGTTCGTAAAAACAATACGTTGTCTTTCAGTTCCTTTACGGCAACATTGTAATTCTTGATACGCGAAAACGATTCTGTCATATCATTCAGCTCATGGTAGTGGGTTGCAAAAAGCGTCTTGGCACGCGATGGATGTTCATGTAAGTACTCACTAATCGCCCAAGCAATAGATATCCCATCGTACGTACTTGTTCCGCGTCCAATTTCATCTAACAACACTAAACTTCGCTCTGAAATATTATTCAAAATAGAAGCAGTTTCATTCATTTCGACCATAAAAGTAGATTCACCCATAGAAATATTATCACTAGCACCTACACGAGTAAAAAGTTTATCGACCACTCCAATCCTTGCATTTGCTGCAGGGACAAAACTCCCTATTTGTGCCAATAACACGATGAGGGCCGTTTGACGCAAAATGGCAGATTTCCCAGACATGTTTGGCCCTGTAATCATGATGATTTGCTGCGTTTCCCGGTCTAAAAACACATCATTTGCCACATAAGTTTCACCCACAGGCAATTGTTGTTCGATTACAGGATGCCGCCCTTTTTTGATATCCAAATCAAATGAGTTGTCAAGCTCAGGACAATTGTAATGGTGTTGTTTGGCCAAATATGCAAAAGCACTTAAGCAGTCCAATTGGGCAATCAATTGAGCATTTTGTTGTACGTCTTTAATATAGTCGTGCATCCACACAATTAATTCTGAAAAAAGGCGCTGCTCAATAGCTAAAATTTGATCTTCAGCTCCTAATATTTTTTGTTCGTATTCCTTTAGTTCCTCAGTAATATAGCGTTCAGCATTAACCAAGGTTTGTTTTCTTACCCAATGCTCAGGCACCTTGTCTTTATGGGTGTTACGCACCTCTATATAGTAGCCAAAAACATTATTTGAAGCAATCTTTAGCGATGGAATGCCTGTAGCTTCACTTTCACGGGCCAACATTTGATCAAGGTAGTCCTTCCCCGAAAAAGCTATAGCACGCAAAGCGGCTAGCTCTTCAGAAGCTGATGAGGCAATTGTATTTCCTTTTAAAATATTGACTGGAGCATCTTCATTCAAGGTACTTTCTATTTTTGACCTAAGAACTGTACAATCTTGAATTTGCTCCCCTAAAACAATTAAAGTCGAATGACTGCTGTCGAGAACAACTGTCTTTATTGGTGCGATTTGTTCTAAAGAATTTTTTAGCTGTATAATTTCTCTAGGGTTCGCTTTTGCTGTGGCAACTTTAGAAATCAACCGCTCCAAATCGCCAATACCTTTTATGTTTGTCTGTAAGGCTAAAAGAGCAGTTTCATTGTTATGAAAATACTGTACCACCTCATGCCTTGCTTTAATTTTTTCAACAGATTTTAATGGAAGTGCAAGCCAGCGCTTAAGTAGCCTTCCACCCATTGGAGATAAAGTTTTATCTATAATTTGTATTAGAGTAACGGCATTGTCGTTGCTGGAATGATACAACTCTAAATTGCGAATCGTAAATTTGTCCATCCAAATAAATTCGTCTTCTAAAACGCGCTCAATAGAAGTAATATGTTGCAATTTATGGTGCTGAGTCTCACCCAAATAATGAAGTATAGCGCCTGCAGAAACCAAGCCATAAGGCAAGCCCTCAACGCCAAATCCTTTTAAGGTTTTGGTTTGAAAATGAGTACATAAAGACTCATAAGCATAATCCTCTTGATACACCCAGTCTTCTAAATAAAACACATTAAAATCATCCCCAAAAGTTTGGCTGAACTTTGTGCGCTTTTGTTTCTCAATCAAGACTTCACTTGGGGTGAAATTTTGAAGCAATTTAGCCACATAAGCTTCCGTTCCTTGTGCTGTCAAAAACTCCCCTGTAGAAACATCCAAAAGAGATATCCCAATCGATTTTCCAAAATAAACAGCTGCTAAAAAATTATTGGTTTTAGAGCTTAAAACCTCATCATTCAGCGAAACACCAGGAGTTATGAGTTCTGTGACTCCGCGCTTGACAATCTTTTTTGTTTTTTTAGGATCTTCTAGCTGGTCACAAATCGCTACACGGGCTCCTGCTTTTACTAATTTTGGTAAATAGGTGTTTAAAGAATGATGTGGAAATCCTGCAAGCTCTGTTTCACTCTGACTTCCAGCACCGCGTTTGGTCAAGATAATATCTAATATTTTTGCGGCCTTTACAGCGTCGCTGCCAAAAGTCTCATAAAAATCGCCCACACGAAATAACAAGAGTGCATCGGGGTACTTTGCCTTAATGGCATTGTACTGTTTCATGAGCGGTGTTTCTTTTTTTAGTTTTTTGGCCAACGATTCTTCCTTTTAAAAAGTGTACTTTTGTGGGTATATAAAGATGCTAATGTAACTAATTTTAGCGTGTTTTAAAACCTAACAACAGACAAATACACTCATGCGAAAATTAAAAAATAGCGAATTGAATCGGCTGAGTATTGAAGACTTTAAAACAACAGAAAAAACTCCTCTGATAGTGATTTTAGATAACGTAAGAAGCTTAAATAATATTGGCAGTGTTTTTAGAAGTTCGGATGCTTTTCGCATTGCGCATATTTACCTTTGTGGCATAACGGCCACTCCGCCTCATAAAGACATTCAAAAAACAGCTTTAGGCAGTACAGATTCTGTGTCTTGGTCCTACGCCGAAAACACTTTATCTGTTGTACAAAACCTTCAAGAAAAAAAGGTAACCGTCCTCGCTGTAGAACAGGCCGAAAATGCAGTTCTATTGCAGAATTTTGTTCCTCAAAAAAAGACAAGCTACGCAGTTGTTTTTGGGCATGAGGTTAAAGGCGTTTCTCAAGAAGTTGTAAATCAGTCGGATGGAGTGCTAGAAATCCCTCAATTTGGAACCAAACATTCCTTAAATATTGCCGTAAGTTGTGGGGTTGTGTTATGGGATTTATTTTCAAAAATAGATCAATCTTGAATTTGTTTAAGCAGCCACAGATAGTCGTGACGATTTTCAATAAAATCGCGCTCCGAAATATCTATTATTTTCACTTCTGACTGTGGGTTGTTTTTCATAAATTCTAAGTAGCCAAGATGAATTTTATCTAAATAAGCAGATGCTAAATTACGCTCATAGTCGCGCCCTCGTTTTTTAATATTCTGCTGTAGTTTGTCTGTATTCTGATGTAAATAAACATACAAATCGGGGCGTTTTATGTCTTTATAAACTTGGTAAAATAATTTTCGATACAGTAAAAACTCATCAGCAGATAAAGTAATTTTCGAAAATATTAGTGATTTAAAAACATCATAATCCGCAATGATAAAGTCTTTAAACAAATCCAATTGGGCTAAATCATCCGAAATCTGTTGGTAGCGGTCAGCTAAAAAAGACATTTCTAAAGTAAATGCGTACCGTTCGGCATCTTCATAAAATTTGGGCAAAAAGGGATTATCTGCAAAACGCTCAAAAATAGATTTTGCATTAAAATCCTGGGCCATCATATGAGTTAAACTTGTCTTGCCTGCGCCAATATTGCCCTCGATTGCAATAAAATTGTAGGCTGTAAAATCAAAGTCCTGTAGTGGATTTTTGAGCGGAGTGTCATATTTTGTGATCGGACTGTTGTCTGTACAAACCTCCAAAAGTTTTGACACTGTTTTGTTTTGTTGAGGGTGGAACAAGTCTGCTGCAATTTCAACCAAAGGTTTGAGCACAAAAAGACGTTGATCTAATCGCGGGTGTGGAACTGTTAAAATATTGTTTTCAATAATTTGATCATCAAAAAACAGTATGTCCAAATCTATGGTTCGAGCGCGGTATTGGCCATCATCAAAGCGCTTACGCCCGTGACGTTCTTCTATTTGAAGAAGTTTTGAGAGTACTATTTCAGCAGATAAACAAGTCCTAACTTCAAGGCAAGCATTTAAAAAAGCATCGCCTTTAAACCCCATTGCAGGGGTTTCATAACAACTGGATAAACGCAACACGCTGCCTACCTCATAATGAATGGCCTCAACCGCGAATTGAAGATGAGAAAAACGATTCCCAACATTACTGCCAATTCCTATAAAAATACTTTTTTGTTCTGTCATAAGAAGCAGCAATTTAAGTAAAAGAAAAATTAATATTATATCTTTACTAAAGAAATTATTGACAACGAATGACACTGAAAGACAAAGTCTTAGCGCAACGCCTTTATTTGATTTTAGGGATACTGTTCATCACGTCTTTGGTCGTTTCTAACCTCATATTTAAAAAATTCTTTTATTATTACCCTTTTGATATTTCTCTATTCGGAGTCAATTTATTTGAAATTTCTGTAGGTATCTTACCGTACCCTATTACCTTTTTGATAACTGATTTGATCAGTGAAATTTACGGCAAGGAAAAAGCCAATGAAGTGGTCGTAGGAGGAATTTTTGCTTCATTTTTTGCCATGGGAATTATTTATGTAGCCAATGCGGTACCAGCAACTGATTGGTCGCCTGTTTCAGACGATTTGTTCTCAACTGTGTTTGGGAGTACTGCCATTGCTGTTTTGGCAAGCATGATGGCCTATCTTTTTGCTCAATTTATCGACATACAGATTTATCATTATTGGAAACGCCTGACTGCGGGTAAACATCTATGGTTACGTAACAATTGCTCTACGTTTTTATCACAATTTATTGATACTGCTACGGTACTTTTACTACTGTGTACATTTGGAGAAATCAGCTGGAATTTGTTTGGTGGATTACTGCTTGCGGGATTTCTATTCAAAATCATCATCGCCGCACTTGATACACCATTTTTATACCTTGGCGTATATATGTTTAGAAAACGCTTTAAACTTGATATCAACGAAGAAATTGAATTGGATTAAGCTTGTACATCAAGACCAATGACAAGACCTTCATTGCTGCGTACATTAAAAACTGTTTCGTCATCAAAAATGAGGTATTGCCCTTTAATGCCGACTAAAATTCCTTCATATTCTGGAGTTTTAGTAAGGTTCAAGCTTTTTGGTTTTTCAGGGTGTTTTTGAACTGGGAATTGCAAGTTTAGCGGCTCATTATTAATTAGAAAATACGGCTTCACTTCTTCTGGAAGAAAGGACGAGAGTTGATGCCGCCAAACAGATAAATTTTCTTGTGTTGCGTTGCCTTTTAACATTTCTCGCCAATTGGTTTTGTCGCTAATATGTTTTTTTAAAGCTACCTCAGCCACACCTGCTAAGTACCGATTAGGTACTTCTAAAATTTCAAGAGCAGTTTGTGCCCCTTGATCGATCCAACGCGTTGGGACTTGTGTTTTTCTCGTTACACCTACCTTAACATTACTCGAATTGGCCAAATACACAATATGGGGTTGTAACTGAACTTTTTTTTCAAATTCTAAATCACGTTCTTCAATATCCAAATGCGCTTTACTTTTCTCAGGATGCATAATCCAATCGGCAGTTTGTGGTAGTTCAAAAAAACAAGACTTACAAAAGCCTTGACGAAAGGTAACTTCACTGCTTCCGCAACTTAAACATTCAAATCCAATAAATTTTAATTTTAGCTTTTTATGAATCAATTGATGTGCTTGAATAAGCGCGCCTCCAAGTGACAAATAATAATTTATGGGCGCCGCTAGCTCCGTTTGCATTTTTGTAAGCACACCTTGATAAAGCATAAATAAATTTTGTTACTTTTAACATTGTAAATATAGTTATTTTTTATGCCAATTCCATTAATCAATTCCGTTGCGTCCTGGTTTTTAAAGAAGCGTTTTCATCAAATTGATTTGTTTCTTAAATACCCCTACGAAGTTCAGAATGAGTTACTTACTCAACTGCTGGAATTGTCAAAAAACACTGAAATTGGAAAGAAATACAATTTTGAATCCATTGGGTCATACAAAGAGTTTGCTGAGCGAGTTCCTGTTTCTACTTATGAAACTTCACATGAATTGATCGAGCGCTCGCGCCGAGGAGAGCAAAATATTTTTTGGGCTAAGCCTATTAAGTGGTTTGCAAAATCAAGCGGGACTACAAATTCCAAAAGTAAATTTATCCCCGTCAGTAACGCCTCTTTGGAGGACTGTCATTATGCAGCAGGGAAAGATTTGTTGTGTATGTATTTGAATAACAACCCTGATTCTGAGCTTTTTAATGGTAAAAATTTACGCCTTGGGGGGAGCAAAGAACTTTACGAAGAAAATGGGACTATTTTTGGGGATCTTTCAGCTATTTTAATTGATAACATGCCGTTTTGGGCAGAATTCAGCAGTACGCCAAGCAACAAAGTCTCGCTAATGAGCAACTGGGAAACAAAAATGCAAGCGATTGTGGATGAAACTATCAAAGAAAATGTAACGAGCTTAGCTGGTGTTCCTTCTTGGATGCTGGTGTTGTTAAATAATGTTCTTGAGACTACAGCGCACTCTAATTTATTGGAGATATGGCCCAATTTGGAAGTTTACTTTCACGGAGGAGTTAGTTTCATGCCCTATGCCGATCAGTACAAAAAAATAATCCCGTCCTCTTCATTCAAATACTATGAAACCTACAATGCTTCAGAAGGATTTTTTGCCATTCAAGATCAAAACGACTCAAACGATTTATTATTGATGTTGGATTATGGTATTTTTTATGAGTTCATCCCTATGGATGTATATGGTACCAAAAACGAAAAAGTAATTCCATTGTATGCGGTCGAAAAAGGTAAAAATTATGCTGTGATCATCACGACCAATGCTGGGCTTTGGCGCTATCAAATTGGCGATACGGTTCGTTTTACTTGTATTGACCCCTACCGCATTAAGGTAACAGGGCGAACGAAGCATTTTATTAATGTGTTTGGGGAGGAATTAATCATAGAGAACAGCGAGCGCGCCTTAAAAAATGTATCTGAAAAAGTGGGTTGTGAAATTAGCGAATACACAGTTGCCCCAATTTTCATGCAGGGTAAAAACAAAGGGGCGCATGAATGGCTGATTGAATTCAAAACGCCACCGAAAGATCTGAACTATTTTTCAGAACTTCTAGATAATGCACTAAAAGCATTGAATTCCGATTATGAAGCCAAACGCTACAAAAACATGACTCTAAATCCACCAAAAATTATTCTTGCTCGCGATGGACAATTTCACGATTGGCTGAAAAGTAAAAACAAATTAGGCGGACAGCATAAAATTCCTCGGCTCTCAAATTCAAGAATATTATTAGAGGAGTTAATGGCACTAGCCTAGAGAGTAGACCTAGGTAAGGCAACAGCATATTACTTTTAAAAGAATTGTAAACAGAAAACTACGAGACCGCCTTAAGTTGATTTAAGCGGGTTCTACTCAGGTGCTTTTTAACATAAGCTTTATCCACAACCAGAGACGTTTCTTCGCCCCCAGGAAGCGAAAACATAGCATCGGTAAGAACTTCCTCACATAAAGAACGCAATCCACGGGCTCCTAGCTTGTACTCTACTGCTTTTTGTACGATAAAATCCAAGGCTTCGTCTTTGAAGCTTAGCTTGATGTTATCCATTTCAAAGAGTTTAATATATTGCTTGGTTAGTGCATTTTTAGGTTCTGTAAGAATCGCTCTCAAGGTTGCTTCATCCAATGGGTTCATGTGTGTAAGAACGGGAAGTCGTCCAATAATTTCAGGGATAAGGCCAAAATCTTTCAGGTCCTTCGGAGTAATGTATTGCAAGAGATTTTGGGTGTCTATTTGTTCGCCTTCTTGAACAGATTTGTAGCCAATAGCTGCCATATTGAGGCGTTTCGAGATATGACGCTCAATACCATCAAAGGCTCCACCGGCGATGAATAAGATATTTTCTGTATTAACTTCAACAAATTTTTGATCAGGGTGTTTTCTTCCTCCTTTTGGGGGAACATTAACTACAGTCCCTTCCAACAATTTAAGCAATGCTTGCTGTACTCCTTCACCCGATACATCTCTTGTAATCGAAGGGTTATCACTTTTTCGTGCAATTTTATCAATCTCATCAATAAAAACAATTCCGCGTTCGGATTTTTCTTGATCATAATCAGCCGCTTGTAAAAGACGTGTCAACATACTTTCTACGTCTTCCCCGACATAACCCGCCTCTGTCATGACTGTTGCATCTACAATAGCCAAAGGGACGTTGAGCATTTTAGCAATGGTTTTAGCCATTAGTGTTTTGCCTGTTCCTGTTTGGCCAACCATGACGATATTACTTTTCTGTATTTCAATATCCTCATCAGTAGTGGTTTGCAATAAGCGTTTGTAATGGTTATAAACAGCCACAGCCATCACTTTTTTTGTTTGATCTTGGCCAATAACATAAGCATCCAAAAAAGCTTTTATTTCTTTCGGCTTCTTGAGCATCAGTTCAGAAGAGAGTTCTTTGTCTTGATGCTTTGATTCTTCGGCAACAATTCCATGGGCTTGTTCTATACAACGATCACAAATATGCGCATCAAGCCCTGCAATAAGTAGATTTGTGTCTGCTTTTTGTTTACCGCAAAATGAACATTCTAATTCTTCTTTAGCCATAAGAGATTGAGGTTTTGTATGGTGGCACTATGCCTTTCTTGACAATATTTCATCAATCATTCCGTACTCAAGGGCTTTATCAGCTTTCATCCAGTAATCTCGATCACTGTCTGCATATACCTTATCATAGTCTTGTCCAGAATGCTTGGAAATAATATTGTAGAGTTCTTCTTTTAATGTTAAAATTTCCCGTGCAGTAATTTCAATATCACTTGCTTGCCCTTGAGCGCCACCCAAAGGTTGATGAATCATGACACGAGAATGCGTCAGCCCACTGCGCTTTCCTTTTGCACCAGCACACAACAGCACAGCACCCATAGAAGCTGCCATTCCTGTACAAATGGTAGCAACATCTGGCTTGATCAGCTGCATGGTATCATAAATGCCTAAACCAGCATAAACACTTCCTCCTGGTGAATTGATGTAAATCTGAATATCTTTAGCAGCATCTGTACTTTCCAAAAACAATAATTGAGCCTGAATAATATTGGCCACTTGGTCATTGATTCCAGTACCAAGAAAAATAATTCGATCCATCATAAGACGTGAAAAAACATCAAAAATTGCGATGTTCATTTGACGTTCTTCAATAATATTTGGGGTAAGCCCTGTTGGCATCATACTGCTAACAATCTTGTCGTAGTAGGTGCTGCTGATGCCTTGATCTTTGGTCGCAAATTTTTTAAATTCCTTTCCGTAATCCATATATATGTTTGTTTTTGAGAATGTAAATATACTATTATTTTCGAAGGATAGTTTATTTTTTAAATACAAAAAAACACTTCCGGAGAAGTGTTTGAAATTTATTTTACAGCTTAAAATTACTTTCCGTAAACTTCTTTAACAAAAGCCTCATAGCTCATTTCTTTAGCTTTAAGTTTTGCGTTGTCTTTGTAAAAACTTAACAATTTCTGGCTTGTCAATTGCTCTGACATTCGTTTTACTTCATCTTGATTTGACAACACACGCGCCACTATATCTTCTACTTCTTGTTCAGAAGGATTCAATTGTCCGAATTGTGCCATCTGACCTTTAATCATTGCACCAGCATAAGCTTTCAATTCCTCAAAATTCACCTGTAGATTATTGTCTACAATCAGTTTGCTCTCTATCAACTGATAACGCATACTTTTCTCAGACTTTTCATACTCTTCTTTAGCCTGAGCTTCATTCATAGGCTCTTCACCTACTGTTTGAAGCCACTTTTGTAAAAATTCAGCTGGTAAATCAAACTTGGTATTTTCTACTAAATATTCAGTGACATCATTTAATAATTTCTGATCTGATTGCTGAACAAATTGCTTTTCTGCATCTGCCTTAATTTTTTCCTTTAGTTCAGTAACCGTTTTAACAACATCTTTACCAAATAATTTATCGAAAAGCTCTTGATCTAAATCGGCTAAGCCTCTTTCGTTAATTTCATTGACTGTGAATGTGAGCTGAACATTCAAATCATTAGCAGTGTTTTGATCAATTTTTAGGTAGGTTGTCAAGTCATGTGCTTCCTTGAAAAGTCCTTTTGATTTTACAGTGATGATATCTCCGGATTTTGCGCCAATAAATTTCTTTAAATTGGATTTCCCCTTCAACTTTTCCAATGAAATGGTCGTGGTCGATTCAATACCCGCTTCATCATTGAAAAACACCCCAGTTAGTTCGTCGCCTTCACTAGCTTCTGACTTAGAAATCAGTTGACCATATTGCTTTTGTATATTGGTGATTTGATCCTGAACCATTTTGTCGTCCGCAACAATTGTATATTGTGTGATCGCTTTACGTCCTTTTAGCTTTATGTCAAACTCTGGACTCAATCCAATTTCAAATTCAAAAGAGAATGCGTCAGTATCCCAATCAATATCATCTTGCGCTTTTGGCAACGGGTTGCCTAAAACGTCTAACTTTTCGTCATTAAGATATTTGCCTAAAGATTCTTGAAGTAGTTTGTTGACTTCCTCAGCCAAAACGGCTTTACCGTATTGTTTTTTGACCAAGCCCATTGGAACTTGACCTTTTCTAAATCCTGGGATATTTGCAGACTTTTTGTAATCGGTAAGAATTTTTTCTACTTTTTCAGCATAATCTGACTTTTCGATGTCGATTTTTACAACCGCATTTAAAGCATCTTTATTTTCTCTTGTAATATTCATTGTTATGAATTAAAAATTGGGTGGCAAAAGTACAACAATTTTAATGGAGTACAAATATTTTAATAATTTGAAAATCAGGACAAAAAGTTTGAAACAGCTGCAAAAAATGCTTCAGGATTTTCGGCATGAAGCCAATGGCCTGCTTTTGGGATGGTTTCAATTCTAACATTTGAAAATTGCACAGAAATTTGTTTTTCATCATCTGGGCCGATGTATTCGGAGCGATCACCTTTAAGAAATAGTGTCGATCGCTCCACGCTCATTTGAGCTGGAAGAGCTTCACCTACCTCAGCAACATTCTTTTTTAATGCTTTCAAATTAATACGTAAAGCCAATTGTCCAGGATGAATCCAATATAAGTTTTTTAATAAAAACTGTCTGATCCCGAGTTCAGAAATATACTCGGACAGTTTTTCATCGGCTTGTTTTCTTGATTTTATTTGCGAAAAATCAAGCGAGTCAAGCCCTTCCAAAATAGCATCGTGATGCACCGGATAAAACCGAGGGGCAATATCGGCCACAATGAGCAGATGAACTAAACTTGGATAAAGAGCCGTAAAAAGCATTGCTGTTTTTCCTCCCATTGAATGCCCCAAAAGTATGCATTTTTCAATAGTATTTTGTGTGCAATACCTCAGCAAATCTTGCGTAAGAAGTTCATAATCAAATTTGTCGTCGTGAAAACTTCTGCCGTGGTTTCTTTGGTCAATAAGGTGAATTTGATACCCCAATTTTGAAAAGCGAAGAGCCATGGTCTTCCAATTGTCGCCCATCCCAAGAAATCCGTGTAGTATGATAAATGGCTGCCCTACCCCAATTACTTTTGCATGCAGATTCATGACTCCAATCGATTCAAATACATATTGATGACATTTTCTACACCTAAGTATAGGCTTTCAGAAATTAAGGCATGACCAATCGAAACCTCCAATAAGTTTGGAATATTTTGCTTGAAAAATTTAATGTTATTTAAAGATAAATCATGCCCTGCATTTATACCCATCCCTAATTCATGAGCAAGAACTGCGCAGTCGGTGTAGGGTTTAATTGCAGCTGAATTACCAATGGCATAGTTGTGTGCAAAACTCTCTGTATACAATTCAATACGGTCTGTGCCCGTAGCCTTGGCGGCCTCTACTTGATGAAGGCTAGGGTCCAAAAATATTGATGTTCTAATGCCTTGCTTTTGAAATTCATCAATAGTTTCACGTAAAAATGAATGGTGTTTTACACAATCCCATCCAGCATTGCTCGTGATGGCATCTTCAGCGTCAGGCACAAGGGTCACTTGATCTGGTTTAATGACTGAAACTAACTCTATAAATTTTGGAATCGGGTTTCCTTCTATATTATACTCTGTATAAACTTCGGCTCTGAGATCATGTGCGTCCTGATAGCGAACGTGGCGTTCGTCTGGTCGTGGATGAATTGTAATCCCTTGTGCGCCAAACTCCTGAGCGTCTTTTGCAAATTGTATCAGGTTGGGCGTGTCGCCACCTCTTGCATTTCTCAATGTTGCTATTTTGTTGATGTTCACGCTTAATTTTGTCATAACCAGATTGATTTATCTGCAAAAATACAAAGTCCGTAGCTTTTAGTATATTATTTTTGATTAATTTGCAGAGACTTATAAATAAGATATGCCACTGGATCAACACATCATCAACGATCTTAGACCTTTTGATGTAAGCGCCAAAATCAAGGAGCTTCAAGAAGTGTTTAATCAACTGACTTATTCGCATGTGCCGATTCAAAAAGATGGAATTTATATCGGATGTCTTTCTGAAACTGATGTGTATTGCTTTGATGGAAACGAAAAAGTGGAGGATGTCCTTTATGCTGTTGAGCATTTTTTTGTAGATCAGTCTGCAATTTGGTTGGACGTCCTAGACACATTTGCACTCAACGATTCTAACCTGATGCCAGTTCTAGATTCAAACCACAATTATTTGGGGTATTATTTACTTATTGATATTATTTCATTATTTAGAAACACTCCTTTTTTTTCTGAACCAGGTGGTACTATCATTGTCGAAAAGGCATACAAAGACTACTCGTTAAGCGAAATATGTCAAATTGTTGAATCAAATAATGTAAAAATGCTTGGCGTATTTGTTTCTAAAATAAGGAATGATATGGTACAAGTTATCATCAAAATTGAAAACTCTGGCCTGAGTGCCATATTTGAAACCTTTAGAAGATACGGCTATACAATTATTTCTGGTCACGAAGACGATCGTTTTTTAAAAACACTTAAAGATCGTTCTGCATACTTGAATCGATATTTAAATTTGTAATTTTGACCCATGAAAATAGCAGTCTACGGTCCAGAATTCAATGAACGATCTCGCTCGGCTATTGTTGCCCTATTCGATTATTTGGGAAATAAATCTGCTGAAGTTTTTGTAGATGCTCATTTCTATAATTCCATTCTCGAACACTCCAGCATAAAAATTAAAGCCTATAACCTTGGAACCTTTACTGCTTTGGATGACTCTTTTGATCTTATGATTAGCGTGGGCGGTGACGGAACAATTTTAAGAGCAATAACACATGTCAAAGATTTAGATATTCCTATTGTAGGTATTAATACAGGTCGACTTGGATTTTTAGCAACAATAAAAAGGGATGATATTGTTGGCGCTTTAGACCAAATATTTGAAGGGAAATACCGCATATCGAAACGCAGTCTTTTATCGGTAACTACCAATCAAAAAGAATCGAATTTTGAACTAGACTTTGCATTAAATGAAGTTACGGTAAGTAGGAAAAATACAACCTCGATGATTAGTATTGAAACTTGGCTAGACGATGAGTATTTAAACTCTTATTGGGCCGACGGTCTTATTATTTCCACGCCTACAGGGTCAACAGGCTATTCCATGAGTTGCGGAGGACCAGTCATTATGCCAGAATCCGATAGCTTGGTAATTACCCCCATTGCACCTCATAACCTCAATGCACGCCCTTTAGTTATTTCAGCAAAACACAAAATTAGATTAAACGTTAGCGGTCGTGAACATGAGTATTTAGTTTCTTTAGACTCTCGAATTAACTCACTAGACAACTCGATTGGAATTACCATCAAAAAAGCAGCTTTTGATATTAAAATGATTGAACTTAAAGCAGGCACCTTTATTCAAACTTTGCGCAAAAAACTGCTCTGGGGTGCCGATCCCAGAAACTAAAGTAATAATCTCGATATTTTTCCGTTTAACTTATTCAAAATGAATCTGTTTTGAAGCGATTTCAATTTTGTTATATTTGCACTCATTTTAAATTACATGAAAAAAATTTATTGCATTCTACTTTTTGCCACAATCATACAATTGGGGGGTGCTCAAATTTATGAAATTGGTGTTTTTGGCGGAGGGTCAAATTTTATTGGTGATGTGGGTTCTACCAAATTCATAGCCCCAAAAAAATTAGCAATTGGAGGGATATTTCGCTGGAACAGAAGTGCAAGACACTCTTACAGAGTTAGTGTTATTTATACCACTTTATTAGGTAATGACCGCAAGTCCTCTGATCCAAAAAGACAAGAAAGAGGGTATTTTTTTAAAGAAGAGGCTCTGGAAGTTTCTGCAGGTATTGAATTTACTTTTCTAGACTTCGATTTGCACCGCAATAGCTTTAACTTTAGCCCTTACATTTACACTGGTGTAAGCATGCTTAACCATCCAAACTTTTACTACAGCAATAATAAACTAATCCCTGAAAAAACAAAAAGCAATGCTTTTGGAATTCCCATTGCTTTGGGAATGAAAGTTAACCTTACCGAGGATTTAATTTTTGGTATAGAAGTTGCAGCAAGATACACTTTCTCGGACGAATTGGACGGTAGCATTCCTGATGCTGATGAGTTAAAAGAATTACAATTTGGAAACTTTAACAACAATGACTGGTACGTGTTTAGTGGAATTACCTTAACTTACACTTTTGGACAAAACCCTTGTTTTTGTGACTATTAAATGAGCTCAAAAGACGACATACTCAATCACCCTCTCCCCAAACATATTGCCATTATTATGGACGGCAACGGGCGATGGGCAAAATCTAAAGGAAAAATTCGTGCCTTTGGCCATGAAAATGGCACAAAATCAGTGCGAACCACAGTGGAAAGTTGTGCGCAATTGGGCATCGAACACCTTACGCTTTATGCTTTTTCAACAGAAAACTGGAAGCGCCCAAAACTGGAAGTAAAAACTCTTATGCGTTTGTTAATTTCATCTTTAAAAAAAGAAATTAAAACCCTACAGAAAAATAATATCCGGTTGAACGCGATTGGAGATATTAAAACACTACCAACAAAAGTATACAACGAGCTGATTCATGTGACCGATGCCACCAAATCGAACACTAAAATGACTTTAAATCTTGCTTTGAGCTATGGCTCAAGAGATGAATTAACCCAAATGGTGCGAAAAATTGGAGAAAAAATTAAAAATAATATAATTTCTTCTGAAAAAATTGATGAATCGGTAATAAATCAGCATCTTTACACGCGAAATTTGCCAGACGTAGATTTACTGATAAGAACAAGCGGTGAACAACGACTGAGCAACTTTCTATTATGGCAAATTGCTTATGCTGAATTGTATTTTACTGAAGTGTTTTGGCCTGATTTCAGTGATGAAGATTTATATAAGGCTATTGCCAGTTACCAAAAAAGAGAACGAAGATTTGGAAAAACAAGTGAACAACTTAACTAAACACACCTACAGGTTTCTTAATATAATTTCTTGTCTCATGATTTTGATGTGCTACACAGCACATGGACAAGCATTAGATATTTCCAAAAGAAAAGACTACACAATAGCAGACATCAGTGTTAAAGGGGAAACCGTTTATGGTGCTGAAACCATCATCACCTATTCTGGCCTTATCAAAGGGGAAAAGGTAACTATTCCGGGAGGTACAAAAATTAGTGATGGAATAAAGAAATTATGGGACTCAAATTTATTTTCTAACATTGATGTTTTTATCTCAAAAATTGAAGGGGATCAAATTTATCTAGAAATTCAACTCGACGACCTCCCTGAGCTAAAGGAAGTGAAAATTACGGGGGTTAAGAAAGGAAAAATCAGTGGAATCATAGACGAAAACAAACTGACCCCAGGAATTAAAGTTACTGAAAACCTAATAACTACAACAAAATACTATTTAGAAAATAAATACAAAAAAGAAGGATATTTAAACGCAAAAGCATTGATAAGTACTAGCAAAGTCATTGATTCTGTTGAGAAAACTCGAGTTGATATGCGTATTCGAATAGATAAAGGTCAAAAGGTTAAGATTAAAAAAATAGCATTTTATGGCAATGAAAAAATGAGCAGTAAACGCCTGCGTAAAGCCATGAAAAATACAAAGCAAAAGAATTTAATTAGAGTCCACAAACGTTCAAAATATATTGAAGCTGATTATGAGGAAGATTTAGTGAGTGTCGTAAACAAGCTAAAGGAAAAAGGATTTCGGGACGCAAGAATAGTTTCCGACTCATTGGTTGTGAATGATGACAAAACAGTCGACCTCAATATTACTATTGAAGAGGGAGAAAAATACACTTACGGTACTATAAACTTTTTGGGAAACACCATCTATTCTGATGAACAGTTAAATCAAGTCTTAAAAATTAAAAGAGGGGATACCTACAATGGTGTAGAGCTTGAAAAACGTATTGCTGATAACTCAGATCCAGATGCATTTGATCTAACTAACTTATACCAAAACAACGGATATTTATTTTCTACAATAACACCTGTTGAAGTTAGTGCTGATGGGAACGTCATTGACATGGAAATTAGAGTAACTGAAGGTAAGCCTGCTTATTTCAAAAATATTTCTGTCAAGGGCAACAACAAAACCAACGATCATGTGGTGTATCGCGAATTGCGTACACGCCCTGGGCAGCTTTATAGTAAAAGTAATGTCGTAAGAACTGTTCGTGAACTTGGGCAGTTAGGATTTTTTGATGCGCAAGAAATTTCTCCAGACTTTAAAAATGTAAATCCTAACGACGGCACACTTGATATGGAATTTAGTGTTGTCGAAAAAGGATCTAGTCAGATTGAACTTCAAGGGGGTTATGGTGGTGGTGGATTTATTGGTACACTTGGGCTATCCTTCAACAATTTCGCTATAAAAGATTTGTTTAACAAAAAAGCCTACACACCAGTCCCAATGGGCGACGGACAAAGTCTATCGTTGAGATTACAAGCCAGTCAATTTTTTCAAACCTACAGCTTTTCATTTTCAGAACCTTGGCTTGGTGGAGAAAAGCCTGTTCAATTTTCAACTTCGATTTCACAAACAAAACAATTCCTTTACAACAGAGCCACGCGATCAGCTGATAAAGATAGAAGTTTCAATATAACTGGTATTAACTTTGGAATTGCAAAAAAATTAACTGTCCCAGATGACTATTTTGTGCTTTCACAGAATTTAGGTTATCAATATTACGATTTGAATAACTACAATACGGGGCTATTTACTTTTGGTGATGGTAGCGCAAATAATTTGGCATATACAATAGGCTTGAGCAGAAACAACACCTATAATGACCCGATTTACCCAGAAGGAGGATCGAATTTTAGTTTATCAGCAAAAGTAACATTTCCTTACTCTGCAGTTAATGGCGTTGATTACGCTGCACTAAAAAATGAGCGGGACGAAAAAGCTGATCGAATTCGTGAATTGAGCAATACTAATGATGATGATGAAATTGCTGAAAGAAATGCAGCGAATGAACGTATTAGTGAGATTGACCAAGAGCGATTCAAATGGTTAGAATTTTATAAAATTAAGTTTTCGGGCGATTGGTACACAAGAATTAAAGGAAAGTTGATTTTGAGGCCACGCTTTGAATTTGGGTTTTTAGGGGCATATAACAACGATCGTGGTGTAATTCCTTTTGAGCGGTTCTTTTTGGGTGGAGATGGAATGACTACCTACAGACTAGATGGCCGTGAAGCTATTGCACTACGCGGTTATGCCAATCAATCCTTATCGAGTCAAGACGGTGGGAGTATCTACAACAAATTCTCACTCGAACTTAGACACCCAATTACATTAAAAGGGCAAACAAAAATATTTGCATTGGCGTTTTTAGAAGGTGGAGCCTCATACAACGACTTTAAGGATTTCAATCCTTTTAACATAAAACGTTCAGCTGGGCTTGGAATTCGTCTGTTTATGCCGGCGTTTGGACTCCTAGGAATTGATTTTGGCCACGGATTTGATCCAATTCCTGGCAGTACTGTAAAAAATGGATGGGAAACACATTTCATCTTGGGTCAGCAATTTTAACAATTGGCATCACAAAGCCGCTGAATGTTAATGAATTAAAATAAATTGAAATTAATTTCGTTAATTTGATAACTTAAGTCAGATTAATGAAATTTATACAATATGAAGTATCTAAAAATAAACATATTCGCTTCAACCCAAATGAGAACTTTAGTAGTTGTATTATTTCTTGCAATGACCATTGGTGCTGCTCATGCACAGCGCGGTGTACGAATTGGTTATATCGACACAGAGTACATCTTAGAAAATGTTAATGAGTATCAAAGTGCCCAAAATCAATTAGAAGCTAAGGTTCAGCAATGGAAAATAGAAGTTGAACAACGACTTGCAGAACTAGAAACTCAAAAAGCACAACTCAATAACGAGCGCGTCTTACTTACCAATGAGCTCATTGTTGAGCGTGAAGAAGAACTCCAAATTATAGAAAATGAAATCATCGATTACCAACAAAAGCGATTTGGGCCAAATGGAGATTTGATGATTCAGAAAAAACAATTGACTCAACCCATTCAAGACCAAATATTTGCAGCTATACAAGAAATTGCCACAAGCAAAAAATATGATTTTATTTTTGATAAATCTGCTGATGTCGTCATGCTATACTCTGCAGATCGTTATGATATTAGTGAGCAAGTACTGCGCACTATCAACAGGACTGCAAAACGCGAACAGATAAATAGCAAAAAAGAACGTAAAGCTGCTGAAGAAGAAGACAATATTGTAGAGGTTGATTCTGATAAAGATGAGCGGCAAAGGTTAATTGACGAACGAAATGCTAAACGTGCTGAAACCTTAGCTAAACGAAAAGCAGAACTAGAAGCAAAGCGCGAGGCGCGCAAAAAAGAAATTGAAGAAAAAAAACGTATAGCTAAAGAAAAAAGAGATAAAGCACGCAATAAAAAGCAAAATAGAAATTCAAAACAAGAAGGTGAATCAAGTCAGGACAAAGAAAATAGTAACGAAGTTGATTCAACTGTTGATAAGCGCCAACAGTTGCTTGAAGAACGCAATGCCAAGCAGGCTGAAGCTTTGGCCAAACGAAAAGCAGAACTAGAGGCAAAGCGTGAAGCACGCGAAAAAGAAATTGAAGAAAAAAAGCGTATAGCTAAAGAAAAAAGAGATAAAGCACGCGACAAAATAGAGCGTAAAAAGGCGGGGGAAGAAGACGCAACAACCAAAGATGAAACTACTAGTGACGAAAAGAAAGACACTAAAAGCAATGAAAAAGCAAATAAAGCCCTAAGCGATAGAGAAGCAAGAAAAAAAGCTTTAGAAGAAAAGAAAAAGCGTATTTTAGCCGAGCGCAAAGCAAAATTAGAAGCGCAAAAACGCAAACGCGACAGTATTAAAAATAATAAAAAGTAAATTTAAATTATAACTAAAAACAATGAAACATTTAAAAAGTCTACTATTAGCAGCAACCCTCATCCTATCAGCTAGTCTTACTCTTCAAGCACAATCTAAAGTTGCACATATCAATACACAAGAATTGGTAGAGTCTATGCCTGACATGAAAAGTGCAAAATCTGAACTTGAAAAATTAGCTAAGACCTACGAAACTGACATTCAAGCAATGGCTACTGAGCTTCAAAATAAAATTACGCAGTACGACGCTGAATCTTCCACAAAAACCGATGAAGAGAACGGTAAGCGTTTACAAGAAGTCCAAAGTATGGAACAAAGTATTCGTCAGTACCAAGCACAAGCCCAACAAGACTTGCAAAAAAAGGAATTAGACCTTTTAAGGCCTATAACTGAAAAAGCAAAAAATGCTATTCTTAAAGTTGGTAATGCACAGGGGTTTGACTATGTACTAGATTCTTCACAAGGTCAGGGAGTTATTATGGCCAACGGAAAAGACTTGTTAACAGACGTAAAAACTGAATTAGGGTTCTAATAAGTCTAAAAAATACTTCTAAAAAGCTGCTCCCATGTGAGCAGCTTTTTTATTTTTGTACATATATGAGTACAAACCCTATAGGTATTTTTGATTCTGGCGCTGGAGGGCTTTCTATTTGGAAAGAAATAACAACACTACTGCCTGATGAATCTACAGTTTACATCTCCGATGCAAAATATGCCCCCTATGGTACAAAAGGAGAACAGGCAATTCTATACCGCTCAAAAATTAACACAGAATTACTCCTAAACAAAGGCGCAAAGGCTATTGTTGTTGCTTGTAATACAGCAACTACTAATGCAATTTCACACTTGAGAGCACAGTATAAAGTCCCATTTATAGGAATTGAACCTGCCATAAAACCAGCTGCGTTTAAAACTAAGACAAATGCTATAGGAATCTTAGCTACAAAAGGTACCTTGAGCAGTACACTTTTTCACGAAACGTCTAAGCGATACACTTCAAACTTAAACGTCGTTGAGCAAGAAGGCAATGGTATTGTAGAGCTTATTGAAGCTGGTGCGCTATTTTCTGATGAAATGGAAAAGTTAGTCAAAGCCTATTTAAGGCCAATGCTAGAGGCCAAAATAGATAATTTGGTATTGGGGTGTACGCATTATCATTTTTTAATTCCTGTTCTCAAAAAATTACTGCCTGAAGGAATTACAATAATAGAATCTGGCCCTGCAGTTGCAAAACAAACCAAAGCAATACTTGAAAAATATAATCTTTTTAATTCTAGTCAACAGAGTGTGAATTATTCATTCTTCACAAACGGATCGACTGATGTAATGGCTAATTTGATGAATTTGGAAAAAAGAACTATTAAAAAATTAGATTAAAATCTAATTCACACTTGGACAGTTACAGTCATACTTTTCTTTACGGCATCCAAAATTGAACCCTAGTGTGAGCTGATGGTACCCTCCATTGTCAAGTACAATCGAATTGGCTTGATAAGAATAGGTGTAGGCAAACATAAAGTTGTTGTATTCAATACCAACAAGCGGTGTAAAGTATTGTAGCTTTTGACTGCTGACCGTGTTTCCGTTGATATATTCTGCTCCATCAAAACTTCTTCTGTATGATACCCCCGCGTAGATAGAGCCAAAATCAAAATCTCTGTAAGCTTTAAAATTTGCATCAATAAATGATTCTTCAGTAGCGTCTTTGTACGAAAACAAAATAGATGGTTCAAAACTCCAATCACTTCCAAATTTTGAAAATACATTTCCTGCAGAAAAAAGGTATGTTGTCAAATTATCATAGCTGACGCCTTGCTCGTTGATGTTAACGCCTTCATTTTTAAGAAGATTTTTAATCGTCGCGTGTGCATAGAAATTAATAAAATGATATGAAAATCCAAAGTCCACATTAAAGTCTGTAGCGCTTTGTTCTATACCCCCAATAATAGGGTCAAACTCAACAAAAGCAGTCTCATCTAACTTATACTGAATCATTCCTGCACTGAGGCCAAACGATAGCATATTTAAGTCGATTGTATTTCTAGAAAACATCAAATGATGTGCATAAGTAAAATAGGCTCCTGTTTGAGAATGATATCCGTTTTGATCATTAAAAACAATAGCACCGACTCCAGATTGAGAATCGCCAATTCGCCCATTAATACTTAATGTTTGTAAACTTGGCGCGTTTTCCTGTCCAAACCATTGTTGTCTGGCGGTCAATCGGACTTTATTACAATTAGCTACCCCAGCCATAGATGGGTGAATCAAATAGTAATTATCAGTCAAGTAATCTGAATATATTGGTAATCCTTCTTGTGCTTGAAGTTCATGAATTGAAAAACACAAGACAAGCAGGAATGTAATTTTATTGGTTAATTTCATTTTAATTTTATCTTTTCAAAGTAAAATGTGCTTTAAATTGCTTGAGGTCATTTTGGCCTTCAGTATGGTATTCTAATGAAAACCAATAGTCTGAGGATGGCATCTGCTGGCCATTGTATGTGCCGTCCCATCCTTCACCTGCAGGGGTGATTTGCTTAAGCAATTTTCCGTACCTGTCAAATATATAAATTTTTGCGTTAGCTTGATGCCATAAACTGCTAATA
>Ga0213863_10000101_pt1 | contig 63873 bp, 56 predicted proteins | sample PICome_8_FD_160128 | JGI IMG/M metagenome (GOLD analysis project Ga0213863, IMG submission 160128) | Coastal seawater microbial communities near Pivers Island, North Carolina, United States - PICO497 | ecosystem: Environmental > Aquatic > Marine > Coastal | place: USA: North Carolina...
CATTCGGTGCGTTCTTGCTGATCACCGGTATTTTTGTCTTTCCAAGATTCAGAAGTAGCAAGACTTAAGTTAGTCACTGCACCACCTGAAGGCATGTATCTTGTTTCTGGGTCCTGTCCACAGTTACCCACTATGATTACTTTGTTAATTCCGCGTGCCATTTTTTTCCCCTGTCTATGTGCGATTCAAAAAGGGCTGTAATTCAGCCACATTTATCGCCGTTTTATCAACCTTAATATAGGCGAGATCATCACCTTCTAAAAGTAGTATATCTTCAACTCCAACTATTGTTGAAACACTTTTTATAAATTCATTGGGTTTTCTTTCTCCAACATGCAAAATCATGGTTTGCATGGGTCTAGGTGAAGTCATTTGAGTAGCTAGTATCACCCATACAAGCAGCAATATTGCTAGTAATATTAGAAGTCCATCAACACCCAGACTGGTTAGCCCCCAACCACCTAAAATACCACCAGCAAAAGTACCTAAAAACTGACAGGTTGAATAGATGCCCATGGCTGTTCCACGATTACCCGCAGGACAAACCTTACTCAACCATGAGGGTAGAAATGCTTCTAACAAATTAAATGCGGCAAAATAACTAAATAGCATAAAAAAGGTCAGTATTGATCCTTGGGTATTTCCCAAGACAAACATTGAAACCATCATGATAATAATGGCTGCAATAAAAAATGGTTTCTGAGCATTTCGTTTTTCTGCGACTATGATGGCTGGCACCATGGCTACAAAACCACCCCCTAGCAAACAGAGATAAACCCACCATAGTTGGTCTGCACCTACGGCGAGTTGCTGTACAAGAATAGTAGGCACTACAACAAAGGCTGCCATCAACGTGAGATGATGAAAAAATATCCCTAGATTTAAGCGCAATAGTTCAGGCGATCTTAGGAGATTTCCGATTTGCTGAATATCGGTTTGCGTTTCGCGGTTATTGCGTGCAGAAATAGTCTTCGGGATTAGGGTAAAAACTATGATAAAGCCCGCCAGACCTAAGACAGCAGTCACCCAAAAGATTCCAGACATACCAAAGTGTGAGGCTATTAGCGGCCCAAGAACCATAGCTAGCGCAAAGGATGCACCAATACTGCCACCTATGGTTGCCATGGCCTTAGTACGATTTTGCTCTGCGGTAAAATCAGTCACCAAAGCCATTAGGGTACTGGCTATTGCCCCCGTACCCTGTAAGGCGCGCCCAAAAACAACTCCCATGGCTGATTCGGATAAAGCTGCCACTACGCTACCTAATACAAACAGTGCAAGACCGCCTAAAATAACTGGTCTACGCCCTATTTTGTCGGATAATAAGCCTAGGGGGATTTGAAAAACTGCCTGCGTTAAACCGTAGATACCCAAGGCGAGACCGAGCAAGAACAGACTTGAGTTCTGGTAGTCTGCAAAATACAGCGAGAGAACCGGTAACACCATAAATAATCCGAGCATACGAAAACCATAAAGGCTGGCTATGGAAAGTACCGCTCGCTTTTCTATGCTGGAGTAATTTGCTTCTGTTAGTTTGTTAGTCAATGTCGTCGCTTAGTGGTTGGGTTATCTAATATCTGTCTATAGTAACAGTCATATTAGGCGCGGGAAAATAATAATCACAGCATTTATTCATCTATCTTGCGTTGCTAGAAGTAAAACTAGCTAAATAACCATTTTGCTTTGCCTGTATTTGGGCTTGCGCCTTATAATGGACCCTTTAACCTAAATAAAAGCAGCCCTAATGGATACAATACTTGTTCGCGGAGCCAGAACCCATAATTTAAAAAATATCGACCTCGATATTCCTCGCGACAAGCTTATTGTTATCACTGGACTTTCTGGTTCAGGCAAGTCTTCGCTGGCCTTTGATACTCTTTATGCCGAGGGTCAAAGACGTTATGTAGAATCGCTTTCTACCTATGCTCGGCAGTTTCTTTCCATGATGGAAAAACCGGATATTGACCATATTGAAGGTCTTTCACCGGCTATTTCTATCGAGCAAAAATCCACCAGTCACAACCCGCGCTCAACCGTAGGTACCATTACTGAAATCTATGATTATTTGCGATTGTTATTTGCCCGCGCTGGCGAACCTCGCTGTCCTGATCATGATCTGCCGCTCAAAGCGCAAACTGTAAGCCAAATGGTGGATCAGGTATTGGCCCTACCTGAGGGCTCAAAGCTGATGTTGCTAGCACCTGTGGTGAAGGATAGAAAAGGTGAGCACCTGCATCTTTTAGATAATTTACGTCGACAGGGATTTATCCGCGCTCGCATTGATGGCCTCATCTGTGACCTAGACGAAGCACCTGCACTGGATAAGAGAAAAAAACACAGCATTGAAGTCGTGGTTGATCGTTTTAAGGTTAAGGAAGGCCTGGGTATTCGCATGGCTGAGTCGTTTGAAACCGCCCTTGCGCTTGCCGAGGGGGTCGCCCTGATAAGTTATATGGACGGCGATAATGAAGACCTAATGTTTAGCGCTAAGTTTGCCTGCCCAATCTGTAACTACAGCCTGAGTGAATTGGAGCCGAAGTTATTTTCGTTTAACAATCCCTTTGGTGCCTGTAAGACCTGTGATGGTTTGGGTATTCATCAATTTTTTGATGTAGATCGCATTATTCAACATCCCGAAGCCTCCATTGCTGAGGGTGCTATTCGCGGCTGGGATCGTCGCTCACTGTTTTATTTTAATATGTTGAGTAGCCTAGCCGAGCATTACGACTTTGATATTGAAAAGCCGTGGAAAGACTTATCTCAGTTGCATCAACAAAAAATATTATTCGGTAGTGATGATGAAGAAATAACCTTTAACTACATGAATGACCGTGGCACCGTATTTCGCCGTCAACATAGCTTTGAGGGTGTTATCCCCAACATGGAGCGTCGTTACAGAGATACGGAGAGTAATTCTGTTAGAGAGGATCTCAGTAAGTTTATGACCACCTCTGACTGTCCTGATTGCGAAGGCACAAGACTCTGTAAATCAGCGCGAAATGTGTACGTCGACAACAAGCGTATAGAAGATATTGTCGCCATGCCCGTGGGTGAATGCTTTGATTACTTTGAAACCATTGATCTGCCCGGCCGACAAGGGCAAATAGCTGAAAAAATCATCAAGGAAATCCGCGATCGTTTTTGCTTCCTAGTGGATGTGGGCCTTAACTATCTTTCCTTAAACCGCAGTGCTGAAACTCTTTCGGGCGGTGAAGCACAGCGTATTCGTCTGGCTAGCCAAATTGGTGCTGGATTAGTTGGGGTGATGTATATCCTTGATGAGCCGAGTATTGGTCTGCATCAGCGAGACAATGAAAGGCTCTTAAAAACTCTAGTTCGACTGCGTGATTTAGGAAACACGGTGATTGTTGTTGAGCACGATGAGGACGCAATCAAGGCCGCTGATTATATTATTGATATTGGACCCGGTGCAGGCGTCCATGGTGGTGAGATCGTTGCTATGGGTGATAGTGATGCTATCACCAGCAACCCGAAATCTATAACTGGTCAGTTTTTATCCGGTGTGCGCGGCATTAAAGTGCCTAAAAAGCGTCATATTAGCCAAGGCAAATCACTGGATATCCTTGGCGCAAAAGCCAACAATTTAACGGGTATTGATGCAACTATTCCGGTGGGACTATTTACCTGTATTACCGGTGTTTCGGGTTCAGGTAAATCCTCCTTGATCAATGGCATTCTTTATCCAGCTGCAGCCACGGCTTTAAACAAAGCTTCCACCCTTAAACCGGCGGCTCATAAAGTTATCAATGGCTTAGAACATTTCGATAAGTGTATCGATATTAACCAGAGTCCCATTGGTAGAACCCCTAGGTCTAATCCTGCTACCTATACCGGCATCTTTACGCCGGTAAGAGAGCTATTCGCTGGCACCCAAGAGGCTCGTTCTCGTGGTTATACGCCTGGTCGTTTTAGTTTCAATGTTAAAGGTGGTCGCTGTGAAGCCTGTCAGGGGGATGGCGTGACTAAGGTCGAGATGCACTTTTTGCCTGATATTTATGTACCCTGCGATGTTTGCCAGGGTAAACGCTACAACCGTGAAACGCTGGATATTACCTTTAAGGGTAAAAACATCCATCAGGTACTGGATATGACCATTGAAGACGCCAGTGTCTTCTTTGAGTCCATTCCCAGTGTCTCGCGCAAGCTACAAACATTAATGGATGTTGGGCTTTCGTATATTAAACTCGGTCAGGCAGCGACTACTTTGTCTGGCGGTGAGGCGCAACGGGTTAAGCTTTCTAAAGAGCTTTCAAAAAGAGATACAGGAAAAACACTCTATATTTTGGATGAGCCTACAACAGGCCTTCATTTTCATGATATTGAGCAGCTGCTATCAGTCCTGCATCGGTTGCGTGATCACGGCAATACAGTGGTAGTAATTGAGCATAACTTAGATGTTATTAAGACAGCGGATTGGATTGTCGACTTAGGGCCGGAAGGCGGAGCCGGTGGTGGAAAAATTGTTGCCGCTGGAACCCCTGAGGATGTAGTTAAGGTCAAGGGTTCCCATACAGGTCGTTTCTTAAAACACTTACTGTAATCTAAACTTTTCGGGCTTCGTATTCTTTGATTAATTGGTCCATGACCTGGGCGTCAAATTCACGAAGTCCACTGAGAACGAGTTTCTTTTTGCCACGACCCACGGCTTTGTCGCCATCGTTAATCGCAAAGTGTAGGGTCACATTGCCACGCTTACCCTCAACTTGCATATCGGCATTAATCAATTTGACCTCAGGCTTCTCAAGTTCGAGTTGATCAAGGTTAAGGGACATGGATTGATACATAACCAGCGGACGGTTGTTATTAATCATTACCTGATGCTGCTCCATTAAGGGCACCAAAATATAAGGAAAACTATGTCCTGAAAACGCCACATAGCTTCTGACTAGGTGCTCAATAGCCTTTGGATTTGAGTTGTTATCACCCTCTCGAACCAGGGTAAGATAGGCTTTTTCACGCTCATCCTTGATGACCAGTTCAGAGCTGTCTGAGGTCGGAAAGACCAGTAATTTATCGGCGGGGACTAGACCCGAAAAATCGAAATTCATCTTCTCACTTAAGCCATAGTTATTTAGGCTTAGGGCAAAAAGAAGATCTCCAGGTACACAGAAACGTTTCGAATCTGGGTCATGGATGGGGTTGTAATCATTACAAATTTGTTTTGCGAACTGGCTACCCTGCTCGCCACTGACACTAAATTGATTATCAGATTCTGTGTAAAAAGATTGTAAAAACATAGATTAGTCTAATTCCGATTCAAATTCTTCAAGTAAATCCAGAGGTTCTAGTTCTTGACCCTCAAGATCTTCATTCCAATTAACCCCTGCCCTATGCACATCTTCGTGCATACCTGTCAGCCAGTCATCAAGGAATTCTTCCATCGCAATGGCAACGGGCTCATAAACTGACCATTCATCAATGCAAAGCTGCTCTGCTAATGGTTTTTCCGACCAAAACGGAATAACGCCCACCTCGGCATCTTCATCTGAGGGGACCATCGCCCAGTTACCTTCGCTATCGCAGAGCCCCCAAACACAACCCAATTCAAGGCTTTCAACAATAAAGCGATCAAGGTTTTCTGGCAGATCTTCAGATAATGGCTGCATATCTATGCTCTTTTTACCTAGGACAAGTTAATTGGCGCAATGTTAACCGCTTTAGTATTCACTCGCCAGTATAAACTCTACTCAAGTATAAAATTAAAACTCAAAGTTTAGTCAGTTGAACGGGATTTTTTGATAAACTTACAGCATGAGTTTAGTTAGCCAATATCCCCTAAAATCCGCGATTCACCATAACCTTTATAGACTAAGTCTTATTCGGGCGGTGGTAATTTTTGGCCAATGTCTTGCGCTTATTTATTTTACAGCCTTTAAACCCTTGGGTTTGGCTGCCGCTGAAATTGCATGGGTCTTGGCTATCTATGCCTCTATTAGCATTGTCACCGCCAATAGAGGTCGTTTTAAAATCACGATCACTAATAAAGAGTTTTTTATCCATCTACTGGTGGATATTATTTTCTTCAGTATTCTGCTGTACTTTAGTGGCGGCGCATCAAATCCATTTATCTCCTATTATCTAATCCCAATCAGTATTGCTGCCATCAGTCTGCCTAGAGCATACACCGCCAGTATTGCCCTCATCGCCCTTGTAGGTTATAGCCTTTTGCTTAACTATCATATTCCAGTGATGGCTATTGCCCCCTCGAAAATGGGACATACTATGGCAGGTAATAATTTACATGTTCTGGGAATGTGGGCTAACTTTGCCATTAGCGCGGCGATTATTAGCTACTTTGTTAGTCAAATTGCCAGTGAATTAGAGCTTCAACAAAAAAACATTGCCGAACACCGTGAACAACAATTAGAAAATGAACAGCTTCTAGCTATTGGCACTCTGGCTGCGGGCACTGCTCATGAATTGGGTACACCCCTAAATACCATGAGGCTTCTGGTCGACGAAATGCAGCGCCAAAAGCCCTCTAACTCGGATATTAATTTATTAAGCCAGCAAATAGATCAATGCAAAATAACCTTGAAGCAATTGCAATCTACGGCCAATGAATCTGCAGCTAATCAATATTCTAACCAGACCCTACATAGCTATTTTGATCAATTAATTGAACGCTGGCAGCTGATGCGCCCCGAACTGAACGCCAAAGTCAGTTATGCTAAATGCGAATATCCAGCGCCAGACATCCGTTTCCATCCAACCATTGCGCAGTCAATTTTGAACCTCTTAAATAATGCTACCGATGCTAGCCCATCGGAGGTCGAAGTCAGCATAAGCTGGTCTGAAACTGAAGTTATTATCTGCATAAAAGACTTTGGCAAGGGATTTGAAAAGACCAAGATTAAAAACCAAAAGCCTTTCTCATCCAGTAAAACTGATGGCTTGGGTTTAGGCCTGTTTCTTTCTCAGAGTACTGTGACACGATTTGGTGGTTCAATCAGCTTAGATAAACTACCTGAGGGCGGCACAATGACTACCCTATGTTTGCCCCTTAATTTAACTAAGAACGCTGAGGCTTAGCCTTGAACTACCTTGTTGTTGATGACAATCAGGCATTTTGCCAAGTACTATCCAGAGTCTTGATACGTCAAGGGCATTCCGTGTGCATTGCCAATAATGGTCAGCAAACCGCTGAGCACTGTGACAATGACTCTGCTATTGAACGCGTTATTTTGGATTTAAAATTAGAACAGGAATCTGGCTTATCGATTTTGGTCGATATTAAGCAACGATTACCCAGTGCTGAGGTCTTAATTTTAACCGGTTACTCGAGTATTTCCACCGCCGTTGAAGCCATAAAACTTGGCGCTGTTAACTACCTCTGTAAACCCGCCAGTGCAGAAGACATTGTGCAGGCATTTTCGGCTTCAAATAAACCAATTGAATCAATTTCGGCAACACCAACTTCGGTTAATCGCCTTGAATGGGAACATATCCAGCGTGTTCTGAAAGATAATGATGGCAATATTTCAGCTACGGCTAGAAGTCTCGGGATGCATCGCAGAACATTACAGCGAAAACTTCAGAAAAAACCCAGTAAAACCTAGCTTTCTACATTAAGCTTTGACTGGCTTGCTAGTAGTTTTCTCTGGCCATAATAATGGCATCTTCAGTACCCAAACCGTTACGATAGTAGTCTTTTCTTTCACCAATTTGTACGAAGCCTAAACGCTGATATAGGCGAATAGCACGACAGTTGCTTACACGCACCTCCAGAAAAAAAGACTCAATACTGGCCGGCATGGATTCTACAATTAATGACAATATTAACTGTCCATAACCCTGACTTTGCGCCTTGGGATGGATGGCTATTAGGTGCAGCTCAGCCTGCTGAGCAACCAAAGCAACCACGGCAAAACCGATAATTTCTTGCTTCTGTGTTATCACAAGTAATTTATTGATTGATTCATCAAATAGCTTGTCTGACCATGGATAATGAGAAGTTAACTGCTCAATAGCCTTGACCTCAGTTAGGTCGGAAATCATGGCATAGCGAAAATCTATATCATGATGCTGCTCCAATAAGGCAGCAATAGCAGGATTGGGTATCGCCAAAATCTGGCTCATGATCTAGTTAGAATCAGTCTGTGAAGAGAGATAGCCGCTGATTGTATGCCAAGCTTGTCGCTTGGTTTTCGGCTTATTCAGCAATGTTTCAAGTGTTGGGATATTAAGAGCCGTGACTGATTCTGACAGTTCAACACAACCATCAACAACCTTATCCTTTTGTTGATCTGATAAGAACCAATCCTGAGCAGAGTCACCTAAAAACAAGACTGTTTTGGTGGGCTTTGAGGCAAGCTTTGAGTTTATAAGCGTAGATAAAAACTCTCTCGCATCCGATTCGTCACCTGACATACTCGGATGGGGAGGCCAATTAACAACATCAAACTGCGGCAAAGAAGCTATACCAAGATCAATGGCTCGAAGAATATTTTTTAAAAGGCTGATTTGTGATTGGTCTGGCAGCTGGTCATCAACTGCTGATACCACTAGCAATTGATCACTGGGTTGCCAGAGGGCAAATTTTAAGGCTAAATCTTGAGCAACTTTTGGCTCTATATTGATTGGCTTAGCCTTTGTAATAACCGGCTTTATGGGCTCTTCTGTTACTGCCTCCATGACTGAGACTATTTCAGCCACCTGAGTGGCTGATGGCTCAATGATAGTCGCACCTGTATCTAAGGCAGTTTGAGTTTGCGCCTGTAGGGTTTCAGCAACATCCTCAGCAGTGATATCTCTGGGGCGATACTGAACGATACCCAGTGTCTTAAGATACTGGTTACGAACCTGTATATCCTGCCCCTCGGACACTACACACCACCTAACTGCGGGTGTAATCTGCCTGGGTTACCCATTAGCGTCAACGCATTAAGGTAAGCTTTTGCACTGGCCAAAAGAATATCGGTATCAGCACCCTGTCCATTGATAATTCGACCATCTTTTTCTAAACGAACAGTCACTTCACCTTGGGAATCAGTGCCCTCGGTTACCGCATTCACAGAGTAAAGCTGTAAAGTGGTTTGGCTGTTAATAAGCTTTTCAATGGCATTAAATATGGCATCTACAGCACCATCACCGCTAGCCTCTGACTGATGCTCTTGATCCTGATAGTTAATACAGATTTTTGCCTTTGGTAACTGCCCAGTTTTGGTCAAAACTTCAAGATCAATCACTGTAATAGCTTCGTCTAAAGCTTCTATCTGCACATCAGAAACCAACGCTTGAAGATCTTCATCAAAGATCTCACGTTTCTTATCAGCCAAATCTTTAAACCGAGTAAAGGCCTGATTAAAATCATCCTTACTCTCAAAATTAATGCCCAGCTCCTCTAAACGCGCTGCAAAAGCAGCGCGACCGGATAACTTACCTAGGGATAATTTATTAGTACTCCAGCCAACATCTTCGGCCCTCATGATTTCGTAGGTTTCTCGTAACTTTAAAATACCATCCTGATGGATACCCGACTCATGAGCAAAGGCATTAGCCCCTACAATCGCCTTGTTGGGCTGCACTGGAAAACCAGTGACAGAGGAAACTAATCGAGATATAGGAACGATCTGCGTAGTATCTATATCGGTCTGCACGGGGAAGATATCCTTGCGCGTGCGAATAGCCATCACAATCTCTTCAAGGGATGCGTTACCTGCCCGTTCACCCAAGCCATTAATGGTACATTCAACCTGTCTGGCACCAGCTTTAACCGCCGCTAAACTATTGGCTACCGCAAGGCCAAGATCATTGTGACAGTGCACAGAAAAAATCGCTTTATCCGCATTGGGTACAGTGTTTAAAAGACGCTCAATCATTGCGCCATATTCACCGGGATCGGTATAGCCCACTGTATCAGGTAAGTTAATAGTAGAAGCACCGGCGTTAATAACCGCTTCAGTAATCTGACACATAAAATCAAATTCTGTGCGACTGGCATCTTCTAAAGAAAACTCAACATCATCAATAAAACCACGGGCCAACTTAACTGCGGCAATAGCCTGATCCATGACCTGATCAGGCTCCATTTGCAGTTTGTACTTCATATGGATTTGTGAGGTAGCTATAAAGGTATGAATACGGCCTGCTTCTGCACCCTTTAGGGCCTGTGCAGCGGCCTCAATATCTCCTTTAACCGCACGAGATAGGCTGCATATCCGACTCTCTTTTACCGTATTAGCGATTGCCTGTACCGCATCAAAATCACCCTGACTAGATACCGCAAAGCCTGCCTCGATAACATCCACACCAAGTTTCTCAAGCGCCTTGGCAATACGAACCTTTTCATCTTTAGTCATAGATGCGCCTGGGCTTTGTTCGCCATCGCGCAAGGTAGTATCAAAAATAACTAAATTGTCTTTTGCATTCATGATTGTGTTCCTGAATAACTGCCTTCAGCAGTGAAGACAGTATTGTAAAACTTATTTACCCATAAGGGGATAGAATTCCGTATTAGATTTATACAATACAGACGAAAATGAAACAAAAATTTGGAAAAAGAAAGAAGCCCCTCAGGGCAGGAGGCGCACAACAAGACCAACCGAGTCACATGCAACGCGATTTTGGATAGTTTTGGAATTGTTGAAAAAATTTAACATGAAACAAGAATAGCAAACAAAAATAATAAAATCGAGTTTAGGTTAAATCGTAAAATTAATTATTGAATAAAACACTTAGTAAATAATTTTTAATCTAGAATAATATATATAAGTAAATATTTTATTAGAATATGTATCAATTTGTTCAATAATCTAGTGACAGGATGTTGCTAGTAGGTACAGGCAAGAAGAGCTATATCAACAGTAAATCTTATTTGGATAAGTCGGTTTTTTTTCATGGCATCCTGTCATGCAACCCAAAGATGCACAAACTTTGTGAAACTATTTGTAAAGCTGCAAAAACAGATGCATCAATTTATATCTCAGGGGAAACCGGCGTTGGTAAAGAATTAGTCGCAAGGGCTATTCACGTGCAGAGCCCAAGGGCTGATCAGCCTTTTATAGCCGTTAACGTGGCTAATTTTTCTAGCGACTTACTTGAGTCACAGTTATTTGGCCATAAAAAAGGCGCATTTACCGGCGCGCATAACAACAGTAAAGGTCTCTTAAGCGCCGCTGAAAACGGTACCCTATTCTTAGATGAAGATGCAACAATCAAATATTACCCATACAGAAGGGATACCCAAATTGAAAAAACTGCCCTTTCTAGGCTGGTTGTTTGGGCAAAAAAAACAGCGTAGTTCCGACTATGAGATTTGGATTATGATTAGGCCATCTATTCTTAAAACAACTAAGAATTAATCAACCATTAAATCTTGACCATAAAAATTTGGCGGGAGCATAGAGCGCAAAACCCAGTGAAAGCATCAATAAAATACGCGGTGGATCAATGGTAATCACCACAAATGACATCACAATCGATAAAATAACCACAAAGGGTACCTTACCGCGCAAATCAATTGACTTAAAGCTTGGGTATTTAAAGTTAGACACCATCAAAAGGCCGGCACAGGCAGTTAAAAGAGCAGTTAGGCATGACAACCACAGAGACGACTCAAGAGACTGAGCTGACCACACAAAGCCAGCAATGAGGGCTGCAGCCGCAGGACTGGGCAGGCCAATAAAGAACTTATTACTACTTATTCCAGATTGCACATTAAATCGCGCTAATCTTAGTGCCGCACAGGAGGCATAAACAAACGCTGCTGCTATGCCCACTTTGCCCAAACTTTCTAAGCTCCAGCCGTAAACCACCACAGCGGGTGCAACGCCAAAAGAAACCATGTCAGAGAGGCTATCATACTGCACGCCAAAATCACTTTGGGTATTGGTCATACGGGCTACCCGGCCATCTAAGCCGTCAAAAACCATGGCCACAAATATGGCAATGGCTGCCAATTCAAAGCCACCATTAAACCCAGACAAAACCGCAAAGAAACCACCGAAAAGTGCGCCAGTAGTCAGCAAATTTGGGAGCAAATAAATACCCTTTCTAGGCCGACTAGACTCAGTGTCTAGCGACTCTACAACGTTATCTAACTCAACAATTTTGCTTGATGCATCTGTATTTTTCATGAAAGCTTCTCTAAGAAAATGTTGCAATTATAAGCGATTAACCCACTAAAAACCTTATTTGTTTGCCAATAACAAATACAGGGTAATACAAAGTAAAACGGCCCTAAAAAGGGCCGTCTACAATTAATCATAAATGTTAATTGATTAATTTTTGTCTTTGTCTACCAATGCATTTTTGGTAATCCAAGGCATCATACCACGCAACTCTGCACCCACTTTTTCAATCGGGTGAGCCGCATTGTTACGACGATAAGCAGTCATTGATGGGTAGTTTAATGCGCCTTCAGAGATAAACATTTTGGCATATTCGCCATCCTGAATACGCTTAAGCGCGTTGCGCATGGCTGCGCGAGACTCATCATTGATTACCTCTGGGCCAGTCACATACTCACCGTACTCTGCATTATTAGAGATCGAGTAGTTCATATTGGCAATACCGCCCTGATACATCAGGTCAACAATCAACTTAAGTTCATGTAGACATTCGAAGTATGCCATTTCTGGGGCATAACCGGCTTCAGTCAAGGTTTCAAAACCTGCTTTAACTAGCTCAACAGCACCACCACAAAGGACGGCTTGCTCACCAAATAAATCCGTTTCAGTTTCGTCTTTAAATGTGGTTTCGATAATACCTGTGCGACCACCGCCTACACCTGAAGCATAGGACATAGCAACAGACTTAGCATTACCAGAAGCATCTTGATGCACTGCAACTAAATCAGGAATACCGCCACCATTTACAAACTCATTACGCACAGTATGGCCCGGCGCCTTAGGTGCAATCATGATCACATCTAGATCGGCACGGGGTACGACCTGGTTGTAATGAATAGCAAAACCATGGGCGAACGCTAGAGTAGCGCCCTGCTTTAAGTTTGGCTCTACTTCGTCGCGGTATAATTGCGACTGAAATTCGTCCGGTGTTAGTATCATTACTAAATCAGCACCAGCTACTGCACTGGGAACATCTTTAACCTTTAAGCCAGCCGCTTCAGCTTTAGCCGCTGAGGCAGAACTGTTTCGAAGGCCTACAGTTACGTCAACTCCCGAGTCTTTCAGGTTGTTGGCATGTGCATGGCCCTGCGAGCCATAGCCAATAATTGATACTTTCATTCCTTTGATTATTGAAAGATCACAGTCTTTATCATAATAAACTTGCATTGATTTCACCTAGTTAATAGTTATACACGTAAAAATTTATCGCCACGAGAGATGCCAGAAACACCACTTCGTACGACTTCCATAATGCCGATTTCTCTTACGGCATCGATAAATGCATCTAATTTATCACTGTCACCAGTGAGCTGCACCGTATAGGTCGAGGCCGTTACATCAACAACATGGCCTCTAAATATCTCCACACTGCTCTTTAATTCAGCGCGCACCTCAGGTTCTGATGCCTTTATTTTAACAAGCATCAGTTCGCGCTCAATATGAGAGCCCACCGTTAAATCTACTACCTTAATGGTATCAATTAACTTGTGGAGCTGTTTAACAATCTGCTCCGCCATCTGATCGTCACCCTGTGTTGTGAGTGTCAATCGCGAAAGCGTATCATCATCAGTGGGCGCAACGGTCAAAGTGTCTATATTATAACCTCTTTGAGCGAATAACCCGACTACTCTTGAAAGCGCACCAGATTCATTTTCCAGTAAAATAGAAATTATGCGTTTCATTAGCTTTTCTCCGCTTTATTCAGATACAGGTCGCCCATAGAGCCACCCGGTATCTGCATGGGATATACATGCTCCGATTTATCCACGCAGATATCCATAAATACCACGCGATCTTTGTGAGCAAAACATTCGCGCATTTTTTCTTCAAGATCCTCATAACGCGTCACTTTAATACCCACATGACCATAGGCTTCGGCCAGGGCCACAAAGTCAGGCAACGAATCTTCATACAGACTTTGTGAATATCGGCTACTGTAATTCATATCCTGCCATTGACGAACCATACCCAACGCTGAATTATTTAGGTTAATAATCTTAACCGGCAAATTATATTGGCTACAGGTGGATAGTTCTTGAATACACATTTGGATACTGCCCTCACCCGTAACACAGGCAACCTGTGCCTCTGGATGGGCTAGTTGAACACCCATAGCGGCTGGCAAACCGAAACCCATAGTGCCAAGACCACCAGAATTGATCCAGCGACGCGGCTTATCAAAAAGATAGTACTGCGCAGCAAACATCTGATGCTGCCCTACGTCAGAGGTGATAAAGGCATCACCCTGAGTTTCTTTATAAAGTGCCTTAATAACATCCTGAGGCTTAATGGTATCGCCGCCACTGGGCTCATAACGGCTCGCCGTATAGATACCCTTGTCAGCACGCCATTGATCAATCTTGGTCCACCAATCATTGATCGCCTGGGCGTCAGGTTTGCTGTCCAATTCATCAATGATACTGAGCATCTCATCGAGTACCGAGGTACAGGTACCCACAACCGGAATATGAGCAGTGATATTTTTCGAGATTGAGGTGGGGTCCACGTCAATATGGATAATCGTTGCATGGGGACAAAATTTGTCCAAATCGTTGGTAACCCGATCATCAAATCGCGCACCCACAGCAAAAATAACATCTGACTCATGCATTGCGGTATTGGCTTCAAAGGTTCCATGCATACCTAACATACCAATAAACTGACGATCAGTTGCCGGATAGGCACCCAAGCCCATTAGCGTATTGGTTACCGGATAGTTCAAACGCTGAGCAAGTTCAGTCAACTGCTCAGAAGCATCATCCAAGATAACCCCGCCACCGGAGTATATTATGGGCTTTTTAGCCGATAACAGCGTCTTAACCGCGCGCTTAACCTGCCCGCGGTGTCCTTTATTAGTCGGCTGATAAGATCGCATCTTAATCGACGAGGGCCATTCATAAGGCACCTTGTAGCTTGGATCGGTTACATCTTTAGGGATATCAACCACCACAGGACCCGGTCTACCCGTTGAGGCAATATAATAGGCCTTAGCAATGGTTTTGGCGATGTCTTCGGCTCTTGTTACCAAGAAGCTGTGTTTTACGATTGGACGAGATACGCCTACCATATCAGTTTCCTGAAAGGCATCTTGACCAATTTTAATTTTTGGAACCTGACCAGAAATCACAACCAATGGAATAGAATCCATATAGGCTGTAGCGATTCCGGTAATAGCATTGGTTGCACCAGGGCCTGAGGTTACAAGTGCTGTACCTACTTCGCCTGTTGACCGAGAAAATCCGTCAGCCGCATGCACCGCTGCCTGCTCGTGGCGAACTAACAGATGTTCTACATCTTCTTGACGATAAATTGCATCATAGATATGCAGCGCAGCACCGCCTGGGTAACCCCAAACATGCTTTACACCTGCGTCTTTTAAGGCGCGAATAACGATTTCGCCGCCGGATAAATGTTCCATAATCTGTCCTCTATATAACTAACTCATAGAATAAATCTAAGAGCAAAAAGAACCTTTCCCAGTGGTGACTAGGCTGAAACATCAATAGGGATGCCACCGAAGTAGCTAGCTACAGTCACACGGGTAAGTGTTTTGACTGTTCGTAGGGGCTATGGGTAATAGCTCCATCGCTTATGATGACCAGCGGTATGGGTTACACCTATCTGGTACTTGGACTTAAAATTTAACTCAGTTCGAGTCAATTTGGGGCTAATTTACCACTTTTTGGTAAGTAGTCAACTAAAACCACAGAAAATTTGCTTAAAAATTAACCAGCTAGCTGCACTGGAATAGTATTTGATGTGCGCTCAACTGAGTTATCTTTATTAAGATAGACCAGTTTGGGCTTATGTTCCGCCGCTTCCTGCTCATTAAACTGACCGTAGGTCGCAATAATAATACGATCACCTACCTGACAAAGACGCGCCGCTGCACCATTAATAGAAATAGTCCCTGAGCCAGCCTCCGCAGAAATGATGTAGGTAGTAAAACGCTCACCATTGTCTACGTTGTAGATGTCAATTTGCTCGAACTCCTTCATACCGGCGAGTTTGAGTAAATCTGCATCGATAGCACAGGAGCCATCGTACCAAAGCTCTGCTTGGGTCACGCATGCCATATGTAATTTAGCTTTTAAAAAGGCCGATAACACAGCTTTATCCTAATAAATAAGTTGGTTTATTATAACAAGAGAGAGAAATGTTTGCTAAATATAGATGACACTTATTACAAGTAGCCCTATTTTTTTTTAAGGCTAATATTATCTATAAGTCGTGCAGACTCTGTAAACATAGCACCCAGCACCGTGATCGCAGTGTCATCAATTGTTGCTGGCTGCAGTGTTTTACTGTTACTAATCGTCACGTAGTCCACTTTAAAGCCCTGATTCTTTATAACCGCTTTGGCTTCAGATTCAAGAGCTGAAAAATCCTGTTCTCCAGCCTCAATCTGTGAAGCTATTTGCTCTAGAACCTGTTTTAAAACCGTGACTTTTGGGCGTTCCTCTTGGGTAATGTAACTATTTCTTGAGCTCATTGCTAAGCCATCAGTTTCACGGTGAATCGGTGCAGAGGTTATCTTAACCGGCATACACAGATCTTCTGCCATCCGTCTGATAACTGCTAACTGTTGATAATCTTTAATTCCAAAAATCGCTTCATCGGGTTGCACTATATTAAACAACTTACTTACCACCGTGGTGACACCCTCAAAATGACCAGGGCGACTAGCGCCACAGAGCACATCAGTCATGGTTGGGCAGATAACACGACTCTGGGTGTCCAAACCATTAGGGTACATCTCTTTGTCATCGGGGAAGAATAAGTAATCACAACCAATAGAATGCAATTTTTCGCAGTCTGAGTCGTAGGTTCGAGGGTATTTATCCCAGTCTTCATTCAAACCAAATTGAAGGGCGTTAACAAAGATAGAACAGACCACAATATCGTTGCTCTGCTTAGCCTGCTTAATTAGGGCTAAATGGCCGTCGTGAAGGTTGCCCATTGTAGGAACAAAACCGATGGTTTGCCCTTGGATTCTATGCCCAGAAAGACTGTCTCTTAGTCCACTGATTGTGTGAAATACCTGCATTGTTATCCCTTTAAAGCGATTTGCTTAGTACTCAGCGAAATTATCAACTGCAAGGTTTTCAAAACGAGTATATTTGCCCATAAACATAAGGCGACAGGTGCCAATAGGACCGTTACGCTGCTTGCCTAGAATAATTTCAGCTGTGCCTTTATCAGGGCTATCTTCGTTATACACTTCATCGCGGTAGATAAAGGCAATAACGTCGGCATCCTGCTCAATCGCACCGGATTCACGCAAGTCTGCATTCACTGGGCGTTTATTGGGTCGCTGTTCAACATTACGACTCAACTGTGATAGCGCGATCATTGGGCATTCATATTCTCTAGCAAGACCTTTTAGCTCTCGAGATATTTGCGATATCTCTTGGACCCTACCCTCGGAGGCATTACTACCACTCATCAACTGAAGGTAATCCACCATAATCATGCCCGGTTGAGCCTGTTTATAGAGTTCGTCATTATCCGGCTGAGAGTCTGCACCATGTTCTTTGTGCCACTGCTGACGCAGCTGCTCTACACGCTCTCGCGTAAACTGTTTGATTCGGCTACGCATCTCAAAAGGTGTGATACCTGCAGAATCATCAATAAATAAGGGACGGTCTTTTAATCGCTGTGCTGCACTACTTAATCTTGGCCAATCGTCTTCTTGCAGACTACCTGTGCGCATTCTGTTTTGATCGATCTTGCCCATGGAAGACAGCATTCTAGTAATCAACTGGCTAGCCGGCATTTCTAGGGAAAAAACCAGAACCGGACGATCTTGATTTAGCGTCGCGTACTCAACCATATTCATAGCGAAAGAGGTTTTACCCATTGAGGGACGACCTGCCACAATAATAAGATCAGATTTTTGCCAGCCGGAGGTCATATTGTCGAGATCACTAAACCCCGTGCTAATACCTGTAATATCAGCATCACTCTTAAATAGCTCATCAAGCCGAGTGACCGCGTCTTTGATCAGATTATTAACATCTTTAAAACCACCCTGCTTGGGTCTGTTTTCAATAATTTCTTGTAGACGGGTCTCTGCTTCGGCCAACAACTTGCCGCTATCCCAACCCAAGGGGTTGTAACCTTTGCGAACAATTTCACTGGAAGCTGTAATCAGCTGTCGAACAATGGATCGCTCTAAAACAATCTGAGTATAGGCTTTTACATTGGCTGAACTCGGGGTGTTTTGCGCCAGATCTACAAGATATTCTGCGCCACCCACAGCAACCAGTTCGTTAGAATTCTGTAAATGCTCTGTTAGGGTAATTGGATCGAAGGGTTGCCCCTCAGCCGCCAAACCCAACATGGCATTAAAAATAGATCGATGGTCTGGACTGAAAAAATCGTTTTCAGTCAGTACTTCGGCTACGGAGTCGAAAGCATCATTCTTAAGCATTAGCCCGCCAAGCACAGCTTGCTCCGCCTCAAGAGAGTGCGGAAGTGGCTGACTTATGGTCGGTTCTGCAAATAATGCTTCATTCATAACAAACAGCTTTCAATGATTGACCGATGATTATAAAGCGACTTGCGCTAAAAAAAACACCGAAAAGAGAAATATTTTAAAAAAACAAAAACGGCACTGACCCTGGAGAGAGTCAATGCCGTTTTAATTTGTGTTACCCGCTACTGAATTAAATTATTCAGCCTCAACCACAATTGTGATTGATTGCGTAACATCGGTGTGTAGCTGAACTTCAACAGCAAACTCACCAACATTTTGGATAGCGCCTTCAGGCATGTTGATTTCACTCTTAGAAATATCACCGCCAGCATTATTGACAGCTTCTTCAATCTCACGAGTTCCCACTGAACCAAACAACTTACCTTCGTCACTTGCGTTAGCAACGATAGTAATTGAAGCGACTTCAGCGAGCTTATTAGCACGTAACTGAGCCTTTTCCATTTTAGTTGCAGCGGCAGCTTCCAAATCAGCACGTCTAGTTTCAAACTCTTCTAGATTCGCTTTGGTTGCAAAAATCGCCTTACCCTGAGGTATAAGGAAGTTGCGGCCATAGCCTGCTTTTACATTGGCTATATCACCAATATTCCCCAACTTACCAATCTTTTCCAACAGAATAACTTCCATCTCATAAACCTCTTTATTTATATATAAACTCAAGTTTTGGAGTTTTTAAACCCATCTAATCTTGAGCGTAAATCAATTAAACTCTCTGCTAAGCCCAGCCCTACTAAAACTAGTGTTACTGGCTTACCCATAAATACCAAACCAACGTATAAGAATGCTACCCACTGACTGCCAAGACCAAACAGCTTAACTGTGCTGTGAAACAAGGCAATACCTGCAATCAAAAATGGTAGCAAAGCTAAATCAGCCCACAGCTGGTAACCCTCAGGAATCAGCCTTCCTATCAAAAAAATTGCCAACAATATAACTGCAACCTTTGAACTGATAGTAAAACCGTGAAATTCCTCTTGGAATCCACCGGGGTTATACACTGCTGATTGCCACCATCTAGCAATCAATAGGCTCATCACGCAACCCAATGCTAAAATCATGGCTACCGAGCCTAGTACTAAGGGCTCTGTTATCGCACTGGCTATTGCCGTATCAGCCTGCTGTGCCTTTATGGTTTCAAACATTTGCTGGGCAACCACTAATAACTCGGTTACATCAGCTGACATTAAAAAGCCATATGTTGCAGCGCAAATGATGGCCACCGCGACTATAGCTATTAAAGTCCACTGCCATAATGCATACAAACTATGCAAAGAGGCTGCTACAACCATAATGCCCAATGATGCAACGGAAACAGCGGTTAACAGCATATTCTCATCACCTACCTGCTGTAAAACAACCAGTGGTAATGATGCCCAGAGGAATAATAAAAGTCCCTCTTTTGACCCTTTGCACAATGTGACAAATGCAACTGTTGCTGAACTCACCAATGGGAAAAAACTTCCCACCAAAGCAACCAACAAGGCCTGCACTCGCCCGCGCAGTATAAATTCAGCCAGGGCTTTCAATATTTTTATCCAGTATTACTGATGGCTATCAGTGTATGGCAATAAAGCGATGTAACGTGCACGCTTAATAGCTTCTGATAACTCACGCTGATAACGCGCTTTTGTACCTGTGATACGGCTAGGAACAATTTTACCCGTTTCAGACACATAACCTTTCAAAGTATCTAAATCTTTATAATCGATCTCAGTGGCGCCTTCGGCGGTGAATCGACAAAACTTTCTTCTTCGAACAAATCTAGCCATTATTTTTCTCCTTCCGCTGCAGGTGCTTCTTCTGCTACTGTTGTTTCTTCTGCGGCTACTTCAGCTGGTGCTTCTGCAGCTTTACTGGCTTCTACAGCTGCAGCTTTCTCTGCAAACTCTTTGGCCTTAGCGGCTTTTTGACGCTCACGAGCTTCTTTATCTGCTTTTTCAGCGTTTTCTTGCTTCATGATCGGCGAATCTTCAGTGATCGCTTCATCACGACGAATAACCATGCTTCTTAGAACAGCATCGTTATAACGGAAAGAAGAATTAAGCTCATCAAGATTTTCTTGATTGCACTCAACATTCATAAGAATGTAATGTGCTTTGTGGATTTTGTTGATTGGATAAGCAAGTTGACGACGGCCCCAGTCTTCTAGACGGTGGACAGATCCTTTACCTGCTTCGATTGCAGTGGTGTAACGCTCTACCATACCTGCAACTTGTTCGCTCTGGTCGGGATGGACCAGAAACACTATTTCGTAGTGACGCATTGTTTCTCCTCATGGATTAAAAAGCCTCCCGCAATTACCATCTGGGTAATGCAGTGAGACAAGGAGCGCCTGAGAAATTAGTCCTCAGACCCTGTTTAGCCGCGCGATTATAGTGATTTGAAGTCTAGGTTGCAACACAAAGCGCTGCTAACAGGTTGTTATTTTCTAGCCGCCTTATTAAGCAGCTGAAGAATCGAGTGAATATTGGTTTGGGGGCGCTTCAAGATCAGGGTAATTGCCATCTCTTCAACTGCCACTAATAAGTGAAACAGAATCACTAATTGGAAAAAAACCTGATACTCATAGAGAACCAACAGATAATAGGCGGGAGCGATTAAAACAGCTGCAATTTTTGCCCCCCAGGTATGGTAACTTGGAAATACAGAAAAACGATACAGCGAGAGCAATACAGGAAGAACATAACTGAGGGCTGCGGCACAGACGAAGACAACTTGAGCAAAAAACAGCTGTGGCCAAATTAAATATAGGCCGAGAATCATCGCAGCATAGGTTAACATGTCAGCCCAGCTATCTAGACGAGCACCCAGCTCAGTTGTTTGATGCAATTTTCTAGCAAAGTAGCCATCGAGCATATCACTGGTCAGTGATACTGCTAATATAGACAGAAATACAACAACCTCACCAAGACTGGCAAATACGGCCAGAAAAGGGACGAGAATAAGCCGCAATAGGCTTAGTAAGTTGGGCACAGAATAGGTAAATTTTTCCATGGCTATAGTTCTTAATGTTATTTGCCAATACTAGCAAAGTTTTTACTATTTTTTTAACTATTCTTTAATAATAAAGACCTAACTCACAACCACTAGCTTCGTTGCCTTACCGCCTCAAACAAACAGACCCCAGCGGCAACTGACACATTTAAACTGCTTACCTTGCCCGCCATTGGTAGCTTGGCTAAAAAATCACACTGACTGGCGACCAACTGTCGCATCCCCGAGCCCTCGGAGCCCATCACGATAACCAGTGGGCCTTTGAGATCAATTTCATAAATAGTTTGCTCGGCATCACCTGTGGTACCAACCGACCAAACACCCTTAGCCTGCAGGTCTTTTAGGGTTCTCGCCAAGTTAGTCACGACAATTAAGGGTATGGACTCTGCGGCTCCAGAGGCCACCTTTGAAACCACAGGCGTTAGACCCACAGAATTATCCTTGGGCACAATCACTGCCTTGACCCCCGCACCCTCAGCTGAACGCAAGCAGGCGCCTAAATTATGCGGGTCGGTTACGCCGTCCAACATAAGAAAGAAAGCATCTTGACCATGCTCTTCTGCCAAGGCAGCCAAATAACTTTCGTCATAGGTTTGTCCCTCTGTACAGAGTGCCGCTACGCCCTGATGGCGACCTTCAACCAAAGTATCTAGTTGCTGAGCGGTTACCCACTGCAAAGTAACACCGTGCTGATCGGCTAGATTAAGCACTTTTTGTAACCTTGCATCTTGACGAGACCTAACCACTCTCAGCTCTTTAACACGCTGGGGTGATGTTTTGAGTATTGATTGCACTGTATGGATACCAAAAATCCAATCCAAGTTTTCTCTCCTGAGGTACATTAAGCCGTGTATTATATATGTGAATTGCACATTGTACTGGCTTTGTGCAGAATTCCGCTATTAACTCACCGTTTAATTTTGGAGAAAACCCATTAGCGCCCTAATTCAGACTAGCTCTCTTCCTAATGCCGGCTTATTTAGACGTCTAGCGGCTTTAGTCTATGATGCCTTTTTACTTTTTGCGATCACCCTTGGCTATGGTGCCCTGCTACTTGTGATTAAGGTGATGTTATACGGCGCTGAAGGCATTGAGAACATCCAACCCAATGCTATGGCCCAATGGCTAAGCTTTTTGGGTTGGTTGATTTGTTTGATGGGTTATTATTTTATTTGTTGGCGCAAACAGGGCCAAACACTGGGCATGAAAGCTTGGCGATTAAAGCTTCAAAACATCGATGGCACTCCAGCATCCCCAGAGCAATGTATTAAACGCAGTATCTTTGCCTGTTTTTCATTGGGTTTATTGGGCGTGGGTTATCTAATCTGCTTAATTTCCTCTCGAAAAACCTGTCTGCATGACGACTTAAGCAACACAGAGGTCGTGGTTTTAGAGAAGCAAAAATAATCTAGCGCAGTTGAGCTAGCTAACCAGCCCTGCGCAGAAGCACCAAGCCAATGGCAAAACAGACCAGGATAGGCGCTAGTATTGCCAGCATAGGTGGCATTTCGAATACGATACTTAGGGGCCCTAAAATATCTGAAACCAACTTAAAGCTGATCCCAAACAACACGCCAATGAACACTCGATAACCAACAGTTGCTTGACGGAGTGGGCCAAACACAAAGGCAATACCTACCAGTACTAACCCCAAAATGGATAATGGCTGAAATACTTTTTCCCAGAAAGCTAACCTGTATTTAGCCGCATCAGCTTTGCGCTCATCTAAATATTCAATATGATCACTTAGCGCACCAGCTGATAAGGCATCAGCTGGAAGAATATTTAATGTTAATACTTCAGGTGTCAGCTCGGTCTGCCACTCTCTGGTCACCCATTTTCTGGTGTAAGTCTGTTGATCCACGAACAGAGTGCTTGATACATTCTCCTCCACCCAAAAACCTTCAGTTTTATTAAAGGTAGCTCTGGATGAAAAGCTTGCTTCTTCTAATTGACGTTCATCATCAAGCTTGTATCGGGTAACACCAAACAAAACGCCGCCAGGGAAAACCGCATTAAAATGAATAAACTCTGAACCCTCGCGGGCCCAAAACCCTGAAGTGGAGTCTAGGGCTGATTCGCCTTTGCGCAAATAGTCTCGTCGACTATCGGCCAACTGATCTAGATAAGGTGAAAAGTATTCGCCAATTAAGACGGCGATAAACACAAAGATAACAACTGGTTTAAATACCATAAACACAATTCTAATCAGCGATATGCCCGAGGCACGCATAACAACCACTTCACTATTGGTTGCCAACATCCCTAAACCCACTAGGCAGCCTATTAACGATGCCAGTGGAATATATTCGTAAATAGTTGATGGTAATTTTGTAGCCACATAAATTAGTACATCGGTAAATCGGTAATTGCCCTTTATATCACCCATTTGGTCGATAATACCTGCCACCAGGTCTAAACCAATAATTGCAATTAGAGCCACCATAATCGCTGTGAATACATTGATGCCTATATAGCGAGATAAACGCTTACTCATGACTTAAGCTCCCCTGAGGAAGACTTAAACAACCCTCTGAATGATGCAAGTAGTTGCTCTGAAAACAAAAGCACCAGTGCCAAACCTGTAAAAACAAGATGAACCGGTAACAAACTAACACTTAATGGCAGGCTGCCATCCTCAATAGCTCCGCGCAGCGCATTCAGAGAAACCAAATAAGCAAAGTACAGCAACACTGCCGGCAGAATACGACCAAACCGCCCTGACCTTGGGTCAATTCGACTTAAAGGAATGGCCATCAACGTGACCACCAGCATCATGATAGGGATTGAAAAGCGCCACTGCAGAGCGACTCTATGCTCAACCTCGGAGGACTGCATGAGTGATTTAGTGGGCATGGCATCGGTGACTGTATCTTCCGATAACTCCTCTGGCGGGGCTAATTTAGTACCATACTCATCAAAATGAGTAATTTGATAATCAAAGCGCCCGGGAATACCCTCCACACGATAGCCCTGCTCCAAAATAAGGTAGCGTTCACCGGAATCTTCAGCTGTGTTCTGAGTCCCACGGTCTGCAATAACCACGATCAAACTTCCCTCAGAGGAATCAGTTGCGGCTTGGGTGGCAGACATGAATACAGACTCTAACTGGCGATCCTCTGACACAGAACCCACCCAGGTAACCCCTTTATCGCCGCGTAGCGAATAGAATTTTTTAGCCGTCACACGATCAAGTTCACTTTTTTGCTCCTGAACGGTGAAGATGGTTTCGGCCTTATCAACACCTAGAGGTGTTATGTATAAACTTAAACCGCCCACAAACAGAGCCAAACAGGCCGCAATAGACATGGTGTATGCCAGTAGCTTGCGCTCTGATATGCCACAAGCCTTAAGCACACTCATTTCATTTTCAACATACAGGCGACCGAAGGTCAGCAAGACCGCCAGAAAGAATGCTAGCGGCAAAGTCAGCTCTAAAAAGCCGGGAATGCGATAACCAATCACCGCAAAAATAACTTCGGGATCCATTTCACCCGATAAGGCATTAGCCAAGTATTTAACAAAACGACCACTAACTAGCACCATCAACAAGATAACGCACACAGCGAAGGTGACAGATAAAAGCTCACGACCTAAATATCGAAAAATAATCACTTGTTTTAACTTAAGCTCTTGGGTGCTGTTGGACTAAATGGTATGGTTCTATTAACAATTTTCGTCTCAACTTAGTTATTTAATGGATTTTTTATGAAGTTTACTGCATCTTGCGCCGAGCTGTCAGGTTTAAAAGCTGATTCTCTTATTCTACCCACTGGCTCAGAGCTTTCAAATAGCGCAAAAGTAGTCAATGAATTAACCCATAACAGCATCGACTCAGCTATTGAAAGCGGTGAATTTCAGGGCAAATCTGGACAGGTACTGGTATTAAACCTGCCCCAGTCACCCCTTCAACGAATTATCCTTCTGGGCACTGACGGGCTCTCTAATCAAAGACAGGTTAAAAAAGCTGTCGCCGCGGCCTGCCAAGCATTAAATAAAACCCAATCCAAAACAGCGCTTTGGGTCAGCGGCCTTCTGACCGACAACCTTGAAGCCGAGGCATCAATTGTTGCCCAGTCGGTCAATGCCTCGCTGTACAACTACAAAAAACATAATGCTGAAAAAAGTCCTAATCTAGAAGCACTGACTTTTTGGACAACAGAACAGTCTGCTATTCAATCAGCTGATGCTGGCTTGAGATACGGTGCTGCTGTGGGTGATGGCATGAATACCGCCAAACAGTTGGGCAACCTACCGGCCAATATTTGCACCCCTAGCTACCTTGCAGAGCAGGCTATTAGTTTGGGTAAGGCAAAGCTTGCTAAGGCTTGTATCAGCACCGAAATTTTAGATCGCGCTGATATGCAAAAGCTTAAGATGGACTCATTACTGTCTGTTGCTGAAGGTTCAGAAGAACCACCCAAGCTAATCGTGATTAATTATCAAGGCGCAAAACCTGACGAAAAACCCGTTGTACTGGTGGGTAAAGCAGTGACTTTTGACTCTGGGGGCATCAGCCTAAAACCGGGACGCGGCATGGATGAAATGAAATACGATATGTGTGGTGGCGCCTCTGTTTTAGGTGTTATGAATACCCTAGTGGAGCTGGAGCTACCGATTAATGTCGTGGGTATTATTCCAGCCACTGAGAACATGCCCAATGGTCGTGCCACAAAACCTGGCGACGTAGTCACCAGCATGTCTGGTCAGACCATTGAAATTCTTAATACCGATGCCGAGGGTCGATTAATTCTCTGTGACTCCCTCACCTATGCGGCAAAATTTAATCCCGACACAGTGATTGATATTGCCACATTAACCGGTGCCGTGATTAGCGCCTTAGGCAAGGTCGCTTCAGGTGTTTTATCCAATGACCAACAGCTTGCCAATGACCTGATCGAATCGGGAACTCAAAGTGCTGACCCCGTATGGCAACTGCCCTTATGGGAAGAATATGACGAACTACTAAAAAGTAACTTTGCTGATATGGCTAATATTGGCGGTCCGCAGGCTGGCACTATTACCGCCGGCTGTTTTCTGGCGCGTTATGCCAAAGACTACAAATGGGCGCATTTGGATGTGGCCGGAACCGCATGGGTATCTGGCGCCAACAAAGGTGCAACCGGAAGACCTGTACCATTATTGATGGAATACCTGCGCCAAAAAAGTGAAGCCCGTAGTGACTAAGGTAACCTTCTATAAATTAGCTAAAGATGCACCCAGCCTAAAATTAGTCTGCCAGCTGATAAAAAAAGCCTGTTTATCTCAACAAAAGGTACTCTGTCTGGTTGCTGACGACCAAACCGCCGAGCAGCTGGATCAATTACTTTGGGACTTTGAAGCTGATAGTTTTATTCCCCATGGTATTGGGGTTGAACAACAACCCGTGGCCATCAGCGCAGTGGCAGAACCGGGTGACCATCATCAGATTTTGATCAATCTACAGGGGGAAATCCCCACCTGGTTTAGCCGCTTTGAGCGAGTAATCGAATTAGTACAGCCCGAGTCAGAAGACGAACAGACTAAACGGGAAAACTTTAAATTCTATAAAGAACGGGGTTATGCGTTGGATTTTCATAATCTAAGCAACAGTTTTTCTTAGTAATTTTTTTACAAAGAAGTAACAATAATAAAGCCAATAGACTAGCCCCAAGTATCCCCAGCACTTATAATTGCTGATCTTAAAAAGCACCTTAAAAATAATTTTACTGAGATAAGCAATGGAAAAAACATTCGCCCCCCAAGACATTGAAGACAAGTGGTATAAAACTTGGGAAAACAGTGGTTATTTTGCCCCTAGCGGCGAAGGTGAGCCCTACAGTATTGTTATTCCTCCGCCCAATGTAACGGGCAGTCTGCATATTGGTCATGCCTTGCAACACAGTATTATGGATGCACTCACCCGCTACCAGCGCATGAAGGGTAAAAACACGCTGTGGCAGGTGGGTACTGATCACGCAGGTATTGCGACGCAGATGGTGGTTGAGCGTAAATTAGCGGCTGAAAACCAACCCGGTAAAGATGCTCTGGGTCGCGAGAAATTTATTGAAAAAATCTGGGAGTGGAAAGAAGAGTCTGGTGGCACTATTACCCAGCAGATGCGTCGCTTAGGTAACTCAGTGGATTGGGAAACAGAACGTTTCACCATGGATGAGGGTTTCTATGGCGCAGTTCAAGAAGTCTTTGTACGCCTTTATAACGAAGGACTTATCTATCGTGGAAAACGATTGGTTAATTGGGACCCTAAACTCAATACGGCCATTTCTGATTTGGAAGTAGAAAACCGCGACACTAAGGGCAAGATGTGGAATTTGCGCTACCCTTTGGCTGAGGGTGTTAAAACATCTGATGGCAAAGATTATATTATTGTTGCCACCACGCGACCTGAAACTATGCTTGGTGATACCGGTGTTGCAGTTAACCCTGATGACCCTCGCTATCAAAACTTAATCGGTAAGTTTGTAGAACTGCCATTAGTGGGTCGTTTAATTCCTATTGTGGCTGATGAACACGCCGATATGGCTAAGGGCACAGGCTGTGTAAAAATCACCCCTGCTCATGACTTTAATGATTATGAAGTGGGCCAGCGTCACAGTCTGCCAATGATAAATATTTTAACTTTCGCAGCGGATATTCGTAAAACTGCCGAATGCTGTAATTCTGATGGCAGCCAAAATACGGATATGGATGATAGCTTGCCCGAAAAATATCAGGGCATGGAGCGCTTTGCGGCGCGCCGTGAAATTGTCGTTGATATGGAAGCCCTAGGTCTGTTGGAGTCGATTGAAGAAAATGATATGACCATTCCCTATGGTGACCGTGGCGGCGTGGTTATTGAGCCTATGCTGACCAACCAATGGTATGTGGATGCTAAAAAACTAGCGGGCCCTGCCATTTCTGCGGTTGAAGATGGACAGATAAAATTTGTTCCCCAACAGTATGAAAATATGTATTTCTCTTGGATGCGCAACATTCAAGACTGGTGTATTTCTCGACAGCTGTGGTGGGGACATCGTATTCCTGCTTGGTATGACGAAGCTGGCAATGCCTATGTTGGCAAAAGTGAAGAAGCGGTTAGAGAAAAGCATCAGCTTGGAGATGCCGTGCTTACTCAGGACCCTGACGTTCTGGATACCTGGTTTTCCTCTGCGCTATGGACCTTTGGCACACAGGGCTGGCCTGAACAGACTGAACGTCTTAAAAACTTCCACCCTACCGATGTTCTAGTCACTGGTTTTGATATTATTTTCTTCTGGGTCGCTCGCATGATTATGATGTCGATGCACCTGATTAAAAATGAAGATGGCACGCCTCAGGTACCCTTCCATACAGTGTATGTTACTGGCCTAATTCGCGATGAACAGGGTCAGAAGATGTCTAAATCAAAGGGTAATGTGCTTGATCCCTTAGATATGATTGATGGTATCGATATTGAAGATCTTGTTGAGAAACGCACCGGTAATATGATGCAACCTCAGCAAGCTGAGAAAATTGCCAAGCGCACTCGCAAACAGTTTAAAGAGGGCATTGAACCTCATGGTACCGATGCTCTGCGATTTACCCTTTGCGCCCTAGCCTCTACGGGTCGCGATATTAATTGGGATATGAAGCGCCTTGAAGGCTACCGTAATTTCTGCAATAAGATCTGGAATGCGGGACGTTATGTTTTGATGAACGGTGAAGAACACAGCTGTGGCCAAAATGGAGAAGCATATAAGCTTAGTCTAGCTGATCGCTGGATTATTTCTCGCTTGCAAATAGCTGAAACTGCAGTTATTGACGCTATTGATAGCTATCGTTTTGATTTAGCCGCTCAGGCACTGTATGACTTTGTTTGGAACGAGTATTGCGACTGGTACCTTGAGCTTTCTAAGCCTGTGCTTTGGGATGAGAACGCAGACCCTGAGCTGCAATTGGGCACTCGCCGAACACTGGTAAGAGTACTTGAGAGTATACTGCGCTTAAGTCACCCAATAATGCCATTCATCACCGAAGAAATTTGGCACAGTATCGCGCCATTGGCGGGCATTGAGCTAAATCCTCAGGGTGATAGCATTATGCTTCAAGCCTACCCTATTCCCGATCAGTCTCTGGTAGATCAAGCGGCACTTGATGATATCGAATGGGCTAAACAGGTTATTGTTGGCGTGCGCAATGTGCGTGGTGAAATGAACATTTCTCCTGCCACATCATTGGCCATTTATTTCACCCGAGGCGGTGCCAATGACAAGCGTCGACTTGAAGAAAACCGTCAGTATCTGTGTAAATTAGCCAAGCTTGAATCAATCACCTGGTTAGATAACCCAGAAGATGCCCCTTTAAGTGCAACTACACTGGCCGGCGACTTAGAAATTCTTGTGCCTATGGCAGGGTTAATTGATATCGATGCTGAGCTCAAACGACTGGGCAAAGAAATAGAGAAATTATCCGTTGATGCTAACAAGCTTTCAGGCAAGCTTGGCAATGAAAAATTTGTTGCTAATGCTCCCGCTGAGGTAGTGGCCAAAGAGCGCGACAAGCTAAGTGATATGCAGGGTTCAATAGAGCAATTAACAGCCAAACAGACTGCTATAGCCGAGATGGCTTAGTTGTTGGCTTAACCCATGGCCCATAACTTAAATGCCCAGCAACAGGCAGCGTTAAAATACATTGATGGTCCCCTGCTGGTTCTAGCTGGAGCCGGCAGTGGTAAAACCAGTGTAATTACTGGAAAAATTGCCTATCTCGTCAAGCAATGCGGCATTCCCAGCCGCAATATCTATGCGGTAACCTTTACTAATAAAGCGGCGCGCGAAATGAAAGATCGCGTTAGCAAACTGTTATCCAGCACCGAGTCAAAAGGACTGTCTGTTTCCACCTTTCATAATCTGGGTCTGAATATTATTCGTTTCGAAATCAAAACTCTAGGGTTTAAGCCCGGTTTTTCGATTATGGATCAGGAAGACTGTCGCAACCTTCTCAAAGAACTACTGGTTCGGCATACCGATCTCGATGAAAAACTCATTGATAATATTCAACATACTATTTCTGACTGGAAAAACACTCTGCTAGAACCTGGTCAGGCTGTGAGCGCGTCTAACAGTACCGGTGAGCAAAGCATTGCCATGCTTTATGAGCGCTACCAACGTGCGCTTCGTGCATACAATGCTGTGGATTTTGATGACCTCATTATGATCCCCGTTTGCCTATTTCGTGAACAGCCCGAAGTATTGGCCAAATGGCAACAACGCATACGCTATATGTTGGTAGACGAGTATCAGGATACCAACCTCGCCCAATATGAACTGGTGCGTACCCTAGTCAAAGAAAAACAAGCACTCACCGTAGTAGGTGATGATGATCAGTCTATTTACGCTTGGCGTGGTGCTAGACCAGAAAATCTAATGCAACTGCAAGAAGACTTCTCTGCGCTTAAGGTCATTAAACTTGAGCAAAACTATCGCTCCACTGGACGCATTTTGGCCGCGGCAAACCAACTTATCGACAATAACCCTCACCTAATTCAAAAAGCCCTATGGAGTGAATTAGGTCCCGGGGATCCATTGCGATTTATTATTAGCGACAATGAAGAGCGCGAAGCCGAACGGGTAGTGAACGAAATTATTGATATGCGTCTGAAAAGACGCTGTAAATACAGCGATTTCGCTATTCTGTATCGCGGTAATTATCAATCGAGGCTTATGGAGTTAAAGCTCCAGACCCAGAATATTCCTTATGATATTACCGGCGGGCAATCTTTTTATGCCAAAACCGAAATTAAAGATGTGATGGCTTATTTGCGGCTAATTATTAATCCCGATGATGATAATGCCCTACTGCGAATTATTAACACGCCTCGCCGTCAAATAGGGCCAACCACCCTAGAGCGGCTGGGTGAATATGCCAATCAAAGACAGGTTTCATTTTTAGATGCCATCGATGAGGTAGGTCTTAGCGCGACGGTTCCCAGTGCCAATTTACAGCGCCTACAGCGTTTTAAACATTGGTTACAATCTGTGCAGCGTAATGTCTACAGTGATAAGCCTGTTCCTGCGATTCGTGAATTGCTTGAAGATATCGATTATCAAGACTGGTTGCGACAAAATGCCAGCAGTGATGCAGCGGCCAATAAACGCTGGGAGAATATTAACCTACTGATTAGTCAGATTGAATATGCTCTTAAAGATAGCGATAGCGACTCAGTTGAGGCGGACAAAAATCCTATAGAATCGGCAATTTCAAAAATAATATTGCGTGATATTTTGGATCGTGAGCAAGAAGAATCAGCGGACGATAAGGTGCAATTATTAACACTGCATGCCGCGAAAGGCCTTGAATTCTTACATGTCTTTCTTATCGGCATGGAAGAAGAAGTTTTGCCTCACCGCAATAGTATTGAAGGCGACCAAATCGAAGAAGAACGCCGACTCGCATACGTAGGTATTACCCGCGCCCAGCGCACCCTTACCATGACCAGTGCTGCCCAAAGAACCCAATTTGGTGAAACTAGTGCTACCACACCCAGTCGTTTCGTCGATGAATTACCTCAGGATGATCTGGTGCGAATGGGTGGTAATACTGAAGCTAGCGCTGAGCAGAACCAAGCCGCAGGGGAAGAGTCTCTGGATGCGCTTAAGTCGTTATTTTCTTAACATTAATTAACAGCGAGTAAAATAAAGCTCTAAGAATTAGCTAGCTAGAAGCTATTATTGACACGATCACGAAGATCTTTACCGGGCTTGAAATGTGGTACGTACTTACCACTGAGAGTCACTGAATCACCCGTCTTAGGATTGCGTCCAGTGCGTGGCGCACGATAGTGCAATGAAAAACTACCAAACCCACGAATCTCAATGCGCTGTTTACTTACCAGTGCATTTGCCATGCGTTCTAAAATCATACGAACTGCTTGCTCGACATCTCGAGGGGGCAGTTGATCTTGACTGATCGCTATTTTTTCAATTAATTCAGATTTGGTCATCGATGCAGCTATCTATTACCTAGGTTTTCGTGAACGCGTTAAAAGATATATAACGCAACATAACGATTCTATAAAAGTTTCACATGAATACAAGGTTTTATTTACTTTTGAGTGAATTTAAAGCAAAAAAAAGGGTGGCAAAGCCACCCTTTTTCATCAAAACCAGATTATTTATCCATCTGAGCCTTAATAAGATCACCAATTGTAGCTGGTGAAGAAGAATCAGTTTCAGATTTACGATGAGCTTTAACAGCCTCTTTCTCATCTGAAATATCCTTAGCTTTAATCGATAAGTTAATTGCTCGTGTTTTGCGATCAACATTAATAATCTTAGCTTCAATACTGTCACCTACTTTTAGTTCGTTACGCGCATCTTCAACACGCTCACGAGACAGGTCAGAGGCTTTCAGTGTAGCTTCAATATCGTTACCTAGGTCAATAATAGCACCTTTAGCATCAACTTCTTTAATGGTTCCAGTAACAATTGAACCCTTATCATTAGTGGTTACATAGTTATTAAATGGATCGTCAGAAAGCTGCTTAATACCCAAAGAAATACGCTCTCTTTCAGCATCAATACTCAATACAACTGACTCAACTTCTTCGCCCTTCTTAAAGTTGCGAACGGCTTCTTCGCCAGCTTCGTTCCAAGAAATATCAGAAAGGTGAACCAAACCGTCAATTCCGCCTTCAAGACCAATAAAGATACCGAAGTCAGTGATAGATTTGATATTACCTGTAACCTTGTCACCTTTAGCTTTAGTAGCCGCAAAGTCATCCCAAGGGTTAGTGAAGCACTGTTTGATACCTAGAGAGATACGACGACGTTCTTCGTCGATTTCTAGAACCATAACTTCAACTTCTTGACCTAAGTCAACGATCTTAGATGGGTGAACATTTTTGTTAGTCCAATCCATTTCTGAAACGTGAACAAGACCTTCAACGCCATCTTCAAGCTCAGCAAAACAACCATAGTCTGTTAGGTTAGTTACCTTAGCCTTAGCACGAGCACCTTCAGGGTAACGACCTTTGATATCGCCCCAAGGATCTTCGCCCATTTGCTTCATACCAAGAGATACACGGTTACGCTCGCGATCAAACTTAAGTACTTTAACGTCAATTTCATCACCAACGTTGATCATTTCTGATGGATGCTTAATACGCTTCCAAGACATATCAGTAATATGTAGTAGACCGTCAACACCACCCAAATCAACAAAGGCACCGTAATCGGTAAGATTCTTAATGATACCTTTCAATGAAACGCCTTCTTCAATGTTGGCAAGCAACTCTTCACGCTCTGCAGAGTTTGCACTCTCCATAACAGCACGACGACTCACAACAACGTTGTTGCGCTTAACATCTAACTTGATAACTTTAAATTCTAATTCTATGTTTTCTAGATGCGTGATCTCACGAAGAGGTCTTACATCTACAAGTGAACCTGGTAGGAATGCGCGTAAGCCACGTACATCTACAGTGAATCCACCTTTGACCTTACCGCTGATTACACCGGTAACGATCTCATCTTTAGTATGTGCCGCTTCGAGTTCAATCCAAGATTCTGCACGACGCGCTTTTTCACGAGAAAGTCGAGTAGCACCAAATCCGTCTTCAACCGCTTCAAGAGATACCTGTACCTCATCACCGATATTGACTTCTAGCTCGCCTTTATCATTAAAAAATTGTTCTGCAGGGATAACACCTTCAGATTTCAAACCAGCATGAACTGTGACCCAATCTTTATCAACATCGATAATAACGCCAGTAATAATTGCACCTGGGTTCATTTCTACAGTTTGTAAACTTTGCTCAAATAATTCTTGAAAACTTTCGCTCATGGATAATGTCCTGAGTATTGACAGAGACTCGACAGTGGTAGAACTGCGTCGATCTCTTTGTTCCACGTGGCCAGTATACGTGGGTCAGTTAAAATAAGGTGATTAACAGCAATAGCTGGCAACTGCCAATACACCCATAATTTGAGATACCTATAAAAGTCCGCGCAAGATAGCTAAATTTTGCACTCTATCAACCGCTTCCTGAATAGTTAGATCAGATGAATCCACCTCAACTGCATCCGTGGCAGCAGCTAACGGCGATGTTTCTCTGTTCATATCTCTTTCGTCTCGAGAACGAACCTGCTCTTCGAGGGCGCGCAATTTAACATTTTCACCCTTTTCTAGCAACTGTTTATAACGCCGACTTGCGCGCTCTTCAATACTTGCAGTTAAAAATATCTTAAGTTGTGCCTCTGGAAAGACTTTTGTACCCATATCTCTGCCATCGGCAACCAACCCAGGCAATCGTGCAAACTGGTGCTGACGTTCTAATAAAGCGGATCGAACCCTAGGGTTTTCAGCAACTCTAGAGGCTAGCGCACCTGTTTCTTCAGTACGCAATTCATCAGTTACGTCCTCACCCTCAAGCAATACAATATTATGGCCATCAGCTTTTGCCTGAAAACCCACATCCATATTTTTTGCCAACTGGGTAAGATCCACATTGATGCTAATCTCGATGCCATGACGAACAGCAACCAGACCTAATAGGCGATAAAGCGCCCCACTATCTAGATAATGAAAGCCCAGCTGCTCAGCAAGAATACGGCTTATTGTTCCCTTGCCAGACCCACTTGGCCCATCAATTGTGATAATTTTTACGTTATTCATGCTAATTTAATATTGATTCCGACCTGTCTCGCCAAGGAGATAAAATTAGGAAAAGAGGTAGCAACATTATTAGTTTCTTTAATAGTGATTGGCCCATTAGCACGCAGTGCAGCAATACTAAATGCCATAGCAATACGATGATCATCAAAGCTCTCAACCTCACCTCTGCCAATCTCGCCACCCACAATATGGATGCCATCATCCGTAGCAACTGCATCTACACCCAGTGTTACAAGGCCATCAGCCATGCTTTGAATGCGATCACTTTCCTTGACTCTTAACTCTTCGGCACCAGTTAAGATGGTTTTACCTTCAGCACAGGCGGCGGCAACAAACAATACAGGGAATTCATCAATTGCTAGCGGCACCTGATCTTCTGGGATATCAATACCCTTAAGTGGCGCATAGCGCACGCGAATATCAGCCACCGGCTCGTCACCAACCTGAGCAGGGTTAAATAGTTCAATATTAGCGCCCATTTGACGAAGAATATTGATAACACCAATTCGCGTAGGATTTACTCCCACATGACGCAATGTAATATCTGACCCGGGAACAATCGCTGCAGCTACCATAAAGAAAGCCGCAGAAGAAATATCTGCTGGTACATTAATTCTCGTTGAAGTTAATCGACCGCCACCATTTAAACTGGCAGTATCATTATTGGAATCAACCTGATAACCAAAACCTCGCAACATGCGCTCGGTATGATCTCTTGTAGGGGCTGGCTCAACTGTGGTCGTCTCGCCCTCTGCATAGAGTCCAGCTAGCAACACACAGGACTTCACCTGTGCACTGGCCATTGGCATAGGATAATTAATACCCTTGAGCTTTTGACCGCCCTTGATACGCATAGGAGGCGTACCATCTTTTTCAGTCTCAATCACTGCGCCCATTTTGCGTAAAGGCTTTGCTACACGACCCATAGGTCTTCCTGACAAAGAGGTATCACCCTGTAACTCAACATCAAAAGCCTGACCGGCCAATAGGCCACTTAAAAGACGAATAGAGGTGCCAGAATTACCCAGATACAGGGGTTTTTTAGGTGCCTTTAAGCCATGAAGGCCTACACCACGAATCACCACACGACCCTCATTAGGGCCTTCTATTTCAACACCCATATCACGGAATGCCTGAAGCGTAGCTAGACTATCTTCACCCTCAAGAAAACCGGTGACCTCAGTCATGCCATCGGCCAGCGAGCCGAGCATAATTGAACGATGAGACATAGACTTATCGCCTGGTACGCGAAGATCACCACGCGCATTTCCACCAGGTGAAACAATATAGTTAATTACTTTTTCATTCATAGGGCTTTGTAATCCAGTATCTAATTTATTACTTTCAAGCATGCTACCAAAGTGGTTTCTGGCATCCCTTGCTCGTTTAAACATTGCAGTAAGCTTATCTTCTTCAGTGTTTTCAATAAGTGAACGAAGACTCACTAGGTTATCCATGACTTTATCCATCACCTCGATAACCGCTTTTTTATTGGCTACAGCAATATCGCGCCACATAATAGGGTCGCTGGCTGCAATTCGAGTAAAGTCTCTAAATCCGCCGGCGGCGTAACGGAAAATGTCAGTTTTTTCATTCATATTCGCCAGGGTATCGACCAAAGAATAGGCGAGAAAATGCGGCAAATGACTGGTTGCGGCAAGAATTTGGTCATGCTCTTGAACAGTCATCGTGGACACCATAGCGCCCACATTCTGCCATAGGGCTGAAGTGCGCTTTATATGATCTTCTGAGGTAGACTCAACCGGCGTTAAAATCACCCGATGATCAATAAACAACTCAGCATTAGCCGCAGTCACACCACTTTTCTCAGAGCCCGCAATGGGATGGCCTGGGACAAGCTGTGATGGCACTTCACCAAACAGCTCCTGTGCTGCGATCACCATAGATTCTTTAACGCTAGCCACATCGGTAATAGTGACTTCTGGGGAAAGTAGCTCTACACATTGCTTTAAAACTTCAGGAACACTCAGTGTTGGCACACCAATAACGACTATATCACCAGCAGATAACTCACTGGCCACCTCCACTAAATCGCCAGCACAACGATCCACTATGCCATTATTAAGGGCAATTTCTAAGGTAGATTTACGTCTTGAAATACCAATAACTTCTTTAGCAATATTTCTTTCGCGCACAGCAGCTGCCAAGCTGGAACCTATAAGCCCCATGCCGATGATCACTAATCGATTTACTACTTTTTCAGTTTTTTTCTTGGCCATAAATTTACCCGATTGTCCTTAGCTTTGTGCAGCTGTATTTACAAAACAGCACTGGGATAGGAGCCCAAAACTTTTAGCTCAACAACTTGGGAATTTAATTCGTCCAATACTGCGGCAACTGGCTGATCTTCGATATGGCCTTCTAAATCTATAAAGAACACATAGCTCCATTTGCTATTGCGGGATGGTCTTGATTCCAAGCGGGTCATATCAACATTATGACGTCGGAATGGCGCAATTAAATCATGCAATGCACCCGGCTTATTTCGAACAGAAACCACAACAGAGGTTCTATCCTTACCGCTAGGAGGCACACTTTCTCTACCAATTATCAAAAAGCGTGTGGAGTTGTCTGGCTGATCTTCAATTTTTTCATGCAATTTTTGTAAATTATATAATTCACAGGCCATATCACCGGCTATTGCCGCAGAGTTCCACTCACCCTGAACACGCCTAGCGGCTTCAGAGTTACTGCTTACGGCAACTCGCTCGATAGCTGGATAGTTAGCATTGAGCCATTGTCGGCACTGAGCCAGAGACTGGGCATGAGAATAGACACGCGTGATACCCTGTTTATTGGTATTTTCACCCACCATAAAATGCTGATGGATACGCAGCTCAACCTCACCACATATTTTTAGTGATGAATCCATAAAGCTGTCTAGGGTATGACTAATCACACCCTCTGTAGAGTTTTCTACGGGCACTACACCGTAGTGGCATGAGCCTGCCAAAACCTCACGGAAAACCTCATCAATGGCCGACTGGGGTACACTGACCGCAGAGTCTCCAAAATGTTTGAGCGCAGCTTCTTGGGTAAAGGTTCCCTCGGGCCCAAGATAGGCGACCTTAACTGGCTTTTCAAGAGCCAGGCAAGCTGACATGATTTGACGAAATAAACGGGCCATGTCCTCGTTTTCTAGAGGACCATTGTTCATTTCCATAACACGACGCAAAACCTGAGCTTCACGCTCCGGTTTGTAATAGGCTTGATCGCCCTGACCCTCTTTGACCTCAGCTACTTCCTGAGCACAGCGAGCTCGCTCACTGATACTCTCAATCAGCTGAGCATCAAGCGCATCAATTTTCTTTCTTAATGACTCTAAAGATTGCTTTTTCGCCATTTCTTAACCTTTAATTAATCTTCTTCAGGCTGGTCTTCTTCTTCAGGTTCAGCAATTCTTGCCAAACTTACCAGCTTTTCGTTTTCTTTAAGGCGAATAACACGCACGCCCTGTGTATTACGACCAACGATAGATACCTCATCACCACGGGTTCTAACCATGGTTCCCTGATCAGAAATAAGCATAATTTCATCACCATCAAACAGCTGAGTGACTCCTACTAAAGGACCATTCCTTTCGCTTGCCTGAATAGCAATCATGCCTTTACCACCACGACCTTTTGTGGGGAATTCTTCAATTTTAGTGCGCTTGCCATAGCCGTTCTGACAAACAGTCAGCAATAACCCGTCATCCTCAGGAATGACCATAGAAATTACCGAGTGTCCCTCGGGAAGACGCATGCCTCTGACACCCTTAGAAACTCGACCCATTGCACGCACATCAGTTTCTGAGAACCTCACTGCCTTGCCCTCAGAGCTGAACAACATAATATCTTTACTACCATCAATGATAGCGGTACCCACAAGATGGTCACCCTCTACCAAATCAACTGCACGCAAGCCCACGCTTCTGGGTCTTGAGTACTGGTCTAATGAAGTCTTCTTCACCGTACCATTGGCAGTTGCCATAATCACAAACTGATCTGCACTGTATTCTTCTACGGGCAGGATTGAACTAATACGCTCACCTTCGTCCAATGGCAACAAATTCACCATGGGTCGCCCTCTTGAGTTACGACCCGCTACCGGTATCTGATAAACCTTTAACCAGTAAACTTTACCCAGATTGGTAAAACATAGAATAGTTGCATGGGTACTGGCGATTAATAGGTGCTCAACAAAATCTTCGTCTTTAACAGCAGTCGCTGATTTACCCGTACCACCGCGGCGCTGAGCCTGATAGTCGGTCAGCGGTTGAGTTTTCGCATAGCCACCGTGAGAAATAGTGACAACACGCTCTTCCTCGGTAATTAAATCTTCCACTGTAAGGTCATGCTGCGACTCAATGATTTCAGTTCTTCTTTCATCACCAAACTGCTCTAATACAGCTTCAAGCTCTTCTCTAATAACCAGCATCAAGCGAGTTATGCTACCCAGAATATCTTGGTAATCTGCAATCTCATCTAACTTAACGGTGAATTCTTCGATAATTTTATCCTGCTCCATGCCGGTTAGGCGGTGCAGTCTTAATTCCAGAATATCTTTAGCCTGCTCAGGGCTTAAGAAATACTTACCCTTCTTCAACCCATACTGATCTTCCAGCCACTCAGGTCGACTAGCTTCTGGGCCTGCACGCTCCAACATGGCAACTACCGTACCAGGCGTCCAACCCTTAGCCACCAATGCTTCTCGAGCATCAGCTGGCGAAGGTGACTTCTTGATCAGGGTAATAATTTCATCGATGTTAGCCAGAGCAATGGCAAAACCTTCTAAGGTGTGCGCTCTTTCTCTCGCCTTTTTCAAAAGGTAAATAGTTCGACGGGTAACCACTTCTCTGCGATGTCGAATAAAGGCTTCAAGCATTTGCTTAAGATTTAAAATCTTAGGCTGGCCATCAACAAGCGCCACCACATTGATTCCAAATACTGACTGAAGTTGCGTCTGAGCATAGAGATTATTTAAAACCACCTCGCCCATTTCGCCACGCTTAAGCTCAATAACAACGCGCAAACCATCTTTGTCAGATTCATCACGTAGCTCTGAAATACCTTCAATTTTCTTTTCCTTAACTAACTCAGCAATGCGCTCGATTAACCGAGACTTATTCAGCTGATAAGGGATTTCTGAAATAATGATGGTTTCACGCTTAGTCTTTTCATTGACCTCAATATCAGCTTTTGCACGCTGATAAATTCGACCCCTACCGGTGCGATAGGCTTGAATGATGCCGGCCTTGCCGTTAATAATCGCCCCAGTTGGGAAATCCGGCCCCGGAATATATTCCATCAACTCATCGATAGTAATATCCGAGTTTTCAATCAGCGCCAAACAACCCTTAACCACTTCAGTTAAATTGTGAGGCGGAATGTTAGTCGCCATACCTACTGCAATACCCGACGAACCATTCACCAATAGGTTAGGGATTCGGGTTGGCAATACATGGGGGATCCATTCTGTTTCATCATAGTTTGGAACAAAATCAACCGTATCTTTTTCTAAGTCTTCAAGCAGCGCATGGGCCAACTTTTGCATGCGAATTTCGGTATAACGCATTGCCGCGGCCGAGTCACCATCGATAGAACCGAAGTTACCCTGACCATCAACCAGCATATAGCGCAAAGAAAATGGCTGTGCCATGCGGACGATGGTTTCATAAACCGCAGAATCACCGTGCGGATGGTATTTACCAATCACATCACCCACAACACGAGCAGACTTCTTGTAGGCCTTGTTCCAGTCGTTATTTAGCTCGCTCATAGCGAACAAAACTCGACGGTGAACAGGCTTTAAGCCATCGCGAACGTCCGGTAATGCCCTGCCGACAATTACGCTCATGGCATAATCTAAGTAAGATTGCTTTAACTCGTCTTCGATATTAACCGGAAGGATTGCCTTCTCTGGATCAACCATAATTAATCTCTAAATATTCGATTTTATTTTACTGTTGCAATGCCAGTTTTTGGCACAGAATGACCATCTCTTTTCAGATTTGACCAACCCCCTCTAGCAACAGGATTCAGGTAAATTATTCTACCATACAAACCGCGCCATAACCCATTAATATTACAGTCTAAATAAGACTAATTTCTAGACTTAAAATATGACTATTTAATCTCTTAAAATCGTCAAAATTTTCACAAACAAACACAACCCAATTCAAAAACTGGTTATACTCATTCCTTCAACAAAGGAATCGCTATGCAAGCCACTGCTGTAGACCTAATTATCAACTGTCGTTGGTTAATCCCCATAATACCTGAGAACCAAATTATGGAGCGCCATGGGATCGTTATCAAAGCGGGTCGTATACTAGACATACTCCCCATCAAAGCCGCAGCCGATAAATATATCGCCAATCGCACTGAAAACCTTGATCATCACGCAGTCATGCCTGGCCTAATCAATAGCCGCGCTGACGGAGCAGCAAGGCTCTTTAGGGGACATGATGCTGGCTCAGAGTCGTCAGCGAATGACTCGCTTCTAACGGATCAGAGCTTTATCGCCGCTAGCACCGAATTAGCTATTGCAGAGATGCTCAAAACTGGCACCACCTGCTATGCAGACAAACAGCATGCAAACAACTCGCTCATTGAATCAGTTCAGCTCTCTGGCATTCGAAGTCAACTTAACTTTGCACTGTATGAAAAACCTACAAATTTCGGATCAGATGTCAGTGATTATTTTCACCAAGGATTAAAGCTGAGAGACTACTGCTCTTCATACCCCCTGATTGAAATTGCATGCAATCTCAATAATATCAATCAGCTTTCAGATACCACCCTAGAGCGGCTCGCATCCTATGTTAATGAGCTAGAGCTAACATTGCATATTCAGTGCAACACAGACAAAAATGAAATCGAACAATCGATAAAACAATGGGACAAAACCCCAATCCAGCGATTATTTTATTCGGGTCTATTAATTCCTGAATCTCAACTTACCCATGCAAACCATTTTGAAGCTAATGATTTAACGCTTATTCAACAGTCAAATTGCCATCTTGTTATTAGCCCTCAGGCAAATCTGATTGACCCAACTATTATGCAATCCGTCAAAACACTGATGGAAACGGATAATAATATAAGCCTTGCAACCTCCTCTGCCGGCAATGACAGTTATAACCTATGGCTAGAGCTCCAAGCCATCACCCAAATAATCGCATTTAACCAGCCTGACAAGTCGCTTGATGCTAATGCTCACCAAGCATTGCGTATGGCCACCATTAACGCCGCTAAGGCCCTTGGGTTGGAAACCGAAATAGGTAGTCTAGAACCCAACAAATATGCAGATATTATCGCTATAGAAATTAATCCTCTTAGCCACCAACCCCTGTATAATCTCGCGGCACAATTAATCGCCAATAATACCAGTCATAAAGTGACCCATAGCTGGGTTGCAGGCAGTGAGTTATTAGCAAACAGTAAATTATGCCAATTTGATGAACATAATCTAATCCAATCAGCCCGAGACTGGGGTAACAAAGTACAACCTACTAACTAATACTCTGAGCTTAAAAGGAAACCCAAATAGCATGGCTAGCACAACTAATGTTGATCCCAATGAAATTAGAAAGTTCGAAGAGCTTGCCAGTCGCTGGTGGGATAAAAACAGTGAATTTAAACCCCTGCATGACATCAATCCACTGCGAGCCAACTGGATCGATAACATCGCGCCGGTAGCAGAGAAAAAAGTTCTAGACGTCGGCTGTGGTGGCGGCATTCTTAGTGAGTCACTTGCTCAACGTGGCGCTGAAGTGACAGGTATTGATATGGGCGATGCACCCCTCGGCGTAGCCAAGTTACATCAACTTGAATCAGGGCTGTCGATAAATTATCAAAAGTCGACAGCCGAGGATTTTGCAAAAAATCACGAAAACACCTTTGACATTGTGACCTGTCTCGAAATGCTCGAACATGTGCCAGACCCCAGCTCGGTAATCAATGCCTGCGCTAAAATGGTTAAACCTGGTGGGGCAGTATTTTTCTCTACCATCAACCGCAATCCAAAAGCATTTTTACTGGCAATTGTAGGCGCGGAATATGTATTGCGCATGCTACCTAGAGGCACCCATGAATACGGCAAATTTATTCGCCCCTCTGAATTGGCGAACTGGTCCAGAGAAGCCGACTTACAGGTTAATCAGATGACTGGATTGCTTTACAACCCGCTGACTAAAACCTACAAACTCAGCCCATCTGATGTCGATGTAAATTACATGATTAGCACTCAAAAATGTTAGATTTTAAAGCACTATTGTTCGACCTTGATGGCACGCTTTTAGATACAGCACCGGATTTTATAACTGCAGTAGAGAAACAGCTGCAAATTCGAGGTGGCCAGCTACTCGACGGAAACCTAGTTCGCACCTCAGTAACCCATGGCTCTATTGGCATTATTGAAAGCGTTTATGGTATCAAACAAGATAATCCGCAATTTGAAAGTCTCAAAGAAGAATTTCTAGAGCTTTACTTAGGCAATATTGCGGAAAAAACCCAACTCTTTGATGGCTTAAAAAGTGTTTTAGACAGCTGTAAGAAACACAGTATTCCCTGGGGTATCATTACTAATAAACCTCTAAAATATACACAACCCGTTCTTGAAGCACTGGGCATGGAACAGCAATCGGCAACCACTATTTGCCCTGACCATGTGACTCATCCTAAGCCTGACCCCGAGGGTTTATTACTCGCTTGCTCAGAAATTAATCTAGCGCCAGCAGATTGCATCTATGTCGGCGATCATGTTCGCGATATTCAGGCAGGAAAGAGCGCTGGAATGCGAACCCTAGCAGCGGGCTGGGGATACATTGAAGAGAATGAAAATATCTCAGAATGGGAGGCTGACTGGGTTGTAACAGACTCAAAGGACCTTAACGCTCTACTATTTAATGAATCATAGGAATACTACATTGTTATCAGCCCAAGAAATTGTTCACTATCAAGCCAAAGAAAATTCACTTAAAGATCGTGTTGTTATGGTCACGGGCGCAGGCTCGGGCATTGGTAAATCTGCAGCTATTGCCTATGCCGCTGTAGGCGCAACGATTATTTTAGCGGGAAGAACAGTAGAGAAACTTGAATCAGTCTATGATCAGATTATTGAGACTGGTGGTACCGAACCCCTGATTTACCCGGTAGATTTTAAAGGTGCCACTGAAGATGATTTTAATGAACTGGCCAATCAAATCGATCAGCAGTTTGGTCGACTGGACGGTCTTCTCCTCAACGCTGGCATATTAGGTCAACGCACCCCGCTAGCAAAATATCGTCAAGATGTTTGGGATAAAGTGTTTAGAGTCAATGTAAGCTCACAGCATTTGCTGACTAAAGCACTGATGCCCGTTCTAGAAGCCTCAGAAAATGCTTCCGTCATATTTACCACCTCAGGTGTTGGTCGCGCTGGTCGCCCTTTTTGGGGCGCCTATGCAGCATCCAAATTCGCCGTCGAGGGTATGGTGCAAATTTGGGCGGCAGAAAATGAAGGGCTTAACTCGGTACGTATCAACTGCATCAACCCCGGCGCTACTAGCACTCAGATGCGCGCGACAGCCTTTCCTGCAGAGAACCCAGAAAGCATTGCATCGCCTAAAGACATTATGCCGGCTTATCTGTATCTCATGGGCACTGCAAGCTCTGGCGTTAACGGGCAATCAATTGATGCTCAGATCAAATAGCTAAAAAGCCGGTTTTAATTTATTTCTTCCAAGGATTACCGCGGGCACGCAATTTTTTTTCTTTGCGTTGACGAATATCACGCAACTGATTGCTTTCATTAAACTTAGGCGTTTTAAGATTCACCGCTTTAAACAGAGAGCTGACCTGCTTTGGCTCGAGCTCAATAAACTCGGCTCGGCGAATAAATGAAGGTAATTCTATTGGGCCATAGCTAATTCGCTTGAGCCGACTCACCTCAACGTCTTGGGATTCCCATAGACGACGCACTTCTCGCGTTTTACCCTCAGCCAAAATACAGCGAAACCACTGATTACTGCTGGTTTTATCTTCAGGGTTGCGGTGATGCTGGGCCTTAACCGTTTGGAATTTAGCAAGACCATCTTCTAAAATCACTCCATCCGTCAGGTTATTGAGCATTTTTTGATCTACATCACCGTGAATTCGCGCTAGATATTCCCGCTTAATTTCGTAGGATGGGTGCATTAATCGATTGGCCAATTCACCGTAATTGGTGAAAAGAAGTAGTCCACTGGTATTAATATCTAGCCGGCCGATGGCAATCCAGCGACCTGAATTAATTCTTGGTAGCGCCTCAAATACCGTAGGTCTTCCCTCAGGGTCCATTGTAGTACAAACCTCACCTTCAGGCTTGCTATACATCAAAACTCTGGGAGCTTCATCTTGGCTTGTTTTCACAGCACGGCCATCAACCATAATCCGATCAGAAGCCTCTGCTCGATCCCCTAGGGTTGCAGTAGAACCGTTCACAGATACCCTGCCGTCAACAATCCATTTTTCTAGCTGACGGCGTGATCCAAGACCTGCTGCGGCCAGAATTTTTTGAAGTTTTTCACTCATGAGTTTGACTGTCATCCTTAGGTTCAACCTGAACGGTTTCAGGCTTTATTTCAATTGATTCTGGCATACCTACTACCAACGTTTCTTCGCCATCATCATTTGATGCAACACCCTGTGCAAGCGTTAACTCAAGGGCTGGGTCAAGCTCAGTAAGATCCTTAATTTCTCCCAAAGCTGGAAGATCATCAAGGCTTTTTAAATTAAAGTAATCTAGAAACTGCTTAGTGGTAGCAAACAATGCGGGCTTTCCAGGAACATCTCGGTAGCCAACCACACGAATCCACTCGCGTTCCTGTAGTGTTTTTATAATTTCAGAGCTTACTGCAACGCCACGAACCACTTCGATATCACCACGCGTGAGCGGCTGCCTGTATGCAATCAAGGACAGTGTCTCTAGCATGGCGCGGGAATAGCGTTTAGGCTTTTCATCCCATAGACGATTCACCCAGGTGGCAAGTTCTTGATGCACCTGAAATCTGTAACCACTGGCTGTTTGCTTAAGCTCAAAGCCTCGGCCTCGAGAGTCTGTATCTATCTCTTCAAGGGCGGCTTTAATCTGATCTCTAGGCGGTCGCTCATCATCAGTAAATAATCGCTCAATTTGAGCCATATCGAGAGATTTTCCGGCGGCCATTAATGCGCCTTCTACTATTTTTTTAATTAGATCTGAGTTCATGATGTCTTTGCTTTTACATGTATAGGGCCAAAGGATTCACTCTGTACAATTTCTACAAGTGACTCTTTTATTAATTCCATCACCGCCAAAAAGGTAACAACCACACCCAACCGCCCTTCTTCTAAAGTGAACAGAGCAACAAAGGGCACAAATTGATTGTCACGAAGATTTTCCATCACCTGAGACATTCGCTCACGTGTGGATAATTTCTCCATTTCAACTTGGTGACTTTCAAACATTTCTGACCGCTTCAGCACATCGGCTAACGCAGTCACTAATTCTTTGATATCTACATCGGGATGAGGCCGCTGCTGATCACGGTCGGGTGCCTCAGCGGTGGCTTGATGAATATCTCGCCCCATCCGTGGCAGTTCATCGACATCCTCAGCCGCCTGCTTAAACCGCTCATATTCTTGAAGGCGCTTAATCAACTCTGCACGAGGATCCTCTTCATCCTCTTCTTCAGACTGCTGTCTTGGCAGTAGCATTCGGGACTTAATTTCAGCCAGCATAGCCGCCATCACAAGGTATTCTGCAGCTAATTCAAGCTGAATTGAAGCCATCAACTCAATATAACCCAAATACTGACGGGTTATTTCGGCAACATCAATATCCAAGATATCGAGATTTTGTCGCCTAATAAGATAAAGTAACAGATCCAGCGGACCCTCAAAGGCCTCGAGAATAACCTCAAGGGCATCAGGGGGTATATAAAGGTCTTTGGGGAGGATAGTTAATTCTTTACCCTGAATAACCGCAAAAGGCATTTCTTCTTGCAGGGGGGCATTAACTGCGCTCACAGCCAAATTATTAGCCTGATTCGACTCTGCTGTTTTGGTTTTTATTGAGCTGTCTTGGTCAGACACTGGTTGCCCCTTAGTAAGCGATGCAGTGATTATACTCAGATTAAGTTATCTGAACATCATCAAAATTAAAACGCTGAAAAATCTCCTGCGCCCTGACGTAATATTTTAGGCATATCATCGGTCATATCAACCACCGTTGTAGGCTCAAGGCCGCAGTAGCCACCATCGATCACCATATCCACATGGGAGCCTAACAGCTGATTAATTTCATAGGCATCAGTCATTGGGTACTCATCTTCAGGCATCATAAGTGTAACGCTCATCATTGGCTCATGCAGGCTATCCAGCATAGACATCACAATATTACTCTGCGGCACTCTGATGCCAATGGTTTTTCGCTTTGGATGCATGAGTCGTCGCGGCACTTCGGATGAGGCCTTAAGAATAAAGGTAAAGGCGCCTGGCGTTGTCGCTTTAAGGGCTCTATAAACCACATTATCTACGCGAGCATAATTTGCCAACTCAGATAAATCCTTACACATCAGTGTGAAATTATGATGCTTATCTAATTTGCGGATAGTTCGAATTCGGTCCATTGCTTGCTTATCGCCAATATGACAACCCAACGCATAAACCGAATCGGTTGGATAGGCGACAATACCCCCACGATGTAAGCAGTCAACCACTTTACTGATAAGACGCTGCTGAGGGTTTTCAGGATGAATGGAAAGGATTTCGCCCATGTTAATCTTCTAATGTTGCTGTTTTAATGATTATCTCACAGCCAACCCAATAAAACTGTGTTTTATCTACTTATAAAGTCGGCTGAGAAAAAGGCTGATTTTAACCACTACTAGCCTCAAAAATTTCTTTCACTTTAAAACTAGCCCTGTAAGGAGTCCATTTTAACAACATGGCCCTTAATTCAAGTAACCCAATAGGCTTATCAATATGATCACTCATACCAGAGTTTATGCATTGGGCCTTTTGCTTTTCACTGGCATTGGATGACATGCCTACGATAGGTAACTTAGCGGCATAATCTTCCTCAAAATTTCTTATTTGACGTGCAGCTTCATAACCACTGACACAGGGAACATTACAGTCTATTAGCACCAGGTCATAACGCCCATAAACCACTTTTTCAATGGCAGTTTTTCCATTCGAAGTAATCTCATAATCACAGCCCAACCGGTGCAACATTGCCTCAATAACATGCTGATTTATACGACTATCATCAACAATTAATACCTTGACCGTCTTATCATTAAGAACCGGTACCGCATCATTAATTGGCATCTTTGCTGTATAGCATCTGTTAACCAGCATGGCTGTTAAATTGGCGGTAAGAATTGGCTTGCTGATACGTGCAACATGAAAGCTATTGGTGTGATAGGAGGCAAAATAGGGATTTGATAAAATTAAAGCAAAGATATCTGAAAAATTTAAACAATCTTCTACCAGTCCGAAAAAGTCAGATAAAGCCATATCCTCTATGTCTTCATCCACAATAATGGTTTGAAAGGTTTTAGCATCGGGCTTAGCCAGTCTAGTTATGGCGGCATGGGCAGATGAAACAATAATGACCTGACCACCCAGTGCATTAACCGTATTGACCACATGATCTTTTATTAGCTCCGAGGCGGTGACTAATAATAATTTTTGATTCTCTAATCTAAGCTTTTTGGACTCAGCATGGTTAAAATTAACACTGGCTCTCTTCTCGACTGACTTAGTTACCAGCGGCAAACTTATTGATACCTGAGTTCCCTGCCCAAAACGACTTTCAAGACTCAGCCTGCCACTCATTATTTCAGTCAAACTTTTAGCAATCGTAAGCCCTAGACCAAGCCCTTGGTAGACCCTCTCTGGGGAACAATCAACTTTAAAAAAAGGCTCAAATATCTGAGATTGCTTTGACTTTGGTATACCTATTCCCCTGTCATTAACCTTGAAGCAAATTGTTTTTGGTTTTCTGTTACAGGAAGTCTGGTCGTCTGAATGGTCTATATAAAGCGAGACATCGCCGAAGTGTGAAAATTTAATCGCATTATCTAAAAGCTGTAATAATATCTGACGTAATTTGGCTGGATCAGTGACAATACGAGTTGGGAAGTTGTCAGGAATCACATAACCCAGATTAAGAGATTTTTTAAGGGCCTTTTCTGCAAGCTGATCGATTATTTCGTCTAAAATCTCAACCAGATAGCAGCTCTGCTCCATGGGCCTGTGTTGATTATTTTTAATTTCAAAAAATGTTATTACGGATTGGACTGAATTCATCAGCGATTGACCAGAGGAATAGGCAATTTTGAAGTATTCCTTCTGCTTGCCTGTCATGGCTGTTGTTAGCAATAAATCCATTGTCCCTAGCATGGAACTCAGTGGTGATTTAAGCTCCTTGGCCAATACCAAAGAATGGTTGCCATCAGTTGTGATTTTGTGATTTGTAACCTCTGACATATTCGTCATGCCTCTATTATTTTTCTGCTCTTGGTGAAATATTCTTATCGCTAATATTTGGGCGACTGAATTTCTAGCGGGATTAGATATCTAGCAATCAATGATCTAGATACATGATCCCTTTAGAATAAGGATTAGACAAAAACAAAGGGCATTTCAATTTCATAAAGAATAGATTTTCGGTTTTTGCGACACAGTTCACACTTTTAGTTAGGTCCTTGGACATTAATTTAATCAGGTTAGCCAATTTGGTCTTTCTACGGGTACAATGTCTACCAACCGAACGGATCCATTTAATCGCTAAATTTCTGGGTAGTAATCTTTAAATCATGACTAATCAGCAGCCACAAAAAACCCCTGAATCTGTGCCCAAAGCAAAAGACAAACCCGAGAGTCTTTTACTTAATTTGCTGTGCAATATTATTTTGCCGACCCTGATACTAACCAAACTCAGTGGCGATGATTATTTAGGCATCAAATTGGCGATTGTTGTGGCTTTAGCCTTTCCGCTTAGCTATGGATTTTATGACTTTTTTGCCCGAGGTAAATTAAACTTTTTTTCTGCCCTAGGACTGGTCAGCGTAGGTCTCACTGGGGGGATTAGCCTACTTGAAATGGACGCTATTTATATTGCGATTAAAGAAGCCTCAATACCGGGCATTCTTGGGGTCGCAACATTACTTTCTCTAAAAACCTCACAGCCGCTAATTCACACACTGCTGCTGAACGAGTCAGTTTTTGATGTTAAAAGAATAAATCAGGCACTCACCGACAACCAAAGTCATAGTCAATTTAATCAGTTGCTAATCAATGCCTCTTGGATATTAGCCGGCTCATTCTTTCTTTCATCCATACTAAATTATTTATTAGCCGTTATTATCCTAACCGCCGACCCCGGAACTGTGAGCTTTAATGAACAACTCGGAAAAATGACAGCTCTGAGTTTTCCGGTTATTGCTCTGCCCGCCATGGCAGTCATGATGGGTAATCTTTTTTACTTATTTCGCGGTATTAAGCGACTAACTGGACTAGATTTAGAATTTATAGTCAAACAAAAATAATTTTTATCCTTAAGAAAAGGGAATGCTTGATATGTGGTATGCAATTGTTAGTGAAGATGTTGAAAATAGTCTTGAGAAGCGAAAGGCGGCTAGACCCGCGCACCTTGAACGGCTTTATGAGTTAAGAGACCAAGGTAGGCTTTTTGTTGCCGGCCCTAATCCTGCAATTGATTCAGAGGATCCGGGGCCCGCTGGCTTTTCTGGCAGCCTAGTTATTGCTGAATTTGATAGTCTTGCGTCGGCCAAAAGCTGGGCTGACAAAGACCCCTATGTTGCGGCTGGCGTTTATGCCAATGTGGTTGTGAAACCTTTCAAAAAGGTTCTTACCTGAGCTTAATTTGATTATTAATTACTACAAATTAGCGGTATGATCCCTAGCTACCCATGAAATAATGAATGGTAAAAAATTAATGTTTAATCCTAAATTAAATATCCTTGTAGGCCTATTATTATCAGCATCAGTCACCATTGCTGAGGAAACAGACGAGCCAATAACAGAACTGGCTACGCCTGAAATTGGCTATATATCAGATCAGTTCTATGTCCCTCTTCGAAGCTCGCCCTGCCCTACCTGTAAGATAGTGCATAAAGGCTTAAAAAGCGGCACCAAGTTATCTGTCTTGGGCGTAGAGGAAGAATGGACACTGGTAACCACGGAAAGCGGTTACCGAGGCTGGGTAAGAAGCCAACATCTTGCTAATCAGCCAGTGGCCCGTGAAAGACTCGAAGAAAGCCTGTTCACAATAAATAGTTTACGATCCACCAATGCTCAGCTTGAACTAGATATGCAAAATTCTTTTGAGTTAGTGGAGAGTCTTCGCGCAAGCATCAACGAGCTCAAATCAAGTCGTAGTAGTCTATCGAAGGAATTAGCTAATATTAAGTCAATTTCCTCAAAGGGTATTGTTCTGGATGAGCAGAATCAGTTGCTGGTTAAACACAACCATATGTTGCAGGAAGAACGTGATGTTCTGCGAGCCAATGTCGATGACCTACAAAAAAACCAAAACAATGATTCCATGCTTTACGGTGGTTTTTTAGTTCTCATAGGAGCAATTTTGGCCGCTATTATCCCTCGCTTGCGGGGTAGAAAACGTTTGTCAGGCTGGCACTAAATAATAATAATTTTAGGATCTAATAATGAAGTATTACATTAACTATTGTTTAGCGGCTTTTCTGTTAGTATCTAGCACTCTGAGTGCCGAAGAAGCAACAAAACCTCAGGTTCTTCTGGAAACCAATGTTGGCCAAATTGTACTTGAGCTCAATCCTCAGGCGGCACCTGTGACTGTTACAAACTTTATCCAGTATGTGAATGAAAAATTTTATGATGGAATTATTTTTCATCGCGTTATTAAAAACTTTATGATTCAAACTGGGGGGCACCGATTTGACCTAACCCCTAAAAATCCTAGCCACCCACCGATTGCTAATGAGTCTGATAATGGTTTGAAAAACCTTCGTGGAACTATTGCTATGGCTCGTACCCGCGTGCCTGATAGCGCCACTAGCCAGTTTTTTATTAATCATAAAACCAATACATTTTTAGATCATCAAAAGAATCGCCCGGGATATGCTGTATTTGGCAAGGTTGTTAAAGGCATGGATATTGTCGACAAAATCGCAACCACTGAGATTAAAGCAAAGGGCCGTTTGACTGATCTGCCAGTTAAGACTATCAGTATCATTAAGGCATCCGTACTGAAAGCAAAACCAGCCATTAAAATCCAAAGCACACCTAAAAAACCCGCTGCCTCAGCAAAGTAATCTGGAAACCCCATGACGGCTCTTAGTATCAATTTAAATAAAATTGCTCTTATTCGAAATTCTCGAGAAGGCGACTATCCTTCTGTCGTCGAGCATGCCAAGACCTGCATTGACTGTGGTGTTGACGGAATTACCGTACACCCTAGACCTGACCAGCGTCATATCAGGCCCGATGATGTTCGCCAACTAGCCGCCCTTACCGGCCCGCTCGATGAGGTTGAATTCAATATTGAAGGTAATCCATTTGCCGATGCCCTGGGTAGCTACCCTGGCTTGATTTCACTGGTACAAGAAACTCAGCCCAATCAATGTACCCTAGTCCCAGATGCTGATAATCAACTGACATCCGATCATGGTTTTGATTTAACCCAACAAGCTGAAAAGCTAGTACCCATCATTGAGCAAATTAAAGCCATGGGCGTTAGGGTTAGTTTATTTATGGACCCTGATATAGAACAAATTAAATTAGCTTCTGAAGTAGGTGCGGATCGAATTGAACTCTACACTGGCCCCTATGCAGCAGCTTGGGGCTCCAATCAGCTTGAAACTCATTTTCAACAGCATCTTGCAGCGGCTAAGCTTGCTACATCATTGGGTATGGGGGTGAATGCAGGACATGACTTGAATTTGGATAACCTTGCAAAATTTGCCAGTATCCCTGACCTTCTTGAAGTATCCATTGGTCATGCGTTCACCGTTGACTCCTTAGATAGGGGTATGGTTTCGGCGCTTAGAGCCTATCAAGCCTGTCTTTCTTAGATTAAAAATGACCCATAAAAACAAACCATCTAATAAGCACCAAACTCAGGATACTGACCAGTATTTAGCGCGAAAGAATTTCTTTGATCATATGATTACCCTCTATGGCCGCAAGCCGGTTATTGAGGTTCTTAAAGACCCTAAGCTTGAGATTTATAAGCTTCATCTTGCTAAATCTAATCATGAAAGCTCAATTATTAAAGAGCTTCGATACTTGGCTGAACGGCGACAGATTGAAGTGGTACTGCATAGTCGCGAACAGCTGTCACGCATATCGAGAAATAGCAAACAGGATCAGGGCGTGGCCTGTGATATCTATTGCCCAGGCTTTCAACCCTATGCCAAATTTTTGGCTGACAATAACGCCAACAATAGTGATAAAACTTCACTTATTGCCCTAGATTCGGTGACCAACCCTCAAAACCTAGGGATGATTATTCGCAGTGTCACCGCAAGCCCGGCTACAGGCATTTTACTGCCCTCTAAGGGGAGTGCTGCCCTATCACCTCTGGTGATTAAGCCAGTGCTGGCACCGCTTTTAAAGGCAATATTTTGTCCTGTGATAACCTAGAAAAAGCGTTGATAGATTTTAAACAGCGCGGCTTTAAAATTTGCACCCTAAGCTCACATCAATCAACACCCATTGCTGAATTTGAAACAGAGCATCCCTGTATTTTTGTACTGGGCAATGAAACTCATGGGGTCCAACAAAGCATCATAGACATAAGCGACTACCGCATTGGCATTCCAATGGCCAACGGAGTTGAATCTCTGAATGTGGCTGTGACTGCAGCTCTAGTTGCGTTTAAGCTTTGACTGGCTGAACACTCTTAACATGCCATAGGGGTGAGTACATGGCAGTTATGATAGATAAGACTAGAGTGACTGTGGCAATCGCAAAGAAGGTGTCAGTTAGACCAATCCATTCCACAGTCAGCCCACAGAATAAGGCTCCCAATGGCGCACCGCCATACAGGCAGAGTTGATAAATAGACGCTGCTCTTGAACGCATATTATCTGGCACCTCGTTATGCAAGATAGTTCGACCTAGGGTCATTGAAAGCCCGGAAAAAACACCCCAGATAAATATCAGTGGAAATAGCAGCCACAGTGAGGGCTTAAGCGCTACTAGGGCAACCAATGTGCCTCTAACTAAAAAGCTCAACACCATTAATCTGCCAGCATTAAGAAACATAGCGGATAGGTTCATGACGCCAAAATTGACAGAAATAATGCCTAAGGTGAAAACTATCTGAAGTGCGGCATAGAGTGTCGCTCCTCCACCATAGAGCTGCTTAGCTATAAGAGGCACGCCCACTAGATAGACACCAAAAGCCAAGAAGCCGGTAGCAAATACAATAAATATTAGATGCAATAAGCCTTTATTATGGCGAAATAATACAAGCCCCTCACGCAACTCATTAACAAGATTTTTAAAGGAGGATGAGGGTTTCGGAGGCAAGTTTTTCTCGACCTCAGGATCAAAGGGATGGCATCGCTTAATAAATAACGAGCTCAACAGAAAAACCAATAGCTGAAAGCTTAAAAGATGTAATGGATCAACAATATCCAACTGGCCTGCTAGCAAGAAGCCTAAGCCCTGAGCGATAAACTGCACAACCATGACTTTAGCTACTGCCTGATGCATTAATTCCGGACGGGGGTAACCGAGAAGGCTCTCTCTTGCCGGCTGGACAAAGGCAGTAATAGTGCCAAATATGGTACCAAATATAATTAACTGCGTGAATGTAACGGTACCGGTCCAGAACAACAGGGACAAGCCACCCACAGGAATAAAATACAGTAGATATAACAGGGCTAACCAACTACCTCGATGTCGTCGATCAGATACTACGCCACCGGGAAGCACGAACAATAGGCTAGGCAGTAGAACCGCTAACTGAGCAAATCCAAGGTGACTGGGTGATAAATCCAATACCCCAACCACGAGCCAAGGATAGAGAACTTTTTGCAACCCCATGGCGAGATTGCTTAGACCAATAGTGATCAGAAAATAGCGGAATGAGAATGCTTGAGTAGACACCTATTTACGTCGTCCACGGATTCTTGATACCGCCCAACCGATTAGGGAAGTAGGGATAAATATCGCGATTAGACCAGCTAGTATATAAACAAAATTTTGCATAATACTGTCTACGGAAACTGCGTAATTTTTTATCATTATTAGTAAAAAAATTCCACAGGCCAACATGGATATAATCCAAGTAGAACGCATTTTAATGGGGCTTTTGCCCTTTTTATTGGTCATTAGTTGTTGGCTTCCAAAGCTAAAGTGTAGCTAAAAATTCGATAAGAGACTGTTCGGTTAGCACCTGAATTTCTAGCGCCTGAGCTTTTTTGAGTTTAGACCCAGCTCCCGGGCCTGCCACGACTGCATGAGTTTTGGCTGAAACACTTCCGGCCACCTTGGCGCCAAATTCTTGGAGTCTATCTTTAGCTTCGGCGCGGCTCATGGTTTCCATCGTGCCAGTCAAAACCCAGGTCTGTCCTTTGAGAGGCAGTGAATCTGCAGACTGGTCAATATCTTTCCATTGCACACCGGCGGCGACTATAGCCTCTAAAATTGGCAGGTTATCCGGATTATTAAAGAAATCCACGATATGTCGAGCCACGATAGGACCAATATCATCAATTTCTAGCAACTGATCAATCGAAGCGGCGATCACTGCATCAAGAGTTCCAAAATTATTAGCTAATGTTTGCGCTGTCGCCTCACCCACTTCGCGAATACCTAAGGAATATAAAAACTTGGGTAAGGTGGTTTGCTTACTGACCTCGATAGATTGCAGTAAGTTTTCCGCTGACTTCTGCGCCATACGTTCTAAATTAACTAAACCCTCTAAGTTAAGATCATAAAGGTCGGCCACTGAATAAATTAAATCATTATCCACTAGCGCATCAACCAACTTATCACCCAGACCGTCGATATCCATTGCCTTGCGCGAAGCATAATGCTTGATAGCTTCTTTAGTTTGCGCGCCACAAAATAGTCCGCCGGTACAGCGGGCAACCGCCTCGCCTTCCGCTCGCTTAACAGCGGATTGGCAGACTGGGCAACGCTCTGGGAATATTATCGGCTGGGCGCCCGCTGGGCGTTTATCGAGTACCGCTTTGACGATTTGCGGAATAACATCACCAGCGCGTCGCACAATGACTGTATCGCCAATACAGACACCAAGACGATTAATCTCATCGGCATTATGTAAGGTCGCATTACCTACGGTGACCCCACCCACAAACACCGGTTCTAGTCGCGCTACTGGCGTTACCGCTCCAGTTCGCCCCACTTGAAATTCAACATCGAGTAACCGAGTCATTTCTTCTTGGGCTGGAAACTTGCGTGCAATGGCCCAACGGGGTGCCTTGGCAACAAAACCTAAACGTTCTTGCAGCCTGAAGTCATTGACCTTGTAAACGATACCATCGATATCATAGTCTAACTGATCGCGAATGCTGGCAAGCTGTTGATAGTAATCTTCACAGGCATCGATGCCTTCCACCTGCTTGATGTGCTGATTAATTTTAAAGCCCAATTGACCGAGCATCTGGAGCATCTGAAAATGACTATCCGGCTTATTGTCACCTTCAAACTGACCTACACTGTAGGCACACATTTCTAAGGGACGTGTGGCAGTTATTTTGGAATCTAATTGTCGAAGACTGCCAGCGGCGGCATTCCGCGGATTAACAAAGGCTTTCTCACCCGCCTGTTTGGCCTTTTGGTTTAGGCGATTAAAACCCGCCTTAGGCATATATATTTCACCACGTACTTCAAGAATATCGGGTAAATTTTCACCCTTTAAGCGCAATGGAATACTTTTTATAGTACGAACATTGGCGGTTATATCTTCTCCTACTGAGCCATCACCGCGAGTTGCCGCACGCTCTAGTAAACCTACTTTGTACAGTACGCTAACCGCTACGCCATCTAACTTTGGCTCGCAGGCATAGGTCATCTGTTGCGATGAATCTAAATTAATACGGTCTTTGATACGGCGATCGAAATCAACCATTTCGGTATCGGAAAAGGCATTATCCAAGGAAAGCATAGGGACTATATGGACCACCTGTGAAAAACTATCGAGGGCCACACCACCGACTCGCTGACTGGGTGAGTCTACGGTTAATAGCTGAGGGAAGTTCTGCTCGATTGTCTGTAGTTCACGCATCAGACGATCGTATTCACTGTCCGTTACGCTGGGGTCGTCTAGCACATAATAGGCATGATTATGCTGATTGAGATCGTCCTTAAGACGCTGGTAGCGCTGAACGGTCTCCTCTGGAGTTATTGGCATCTAAGCTGTCGCAACTTAACCGCTGCGCTCCTGAAAAAGAATTGCCTGCTGTGCGCGCTGACGATAATGCTCAATGGTTTGTTTAGTCATTGAGCTGCGTGATTCGTCCATCATATTTAGTTGGAGTTTTTCAGATAAATACTCAGCGGTTTCAATCATTAAATCGAAGACTTCAGCAGGTTTCTCTAGGTCTGATGGCACCATAAACAGAGTGACTCCCACCAATTCCTGCCGGCCTATAGTAGTTAGGTCGAAGGTTCCCGGGTTCAACAAGTTTGCCATACTGAATAAAACTGGGCCTGAGCCATTTTCATCGGTATGTCGGTGGAAGATCTTCATCTCACCGTAGCGTAAACCTTGCTTCAATACAGAATCTAGAAACAATTGGCCAGAGCAGTTTTGATCCGCAGCGGACATTAAATGAATCACTAAAACTTCTTTTTGCGGTGACTCTTTAGGCCTTTCTGGTGACGGTTTTTTAGGCCTTGCTTTAGGCGCCGGTGCCGCTCTTTCCACCACAGGTTCATTGTCTAGAGCCAAGGTTCCCTGCTCTGGTTGATCAAATAAAGAGTTTTGTTTTTCGTTTTCAACGCGCTCGGAAAAGTCATGGTCGCCGTCTCTTGGGACAACTCTTGATCTTCCCGAGGGAAATTGACTTTCTGAAAAAGGATCCTTGGCGTTTTCATAGCCGACCGAACGATCTATCTCGCGAGAGGACATTTGAATATTGTCGTAGCGATTGCGCTTTCGACGACGGACAACGTCCAGCACAATGGCTAAAAAGACCATGGTGCATACGGCTATTACTATCGTCTTTGGTTCAAAGTAATCCATCAGTGAAGAATACTCTAATTATTCTATAAAACGCCAGTACTAGCGCCTAAAGAGTCTGCTTATGCCCCTGCTAATTCAGCGGCCTGATTTACATCTACAGTCACCAGACGTGAAACACCTGGTTCGTGCATAGTGACACCCATCAATTGATTGGCTGCCTCCATTGAAATTTTATTATGTGAGATGAAGATAAACTGCACCTGATCTGACATCTCTTTAAGCATGGCGGCATAGCGGCCCACATTGGCATCATCTAATGGCGCATCAACTTCATCTAGCATACAGAAAGGTGCAGGATTAAGCTTAAAGATCGCAAATACCATAGCAATCGCAGTAAGCGCTTTTTCACCACCAGACAGAAGATGAATCGAACTATTTTTCTTACCGGGCGGTCTAGCCATTAGCGCCACACCCGCATTTAATAGGTCATCACCCACCATCTCAAGGTAAGCATGCCCACCACCAAATAGTTTGGGGAATAACTCTTGAATATGGGTATTCACAAACTCAAAGGTATCTTTAAATTTGGTTCTGGTTTCACGATCAATTTTGTGAATCGCGTTTTGTAAGGTGTCTAGTGCTTCTTCCAATTCAGCATTTTGCTGATCTAGATAATCTTTGCGCTCTGATTCAAGCTTGTACTCATCAATAGCCGCCAAGTTAATGGGCCCTAATCGCTGGACTCTATTGGCAATGGCTTGCAGATTTTCTTCCCAATCTTGAATAGCCGCATCTTCTTCTAGGCTTTCAAGTAATACACTTAAATCGCCCTGCTTCTCAGAAATCTGACTCTCGATAGTACCGCTTAGGGTCGTAATTTCTTGTGCAGACAAGCGCTGCTGTTCAAGCTTACCCTGAGCCTGTTGAACCTGCTGATCTAACTCACCACGCAGTTTTTCCTGTTCGCGCATCTGGAACTCGACAGTTTCCACCGCTGATCTCGCCTGGGCTAACTTTTCCTCAGCCGCTAACCTTGAGGCTAAGGCATTTTCGAGATCCTGCTTATAATTTTCTGAGGGATCTTCTTTGATATTAAATGCCGCTTTTAATTGCTCACGACGTTCACCTAAGCGTTCAACCTGTACCTGTAAACGTTGAATACCCTCGCGCACTGATTCCAGCTGAGTAGATAATGAGCGTTGACGCATCTCTAATTGCTGACACTGAGATCTATCCTGCTCAGCTTTTTTTCGACTCTCGTCCAGCGTTGAACGGAACTGATCACGCTGTTGTACCAACTGCTCACGCTGCTGAGTATCAACATCCATTTTCTCAATAGCCTGCTCGAGCGTTCTGCGAGCCTCTGCGAGGTTGTCTTTTTCAGACTTAGCCTGTGACTCAACCTCTGCCAACTCAGTCTCAGCACGCTGTTTACGTGCCTTGTACTGTTCAATCTGCACCTCAAAGCCACTTAAGGTTGAGCGTAATTCGGTATATTTGTTTTGCTGTTCTGAATACTGCGTATCCAGTTTCTGACGCGCCTGCTCTAATTCTTTTAGCTGCTTTTCGTTATCAGCACGCAATTGCTCAGTTTTCTCAATGTGTTGATTAACCTGAGAAAGCTGTTTGCCAATTTGTTCCAGCTCTTGCTTGCGCTGTAAGAAGCCCGCAGTGGCATCTTTATCTCGCGCCACACGCAACCAGTTATTACCCAGCCAAATACCCTCAGGAGTCACCACAGACTCTACAGGGCTTAGTTTGGACTGCAGCACCAAGGCATCAGCCAAATTGTCGGCGGCATAGATATTGGCCAATAAACCATCAACGCCTTCTGCTTTGACGAGCTCACTGAGCAAGCGACCCTTATCAGCCGTGTTTTTAGCAGCAGAGCCTTTACTAATCAGTAATAATTCGCCCTTCTTAAAGTCATCTAACAAGTCGATACTGGCGACCACATCATCAACTGCAATAGCCTGTAAGTAACTGCCTAAGACTGTCTCTACCGCCAATTCCCAACCCTTAGCTGGAACCACAGAATCAGCCAGTCTCGGCTTATTTGCCAAGCCCTTATCAGCCAACCATTTTCTTTCTGACTCATCGCCCTTAGCCGCTTGCTGAAGTGCTTCAAGTGACGCTTCGCGCCCCTTTAAGGTCTGCTGTTCACTGCGCAGCCTGTTGTAATCTGCTGCAGTTTGTTTTTCTTTCTCACGCAATGACTGAATTGTTGCGCTCTGTTCTTGGCGCTTTTTCTCTACATCAGCGCGCGAAGCTTCAACTGCAGTGAGTTCAGTTTGCACTGCCGCCATTTCTTGCTCAGCAGGGCTGTCCTGAAAACGACTCACCTCTGTTGCCAGTGCACTGCGTCTGTCATCAAGGCGAAGTAAAATTTGTTCTACATGCTGAATTTTTGACTGCTGAACCTCAGCCTGCTGACGCGGGTCTGCTGCAGCCTGAGTAAATTCATCCCAAGATTGCTGCCATTGTTGCATCGCAGTTTCAGCGGTTTGCAATAACTCTGTAGAGGATTTTTCTGCTGCCTGTGCCGTCACCAACAGAGGCTCTAGCTCCGCCTGCTCAGCTTCCCAACCAGTGGCCTTTTGCTTATCTGTATTGAGATGCTGCTCGGCTTCAGTAAAATTATGCTCAGTTTGCTGAAGATCTTTATCTAATTCTTGGGCGCGTTGCTGAGAGTGCTCTATGGCTTGCTCTAGGCGCGCAACCTCACCACCAATCTTATAAAAATTGGCTTGAATTTCATTAAACGCATCACTGGTTTGGGTAAAGTCCGCACGCAACTTTTCAATCACGGTATCGCAACCACTGCGCTCAGTGATCAGCTTTTCGTGCTCAAGCTCGAGCTTGCCAATGATTTGCTTTTGCTGTTGACCCGACTGGTCATAATCACGCCAGCGCAAGGCTAATAATTCAACGGTTAATTGACGTTCCTGCTTCTTGTATTCAGCGTATTTTTCAGCGGCCTTAGCCTGACGCTCAAGTCGACCTAATTGACGCCCTAACTCATCGCGTATGTCGGTCAGTCGCTCAAGGTTTTCTTTGGTTCGATTAATACGTGATTCGGTATCTCTGCGACGTTCTTTGTATTTAGAAATACCCGCTGCTTCTTCAATATAAACTCGTAACTCATCGGGCTTGGATTCGATTAAACGAGAAATCATACCCTGCTCGATAATCGCGTAACTGCGTGGACCCAAGCCTGTGCCTAAGAAGATATCCGTAATATCACGACGACGGCACTTGTTACCATTCAAGTAATAGTTGGCTGTGCCATCTCGAGTAACCTTACGCTTGATAGCAATTTCATTGTAGGAAGCATATTCACCGACAATACGCCCATCAGAATTATCAAACACCAGCTCAATGGAAGCCTGACCAACCGGCTTACGCCCACCTGAACCATTAAAAATAACGTCAGACATCGATTCGCCGCGCAGATTTTTAGCAGAGCTTTCGCCCATCACCCAACGTACCGCATCGATGATATTAGATTTACCGCAACCATTGGGGCCGACAACTGCACAGAGGTTACTGGGGAACTGCGCGTTGGTTGGGTCAACGAAAGATTTGAACCCAGCTAATTTAATTGATTTAAGGCGCATTTTAGGTCGATTTCTTGGTCAAATTAAGTTTGCCATTTTGCTATGGCTTTTGGCTTATTCTACACAGTATAAGCACTAGGCAAAACCATTAATCGACACAATTGTAATAATTATTTAATGGTACTGTTATTAAAAGCTATGATTATTTTTTTAGCTTAAAATAAATACAAAAAAACCAAACCAAGATGAACTATCTTTGTAAGTAATTAACTCTACAAAGGAGAGAGAAGTGAAATATTTAATATTAGCTGTAACTATGATTTTTTTAGCTAGTTGCACTGGAACATCATACAAAATGAATGATCTATCAATTGGCATGACAAAAGAAGATGTTATTTCAGCACTAGGAAAGCCGGTAAGCGTCTCAGCAAAAGATGGCACTGAGTATTTGAATTACCGATTTTCTGAAAATAGTGATCAAGAATTTCTTGGCTTGACGGAGCATTATTTTGTTCGACTAATTAGTGGAAAAGTTGACTCATATGGAAAGTTAGGAGATTTTGATAGTACTCAAAAACCAACTTTAAAGATAGAAACACAAGAAGAAATAAAAATTCGAGACGGTGACTTATACGGTGACTTAAAGAAAATAAAAGAACTTAGGGACGATGGCATTTTAACAGAACAAGAATTTCAACTGGAAAAAGCAAATATTCTAGAAAAATAATGCATTATTACTCCATTAAAAACGAGATTCATATCAATCTACTTTGTTTTTTATATCTAATTTCAACGAAACTAATTCATTAAGCATTATTACTTGCAGAGCCGCCTCCCAATCGCCTACCTGGGCAGTAGCAGAACCAGATTGAGAAAGTCTTGCCACCGCTTTAACCTCATTGACACTAGAAAGATTATAGCCTTCCATTACCGCATCGGAATTGCTCAGGGTAATAGTGGTGGGCAAGTCCCCTGCCCTTATTTTTTTCGCTGCTAGGGGCATAGGTGCACCTGAAACGGCTACGAGCGCGACAAAGACTGTTTGATTGGGGTCAAATTGAATAGCTTTATCAATACTGACTGATATTTCCACCTGCGGTGACAACTGTTGCTCAGGCTCAATACCCAATCGCTTTTGCGCACGGGCAATACCGGCTTTTAAAGCAGTGGCGGTTGGTGAGCCCTGTTCCATCTGTCTGCTCGCTTCTTGCCAATAGGTAGTAGCCAATTGCCACTGCTCAGTTTCAAATGCCTGAATACCTTTTAAGCCCAATACAGTAGGGTTTGATGAATCAATGGCAAAGGCTTTATCAATGGCTCTATTAACCTCATCGGTAAACTGGCTGTCTGCTAGCATAAAGGTGATTTCTGCATACTGAGCTAACAGATAACTATCTTCTGGCGAGGCTTTAATCGCTTGCGCATAGTGATACTGTGCGCTGGATAAGTCATTTTGTTGAACCGCACGCTTTGCCAAGAGTATCCAATAATAGATATTGTCTGGGCGCTGTGCGGCTCTTTTTTCTATGGCGCTAAATAGCTCTTGCTGTTTAAACTGCGCCTGCGGATCATCAACAGACAGCTGGGTGTTCACTTCAAGCATTTTCAGTATCTTTTCATCAGCCGCAGCTCCCAAATAATGGTAGCTGGCTAAGCAGAAAATAGGCAGCAATAGCAAGGCTACAGGCAATAGCCTGCCCACTTTTACTGAAATCACAGTCTCTTCAACCTGTGGCTTTTGGCTATTTAGCAGGAGCAATTGCTTGGCTTCTGCTAAAAGCTGATCATATTGCGGCTGCTTTATTTCATGCTGTTGCAATTGACTGTCTAATTGCGCCTGCTGATCGCGAAAGATTTGTAAATTAGCATCAGTATCATCCTGCACTACCGTCCTATCATGACGAACAAAAGGGTAGACCAAAAA
>Ga0213863_10000102_pt1 | contig 63489 bp, 49 predicted proteins | sample PICome_8_FD_160128 | JGI IMG/M metagenome (GOLD analysis project Ga0213863, IMG submission 160128) | Coastal seawater microbial communities near Pivers Island, North Carolina, United States - PICO497 | ecosystem: Environmental > Aquatic > Marine > Coastal | place: USA: North Carolina...
CCATTCAATATTTATCCCCAAAAATACTTTTTCTGACAATTTTTGAGGATTTGGCGGCTCAGCTCTCCCCTCCAGCCAACTATAACAGGTGAGAAAGACTGCCAGACCCAGCAACATACCAATACCTGCGAGTCCAAAGCCATATTTCCATCCATGCACAATACCTAAATAGCCACAGGACAATGACGCCAGGAATGCACCAATGTTGATTCCCATATAAAAAATAGTAAATCCTGAATCCCGTCGAGTATCACCAAAACCATATAAAGATCCTACGATTGTGGAGATATTGGCTTTCAAAAACCCTACCCCTGCGATTATTAGAGCTAGAGATAAATAAAGCATATTTAGATAGCCCTCCTGAGTCTCTACACTAAGAGTAAATTCATCTCGTGGGATACTTGGAGCCAAGTCTACTGACTTGGGGTTAGCTATTTCGAGAGTCGACTCTGTAAAGTTGATATAAGAGGAGCCCACCTCAGTCACTATTTGCTGACGTGCGTCACCCCCTCGACCATCGAGAATAATCTCATATTGGTTGCCATCATGTGTGAGTAACTGTCTAGACCCATCTCCTTCAAAAGTCATTCCGAAATGACCAAAAGTAAGCAATATTGCGCCAAATGTGACCGCCTTGCGCGCACCAAGGTACCGATCAGCCAGAGATCCACCGATAATTGTCATCACATAAACCAGAGCTCCATAAGCTCCATAGAGTACACTTGAGCTTTCATCAGACATTAGAAAATGTTGTGTGAGATAAATTATTAGCAGCCCACGCATTCCATAGTAAGAAAACCGCTCCCACATCTCAGTGAAAAATAATATGACGAGTCCTCTCGGATGCCCCAAAATTGTTTTTTCATCGACCGAGGTAGTAGAAGTGTTATGTGTATTCATCTAATTTATTCCTGTACTCTTTACTGTTAGTAATATGCCATAACAAGATTTTTGAAGGGACCGCTAAGTCACAAAAATTGGGAGAACCTTAACACAGTCTGACGTACCGTGTAACCAATGAAAACACGTGTTTTCTTGACGCGAGTGACTGAAAAACGACATGAGGATGGAGCTTTAATGAAAACCGAAAATGCTGCAAAAATGCTGTTCTTAAAGAACAAACCCGAATTTCTCGAGATTTTTGGCTTTCTAGATTGTTGGTTCGATGAGTCCAACCGGGTATATCATTCCACTTATGCGCCTACCAAAGATCTGACTCACTCTAATGGAACTATAGTTCAAGGAGGGTTTGTTGCGGGTATGTTAGATTCAACGATGGCTCAATATATCTTATTCACTCACCAGTTTACCTTGAATCCACTCACATTAAAAATGGATGTAAGTTATATATTGTCATGTCGTCCCGGGCTCCTGGAAGTCCAGTCAAAAGTCCTTAAGATGGGGAAGAGTATAGCCTTTACTACTGCAGAGATGTATCAAGATGGCAACTTAATCGCGACGGCATCAGCAACAAATAAGCTTATACAATTTGATAATAATCAATAATTTATAAAATTTTATTAATTTAAATTAGAGATTTTTTTGATTGATGGCATCGTCTAGACATTTTTTGGCATCAATTAAATTGAAGTTAGGCTCGCAAATGAATACAGTTCTAAAGTGCTTGCCATGCTAGGAGAAACTTAATGTCCAATAATATACATCAAGAGTTAAATTCCAACGTCGAAGATGCAGAGCAATCAGACTTCCGAAAAGGCGTAGTAGATTGGATTAAACACAACAATCCTAAAGATCCTGGGTTTCTTTTACCGCAAACGTTTATGGAAGTTGGATCAGAACAGGTCTTGGACTTCCTTAGAGAGTGGCAATATAAGGTATGGTCTTCGGGTTATCTTGGTATGGCTTGGCCTAGAGAGTATGGCGGTCAGGGCATGTCTCGCCAGTTTCAGCAAATTGCAGATGAAGAAATGAAGAAGGCAAGAGTCCCAATTTGCTTTAATGTTATTGGCCTGGGATGGGCTGGCCCCCTAATAATCGATACCGGCTCTGATTTTGAAAAGCAGACCTACCTAAAGGGCATTCTCACAGGCGATGATATCTGGTGCCAGGGCTTTTCGGAGCCAAATCATGGCTCTGACTTGGGAAGTATACAAACACGTGCAGAGAGAGATGGCGACGAGTACATCATTAATGGCAGCAAGATATGGACAACCATGGGTAACTTTGCCAAGTACATGATTCTATTAGCAAGAACAGATTCTCAGGTTGGCAGACGCTACAACGGGCTCTCTTTTTTCCTAGCCCCGATGAGAGTTCCGGGTGTGACTACATCTCCCATCCAAAAACTTACAGGTGACTACGGGTTTACAGAGACCTTTTTTACTGATGCTCGCATACCTGCGAATTGCTTAATGGGTGACGAGGGTCATGGGTGGCGCATCGCAATGCAGACTCTCCAATATGAGCGGGGCGCTGAGGCTGGAGCTGCAGGGGGCGTATCTATACTCTCTACCGTAATGAATGATCTGCTGCGCATCGCGAAGGATGTTCAGCGGGATGGGAAGCCTCTTATGAGAGATCCCGTCACCCGCGATAATCTCGTTAAGTTTCTGATAGAGGAGCACGCCCTTCATCTTTCAGAGAGCCGCTTAAAAATTCCAGCCCTATGCTCTGACTACCCAAACTCTATTGCCCTCTCTGGAAAGCTTCGTGGAACTGAATTCTATCGCAGAATGCGGCAGTACGCCCTGACACTCCAGGGGGCGTCGGGCTCACTGTATGTTGGGGACAGCGATGCCGTAGAGGGTGGCTTTTGGCAACGAGCATATCTTAATAACTTTTCTACCACTATCGGGGGTGGAACAAGCCAAATTCAAGCAAACATAGTCGGCGAGCATGTGCTCGGCCTCCCAAAGGACTAGAGGGCTCTCTCATGACAAGAACTGCAAATCTCTCTATGGCACTCAGTGATGAGCAAGCGATGATTCTTGATAACGCCAGAGAATTCTGTCGAAGTAAGTCCGATATCACCGCTGTTCGCTCACTATTAAAATCAGCAACAGGATTTAATCCTGAAGTATGGCAAGAAATGATCGAACTAGGCTGGACTGGAATGGTAATTCCAGAAAAGCATGGCGGCTCAGAAATGGGCATAGGTTCTGCTATTCCTGTTGTCGAGAATATGGGGCGTTACTTGCTCTGCACACCATTTATATCGTCCACTATTGCTGCTGAGGCAATCATCCGAGGGGGGTCTGAATCACAGCAATCCCGGTGGCTTCCAGCTGTGGCCCAGGGGTCTATCGGAACAATGGCTCTACTGGATAATGAGGACTGGGGAGCAACGGATACCGATTGCATATTACTTCAAGATCAAAATGATTTTGTTCTTCAGGGTAAAAAATTCCTGGTAGCCGACGCAGAAGTTGCAGACTTCTTTATCGTCCTAGCTAAACAATCTGATATCTTGGTACTAGTTATAGTTGAGGCCTCGCAGATACCAGCATCAGCTATAGAGAAGAAAACTTTGGTAGATGAGACGAAGCGAGCAGCAAGTGTAGACTTCTCCGGAATTAAGATCAGTCGATCTGCAGTCTTGGCAGAGGGCGCAAAAATACTTCCGGATATTCGACTTATTGGCGCCCTCCTTATTGCAGCTGAGGCCACCGGCTGCGCAGCTGCTGCGCTTGATATTATTGTGGACTACCTGACAACGCGCAAGCAGTTTGGACGGCTAATTGGCTCATATCAGTCCCTTAAACATCCTACGGTAGACGTACTCATTCAAATGGACTCCGCACGCAGTTTTATTTATCACGCAGCTACCCTTATCGATCAAGATGCGCTTGATAGAGATACTGAAATTGCTTGCAGAATGTCAAAGGCTCAAGCCGCAGAGGCACTATCTTTTGCAGGAGACCGAGCCGTTCAATTTCATGGGGGCATGGGTTTTACTTATGAATGTGATGCAATGCTTTATATTCGCCGAGCTCAGTGGGCTCTGCACCAGTATGGTGACCCACAACATCATCGGAAGTGCCTGGCCGGCTTGCTACTTGACTAGATGAAGACATACTAAAAATGGGCGCTTAGCCCCACGCTGCCTCATCAGCATGAGCCGAGGCACCCACTCATTTGCCTCTATTGCATCTCTATAGCTTTCTTAAAGGCGCCCCTAGATTCAATATTCGAAATATACCTGTGCATATTGTGCATTTCGCCGGAGACACAGCCATTTCTGTTCGCCATAAAACAGGCGTGACCCAACATAACATCGGCCGCTGAAAAATTACCAATCAAATAATCCTTTCCCTCGAGCGCTTCATTAACTGGAACCAAAGCCTTGGTTAGGAGATTTTCAGCCTGACGCAGTACATTTGCATCGCGACGATCTGGTGGCAACAAAAACTTTTGGACGACGATCTGGTTCATCGGTGGCATAACCATCCCCTCGCAGTAATGAAACCACTGAAGATAAGAGGGGAATTCCTGAGTTTCAGACCCTGGCTTTAATCCCCCATTTTTGTGGCGCTCGATGATGTAATCAATAATCGCTCCTGATTCAAATATCGTTATATCTCCATCCTCAAGCACTGGAACCCTTCCTAAGGCATGCCGAGCTCTATGCTCACTCGACTTTAGTCCCTCCTTAGTAAAAGGCATGATGTTAATCTCATACTTCAGACCCAGCTCCTCTAGGAGCCAAACTACCCTGCCAGCACGTGTACCAGCTACAAAATGCACCTTTAACATTAAACATCTCCCCTTAAAAATAATATTGCTTGTTGCAGATTCTAACAATGGGCCTCAATAAATCTGCTAATTTCGGTAAATGCCTGATCGGACTCAGGTAATTCCGGATAAAATATCTGAAACACATGGGGCATATTAGCCCATAGCTGAAGTCTAGCATCAACCCCTGAGGCAACAGCCTTATTAATATAACGGCGTCCATCGTCTCGAAGAATTTCAATTTCGCTTGCCTGAATCAAAATAGGAGGCAAGTTCTCTAAATTACCAAGCAACGGCGATATCATTGGATCCTTAGGATCCCCTTTAGCTAAGAACGTAACCACCAAGCTAATTAACGAGCGTGGCATCCAAGAAAAACGCTTAACCAGAGATTTAAGCATCACATCAGACTCTAAATTGTCCTTAATGCTAGGGCTGGCATACCTTCCATCAGTAATCGGTGACAACGCTATCACCGCATTTGGCAATCTGAGTCCCATATCTCGGAGATTTGCATTAAGCACGAGTGCAAGGTTGCCTCCCGCTGAGTCACCAGCAACAAAAACTGATGATGGTCCTGATTGCCCATGCGGACCATTTTCCAGCATCCATCTGTAAGCTATCTCGCAGTCAGCCACGCAGTCAGATCTCTTATTCTCGGGAATCAAGCGATAGTCTATCGACAGGACAGCACAATTATTAGTCTCTGACAACCTGCTTGTAATGACACGATGGCTTTTAGGGCTTCCCGCAAAGAACGCCCCTCCATGAATATATAACAACCGTTTATCAGGGTCTGCATTAGGGGATAAGACCCACTCAGATGGCACAGTGTCTGCCATTACTGAAGAAATTTTGCTTGGAATAGTTACATAATTGAAGAATTCATCCATCAACTGGCGGATGTAGCCTGTGCGCTCCTTAAAGCTCATCACTTCGGAGCGACCCGCGGAAGCTCTAAGCTTCGCATTTATTCGCTTAAGGCCCTCTTGAGATATTTTAGAGGCCTCTGCATCTGTTGTAACAAACCGTTGACCTAGAGGAAGATCATACATTGCAAAATCATCTTTACTGAACGCTCTCAAAACTATAAGAGCTCCAACAGATAGGACTACGCCGACAGCAGTCTCAATTACCATTAGCCGGAATAGCTAAGGCTATTAAATTTTCTTTGGTGGAAATCCCCGTCGCCGAAAGCAACATTGATCATCATTAATCTCTTTACGAAGTGGCCTATGTTTAGCTCATCGGTCATACCAATCCCTCCATGCAACTGAATCGCCTCCTCGCCAATCAATTTTCCATAGCGCGCAATAGTTGCCTTCAATGCGTGAGCCGTCTTGGCTAGATCGAACTGATCGGCCTCGCCCTGCTCTACGTTTTTGGCAATACAGAGGCCACGATAGAGCATCGACTTACTTTGCTCGCAAGCCATAAATGTATCGACCATTCGGTGCTGTATCACCTGAAAGGAGCCGATGGGAGCACCGAACTGCTGACGTGTTTTTGAGTACTCCAAAGTCAAGGTATTTAGAGTAGCCATAATGCCCAATGCCTCTGCAGAGAGGCTTATAAGAATTTGAGGCATCACAGCATCAATAAGATCTATACCCTTACCCAACTCACTAACCAACTCGGATTCATTTACTAATACATTTTTGAAGGTTACGGTGGCGGCGCTTTGCCCGTCCATCATCTTGAAGGAATCAATCTCGACACCCTCTACGGAACTATCAACTAGAAATAAACTGATCCCATCGCGTTCGAACTGATCTCCGCTGCATCGCGCCGAGACGATAAACTTGTTAGCTGTGCTAGCATTTGAAACGACAGTCTTTTTACCGTTAATTCTAAAACCTTCTGGGCATACCTCCGCTGATGTACAGACATCGCTCATCTCATATCTTGACTGCTCCTCAACGCAAGCAAACGTGCCCATACAACTGCCATCTATAATCGATGGGATAACTTTGGCCTTAAGATCCGAGTTGGGGGATGCTGACATTAAACTGCCAAAGACTACAATCGTTGATGCGAAGGGCTCAACAACAATCCCTTTTCCCATCTCCTCCATTACGGCGGACAGATCATCAACTGAACCTCCAAAACCACCATATTCCTCTGAGAAGGGCACTGAAAGCCACCCGAGCTCAGCAAATTTTGCCCAAAAGTCGCGACTAATCCCATCCTCTGAACTAACAATTGCACGCCTTGTATCAAAGTCATATTCATCGCGCACAAAACGAGCGACGCTGTCTTTTATCATGGTTTGCTCTTCGGTAAAATCAAAATTCATTCTAATAGGCTCCTAAAATCTTTTAGCGTTAGCTCTGAGGACTCAAAGGCCGAGCACGGCTTTTGCAATCACATTTCTCTGCACTTCATTTGAACCACCATAAATGGTGGCAGCTCTGCCATACATATACTTTCCTCTCGCTTCAGTCGCGAAATTATGGCCCAATACCTCACTGCTCAATTCTCCCTGAAGAGCGCCACCATAGTAGGAAGCTAGTTGCAATTGAAGTTCGTGAATTGACTGACTGATTTCCGTACCCTTAATTTTAAGCAGTGACGACTCTGGCCCTGGCATTCCGCCTGAAGCCATCGATGCAAAAACTCGCAATTCGGTGTACTCAAGAGCCATTAACTCCATCTCGATATCTGACAGCCGCATCTGAAAAACCGGGTCCTCAATCATCGGCTTACCACCATTGACCTCTGCAACTGCCCTCAACTTAAGTTGATCGAGCATTCTTTTGGAGTCCGCAACCTCCGCCATGCCTGTGCGTTCGTGTGCCAGCAGAGCTTTCGCATAAGTCCAGCCCTTGTCTTGCTCTCCGATCAGATTTTCCGTTGGTACCAGGACATTCTCAAACAGCACTTCATTAAGGCTATGCTGACCATCGATTGCAATTATTGGCTTTACCGTGATACCTGGACTTTTCATATCTATCAAGAGAAAACTAATTCCTTCCTGCCGACGCACCCCCTTTGAAGTCCGAACGAGACAAAAAATCCAGTCAGCAAATTGGGCAAGCGTCGTCCAAATTTTACGTCCATTTACAATATAATTGTCCCCAGCATACTCAGCAGATGTAGTAAGAGCGGCAAGATCCGAACCAGCTCCCGGCTCAGAATAACCCTGACACCACCAGTCATCACTACTTAAAATGCGCGGCAAGAATCTGACCTTCTGCTCCTCTGTACCGAATGTATAAATGACAGGGGCAACCATTTTTAACCCGAAAGGGATCACATCTGGAATACCAGCGAGTCCTCGCTCGGTTTCATAAATATATTTTTGCGTAGATGACCAACCAGTACCTCCGTACTCGACGGGCCAGTCAGGCGCAATCCAACCTTTGGCATGCAGCTTCTTCTGCCACGCCACAATCGAGCTCTTGTAGTCAGAGCTGTGATTATCCGCTTGCCTTTTTGACACCTCGCTATCGTATTCCTTGTCAAAAAACTCTCGTACTTCATCACGAAAAGCGACGTCTTCAGCTGAAAAATTAATATCCACTCAGTTTCTCCCTTGAAGGTTTTTATTTGGCCAACTGTAGGTTATGACACGGAGAGCGTCAATAAAATGCCTACTGTTTTGTCGTCCCGTTGGTCATGCTAAAGATCTGCCAAAAAGATTCTAAAACTATATTTGCTATTTTATGTCCTAATCCGATACCCACGTCAGTCGCTGCTTTGCTTAATCTCAGACGCTAATCGATGGATAAATCGAGTGAACTGTAGAACCAATATTATTTGGGAGGCTAAAAATTTGACTTAAATTTCTCAGATGTTGCTGCAAAGCGATGTAACTTACCTCTCTATGCGTGGCTAATCTATCTCCTATATTTTGAAAAAGTTTGCTAGTATTAAATGTGGTTTCAAATTTAACTAATCAAAGGGAAATACTTATGTCTCTTGAACTGGTAACAAATGGATTAAAAGAAAAAATAGGTGAGGATTGTGGTCTAGGCGCAACATTAAAATTTGATTTTGGTGATGATGGAGTACTAATGTTAGATGCTACTCAGGTCCCTAACTTGGTATCTAACGAAGATGGGGAAGCTCAATGCACTATGGTAATCAGTATAGAAAACTTCATGGAGATGGCAGAGGGTAATCTGGACGGGACAGCTGCGTTTATGTCCGGCAAGCTAAAGATCCAAGGTGATATGGGTATTGCAATGAAACTTGGACCAATTCTAGCGTAAGAAAAACAAACCGATTATATTAAACGCTCCAGTTCACAACAGCTGGAGCGTTTTTTTGTTTTTGATTCCTGATAAAATCTTTTCAAGAGTTATATGCCAAATTGACGAGCCGCTAGGTCACGCATAATTTCCTCGGATCCACCACCAATTGCATTAACACGGACTTCTCTGTATATGCGCTCAACTCTACTACCCCTAATGTACCCTATACCACCTAGAATCTGCATGGCCTCTCGCGCGCAGAATTCCATCGTCTGACTGCACTGAACCTTGAGCAGGGCAATATCGCCTCCACTCTCATTTCCCGCCTGTACTTGCTGGCACACCAGTTGCAGATAAGCTTGAGTTGCATTAATTCTCATCTTCATGTCCGCTATTTTATGGCGAATCACTTGATGATCTGCGAGTCGTTTCCCAAATGTTTTTCGCTCACGCGCCCACGCCAATGCATCTTCAAGACATACCCTAGAAAAGGCTTCCATTGCCGCAGACATACCTAATCGCTCAGAATTAAAGTTATTCATAATAACACTGAAACCTTTGTTCTCTTGGCCAACTAAATAACCTGCTGGCACGCGCACGTTATCAAAATATATTGTTGCCGTATCAGAACACCACCACCCCTGCTTTTTGTCGAGGGCCGTCCGAGAAACACCTTCAACATCTGTGGGAATCAGTAACACGGAAATCCCTCCTGCGCCATCACCACCTGTTCTCACGGCCGTAGTTAGCCAATTAGCGTTCATGCCTCCTGTGATATATGTTTTGGATCCATTAACAACATAGTGATCGCCTTCCAGGCTGGCTGTGGTTGTTAGTTGAGCCACATCAGATCCTGCTCCTGGCTCTGTTATAGCCAAAGATATCCTCTCAGTTCCCGCCAATACTGGTGGAACAACCATTGCTTTAACGTCATCGCTGGCGAAGTTTATTATCGGTGGTAATCCAATGCCATGAACCATTAAGGTCGCACCTACTCCACCCACCGCAACTCTTGCCATTTCTTCGTTGAGAATTATGGTGTACCAAATGTCTATACCTTCCGAAACGCCACCGAACTCTTCCGGATATCCTAACCCTAAAATTCCAACTTCAGCAGACTTTGGCCATAGCTCTTTGGGGATATGGCCATCTTCATCCCACTGAGCGGCGTAGGGAATTACCTCACGATCGAAAAATCTCCTTAACTGCGCTCGCCACTGATCATGCTCAGGCCTCAAGCAGGCATTAGGTAATCTTGCAGTATCAAAATCAAGCGACATAGTAATATCCTAATAAAGATTAAAGTTAGTATTATGCAGGAGCCTTGGTGCAATCAAGGTTTAGATGTATAAATTACTTCTAAAAAGACTAATTTCTATTATTCAAACCTATTGACTTAATTCCTAAAAAACATCAATATACTGTATATATATACAGTATATTATCCTAGCAAAGATTAAGAGAATGCCTGAAAAATCACTATTAAATAATCTTCTTTCACGTCAAGATACCTGGAAAGGTCATCAGTATCATCTATCCAAGAACTCTATCTCTACGGGCAATGACCATATTGACAAATTTTTACTAGGTGGATGGCCATTATCCGCAATAACTGAAGTATCTGCGCGACAAAATGGTATAGGAGAACTTAGCCTCCTACTTCCTGTATTAAAGCACTACACCAACAAAGGGAAGCTTTGCGTATGGCTAGATCCCCCATATGAGCCCTATGCACCTTGTCTCGCCGACGCAGAAATCCTCCTAGATAAAATTCTAATTGTAAGAAGTAAAAACACCAAGGAATGGTTATGGGCAGCAGAACAAATCATACAAGGTAATGCCTTGCTATTTGCGTGGACACATCAAATTAATCCAAATTATACAGCCCTACGAAAGCTACAATTAGCTGCCACAGATAACCTATCCCCTACATTTTTATTTAGAGAAATTTCATCTATCAAAGTACCTTCCCCCGCATCACTTCGCATTGAAATTGAAGGGGTAAGAACAAATATTATGTCCTTACTTATACACAAATTTAAAGGGAAAGTACCAGGTACAAGAATACGTATTAATCTTAGCAATAAATTATTAGAACGAACGCTACTAAACAAACTACCTGTAAATATACGCCCTCCAAAACAATATAAAGGGACCTTCTCTTTACCTGCTACAGTTAAACCTCAGCACTTAAATGCATAATAAAAACATCTGGTTATATCTGAAGTTTCCCCTTCTAGCACTTGAGTCTGTATTGATATATCAATCAGAATTATCATCAGATAAGCCACTTGCAATTATTAGTTCACACAAAAATGTTCGACGTATCGTGTGTTGTAATGACGCATCTAAGCAATGGGGTGTTGAACCTGAACTATCTCTAACTACTTCATTGGCTATATGTCCAGATCTAGTTACATTTACAGAAAATTACAGTCAGGAAAAATTATTATTACAGCAATTAGCACTTATCGCTTATCGTTTTAGCCCTGAAGTTATTATAGATACAGCAGGCTTATGGTTAGAAATTTCGAGCTGTGAGCACTTATTCAATGGCTATGAAAATTTATTAAAACAACTTCATGAGCAACTTCTACAACAAAAAATCAATGTAGTTAATGGCATTGGCAAAAATCCTTTGGCTGCGAAATTGACATGTAGTGATGAGTTCCAAAAAACTGTACCAAAAAAATGTGAAATACATAGCAATTTAATGGCTACTAGATTAGATAATTTACCCAGTACACCTAAGCAACAGAGGAGCTTTAAGCAGTTAGGCTTAAATACTATTCAAGATCTTCTTAAACTTCCTCGATGTGCCCTTAGTCAACGATTTGATCAAGTTCTGATGGACACACTGGGATTATTAGTTGGAGAAAAAACTTTTACAGGAGATCGGTTTAAACCACCTCAAAGTTTTTATAATGAAGTGCAAAACCCTCAAGGACTATATAGTAAGGAAAGTTTATTATTTCCAATGAGGACTCTATTACAGCAATTTTGTCAGTATCTTGCAGTTCTTCAGTGTCATAGCCTTCAACTTGAGTGGACTTTTGAGCCTCTCTTAGGAAAGCATCAAAAAATCATACTCTCTCTATCAGGAAGTAATAACAGCTGGTCAAATTTCCTAAACTTAAGTCGACTTAAATTAGAGCGAATTGATTTACCTCAAAGTATTGAAAGGATCTCCCTAAGTTCTAATAAATTTATTGATATGCCCGATTTAAATGTTGATCTATTCAACAATCAATTTGACCTGAATAAAGAGGAAAAAGGTCTAATTGATAACCTAAGTGCGCGATTAGGTCTTGAAGCATTATCTAAACTAATAATAAGTAATGAATATTTACCCGAGAAAGCAAGTACTCTAGAACCAATACATCAAAATTTAGATTCAAAATATATTATTTCAAAATCATATAAACCTATTTGGTTACTTGCTGAACCTAGCCCTGCTAAGTGGTATAAAAAACAGTTATATTGGGGTAAACCCCTAAAAATTCTTAGTGGCCCAGAGCGACTGTGCGGTAATTGGTGGCAATCTGAACAAAAGCGTGACTACTATTTAGTTTCTGATAGCGAAGGCTCTAGATACTGGATTTTCAGAGAACTTTTAAGTAATCAATGGTTCGTCCATGGCGTCTTTGCTTGAGACATCATTTCTAACATTTTTCATGCTAGGAAGTTCCATAAATTTTGACATCTCACTGTAATATGCGATATTTGATCTAACATTAAATATAACTTGATTAAGGAGAATAAGAATGAAAAGGCTACTCATCATTTGCTCAGCAATATTTATCATTGCAGGGTGTTCAGATAAAGAGGCTGAAGTACAAACAGTCGAGGCAGCACCAGAACCAACGATGACTGAATCAGCGGAATCTAATGCTAGTTATTGGGGATATATTGATTACCTCTGGGCCAGAAATGGAGATTCATTCTCTCAAGAAGGTTTTTCAGCTTACCTCGCCGACTGGATCGTTGAAGCCAATGCAACCGGAGTCCCCTACACTAGTTTTGGATATGTTCCTGCAGAGCCAAATGAGAACTTTGATGGCGTTTGGGCCGTGGCTTGGAAGAGCAAAGCTCTTCGAGATGAGGCGTGGGACAAGTGGCTAGCAAGTGACTCAACTGAGAAACTCGCCTCAGCACACTCAGGGATGATAACTCTGGGCGGCGAAGAATATGAGGATGTATATGGGTTTTATGCATTCCGTCCACGTGAGATGTCAAACCCTTGGAATGATATAGGGCCGGAGCAGGAGCCGTATAATGTAGATATCATGTTCTGTAGCTTCAACGATGGACAAGGATTTGAAAAGCTAAGGGAGGTCATTGCTGGAGACTTTTCTCCATGGCTTGACTCTTATGAGGCGGCAAACCCTAATGCATCCTATAATTTCAGCATTGAAGTTCCATCATATCAACCTGATCCAGCCTTTGATTATATTTGGAAGAACATACATAGAAACTCCGCTCAAGCGGATGCAGGAAATGCAGCATGGACTGAGACAGGGGTAGCTATTCAAGAGAAATTCGACGTAGTCTCTACATGTCAGCCGCCAGCAAGATTTGCAGGGTACTCTTTTGTCAATGACGACGAGGCATAGCCAACATATAGCCTGCGAATATTGTTTTCGCAGGCTATTTAAGACTTTCTAATTAATGACACTCTGAGATAAATTGCTCTTTGAGCTCGAATTTTTGGATCTCTCCTGCGGGATTTCGAGGTAGTACATCGATGATGTACAACTCGTCCGTTAATTTGTAAAGAGTAAGCGATTCTACTGCCATAGCTTGTAGGCCCTCTAAATCAGCAGTCTCATCTTCTCCGAGAACAGCGACTGCCCCAATCCCTGCCGACTACAAATACATTATTTGTGAAACCTTATTGTTTGGCATGGATTCTGCTAATAACACTCTAAGATAATAAGGATAACTCCTGTGTATCGAACCAAGTTCAAACAGTTTCGCACGCCAATACCGGCTCAGATCCATAGTAGAAGGGAGTGTGCAAGCCTGTCAAAAACAGAAACAGCATTGCACCAATTTGGGGCTTTACCATGCTGACAGCAAATATTCTCACCACAATGGGTACACAACGGTTAATTTTTACAGATCTTGACGGCAGTCTATTAGATCACAACACCTATAGCCATAAACCCGCGGTCTCACTCCTTGAGACACTTAATCAGGTAGGTATCCCAGTAATTCTTACCTCAAGTAAGACGCTAGCTGAAATTGTGCCTTTGAGAGAGATGATAAGTAATTCGCACCCATTTATTGTTGAAAATGGAGCGGGTATATATGTTCCGATGAATTATTTCAGCTATCTACCATCGTCCTGGAGAGAAAATGAGGGGTTTATGCTCTATTCAAAAAGCCCCTCTCGCGAAGTTATTTTAGAAATTATCGATACATGCAGGCAGCAGTTTAAAATGGAATATCAGACCTTTTACCATCTATTTGAGCGCGAAGGTTCAGATGGAATAAGTCGCGTAACAGGCCTATTAGCTCACCAATCAGAATCGGCGAATAAGAGAGAATTTAGCGAAACTATTATCTGGCTCAGCACCGATTCTCGAAAACAGGAATTTATCCAGACGCTCAACTCTAAAGGACTCAGTGTTGAGCAAGGCGGTCGATTCTTATCTGTCACCGGCCATGCTAGTAAGGGTAGAGCTCTAAAATACCTCACTAATATTTTTAAACAGCAACATCATATAAATCTCTGCGACACCCTGGCTATTGGCGATGCAGCGAATGATAAATCAATGCTAGAAATAGCGGACTCCGCACTCATCATTCGATCTCGTCATCACGTGCCACCAAAATTAAAACGAACCGATGGGGTAAGTATTTCCAAAGAGATCGGACCAAAAGGATGGGTATCAGGAGTCACAAGTTGGCTTCAGAATTTTTAATAATTTAAGGACTAGTATATGGGTGATTTTCATCAAAATGGGATAATAACTACGCTTCATAACATGCGTGAACGAACGTTATCAGAAATGGAAAAAGAACTTAATTTGTTTTCATCTCAACGCCCTATGGGACTCATTCTTCCATCACTCTACTCCGAGCTGGAGGGCGATGCATTGACTAGGATCGTCAGTGAACTTACGAAAGTCTCTTATCTAGATCAGATTGTGGTCGGACTGGATCGCGCTAATGAAGAAGAATATAAATCGGCTCTGAACTTTTTCTCTACTCTGCCACAAGACGTCAGAGTCCTTTGGAATGACGGTCCACGGCTTCGGAGAATTGATAAGAGGCTCTCTGAATTAGATTTAGCTCCGAAGGAACTGGGGAAGGGTCGAAATGTTTGGTATTGTATGGGCTATACGCTTGCCTCAAACAAAGTATCCTCAGTCGCTCTCCATGATTGTGATATCACAACGTACACTCGGGAGCTCCTTGCGCGGTTGATATATCCTGTCGCTAATCCCAGATTTAACTATGAGTTTTGCAAGGGTTTCTACGCTCGGTTCGCGGACGGCAAATTTAATGGACGGGTTTCCAGGCTGCTTATCTCACCTCTGATTCAAGCTTTAAAAACCAACCTTGGTCACATGAAGTACCTAGATTATATGGACAGCTTTCGTTACCCGCTAGCCGGTGAGTTTTCATTTAGACGAGACGTTCTAAATGATATTCGCATCCCGAGCGATTGGGGCCTAGAGATTGGAGTTCTTTCAGAGATGTATCGGAATTATGCAGGGAACCGCCTCTGCCAGGTAGATATTGCAGACAGATATGATCATAAACACCAAGAGATGTCTCTGGAAGATAAATCCAGAGGGCTTTCTAAAATGTCGATCGACATAGCGAAGGGATTATTCCGGAAGTTGGCAACTCAAGGTATTACATTTAATCAGGAGACGTTCCGATCTATCAAGGCGGCCTATTATAGGAAGGCATTGGACAGCGTTGAGATACACCAAAATAACGCGATTATGAATGGCCTTAAAGTAGACGTGCACCAAGAGGAAGAGGCCGTAGAAATGTTCGCACAGAACATAATTACTGCTGGAGATAAATTTATTGAAAATCCTATGGAGCGCCCCTTTATGCCTACCTGGAACAGAGTTGTGAGTGCTATTCCTGATATTTTTGAACAACTAGTAGAGGCTGTCGAGCTAGATCATAAAGAATATTCCACAAAAACAAGCCCTGCGAGGCTGTTGAAGAAAGCGACGCACCATGGATAGTGGTCTTTACTTGAGATCCAAGGTTACACACCATCTTGAAGAAATTTATGCGGAAATATCAAAGAAAGATTTAGAGGCTGTGGCCCTTGATCTGATCCAAGAGATGGACATCACTCAAAACTCAAGCCACGAGGTAACAGCTCAAGGGCATTGGGATCAAAGAGATGTTTTGATTATCTCATATGGCGATTCAGTACTTAATAAACCGCTAGCTCCTCTTCAAGCCCTGAAACAGTTCGTAGATAAATACCTGAAAAGTACAATTACTGGAATTCATATCCTACCGTTTTTTCCCTACACCTCTGATGATGGATTCTCAGTGCTCGACTACTCATCGGTCAATGAATCCCTAGGAACTTGGGAGGATATAAAAAATATAGCTTTAACCTATTCTCTTATGTCAGATTTGGTTATTAATCACTGCTCCGCTCGAAGCGTCTGGTTCTCTAATTTCATCAAAGGGATAGATCCCGGCAAAGATTTTTTTGTAACTGCAAATGCTTCAGACGATCTCAGCGCAGTCGTCAGACCTCGAACAAATGAGTTGTTACGTCCGGTAGAAACTCAATCCGGAATCAAACATGTCTGGTGCACCTTTAGTCACGACCAGGTAGATCTAAATTTTAGAAATCTTTCAGTTCTGAAAGAATTCATCAGAATAATCAACCAGCATATGGAACACGGCGTCAAGATTTTCAGGCTTGACGCAATAGCTTTCCTTTGGAAAGAGCTCGGAACTAACTGCCTAAATCTTCCGCAAACTCACGAAATCGTGAGACTATTGCGTACCCTTATTCAAGCAAAAAGATCCGATGCAATTATCATCACTGAGACTAATATACCTAACCGCGAAAATTTATCTTATTTTGGTAATGGTAATGAAGCTCATTGGGTTTATAACTTTTCGCTACCCCCCCTCCTGTTAAATACTTTAATTACCGGCAGTTGTAGATCACTAAAGCAGTGGATGATGAGCATGCCTCCCGCTCGTTTTGGTACAGCTTACTTTAACTTTATAGCGTCCCATGATGGTATTGGCCTGAGACCTGCAGAGGGTCTTCTAACAAATAATGAAATCAATCATCTAGTCGACGTTATGAAGGGTTTTGGTGGACATACCTCTTGGCGGAATCTAAAAGATGGAACAAAACGGCACTATGAGATTAATATTTCCCTATTTGATGCTCTTAGGGGAACTGAATCAGGAAAGGATCAATGGCAAGTTGATAGATTTGTCTGTGCACACGCGATAATGTGCGCCCTTGAAGGCGTTCCCGCAATATATGTACATAGTTTTTTAGGGACAAAGAATGATTATCAGCGTGTAAAAAACAGCGGACATAATCGAGCGATTAATCGGCACCAATGGCAATATAACGACTTAGTTATGGAGCTGGAGAATAGTGACTCGTCTCACAGCCAGGTATTCCATCGACTAACAGAATTAATCAAAATACGGCGTAAGCAGCCAGCTTTTCATCCTAATGCTACCCAATTTACGCTTCATCTTAGTGATCATGTTTTTGGTTTTTGGAGACAAAGTATGGACAGAGAGCAAAGTATTTTTTGCATTAGCAATATCTCCAACGAGACTCAAAAGCTTATTACCTCAGACATCAATCTTATCGACAATCAGACTTGGATTGATTTGCTTGATCAATCCGAATTTAATCAGATAACAGATTCGATCACGATGAGGCCTTACCAGACGCTATGGATCACGAATACGTTTTCCTGATTTTTTGGGCCATTTCTAATCATCAAAAGTAATATCTTTTATTTTTAAGGTTATAAGAAACCAGTCTAAGCCCTGCATATCCTGCCTTGATCCCAATCATTTATACTGTGGCAAACTACTCTTCGAGAAAATACTATGAAACATGAAACTCTAGCAATCCATGCTGGCTTTAATGATGACCCGACAACTAATGCGGTAGCCGTCCCAATATATCAAACAACCTCTTATAGCTTCCGGGATACTCAGCATGGCGCTGATCTTTTCAATCTTGCGGAGCCAGGGAATATCTACACGAGAATTATGAATCCAACGAATGATGTTGTGGAACAGCGCGTAACTCAATTAGAGGGTGGCGTTGGCGCCTTAGCACTAGCCTCTGGGATGGCCGCAATCACTGCAGCAGTCCAGACTCTTGCTAAAGCGGGCGACAACATCGTAAGCGTTAGTCAGTTGTACGGCGGAACATACAACTTTTTTGCTCACTCCTTACCAAATCAAGGGATTGAAGGTCGAATGGCATCTGGTGACGACATCGATGCATTGGAAGCATTAATTGACGATAATACAAAAGCATTATTCTGCGAATCCATCGGAAATCCAGCGGGAAACATTGTCGATATTCAAGCCTTATCTGAAATGGCTCACAAACACGGTGTCCCTGTGATCGTTGACAATACCGTGGCTACCCCTATTCTCTGTCGGCCATTTGAGCATGGTGCAGATATTGTTATTCATTCTCTGACTAAGTACATCGGTGGTCATGGTACATCTGTGGGCGGTATTATCGTGGATTCTGGAAATTTCCCATGGAAAGATCATCCAAGATTCCCTGCATTTAATGAGCCAGATCCTTCATATCATGGCGTAATTTACGCTGAAGCCCTCGGTGAGGCCGCATTCATTGGTCGCGCTCGTGTCGTGCCACTGCGCAATATGGGTGCGGCCATTTCTCCCTTTAACTCATTCTTGATACTCCAGGGACTAGAGACTTTATCTCTTCGAATGGAGCGGCATACAGAGAATGCTTATGCTGTCGCCCAGTACTTATCAGATCATTCCTCGGTCGACTGGGTCAACTATGCTGGACTTAAGGATGATAAGTATCATGATTTAGCAAAGAAGATAGTCGATGGTAAGCCTTCAGCTATCCTAAGTTTTGGTATAAAGGGAGGCGAGAAGAGCGGAGCTAAATTTATTGATGCTCTGCAGTTAATTAAGCGTCTTGTTAATATAGGAGACGCCAAATCATTGGCCTGCCATCCTGCAAGTACAACTCATCGTCAACTTAATGACGAGGAGTTAAAGTCAGCTGGTACAAGCAGAGAAATGATTCGTATTTCTGTTGGTATTGAGCATATTGATGACATTATTGCCGACATTGACCAAGCTCTTAAGGCAGCTAGCTAGGCAACCAACAACTAGATAACGGTACCGTAGTGCCGTTATCTAGTTATCTATTAGTGAGGTTCAATCTACTCTGAACTATCAGAGTCATCCTCATCATCCCCGGTAACCGCACCAACGACTGCGGCCCCAACCTTTATAGGCGCTGTTGCAACAGCGATAGCAACATCAGTGACACCTTCTACAGCGGAAACGACTAAACAACCAGTTTGTGAGATACATAAGAGTAAAATTGCAGCTATTTTTTTCATATTTTGGTCCTTTCACGGAGTGCAGAATTATGCATTTTCCAGTAGTTTTTTGATAGCCCATATGCCTAATTTTCTAGGATTCGATCAAATTTAATATATTACTGTCAGTATAGACAAGAATCTGATACTGTACATATATACAGTATTAAGCTATTAGTATTTGTCATGCCCTATGCAGAACTTCATTGCCTCAGTAATTTTACTTTTTTACGTGGTGCATCTCGCCCTCAAGAGCTCGTTCAAACAGCCTTCTCTCTTGGTTACACAGCATTAGCTATTACTGATGAATGCTCTTTAGCTGGCGTAGTTAAGGCTCACGTGGCGGCGCAGAACTGCGGCCTAGATATCATTATTGGTAGCGAATTCCAAATTGATGGCCACAAATTAGTAATTTTAGTTACCAATCGAGAATCTTATTCTGAATTATCATCTTTAATTACTTTAGCTAGGCGGAGAAGCAAAAAAGGAAATTATCACCTCAAATGGTCAGATCTTAGTGATAGCCTACCTAATTCATTACTCCTATGGTTGCCTAGTGACAACCTCGACTCTGACAATATGATAGGAGAAAAGTTAAGTGCCTGGTTTCCTAATAGATTATGGCTAGCCATTGAACATACTCTAGATGGTCAGGAGTCTATCCAATATTACTATTACCGTAACTTAGCTGCTTTGTGGGAGATGCCGATGGTTGCCTGTGGCGATGTCCACATGCATATTAAGGAGCGGCAGTGCCTGCAAGACACCCTCACAGCTATACGTCACAACTGCTCCGTAATGGATTTAGGGAAACTTCGATTCTCCAATGCTGAGCGTTACTTACGAGGAGTGTCTTACTTAAAAAAACTATACCCACCTGCCCTTTTGGCTGAAACAGTTCATATAGCAAAACGCTGCCACTTCTCTCTTGAGGAGTTACGATATGAGTATCCCTCAGAAGTAGTACCTGAACACTTAACTGCAACAGAGCAACTTCAATTTCTTGTTGATGACGGGATACAGAGGCGATGGCCTAATGGTCCATCTAAAAAAGTTATAGCTCAGATAAATTATGAATTAAAGGTCATTGAGGAACTTAACTATGAAAGCTATTTTCTAACAGTTCATGATATTGTGGCCTATGCCAGAAGTCGAAATATACTCTGTCAAGGACGCGGATCTGCTGCAAATTCAGTCGTCTGCTACTGTCTATTTATCACTGAAGTATCTCCAGATCAGATATCACTACTGTTTGAGCGTTTTATTTCAAAAGAGCGTAATGAACCCCCTGATATCGATGTTGATTTTGAGCATGAAGGACGCGAAGAGGTTATTCAATATATTTATAAACGCTATGGCAGAGAACGCGCAGCTATTGCAGCCACAGTAATCACCTACAAACCTCGAAGTGCCGTACGTGATGTAGGCAAGGCTCTTTGTTTAGACCCACAATTTATAGAGCAAATCAGTCAATCTTTATCTTGGTGGGACAGACGTGCCGATCTAGAGAAACAATTTAATGATCATGAAGCTAACTATAGTAACAATGGCTCAAGTAAATTACTAATTGATCAATTTTATAAAATCCTTCAAGAGATCATGGGATTCCCTCGACATTTATCTCAGCATGTTGGTGGCTTTATTATCACAAAAAGTCTCACCAGCACTCTTGTGCCTATTGAAAATGCCAGTATGCCCGAGCGCACTGTGATTCAGTGGGATAAGGAGGATATCGAAGCTCTAGGGCTATTGAAAATAGACATCCTTGCACTAGGAATGCTAACTGCGATTCATCGCTGCTTTGATCTCATTCAAAAACACTATGATCATGAGCTAACAATGCAAAAAATACCAAACGATGATCCTGATACTTACGACATGCTATGTAAGGCCGATAGCATTGGCGTATTTCAGATAGAATCACGCGCTCAAATGGCTATGCTACCTCGACTAAAGCCACGCTGCTTCTATGATCTTGTTATTGAAATCGCTATTGTCCGTCCTGGCCCTATTCAAGGTGGAATGGTCCACCCATATCTAAAACGTCGTCAAGGCATTGAAAAAGCGAACTATCCTAGCGCAGAAATTAAATCAGTGTTGGAACGAACGCTGGGTATTCCTGTCTTCCAAGAACAAGTCATTCGCCTAGCAATGGTTGCCGCAGGATTTTCAGGTGGAGAGGCTGATCAATTACGTCGAGCAATGGCAAGCTGGAGCAGTAAGAGTAGCAGTAATAATCAGCTCGCACAGTTCGAACGAAAACTTACAGAGGGGATGTTAAAGCAAGGTTATAGTATGGACTTTGCTCAACGTCTATTCCGTCAGATTCAAGGTTTTGGCGTTTATGGATTCCCCGAGTCACATTCAGCTAGCTTCGCCCTTCTTGCTTATGTCTCAGCTTGGCTCAAGTGTCATTATCCTGCCGCATTTTGTTGTGCAGTCATGAACAGCCAGCCCATGGGATTCTATTCCACCTCACAATTAGTTCAAGATGCAAAACGTCATAATATCCAGGTAAACCCCATAGATGTGAATTATAGCGATTGGGACCATAGCCTTGAAAATATATTAGAATCTAATGTAAATAAAAATAATAAACCTCTGATTAGATTAGGTTTTAGAATAATAAAAGGAATTTCAAAGAAATCTATTCAGTCTGTTTTATCTGCAGATAAACCCTTTACAAGCTTAGATGATCTAACATTTAAGACAGGACTATCTAAAGCTAATCTTAGCCTATTAAGTAGCGCCGGTGCTCTTAACTCAATAACCGACAACCGTCGTCAAGCACATTGGCAGGCGCTTGCTCAAAAGAGCTCAAAACAGCTGCTAAGTAATACCACTCAAGATAGCCATACCCCACTTGGAAAACCTAGCGAGAGTGATAATGTTTACTCTGACTATAACAGCACTGGACTAACATTAGGCAGGCATCCTATGAGCTTAATTCGAGATCAATTCCCTGCCTTCCGTCAATATAAGCGCCATGCTGATCTGGCGGACATGGGTCACCAACGTTTTATTTGTATAGCTGGAATTGTCACCGGGAAACAACGCCCTGGAACGGCATCAGGCGTCGTTTTTCTTACGCTTGAAGATGAAACAGGTAATAGTAATATCGTTATATGGAAGAGTGTCCAGCAAAAATTTCGCCAAGCACTCCTCAAGGCTCAACTACTATTGGTCAAGGGGATTGTAGAATGTGACGATGCAGTTATGCATGTAATTGCGCAGGAACTTGTAGATTGCAGCGAACTATTTTATAAAACTAAAATTAGATCTCGTAATTTTAGATAAATAATCAGGTGACAACGCCTCTCAGCTACCTATATAACTAATTTTTCAGGATGATTTGGCTAAATATCTCCAAGACTGAAAGAAAACATCTCCTTCAGGAGTTTTTTTAGATAATATAAAGTGATAAGTGACATAACTTGGAGTTTAGTATGACCGCGATACCAATGTATTCCAAAACACCCGATGATATTTCAATAAAAGCGAGAAATGTGAGCTTTTCGATTGAAGAGTCGCTAAGTGTCGACTGGGCAGATAATGACCCGTTCTTAACCGCATTATTTAATGCTATGAGTATAAGCTTCCCATCCGGCGAGAAAAATTTCATTGATTCAGTCCGCCCTTTTGAGAAGCAGATTGAAGACAAAAAGCTACTGAGTGAGATCAAAGGATTTTACAAGCAGGAGGGAATACATAGTAGAGAGCACATGAAGTACAACAACCTACTTTGTACGCAACGTGGTTACGATCTTGGTGAGCTGGAGAGCGTTTATCTTAAAAGGATCGACGAAGGTAAGAAAAATCCAAAAGTTACAAAAAAAATACTACTTGCATCGACCGTCGCCGTAGAGCATTTCACTGCCAGCTTTGGTCAATGCTTTTTAGAGGGTCAATTTTTACGCGGACTAAACGGCCCTCTGGGGGATCTCTGGCGTTGGCACTCGCTTGAAGAGTTAGAGCACAAAGCAGTTGCGTTTGATGTTTATTCACAAGTTGGAGGAAGTTTTAAAATGCGCAAGGCAGTCATGCGGATTGTGATGATCACACTTCTCATTGATTTCTTGACGGTAACCCTCAAAATGCTGCGCCATGACAAGCAGCTCTGGAGATGGCGCACTGCCAAGAGCATGTCAAAGTTCTTCTTTTCTAAACGTGGATTTGTAAGGCTACTTATGCCAGCCTATAAAGACTTTTTTAGAGAGGACTTTCATCCCTGGGATGAAGATAGCCGAGAGTTGTTAAAGCATTGGCAAGAGAAGCTAGATCCTATTATGTCCGCTGCTTAATGCTGTCAAAGGCCTTGATTTGGCGGAGACCAAATATGGTAGATCGTTTAACATTACACCGCCATCCAATTTTTGTGCTGGTCGCAAGTCTCATTCTCGCCTCATGCTCAGACAATAGAACAATACCATCCAGTGATACGTTTAGCTCTGTAGCAGATGTGCATAACGATGAGTATGTTATCGCTGAAACCATAGAAATTGACAATTTACTGCGCAACGGCCGTGGCCCTATCTTAGGAGGCCAAAATCCGCTCTTTGAGATAGAAACTGAGCTGCTATACCGGGAAAAATCTGCCCCACCTGATCCATCGCAATCTACAGGCATGGAGCAGGAGCGCTATGCCTATTTTGGCGATTTACATGTTCATACAGCCTACTCGTTTGATGGTTATTCCTTCGGTACTCTGGCATCACCGTATGATGCGTATCGTTTCGCGCAAGGTGAGGCCATCAAGAATCCTGCTGGGTACAACATGCAGCTATCACAACCTATGGACTTCTACGCAGTGACGGATCACGGAATGTTCCTAGGACTTGTTCAAGCGGCAGCGGATACTTCTACAGCATTTTCAAAGAACTCCTATACCGAACGTTATCATGATCTAAACGCTCCAGAAAATCTTGGCACAGGGCTGCTTAGTAGAATGAGTCGCCTCCTAACATTTTCAGACTTCATTCCCGAGACAATAGCTGGACTTTTGGATGGGACGCTCGATCGCGATGAAATTCTAAGCATTGTACGAACTAGCTGGGAGGATACAATCAACGCTGCTGACCAGTTCTACGTACCCGGCTCGTTTACTACATTTGCGGGTTATGAATATACAACTTCAAGTCTACAAATGGGCAACCTACACAGAAATGTCATTTTCGAGGGCACAGCAAAACTACCTCGAGAGCCATTCTCTCGCTTTCACTCAAGCAATCCCGAGAAGCTTTGGGACTGGATGGACGAGCTTCGAAGCAAAGGTGTTGAAAGCTTGGCGATACCGCATAATTCAAATGGATCTAATGGCTTAATGTTTAGGTCCTCAGATTTTTCAAATAAAGCCTTTGATCAGTCATATATAGCACAGCGTACACGGAATGAGCCGATTGTAGAGATTACACAGATCAAAGGCACTTCCGAAACACATCCGTATCTATCTAGTCGGGATGAGTGGGCTGGCTTTGAGATCGCTCCATACAGAGTAGCGACTGGAGCCCTAAGCAAAATTAGCGGCTCTTATGTTCGAGAGGCATTGCTTAATGGCCTCAAGATTGAACGGTCAGGCATTGGGAATCCATATCAGTTTGGGTTTATTGGATCAAGTGACACCCACTCTGCGGCAAGTCAAAATGATGAGTCGGGCTTCGTTTCCAAGCTAGGGATCCTCTCCAGTACACCAGAGCAAAGGGGATCTGTACCCTTTAAGGTTACGGAGGGAGAACTAGCTTATTATGCCGCCAAGATAGGTACGACGTTAAATCCAACGCCACTTGGTAAGAACATGTACGTCAGAATTGATGGCGATATCTATACAGGAGGTTCAGTGCCAACCTACGGAGCTTCAGGTCTCGCCGCGGTATGGGCGGAGGAAAATACTAGAGAATCTCTCTATAGGGCATTTCGCCGCAAAGAAGTTTTTGCCACCTCTGGCCCAAGAATAAGGTTGAGATTTTTTGCGGGACATGACTATGATCAGAATATAGTCAAAACGCCAGACGGCATTGAGCAGGCTTATGCCAAAGGAGTAAGCATGGGTGGCTCACTGCTTAATAAAAAATCGGAGCGAGATCATGTAAAGTCACCCGGATTTTTAATTATGGCATCAGCTGACCCGGAGAGCGCGCCTCTACAACGCCTGCAAATTATAAAGGGCTGGATTGATTCCAACGGAGATACCCAGGAAGAGGTCATTGACGTTGCATGCGCAAATAATGCAGACATCGGGACAGAAACAAAGCGCTGCCCCGATAATGGTGCAAGGGTAGATATCTCTAATTGCAGTATCAACTCTGAAACTGGAGCAGCTCAGCTGTCAGTGCTTTGGCATGATCCTAATTTTAGTCCTGAACAGCGCTCATTTTACTACGCGAGAGCCATCGAAAATCCGACTTGTCGATGGTCAACATGGGATGCTATTCGATCGGGTGTCAAGTCTAGACCTGATTTAGCGATGACCATACAAGAACGCGCCTGGTCATCTCCAATCCATTATATGATTCAATAAGTAACATCACTAAATTGGTGATATATTTGAGTCTTAAAATGTCCGTAGAAGATATCAAAAATGAGTCATCTAACTGCCAAATAAATTTAAATACCCTTAATCTGATCATCATAAATTTTGTACCACCATTAAAAGGTTCCTCTAATGAAAGACTTTAAGAACAAGGTAGCAGTTATTACTGGAGCTGGCTCTGGAATGGGTCGTTACCTTGCCATACTCTTAGCGAAAGCGGGAGCGAATTTAGCGATCTGTGAGATTAATGAAGAAACCCTCTCAGAAACTAATAACTTGCTTCAAAAGTATCCAGTCAATATCTCTTGCCATGTGATTGACGTAGCGGACAAGGCGGCCATAGAGAAGCTACCCGTCCTGGTAAAAGATCATCACGGCCACATCGACCTTGTGTTTAACAATGCTGGAGTCACCGTCGACTCACCTTTCGAGGTAATGTCCGAGGCTGACTGGGATTGGGTAATGGACATTAATTTGCAGGGCGTAATAAACTCAACTCGAGCTTTCCTCCCCTTTCTAAAGGCCCGCCCCGAAGCTGCATTAATCAATACATCGTCAATTTTTGGGATGATAACTCAACCTAATCAGTCGGTTTACCATACTACAAAATTCGCCATTAGAGGATTCACCGAGTGTATCGCCAAGGAATTAAAAAATAGTAATGTCCAGATACATTGCGTTCATCCAGGTCATATCGGAACCAACATTGTTACAAATGGCCGAATGAATCTTCGTGAGGGAGAGATCAATCCTTTGCAACAAATATTAGGAAATTTAATTGGTATAGGTAGCACACAGGAGGAGCTAGCGGAATTCTTTAAAAATAATGGCATGCATCCAAGCAGGGCGTCTAATATCATCTTAAAAGGTGTAATTAAAAATCGGTCTCGTATTTTAATTGGCGCCGATGCACTGCTAATGGACCTGTCACAACGACTGTTTCCTGTGCACTATGAAAAGATATTTCCCATATTTATGATTCCACTTACAATTATGAGAAACAAAAAGCCTCTTAGAGAATGAATTGGCATGTTCGTTCTAAGGGGCCAAGGATAACAAAGCAATGAAAATAGACCATACTGATGTTGTAATCATCGGGGCAGGACTGTCTGGTATTGGGGCGGCATTCCACTTAACTGAAAAGTGCCCTGATAGAAGCTATGTCATTCTAGAGAGTCGCTCTGCCATTGGTGGGACTTGGGATTTATTCCGTTATCCCGGAATTCGGTCGGATAGTGACATGCACACCTTGGGGTACAGTTTCAAACCTTGGGATAGCGCTAAAGCAATTGCAGATGGCCCTTCGATCCTCAAGTATGTCCGCGAAACCGCACAGGAAAATCATATCGAGGAAAAAATTCAGTTCAATAGTAAGTTAGTTAGCGCGAATTGGGATAGTGGCACAAGTCGTTGGCTACTTGATGTGGCTGGGAGCGATACAGAGCAACTCTCACAGATTAGCTGTAATTTTTTATATATGTGTGCAGGTTATTATAGTTATGAGGAAGCTCATGATCCTAAATTTCCATCGATGGATGCGTTTAAAGGAAAAATAGTGCATCCTCAATTCTGGCCTAACGATTTGAATTATGAACATAAGAAAATCGTTGTCATTGGCTCTGGGGCGACTGCAGTCACTTTAGTTCCTTCAATGGCTGAAAAGGCCGCAAGCGTGACAATGCTTCAGCGCTCTCCAACCTATATCATCTCCAGACCTTCGGAAGATTGGTTTGCCAATGGGCTGAGAAAAATCTTACCCAATAGCTGGGCCTATGCCCTAACGCGCATGCGGAACACGCGTTTTCAAGAATTTATCTACAAAAGAACACGAAAAAAACCAGAAAAAGTTAAAAAAACTTTACTTGATATGGTGCGGAATGAACTTGGCCCAGACTATGACGTGGATAAACATTTTACCCCCAGCTATAACCCGTGGGATCAACGCCTATGCCTAGTTCCTGATAGTGACCTATTTGAAGCCATAAAGAATGGGAGCGCCTCAGTCGTCACAGATCACATCGATTACTTTGATGATTCAGGGATAAAGCTCAAATCTGGTGAGCATTTGGATGCAGATATTATTGTTACAGCGACGGGCCTGCAACTGGTTATGATGGGTGGTGCAGATATATCTGTTGATAGTCAGTTAGTCGACTTCTCAAAACTTTGGACTTACAAGGGTTTAATGGTTTCTGATGTACCAAACATGGTATCGACCTTTGGATACATTAATGCATCCTGGACTTTAAGGGCTGATTTAACTGCAGAGTGGGTATGCAGAACTCTTAATCACATGACAGCAACCAACTCATCCTCGGTTGTTCCCATAGTGCCTGAAGAATTGAAAAAAATGGCGGCGAGGAACTGGATAGATGATTTTCCTGCAGGGTATATGCAGCGGGTGATGCATCTGTTCCCTAAGCAAGGGGATCGCGAGCCCTGGCTAAATACTCAAGATCTTCGTCGCGACAGGAAGATCTTTAATAAGCCCTTAGCAATCGATGACGCTCTAAGATTCAGCAATTCTGGAGCTAAATCCTAAATCCTATGACTTTTATAAGTAACTTTATAGCACTTTTTACAGAGTCAGCACCCTGGTTAATTCTGGGATTTTCTGTGGCTGGCCTAATGAAGGCATTTATTCCTAGTCAAGTTCTGGCCAAACATTTGGGTAAACCAGGCATCATGTCCACCGCGAAGGCCGCCTTATTGGGAGCGCCACTTCCACTTTGTTCATGCGGAGTTATCCCAGCTGCCCTTGGTCTACGTCGAAGCGGCGCGTCCAAGGCAGCAACCACATCGTTTCTAATATCTACACCAGAGACAGGTGTTGACTCTGTCACCGTATCATACGCGATGATGGGTCCTTTCATGGCCATTATTCGGCCTATTGCAGCAATTTTTACAGCGATCACCGCAGGTATACTAGTTGGTGCGGATAAGGAGGAGCCCAAGCAGACTAGCTCGATTCAATCATGCTGCGCTGGCAAAGCTGCCAAGCAACTCGTTGAGGATGATTGCTGCAATAAATCCTCGGCATCTGATCGGGATAGCGTTGTGTCTCGGTTGAAAGAAAGCATGACATTCACCTTTGTTGATCTGATAAAAGACATCAGCCTGTGGTTAATAATTGGTCTAGTTATTGCCTCAATGGTAAAAACCTATATCCCTACAGAGTTTCTTACTCAATGGGGAGATGGTTTTATGGCTTTTACTATTATGGCTCTGATAGGAGTCCCTATGTATATTTGCGCACTCGCCTCTACACCAATTGCAGCAGGGTTACTTTTTTCGGGAGTTTCTCCGGGGGCGACCCTAGTATTTATGCTTGTTGGGCCTGCCACAAACGTTGCCACGATAGGACTAGTTAGAAGTGAACTTGGTGGGCGTGCACTACTAGCATATCTTGGTAGCGTGATTGGGGTTGGCTTTGCGTTTGGATATCTCACAAATTATTTAGTGGCTCAGTGGCAGATCAATTTTCTCTCAACAAGTCAAAGCACTCATATCATGCCAAATTCACAAGTTGCGTCATTCTGTGCACTTCTGCTAGCTGGCCTAATAGCTAATGCTTTGAGAAAAAGATTTTTTGGGTAACCGCTTACACTCCTAATTGTTGAATATAAAAAAAGCAGCCCTAGAGCTGCTTTTTTTATATTTTTAAAATGAACTTACCAGCCAGTAATTTCTTTAAGCCCACTACCAATTTCCGCAAGACTTCGCACCGTTTTAACTCCAGCATCCTCTAAAGCAGCAAATTTCTCATCAGCAGTACCCTTTCCACCGGACACTATCGCACCTGCATGTCCCATTCGCTTGCCTGCTGGCGCTGTAACTCCAGCGATATAGGAAACAACAGGCTTGGTAACGTTGGCTTTGATATAAGCCGCGGCTTCTTCTTCTGCAGTGCCACCAATTTCACCAATCATAACGATTGCTTCAGTGGCTGAGTCTCTTTCAAAGAGAGCCAGGACGTCGATAAAACTTGACCCGGGGATGGGGTCACCACCAATACCCACACAAGTAGACTGGCCAAAGCCACAATCCGTTGTCTGTTTGACTGCCTCATACGTCAATGTCCCTGATCGAGAAACTATGCCTACCTTTCCTGGGAGATGAATATGCCCGGGCATAATACCTATTTTGCATTCACCGGGCGTTATAACTCCAGGACAGTTTGGTCCGATCAGAACGACGCCCAAGTTGTCACATACCACTTTACACTCAAGCATGTCTTGAGTGGGAATGCCCTCAGTAATACAGACTACAAGCATAAGCCCCGAATAGGCAGCCTCAAGAATGGAGTCCTTACAAAATGGTGCTGGTACGTAGATAACCGAGGCTTCTGCCCCTGTCTTTGCAACCGCTTCGGCTACAGTGTTAAATACCGGCAGCCCAAGGTGGTTTGTACCACCCTTTCCGGGAGTTACACCTCCAACCATTTTTGTACCGTATTCAATGGCTTGTTCTGAGTGGAAGGTGCCCTGCCCGCCAGTAAAACCCTGACAGATAACCTTGGTGTCACTATTAATTAAGATGGACATGTTTAGTTACCCCCTGCGGCTTTGACAACCTGTTGGGCTGCGTCGGTAAGACTCGTCGCAGCAATAATAGCAAGACCCGATTCGGTCAATTTTTTAGTTCCAAGATCCGCGTTGTTACCTTCCAGCCGCACCACCACTGGAATAGTCACACCAACCTCCTCGACCGCGCCAATCACGCCCTCAGCGATCAGGTCACAGCGCACGATACCGCCAAAGATATTGATCAGAACGGCTTTAACATTGGTGTCTGAAAGAATAATTTTGAACGCTTCAACCACACGCTCTTTAGTCGCGCCACCTCCAACATCGAGGAAATTAGCTGGCGACCCACCGTGAAGGTTAACAATATCCATAGTACCCATAGCAAGACCGGCACCGTTGACCATGCAACCAATATCTCCTTCAAGAGCCACGTAGTTCAGGTCCCAGGCAGAGGCATGGGCTTCTCGAGCATCTTCTTGCGAGGGATCATGCATTTCTTTAATCTGAGGCTGACGATACAACGCGTTACCATCAATAATAACTTTAGCGTCTAAGCAATGAAGGTTTCCTTCATCAGTGATAACCAATGGATTAACTTCAAGTAATTCAAGGTCTTTTTCTTTAAATAATTTAGCCAAGCCCATAAAGATACTAACAAATTGTTTGATTTGGACACCTTTTAAACCCAATTTGAATGCAAGATCACGGCCCTGGTATGGCTGAGCTCCAGTCAATGGGTCGATAACTACCTTCAATATCTTCTCAGGAGTTTCATGAGCAACCTTTTCAATCTCGACACCACCCTCTGTGGAGGCCATAAATATGATGCGACGTGTTCCGCGATCGACAACAGCACCCAAATAGAACTCCTGGTCAATGTCTGTGCAAGTTTCGACCAAAATTCGGCTAACCGGCTGCCCATTTGAGTCTGTCTGATATGTAACAAGGTTGTTACCCAACCAGTGCCGAGAAAACGCCTCAATTTCGCTCTTTGAGCTTACTAACTTCACACCTCCCGCCTTTCCACGGCCACCGGCATGAACTTGAGCTTTAACAACCCATCGTTCTCCACCTATGGTGTCAGCAGCGGCAACTGCTTGATCAATAGTCTCTGCTGCTATGCCTTTAGATACCGGCAATCCATAGTCTGCAAATAATTGCTTACCTTGATATTCATGCAGATTCATACTTGGTTTCCTGTTAAGTTAAAAATAAGAACTACTCTGCACCACTCAATTGGCGGCACAAAGTAAACAAATAAAATTGTTACGAACGTCGCTTACGATTGGCGATATGTATCGCGCTTCCGTTCACTGCTAAGGCCGCCTCATGGACCGCCTCTGATAGGGTAGGATGACCAAATACTGTCATTCCTAGGTCCTCCGCACTCGAGCCAAACTCCATAGCAATCGCGACCTGTTGAGTTAGATCTGCAGCACTTGGACCAACAATATGGCAGCCTAATATTCGATCTGTATCGGCATTAGCAATTATTTTCACCAAACCGTCAGTATCATTCGCGGCCATCGCACGTCCGCTCGCGGAGAAAGGGAATACACCAACATTGTAAGGCTCGCCCCCTGCCTTTACCTGCTCTTCAGTGAGACCAACAGACGCGACCTCAGGATGAGTATAGATAACATTGGGAACAATATCGTAATTCATTTGAGCTTTATGGCCAGCAATTCTCTCCGCCACCATGACACCCTCTTCTGAGCCTTTGTGAGCAAGCATTGGCCCGCGCACCAAATCGCCTACTGCGTATACTCCTGGAACATTAGTGGCACAAAATTCATTCACGAAGACAGAACCTCTTTCATCCACATCCACACCACAACCAGGCGCCAATAAACCATCGGTATATGGTCGACGACCAACGCAAACGATGAGTTTGTCAAAAGTCTGAGAAAGCTCTTCACCGCCACTTGTCTTGTATGTCACCTCAACTTCTCGGCCGTTAATCTTGGTACCAGTCACCCTAGCACCAAGCCGAATATCAAGCCCTTGTTTAGAGAAAATCTTTTTAGATTCCTTAGCAATAGCTTTATCCATGATAGCCAAAAAATCGTCTAATGCTTCAAGGAGAATTACCTCTGAACCCAATCTTGCCCAAACAGAACCTAATTCCAGACCAATTACACCAGCTCCAATGATTCCAAGACGCTTTGGAACTTCTTCAAGTTCCAATGCTCCTGTAGAATCAAGAATTAAATCGTTGTCAACTGGCGCCACGGGAATAGAGATGGGTAGAGAGCCTGAGGCAAGTATCACATTTTGGGCATCAATGAGAGATACGGATCCCTCGTTATCGGTTAATTCAACCTTCTTTCCAGACAGAAGTTTCCCTGTACCATAAAGCGCTGTAACTCCATTAGCTTTGAACAAACCTGCTATTCCACCTGTGAGCTGATTTATAATCTTATTTTTGCGTTCAAGCATTGCCGAAATATCTATATCAACACTGTCGACACTAATGCCGTGAACAGACAGGTCTTTCGCTGTCTCATGAAACTTTTGAGAACTATCTAGCAGTGCCTTTGAAGGGATACAGCCAACATTAAGGCATGTCCCTCCATTCACTCCCTTTCCATCTGTATTTTTCCATTTCTCTATACATGCGGTCTTCAACCCCAACTGGGCCGCTCGGATTGCTGCTACATAGCCAGCAGGACCACTTCCTATCACAACTACATCAAAATGATTAGACATTAAAATACCTATATATCAATATTTTATATATTAAATTTCAAGTAATATCTTAGCTGGATCCTCGACTAACTCCTTGATCGCAACCAAAAATCGTACGGCGTCCTTTCCATCGATTAATCGATGATCATATGACAAGGCCAGGTTCATCATAGGCCGCACAACAACCTGTCCCTCAATGGCTACTGGACGCTGCTGGATCTTGTGCATTCCTAGGATTGCAGATTGAGGTGGATTCAAAATTGGCGTTGAAAGGAGGGACCCATATACTCCACCATTAGTTATCGTAAAAGTGCCCCCAGTCATCTCATCAATGGTCAACTTTCCATCTCTAGCCTTCCCAGCATAGTCACTTATAGCATTCTCTACGGTGGCAATACTCATATTTTCAGCATTACGAAGTACTGGCACAACCAGGCCTCGATCCGTCGAAACAGCAACTCCAATATCCTGAAATCCATGATAGACAATGTCGGTACCATCAATGGACGCATTAACAAGTGGAAATCTCTTTAGAGCCTCAACAGCCGCTTTCACAAACATTCCCATAAAGCCCAAACGAGTGCCATTATGAATCTTGGTAAATTCATCCTGATATTGCTTGCGCAAGCCCATCATTGTGGACATATCAACCTCATTGAATGTAGTCAACATCGCCGTCGATTGAGTTACGCTCATTAATCGCTCGGATATCCGAGACCGCATGCGCGTCATAGCCACTCTGCGTTCTACGCGCTCTCCTGACTGAATCATCACCTCGACAGCTTCTTGCACATTTTCTTCAGCACCAGCTGTTATAACAGGTGGAGGCGCATAGTTAACAACATCCTCCTTTGTGATCCTTCCACCCTTTCCTGTACCTTTTACTAATGCGAGATCAATATCTCTCTCATCGGCAAGCTTCTTAGCAGATGGATTTACCAACACTCCACCAATCTCTGCATCGGACTCAATTTTTGCCGATGCAGCAGGAGGCTGCACAGATTCGACAGAGGAAGTCTCCTCAATACGCGCAAGTACCTCATTGCTTAAAACAATATCACCCTCAACCTTGAGAACTTCAGTTATCGTTCCAGAGGCAGGAGCAACAACCTCTAAAACAACCTTATCAGTTTCGATGTCAACGATCAGATCATCACGACTCACCTGATCACCCGCCTGTTTATGCCAAGTCGCCAGAGTGCCCTCTTGCACTGATTCTGGGTATGTGGGTGCCTTTATTTCTATGGCCATCAATATATTCCTAGTTTAAGAGTCAAAAGTTAACGCTTCATCAATAAATTTTTTCTGCTCATCTAAATGAACAGACATATATCCGCTCGCAGGTGCCGCTGATCCGTCTCTACCGGCATAAATTAAATCTAACTTACTATCATGGCGCTTGACGGCATTTCGTATGTGATGTTGACTGCTGTACCAAGCACCCTGATTCATAGGTTCTTCCTGACACCAAACGGCACTTTCAAGACCAGGATATCGAGACAATATCTCATCCAACTCTTTATCAGGGAAAGGATATAGCTGCTCAAGTCTAATCAGTGCGATATCTTTAATGCTGCGGCTATCTCGCTCCTCTAACAAGTGATAATAGACCTTGCCAGAGCAAAAAATAAGCCTACGCACTGATTGCCCATCCACGCTATTATCTTCAATTACATTCTGAAAATGCCCATTCCCCAAATCCTCTAAGGATGACGTTGCAAGCTTATGACGCAAAATCCATTTTGGGCTCATAATTACAAGCGGTCGACGCATCGGCCTGATAGCTTGACGTCGCAGTAAATGAAAAATTTGTGCCGGAGTGGTTGGGTTACAAATCTGCATATTATGCTCTGCACACAATTGCAGGAATCTTTCTAGACGAGCCGAGGAATGCTCTGGGCCTTGTCCCTCGAAGCCATGCGGCAACATCATGATTAAGCCACAAAGACGCCCCCACTTATGCTCACCGCTTGCTATAAATTGATCGATCACAACCTGCGCACCATTTGCAAAATCACCAAACTGCGCCTCCCAAATAATCAGCCCTTTGGGAGTGGTCGTAGCATACCCATACTCAAACGCGAGAACTGCCTCCTCCGACAGAACCGAATCATAGATATCAAACCTAGGCTGATCATCATACATATTTGCGAGAGGTAGATAAGCTTCGCCATCATTTTGATTGAAAACCACTGCGTGCCGATGGGAAAATGTTCCACGCCTCACATCCTGGCCAGTAAAGCGAATCGGATAGCCCTCTTTGAGAAGCGTGCCGTAGGCAAGTAACTCGGCCATTCCCCAATTAAGCGGGAGCGCGCCGCCACCCATCTTACGTCGATCATCGTAAATTTTATCTACCTGACGCTGAACCTTAATACCATCTGGAATTGTTGTAATTTTGGTCGCTACTTCCTGCAAAGCTTTGAGGTCTATTCCTGTCTTACCAACAGCACGCCAGTCGTGGTCAAGATATGGGTTCCAGTCAACAAATAAACTAGTATCTGGCTCTCTAACTAGGTTGTGAACGACAAACTCTCCTTTATCCAGGCGTGCTCGGTACGTATTAGCCATCTCGTTAGCTTGATCCTGTCTAACGATACCCTCAGACACCAATTTTTGTGCGTAGAGAGTGCGAGTTGTAGAGTGTTTTCGAATTACCTCATACATTAATGGCTGAGTAGAGGAAGGCTCATCTGTTTCGTTGTGGCCTCTTCGACGGTAACATACCAAATCAATTACTACATCTTTCCCAAATTCATAACGATAGTCAGTAGCGAGCATAGCGGCAAACATTACTGCATCGGGATTATCACCATTCACATGGAGTATCGGGGCACCGACCATTTTAGCGATATCAGTGCAATATTCGGTCGATCGGGCATCATCTTGTCGACTCGTTGTAAAACCGACCTGGTTATTAATAACTATGTGAATAGTTCCGCCGGTCTTATAAGCTCGGGTCTGGGACAACTGGAATGTCTCCATTACAACCCCTTGGCCCGCAAATGCAGCATCTCCATGAACCAGAATCGGTACTACTTTTTGACCGGTGGGATCATTTCGCCGGTCCTGTCGAGCTCGACCAGAACCCACTACTACCGGGCATGAAATCTCTAGATGAGAGGGATTGAACCCAAGGGCCATGTGAACTTCGCCGCCTGGGGTCATTACATTAGAGGAGAAGCCCTGATGGTATTTAACATCGCCTGAGGTATTAACCAACCTTTTACCTTCAAACTCTTCAAACATTTCTACTGGGTTCTTGCCAAGAATATTGACCAACACATTTAATCGACCACGATGTGCCATGGCCATAACAATCTCTTTAGCTCCATATTCACCTGAACGCCGAACTAAACAGTCAAGCAAGGGAATTAGACTTTCTCCCCCCTCTAAGCCAAATCGTTTAGTTCCCGGATATTTTGAATCAAGATGCTTTTCCAAACCCTCTGCAGCAGTCAGCCTATTTAAAACGTCTACTCGAGCATCATCCCCATAGGTCGGGGTTGATCTTACGCTTTCAAATCTTTGTGCGAGCCATTGCTTCTCTGTGAAAGAAGTAATATGCATAAATTCTGGCCCTAAATTACCACAATAGGTTTCTTCAAGCGCTTCTATTATTTCCCTCAGCGTAGCTTCTTGCTTACCAATATAGAGAGGCCCAGTTTGAAACGTGGTGTCAAGGTCTGCCTCAGTCAACCCATGAAAATGTAAGTGCAAGTCAGGAACATCAGCTCTTATCATGATCCCTAACGGGTCAAGTTTTGCTTTCTGATGCCCTCTGAATCTGTAGGAGCTTATAAGCTGAACAACCTTGACCTGCTTGCGTTCGTGCTCTAGATGAATTCCACCTGATCCGGGCGCAGGCGTAGGCCTAGCTTGGCGTCGGCCTAAAAGTTCAAAGTGCTGGATAATCGTATCGTGAGAAATATCAGGAGCAAATGAACCGTTAGTCCGCGGAAGAGAGTCAAAGAAGCTGCTCCACTCCTCAGGCACCGCATTTGGACTGTGCAAGTAGGTTTCGTAGAGTCCTTCAATGTATACGGCGTTTCCACCGGAGAAGTGCGAGGAGCGGAGGAATTGCTCCATCAGGCCTTCGGCCATCACATCGTGTCCTTTTGACTACAAAATTTCTCCCACTATTTTAAAGCCGTAAGATCCCCACGGCTAGTACTATTTAGAAAAAGTGATCCTTTTAACGCCGAGGGCACAGAATCGACACGCTATAGTATTTTTAAACAGGGCTGCTGATCAACATTTTCCGAATGTGACCTATCGCCTTTGTGGGGTTCAATCCCTTTGGGCAAACTTGTACGCAGTTCATAATTCCGTGGCAACGAAAAACACTAAATGGGTCATCTAGGTTAGATAATCGCTCTTCGGTACCGGTGTCCCTACTATCAGCCAGAAACCGGTAGGCCTGTAGCAGTCCTGAAGGACCAATAAATTTCTCAGGGTTCCACCAGAAAGATGGGCAAGCAGTGGAGCAACATGCGCAAAGAATACACTCATACAAACCATCGAGCTTTGAGCGTTCTTCAGGGGACTGTAGTCTCTCAATTTTAGGTGGTGCCGAGTCGTTAATCATGTAGGGCTGTATCTTTTCGTACTGAGCATAGAATTGAGCCATATCGATTACGAGATCCCGAATGACAGGCAGGCCCGGCAAGGGTCGAATCACAAGCTTATTTCCTCTTACCGCATCAGAGATGGGTGTAATACACGCTAAACCATTTTTTCCGGAGATATTGACGCCATCAGATCCGCAAACCCCTTCACGGCAAGAGCGCCTAAATACCAGTGTCGGATCCTCAACTTTTAACTTTTCAAGGACATCCAGCACCATCAAGTCCTTGCCTTGAGCATCAAACTCAAAGTCTTGCATGTAAGGCTCTTGATCAATCTCCGGGTTGTAGCGATAAATACTTACAGTTAGCATAAATTTAAGTCTCAGGGATTCTTTTTAATAGGTACGAACCTTGGGCTCGAATGGCTCTCGGGTTTTCAGACTAAAATTGACAGATCTCTTACCAATTTCTTTGCTGCCTGGGAAGTAAATTGAGTGACAGAGCCAATTATCATCGTCTCTTTCTTGGAAATCTTCTCGCGCATGAGCTCCTCGACTTTCCGTTCTTCCTGCTGCTGCAATCGCTGTCGCGTATGCAGTTTCAAAGAGATTTTGTAGTTCCAAAGCTTCAATGCGCGCTGTATTAAAAGCTAAGCTTTTATCTGCTAAGAAAACATTCTGAATTCGAGGGCGTAATTCATCGAGCTTGGCTACACCCTGCTCCATAAAGTCTCCACGACGAAATACTCCAAAGTAATTCTGCATAATGGTTTGCAATTCTCCACGAAGTTTAGCCGAATTCTCACCCTCTGTTGAGCTATTAATCTTGTTTAAAACGGCCATCGCCCTATCAATATCGTCTTGGGTCGCTTCTTTCAAATCAATCCCTTCCTTTAACTTCTTCTCGATAAAGATTCCAGATGCCCGACCAAATACAACCAAGTCTAAGAGTGAATTTCCTCCTAATCGATTCGCACCATGAACAGACACACAAGCTGCTTCTCCACAAGAATAAAGTCCTTCAATTACCTCGTCATTGCCTTCCCTGTCGATCGTTAGTGCTTGACCATCAACATTTGTCGGAATACCGCCCATCATGTAATGACACGTTGGCACGACAGGGATGGGAACCTTTACAGGATCTGCATGAGCAAAGGTGCGGGACAACTCCAAAATTCCCGGAAGCTTTGCATTTAGAGCTTCCTCTCCCAGGTGATCCAATTTTAAGTAAACATGATCACCTTCTGGACCACATCCTCGGCCCTCAAGGATCTCCAGAACCATAGATCGAGCAACCACATCTCGTCCTGCTAAGTCCTTGGCATTGGGCGCATACCTCTCCATAAACCGCTCACCATCTTTATTGATTAGATAACCACCCTCTCCACGGCAGCCCTCCGTGACAAGAGTTCCTGCTCCATGGATTCCAGTTGGGTGGAACTGCCACATTTCAATATCTTGCACAGGAAATCCTGCGCGTAACGCCATGCCTATCCCATCTCCAGTACAAATATGTGCATTGGTTGTAGACGCATAAATCCTGCCAGCTCCTCCAGTCGCAAAAACCGTTGCCTTTGATTGCACATACACGGACTCACCAGTTTCAATATTAATCGCGACAACACCAACAACGGCCTTATCCTCGTTTTGAACAATATCCACTGCAAACCATTCAGTCAGAAAAACCGTCTTATTTTTCAAATTTCCCTGATAGAGAGTATGGAGAAGCGCGTGACCGGTGCGATCAGCTGCAGCACATGTCCGAGCTGCCTGACCTCCAGCTCCATAGTCTTTAGATTGGCCGCCAAAGGGACGTTGATAAATCCGACCTTCCTTAGTTCTGGAAAAAGGTAACCCCATATGCTCCAGTTCAAAAACGGCCTCCGGGCCTGTTTGACACATGTATTCAATGGCTTCCTGATCGCCTATATAGTCTGAACCCTTTATGGTGTCATACATATGCCACTGCCATTGATCATCTGGATCATCACTTGCTATAGCGCAAGTAATACCACCTTGTGCAGAAACGGTATGCGATCGGGTAGGAAAGACCTTCGTAATTACGGCTGTATTATAGCCAGACTGTGCAAGTTGGAGAGCAGCCCTCATTCCCGAACCTCCGCCGCCAACAATTACAGCATCAAAGCTCATAGTCCTTAAGTTCGCCATACTATCCAAATCTCCAGAGAATGTTGATCGCCCAAGCAATGTAGGCAAATGTGAGGATTGCCATACCAGATCTTATGAAGTTACGAATAAAGTTTGCTTTTGGGCCAATTAACCTTTCCGTCACATAGTCAGTGAGAACACACCAGTTCCCGATCCAGGCATGCGATAGCATGGCTATCATTGTGAGAAAGGTAAATGCTCTCATACCCACTGACGTATTCAGCGCTTCCCACTGCCCATAGGAAAGATCTGGATTGATAAGAAGGTAAATCAACATAAAGATCAAGTAGGCAGTCATCAACAGCGCTGTAGCTCTTTGAACAAACCAGTCAAACAAGCCGCTATGATAAAATCTTATAGCCTTGTCTATCATACAAAAATCCAAAATGTTATGGCCGCAATGGATGCTAGTGCAACGCCAACAGCGATCCAAGCACTAATACGACCGGCTTGAAAACTTTCCTCACCCACACCTAGATCCATAAGCAAATGCCTTACGCCTGCTACGGCATGGTAAAGAAGCGCAACCAGACTACCCCATACAACTATCTGCACGAAAGGATGACCAAGCATTTCCTTCAAGGAGTCAAAGCTCTGTTGCGAACTTAAACTTTTGTCCAACATCCACAGTAAGATCGCTAGCGCAAAGAAAATGACGACGCCGGACACTCTGTGCAATATAGATACATAAGCTGTGATTGGAAGTCTTAACGTTCCAATATCAAGATTAACTGGCCTTTTTTTTTCTGCCACGAAATACGCTCCAAAGGCACGACCTAACGGGCTGACCTTGTAAAGATTAAAGTTAAAAAAATTTGTTTCTCTTGGGATCCTCCCGCGAATGCGGAGCGCCCTTTTATTTGGAGATCGAGTATAATAAGTTGGATTAACGAATTCAATTACGTTTACTTTTAAATTAGAGGGTAAGCTCAGCTAAAAAAGCCTTAAATAATTCTAAATACCTAAGGTTAGCTAGAAAATTCAGCCAAAATGCCTAAGCTTTCCACAATGATAATATTTCTTCCAGTGTTCATTCGGCCAATGAATATTCATTATCGAAATATAATGTTCCCACGCAAATCATCTAACCTTAAAGCCATTTTAGCCTCCGAGTTAGTTGACAATTTATGCTGAACAACTATAGTTACAGACCGTTATTTTTTTTGAAAACTCCCAAAAGAGCAGAGGCTTAACCATGTCAGAGCGCAAAGCAGTCCTTTCAGTTGATGGTGGAGATCCCATTGAACTGCCTGTTTATCAAGGTACGCTTGGTCAAGATGTAATCGATATTGGTTCTCTGGGAAGTCATGGATTCTTCACTTACGATCCTGGTTTCTCTGCTACAGCGGCATGCCAGTCTGACATTACCTTTATCGATGGGAACAAAGGTATTCTGTTACACCGAGGTTATCCCATAGAAGTGCTTGCAGAACACTCTGATTACATTGAAGCATGCTATCTACTATTGGAAGGCGCTCTGCCCAATGCCGAGCAAAAGAAGACCTTCGAACATACAATTAAATACCACACGATGGTGAACATGTCCGTTGAGCAATTCATTAGTGGATTTCGTTATGATGCACACCCGATGGCTGTGCTATGTGGTGTCGTGGGAGCTATGTCATCTTTTTATCATGATTCACTAGACATAACCGATCAAGAGCATCGATCGATTTCAGCGCATCGATTAATTGCAAAAATGCCCACTATTGCCGCGATGTGTTATAAACACTTCGTTGGTCAACCATATATTTATCCTGACAACACAATGTCCTATTCCGAGAATTTCTTACACATGATGTTTGGAACTCCTTGTGAAAAATATGAGTGCCATCCTGCATTAGCTAAAGCAATGGATCGAATCTTCTTATTGCATGCTGATCATGAACAGAACGCATCGACCTCTACAGTGCGACTGGCTGGATCCTCCGGCGCAAACCCCTTTGCATGTATTGCCGCTGGGATTGCAGCCCTTTGGGGACCAGCTCATGGCGGAGCTAATGAGGCTGTCCTAAGTATGCTGGGTGAGATCGGTCATGAGGATAATATTGAAGAGTATATCAACAAGGCGAAGGACAAAAATGATCCATTTAGGCTTATGGGATTTGGACATCGTGTCTATAAAAATTATGACCCAAGAGCTACAGTTATGCGTCACACTTGCGACGAAGTACTTGAGGTTCTGGGCGTACAAAATGACCCTCTGTTTCGGCTAGCTAAAAAACTAGAAAAGATAGCTTTGGAAGACGAATATTTCGTCAGTAAGAAGCTGTATCCCAACGTTGATTTTTACTCAGGTATTATTCTGAAGGCAATGGGAATTCCCGAGGAAATGTTCACGGTCATATTCGCCACGGGAAGAACAGTAGGTTGGATATCTCATTGGAACGAAATGATTACCAATCCCTACCGGATCGGTCGACCCAGACAACTTTATACAGGCGCAAATGTTCGAGATTTCATCAATTTAGAGGATCGTTAAATTCGGGATATAACATCTGCTCGTTTCTTTGAAGGTTAAATTAACAAGCTATGAAAAGAGACGAAGGTTCCGATAGGAGAATCTACGTCTCCTTCAATGAACCCAGAGATGCCGCTCACCCTTTCTCTGTAGAGCCTCAGAAGTTGAGCTTGGCATTGCGTTTACATCAAGCCTATTAAAGAACAGAGGTTTAAGCTTTGATTTTCCACTCGCAACTTCAGACATATCGTTAACATTATAAAGTCTGCCATTGATCATGGTGTGCGATATCATCTCACTCTTGCGAATATCCTCAAGAACTTCTCCATTGATAACCACGATATCGGCCAGTTTACCTACTTCAATTGATCCTATATCTTTATCCATCCCCAGGGAAATACTCGCATCATAGCTCGATGCCCTAAGTGATTCCCATGGAGTGAAACCCCCTTGATTGAGCATCCACATTTCCCAATGCGCGGCTAGCCCCTCACGCTGACCATGGGCACCTAAGAGCACACGAACTCCTGCATCTCTAAGTTTCTTGGCGTATGTAGCTACCTTTATGTGATTGTAATGATCATCCGGTGCGGTAGGCCGCCTGATGGATCTGGGTTCAACAATATAGCGCGGCACATAGCGCATGAGCCTCTCATTTTCCCAGACATTAGTGCGATCATACCAATACTTTTCTCCCTCCAAGCCACCATAAGCCACCACCAGCGTTGGATTGTATGCCATGTCTGTCTGACTCCAAAACTGTGTAAGATCACTATAGCCAGTGGCGATATTCAAGGCGTGTTCGAGAGTCGTATGCCCATCAGCCATCATAGTCATATTTTGATAAAGCTTACCTCCACCCTCTGGCACAACCATCAATCCAAGTTCTCTCGCGGCCTTAAGTACCTGTTGTCGCTGCTCGCGTCTTGGCTGGTTGTAACTCTTAACAGACACTGCACCCATATCTTTCAAACGTTTAAGATGAAAAAGAGCATCCTCATAGCTATTAATTCCAGCAAAAGCCCTTGGAGAGTTAGCACCGTACAAAATTGTACCCGTTGAAAAAATTCGGGGGCCCAAAATATGGCCAGCTCTCTGCATTTCGGAGGCAGAAAAAATTTCCGAACTATCATTGGAGGGATCATGAATAGTAGTGACACCAAAAGCGAGACTAGATATATTTTTCCAATTTTGTTGAGGGATAATCTCTGATCGAGCTTGAGAACCATGCGCATGGGCGTCAATAAATCCCGGCACTAGTACTTTTCCTGTGACATCAATTTTCCTTGCATACGTTGGAACTTTTACTTCTTCTACAGGACCCACAGCAACAATCCGATTAGATTCGACCAGCACAGTGCCTTGATCAATAATCTCTCTATTGTTGTCTGCATCTCGCATAGTGACGATCTGCCCACCCACCAGGGCTATAATTGACTCAGGTTTGTCCGCTCTCTGACCAAAACTTAAATCGATACCGTCTGATACAGGCTCAGGCAGATCATCTGGTGCTCCATCAAGAAAACTAAATGCTTGGTTGAGAGATCTTTGGAAAACAGTAGCTGCATGGGACCAACCTACACTGCCACTATCTGCGGACCAATGCAGATACTCACCGGCCGTTTTAGAGATCTGAGCTACTGGGAGCCCACCAGTCTCAATGCCAACCTTCTGTTGACTTCCTGTTGCCAGAAATGGAGCAACAAAAGCGTTATTTTGATGTGTGTAGGCAACCCATTTTCCATCGGGCGATAACTGGTACTCTGTTACTTTCTTCCCTTTAAGAAGTTCACGCTTATCCTCGCCCGACAAGTCAACACTGCATAACTCAAGCTCGGTGTATTTACTCGCAGGAACATAGCTTGTGAAGTAAATTCTGTCTTCACTTGCTGAAAAATGCGCGTTAAAACCACTCCCCATGATTTTTCCCATGGTCTTCTTTGTGAGATCAGCAATATAAACTCCTGGCTCCATCGACCATTCGGGCGATAGCAGATATCCACCGGCCAACCTTCGAAAGACCACACGATTGCCACTTGGAGAGAACTTTGGCTCAACATAAACTCCAGGCTCGGTTGATATTGTTTTCCCAATCCCACCGGTGATACTAATAACTTTAACGGATCCCAGTTCGTCGTCACTCCAAGAGGTATAAACAATTGACTTTCCGTCGCGTGAGAAGCTTGGATAAAATTCGTCGTGGCTATTTTGCTTTGTCAAACGACGCACCTTTCCTGTTGCCATATCCTTCCGATAGAGCTTACCAAGTGCCTGATACACGATATATTTGCCGGTTGGAGAGGTACTTGCCCATCGAATCATTTTGACATCAAACTCATCCGGCGCAACATCGACACTAAATCGTGGTGGCTGTTGAATCTGTTTCTCAGCTACAACTCGGATTGGAATAATTTCAATATCCAAACTGTCCACATCAATTTTGTTAAATTTCCCATTCGTCCAAAAAATGATGTGTTTACCACTAGGCATCCAGTCAAAATAAGCGAAGTTGCCCTCAGAGCCGAAAGTCTCCTGATGATCTCGCTCCATGTTCACAAACAGGCGCCGATCGATGCCAGTTTTCAGGTCCTTGAGATAAAGCACCGTCTTATCATCTTGACGTTTTAAATATGCCATAGATCTTCCATCAGGTGACGGTGTAGGAACGATCGCACCACCTGCACCACCGATGTAACTCCGTGTCTCGCCGGTCTCCAAATCATGACGCATAATATTGAACAACTCTGTTGTGGAGTTTTTCCCATATTCCCATACACGCCCAGCTGTAACATCTCCGGTGAAGTAAAGGTAAGCGCCATCTGGCGAGAATGAGGGATCCGTCATATTTTTTTGAGTGTGAGGGCCATAGGCTCGACTCGTTACCTCGACCCCGTCTCCACCTGCTCGATGGAACATCCAAATCTCACCAGCCGGGATAGAGCGGGATGACATAAAGCCTTTAGTTACCGCGATGTAATTACCATCGGGGCTCCAGCTCGGCGTATGGATTAATGCTGTCTTTTCATGGCTCAGTTGGCGCGCGTTCTCCCCGTTAGCATCCATTACCCATAAATTAGATGCTCCATCCCTATCACTGACAAAGGCTATAGTCTCTCCATCTGGACTAAAGGCTGGTTGCATATTCCAATCGAAGCCCTGGGCCAGCGGAACTGCATTTCCACCATCAATCGAAACACTATAAATATCGCCCAACATGTCGAAAACTATTGATTTTCCATCTGGGCTAATGCTCAAGTTAGACCAAGTTGTTTCCTCAGTATCAATAGAAATAGTTTTCATGACTCCTTGCGGATTCTTAACATCCCAGTTCTTCTCAGAAGAGGTATCATCTTCTGAATCCGCGAACGCACAGGTAATCAGTAAACAGGACAAGAGAGATTTTGATACAAAACTCACTAAATTAAGACGCTTGATTATCATTTTTCCGGACCTTGTGAGTAGTTCTAACAGCTTTATTCTTTTATCTTAGCTTATCAAAACATGATTTGGGAGGCGTTTTTAAGCGTACTAAGCTACTTTTAGATAGATATGAAAAATCTAGATAATTGGACCAGAATAAACCCGGAACTCACTATCAGGACGCTCTATAAGATTCTTCTCAATAGATGCAAAATGATCGATCCTTGCTATAAGTTTTCCCTCGTCTGACATTGATTTTGCTAAGGTTAAATACTTAGAGAAGTGATGCTCCTGTGTCCTAACAAAGGGAACATAAAAGCTCTCAAGTTCTACATCGATATACGGGATTAATCTAGAAAATCTCTCAAAAGCTCGGCCATGCATAAATGCACTGACAACCAACAAGTCAATGAGCTTAGTTTTCTCAGCACTGTTTATATGATCTCTCAACCCAACAGCATAGCGTGAGGCTGACAGCGGAATACAGTCAAGTTTACGAGCCCTGATGATCCTCATAAGCGACTGAAAATTTCGCATTTCGGTCTCAACAAGGTGAGACATAGATTCCATAATATCGATGTTATCGATACATCTGTACATCAAATGCAGCCCACTACTTGCGGCTTTTTTTTCGCAGTTGGCATGGTCCAGTAAAAGTAGAACCGGGTTGTCCAGAGCATTCTCAAGCCATCTATCTGGCGTGATACAAGGTAAGAATTCTCTAACTAAGTCCATCCAATATTCACACGTTAGAAATTTTTATCATTTGAGTTGACCCAATAATTCACACTTTAGAGCCTCATATTTTTCCACTATTGGCCGAAATTTTTCAGGTTCATTTCGCGCCCTTTGAGCATAATGGCCAACCAATCTGGACCAGTAGCGTTGATGATCCTGATCTTTCCAGTTCCACATTGAATAGCCAGTATTCGCAATCGTCTTCCCAGAGTTTCTGGAGGCATAAATACCCTCATATATCTTATTCTTATCAAGAATAATTTTTTCATCTATTAAACTAAAGCCATTATCTATTAGGGATTCCCGAACAAAATAACTCCCATGAACCGAGCAAATTAGAATATCAAACATTGTGTCAGCGGCTGAGATACTTAGACTATTGATAAAATCAACTGTCTGATCTCCGCCAACACCAGCAATGATGAACAACTGAGAATTAATTTTAGGAACAACAATATTTCTTACATCACCACATCTGACGTGCCAATTATATTTAGCCAAAGGGAAGTCTTCTCTCAAAGAGCTCTCCAGCTTGCGCATCTGGTTCGCTAATACGTCAACAAAAACGAGCTTACGAGCATGGGCCGTATCCAATAAGGACATCCCCAGTAACCCATGGTCGCAGCAGCAGTCCCAAACAAGCTCATAGGGCTTAAACAACATCGCGCTCAGCTGTTGGAGTCTACTCCCAGACCTTAAAATATGACTATCCCCACCCGATATTAATAGTTAATACATTGCTCAACATTACTAAAAAAAAATCAAAACTGAAGCAAGATCGAGGATTTTTGACTATGGTAGCTGTATCAATTAGGAATGATAGTCGATATCAGCGTTTAATCTGTAAAAAAACTACATGCTAACGTATAATTCCTTACAAATTTTAAGGTCAAATGTAATTAAAAATAACGTTATCTATTAGTAAAGGAGAAGTAAATAGTGCTAGAAGCTTATCGTGCACATGTGACTGAGCGCCAACTGCAGGGCATCCCACCCAAACCTCTTGACCCAGAGTGGACCGCCGGTCTGGTCGAGTTACTCAAGGCTCCACCAAAGGGTGAAGAGAGCTTCCTTCTTGATCTCATTTCTAATCGAGTTCCACCTGGCGTAGATGAAGCTGCATACGTAAAAGCAAGCTTCCTCTCCGCACTTATTAAGGGAAGTGCATCCTCTCCTTTAATTGATCGAAGGTTAGCTGTAAAACTATTAGGAAACATGCATGGTGGCTATAACGTGGCGACTCTTGTTGGATTGCTCGATGATGATGAATTAAGAGAACTCGCCGCTGAAGAATTAAAGTCTACTCTTCTTGTGTTTGATGCCTTTCATGATGTTGCTGAAAAATGTAACAGCGGCAACAAATTCGCATTAGATGTCATGAAATCATGGGCGGATGCTGAGTGGTTTACCTCTAATGATGCTGTTCCTCAAAGTATAAAAGTCATTGTCTTTAAAGCTACCGGTGAGATTAATACTGACGATCTTTCCCCCGCACAAGACGCGTGGTCTCGACCAGACATACCTCTTCATGCAAGAGCTATGTTTAAAATGACTAGAGATGGCATACATCCTGAAGAACATGGTGTCACAGGGCCCATGTCTCAGATTAATGAGCTAAAGTCACAGGGCCTGCCGGTTGCATTTATTGGCGATGTCGTTGGGACTGGCTCATCACGAAAGTCAGCTACAAATAGTGTACTTTGGTTTTTCGGTGAAGATATGCCCGGAGTACCCAACAAACGATCAGGTGGTATTTGCTTTGGCAGCAAGGTGGCGCCAATTTTCTTTAATACTATGGAAGACGCAGGTGCTCTGGTATTCGAGGCTCCCGTAGACAAGATAGATAATGGAGATATTATTGAAATTTATCCCTACGAAGGGAAAATCCTCAATGAATCTGGTGAAGTAGTTTCCGAGTTTGAACATAAATCTGACGTGATTCTCGATGAAGTTCAGGCTGATGGAAGAATTAACCTAATCATTGGACGAGGTTTAACTCAGAGGGCAAGAGAACACCTGGGTCTCCCTCCATCAGATGTATTTCGTCACCCCACCGCTCCAATACATAGTGATGCAGGCTTCACTTTAGCTCAAAAGATGGTGGGCAAAGCCTGCGGTACCGATGGGATCAGACCTGGCACATATTGTGAACCTAAGATGACGACGGTAGGGTCTCAAGACACAACTGGCCCAATGACTCGAGATGAATTAAAGGACCTTGCGTGCCTGGGTTTCTCCACTGATCTAGTAATGCAATCATTTTGCCACACCGCAGCCTACCCAAAGCCCGTAGATATTGATACTCAGCATAGTCTGCCTGACTTTATTATGAATCGTGGAGGCGTCTCTTTGCGTCCAGGTGATGGCATCATTCATAGCTGGTTAAACAGAATGCTGCTCCCTGATACAGTTGGTACTGGTGGTGATTCGCATACTCGCTTCCCGATGGGAATATCGTTTCCTGGAGGATCAGGGCTTGTCGCTTTTGCGGCCGCAACAGGGGTGATGCCTCTAGATATGCCCGAATCGGTTCTTGTTAGATTTAAAGGGGACATGCAACCCGGTATAACACTTCGCGATCTTGTGCATGCAATTCCCTACTACGCAATTAAAGAAGGTCTCCTTACAGTAGAAAAGAAAGGTAAAAAGAACTTCTTCTCTGGCCGGATTCTTGAAATTGAAGGTATAGAGGGGCTGACGGTAGAGCAAGCGTTCGAGCTTTCAGATGCCTCGGCTGAGCGCTCGGCGGCGGGATGTACTATCAAGTTGAGTGAGGACTCAGTAACCGAATATCTTCAATCCAACATAACGCTCCTGCGCTGGATGATTTCAGAGGGCTACGGGGATGTTCGCACACTAGAGCGACGTGTCAGAAAGATGGAAGATTGGATAGCAAATCCTTACTTGATGGAAGCCGATGCAGATGCGGAGTATGCCGCGATAATTGAAATTGATCTAGCTGACGTTATGGAACCTATTGTTTGTTGTCCAAACGATCCAGACGATGCGAAGCTCTTGTCAGAAGTCTCTGGAGATAATGTAGATGAAATTTTCATTGGCTCTTGTATGACAAATATCGGACATTTCAGAGCGGCAGGAAAGCTTCTTGATGAGGCAGGCACTGTTGACTCCCGATTCTGGATTTGTCCTCCTACTCGTATGGATGCGCATACATTAATGGAGGAAGGATATTACAATATCTATGGAAAAGTAGGAGCTCGTACGGAAATGCCGGGCTGCTCACTTTGCATGGGTAACCAAGCTCGTGTTCTGGCTGGAGCTACAGTGCTATCTACATCGACTCGTAATTTTCCTAATAGATTGGGAGATGGAGCTAATGTCTATTTGACTAGCGCGGAGCTTGCATCGGTGGGAGGTATTTTAGGCCGACTACCGACGGTTGAGGAGTACATGGAGTACGCTACGAAGATTAATTCTATGTCTTCCGAGATCTACCGATATATGAATTTTGATCAGATAGAGTCGTTCCAAAAATCTGCCGAAGAAGGAAAGCTTATTGCCGCAGAGCAAATAATTGAAGTGGCTTAGTTTAACGTTTAGAAGAACCCTATAAAAAAAGGCCCGCGTTAGCGGGCTTTTTTTGTGGGAAATGTTAAATAAAAAATATTCTACATATAGGCATTGCTTGTATCTGTATGGTCAGTGACATCCCGAACACCATTCAGCTCCGGAATCTTACTCATTAGCGTCTTCTCAACACCCTCTCTGAGAGTAAGGTCAACCGCGGAGCATCCCTGGCAACCTCCACCAAACTCAAGCACAGCAAATCCCTCATCCATTTCAGATAAAGAGACAACACCACCGTGAGAAGCAAGGCCAGGATTAATTTCGTTATATAGCAGATAGTTAACTTTGTCCTCTATAGGACTATCATCATTTATATTAGGTAGTCTAGAGTTTGGCGCCCTTATGGTAAGCTGGCCGCCAAATTTATCCTCCGAAAAGTCCACAACAGCATCGTCTAGAAATGGGATACTACGCTGCTCGTAGTATCCATTGAATTTAGAATATTCAACGATGATATCATCCTCATTATGCTCACCAGGCCGGCTATATGCGATACAAGTTTCTGCCTTTGGAGTCCCTGGATCCGATACAAACATTCGAATTCCAATCCCTTCACAATTCTGTTTCTCTAGCAGCCCTGCAAGATAATCTTGAGCAGACTCAGTAATGTTTACGTTCACCATAGGGAAATCCCAAATTTATACTTAAGAGGATTGTATCTTACGACACATCGAGTAATTGACAAAATAATCTATTGACTGTCGCTTTGTACGAATAGTGATAATATTGAGCTCACTAGCTAACGAAAAGACTAGACTTTCAGATGAATGACAAACAAAAAAAAACCAACAAACGCTCGCTCTTATCTTTTGTTTTAAGCATTCTGGCTGCAGGAGTTGGGATACAAAGCGATAAAAATAGAGAGCGAGACTTCGCCAATGGAAATCCTTTGGCGTTCGTCATTGGTGGAATTTTTTTTACCCTACTTTTTATCGCTTCCGTAGCAACAATTGTGGGACTTGTACTCAGTAATTCCTAAATTATTCTTAATGAGGCACCAGCGGTTAGTACTTTTGATAATTCACCACTCACACCTCCATCAGATGAGAATTCTAAGGCCATCATAGGCGCGTTCTTATCACTTGAAACTCTTATATGCACGCCATCTAAAGCTAATGCTTCATCAACTGACTCATCTTGTGCTAAATAAAGTAAAAACTTAGATCTATGCTTTAACACCTTGTCCCTATTAAGAACAATAGCACTTAAATACTCTACTTTATTAGGGTGATCACAGCTACTATTCAAAGGAATCCTGAGCGAGTGGTCTGTTATGTCTTGAATCAAGAATGGTAGATTCCTATCACTAGGTCCGGCCAAAAACCAGTTCAGGACTTCACCATCCGGCCGCTGTCGAGAAAAGAAATGTTTTCTCGAAATATTCAGCTCTTCACGCTTTGGCAAAGAGCAAAACCTATCTATATCGTCGCTTTTAATACACCAATCCCGTAAACCTTGAGCTCCACCTAACCAGCAGGCAAAACGCCAATATAAAAGGGGTCTTAAAAAGTCTAGAAAATGAAATACTCCAAGTAAAAATAGCCCTCGGAAAATTATTCGAGAAAATCTCGACCTTGTCGCTATGAGTTCAATATAAACTTGGTTCTTGAGAAAAATTATGGCGTTATGTGTGGGACCATTTATTCCACCGGGCTCTACAATAAACCCTAACTCAGTAAAATTAGATATTGCCTGATCCAAATCGGCAACAACGATCACGAAGTGATCTATTTTTAGAGGCACGTCAGATTTCATGACGCTCTGGAATGCTCATAGCAAGCACCATTGAAGCGCTTAAGCCCGATAAAAGTCTTCCACAGAGAACGCATCAAAGTTATCGACGCTACCAACAACAGATCCAAGGTATCCGGCATTTCTAGTCAATAGCTGAGATGCAAAGAACTCTGCTGTGGCAATCTTTTGGTGAAAGAATCTATCACCATCACCCTCATCTATCCTTGCTTGAGCAGCCATAGCTAATTTGACTAAAAGCCAGTAGCTGACAGCATTTCCAAATAGCATCATGAAGTTATAGGCAACGTAAGAAGACTTATTAGGATTATCCAAAACATGGTCTAATCCATCATTACACTCATCAACACATTCTCCTAAAGATTCTAGCAGTCTCTTTACACGATCCGAACTGGTCTCGTATAACTCAATAGTCGCGTTCATTCGTTGGATTAGCTCTTTCAAGCCCTCGCCTCCATCCTTCAGGCACTTACGTCCAACAAAATCTAAAGCCTGAATACCATTAGTTCCCTCATAAATCGGAAGAATTCTGGCATCCCGCATATGCTGGGCAGCTCCCGTCTCCTCAACAAAACCCATACCCCCGTGAATCTGCACACCAATAGATGTAATCTCCATTGAGACTTCAGTGCACCATCCTTTGACCAGTGGTGTTAAAATCTCAACTAATCGTTCGTCTATAGCTTGGGCATCATTTTCGGTGGGATGAGTACTTCGATCTTCAGCTGCTATCGTATAGAAGGACAAGGCTCTTCCAGCCTCCGTTAATGCTCGCATTTGAAGGAGCATACGCTTCACATCCGCATGATGAATTATCGGGGCGCGACCATTGATGCCTTGAACTTTACCTTGCACCCTATCCGCAGCATATCCAACGGCCTGCTGATAAGCTCGCTCACCAATCGATACACCCTGATGCCCAACCGAAAGTCTTGCATTATTCATCATACTAAACATGCACATGAGACCTCGATTAAGAGGACCGACGAGGTAACCTACGGCACCTCCATTATCGCCATATGCCATTGTGCATGTCGGACTGCAGTGGATGCCTAGCTTATGCTCTACGCCAACTGCTCGTAGATCATTTCGCTCACCCAAGCTGCCATCGCTACTCACCAAAAATTTGGGAACTAAAAACAAAGAAATCCCATGGTTGCCCGCTGGTGCGTCAGGCAGACGAGCCAATACCAAATGAATAATATTATTTGTCTGCTGGTGCTCACCCCAGGTTATATAAATTTTTTGGCCTGATACTAAGTAGTGATCACCATTTGGAACGGCTTTGCATTGCACCGCAGAGAGATCCGAACCTGCTTGAGGCTCTGTGAGATTCATCGTACCCGACCAAGACCCACTGATAAGATTGGAAAGATATGTATCTTTTTGATCTTTTGAGCCATACAAATGAAGTGCGTGAATAACGCCTCTAGTTAACAGTGGTAATAGACTTAAACCCATATTTGCAGACTGCAACATTTCCTGCACAGCCAGATCTACTACACCTGGGAATCCGGATCCTCCAAAGGCAGTATCACCACTCAAACCATTCCATCCACCTTCAACTAACTGGCCACTCAGTCCATCAAGGACAGGCGCAGTGACAACCTCACCATTCTCTATATGGGTCCCTTGGCTGTCTGCGATGGCATTAGTTGGCGCTATAACTTGTTCGAAAAACTTGGCAGCTTCTGGCAAAACAGCATCAAGCATGTCCATGCCTACATCCTCGTAACCGGGGCGTTGACTATGACTCTCATAACCAACGAGTTCTTCCAGGATAAAAGAAAATTCTTGCACAGGAGCTTTATATGCAGACATTATGTTTACCTTTTCGCATGTACTGTAAAACTGAAGGGATAAGTCCAGCTTGAGAGTTTCCTCTCAACAAATGTCTCTGTAAATAGAAAATTATGACTAATGAGTCCCTCAGTGATAAGGGATTCATCCACAAAACTGAGTTGTAGCGCCCTTGATACCTCTCACTATATACTTACACCAGAGTTTTGGAGATGGCCCAAATCCATCAGCAAAAAAGTTTTCTGAGTGAAAATAACTACAATAATTTAAGGAACGAAAATTGAACTCAAAATCTGACAACAACACGGTCTTTATCGCCTTTATCAGCATAGTTGCGACTATAGGTGGATTCCTATTCGGCTTCGATAGCGGCGTCATCAACGGCACTGTGGATGGATTGCAAAGTGCATTTAATTCCGATAGCGCAGGAACTGGTTTCAACGTAGCAAGTATGTTGCTTGGGTGTGCCGTCGGTGCTTTTTTTGCCGGCCGCCTGGCTGATAAATATGGTCGAAAGAGTATTCTTATCGTTGCGGCTCTATTTTTCCTAGTCAGTGCTTGGGGTTCGGGTATTGCCTCTACCTCCCCCGAGTTCATCTTTTATCGGATCTTGGGTGGCCTGGCGGTTGGAGCTGCATCTGTTATGGCTCCCGCATATATCAGTGAGGTAGCTCCCGCGGCCTACAGGGGTATGCTCACTACTGTGCAGCAAGTTGCTATCATCACGGGTCTCTTCGTAGCCTTCGTGAGCAACTATCTGCTTGCAAAATTTGCAGGTGTCTCTACAGCAGAATTTTGGCTTGGATATGAGGCATGGCGGTGGATGTTCTGGATCGAACTAGCCCCAGCCAGTCTATTCCTTGTCGCCCTTCTATTCATTCCTGAGAGTCCTCGCTTCCTCATGGTTTCAGGACGCTCAACTGAAGCACTTGAAGTATTAACAAAACTGTATGGTGAGGCATCTGCTCTACTTAAGATTGATGAAATCAAGGGATCTCTTGCTGCGGATGCACATCAGCCAAGACTCTCTGATTTAATTGACGATAATTCTGGTAAAGTCAGAAATATAGTTTGGATTGGTATTGGACTTGCAACTTTCCAGCAACTAGTGGGTATAAACGTCGTATTCTATTACGGGGCAGTTCTCTGGCAGGCGGTAGGCTTCTCAGAATCAGATGCCTTACTAATTAACATCATCAGCGGTGCAGTAAGCATTGCAGCATGTCTCATTACTATCGCAGTGATCGATAAAATTGGTCGAAAGCCACTGCTTAAGTGGGGATCAATAGCGATGGCTACCACGCTCGGTCTGATGGTTGTTGCATTCTCCAACTCCGCTACAGGAGAAAATGGAGATCTAATTATGGGCAATTGGGGCACCTTGGCTCTGGTATCTGCCAATGCCTATGTCTTCTTCTTCAATATGAGCTGGGGGCCTGTAATGTGGGTTATGCTGGGAGAAATGTTCCCCAATCAAATCCGTGGTTCTGGATTGGCTGTGAGTGGTCTTTTCCAGTGGAGTTCAAACTTTGTAATTACAATGACGTTCCCAATCATGCTCGCAGGAATTGGATTAGCAGGTGCCTATGGTTTTTATGCCCTAAGTGCAGCTATTTCAGCTATCTTTGTAATCAATTACGTCTATGAGACTAAAGGAATCGAATTAGAAGATATGAAGGGATAGGAAAATAAAAGGGAGCCTTTCGGCCCCCAGTGACACAATAACTACTAGACACTAGATCACCTCCTTTTATTTTCCATTGAAATTTTTTGAATCGCTAAACGCCGATAAACTGTTCCTCTTTCAGATCGTAGCAAGTACTGTCTAACTGAGCAACAAGCTCAAGATTAGGCTTAATTTTAGGTAGCTCATAAGCAAAGAAAAATTTCATCGCCGCAATCTTTCCATCATAGAATGCAAGATCTGACGGATTTCCTGCTTGCTTTCCATTAACAGCTGCGACTCCCTGCTTTAACCACATCCAGGCGATAACTAAATGACCCATGGCATCTAAAAAGATCGTGGCATTAGCGAGCGCCAACGACGGATCCTCAGCTTGACTGATAGCTAAAATTGTACTTTCCACACTTTGCAGTGCAGATTCCAACTGCCCACAGAAAGGCATCAGTTCTGGAGTGGAGCTCGCCTCATCCAGAGTCACCTGCAATTCATCACGCAGAATAGAGACCGCCGCTCCATTATGCATTCTTACCTTTCTTCCGAGTATATCTATACCCTGTATTCCCCAGGTGCCCTCATGTATATGATTCAAGCGATTATCTCGATATAGTCTCTCTACTGGGTACTCACGCGTATATCCGTATCCTCCCAGGACCTGAATCGCCAGCTTGTTCGCCTCCAGACAGTACTCTGATGGCCAGGACTTACAGATTGGCGTCAGAAGATCAAGCAGCAGATCATTTCTCTGATTGAGCTCCTGATTCTCTGAGATCTTCTTTTTATCAATCAGCTCAGCGCAGTAATACATCAATGTTTGAGCGCCTTCAATAAAGGCTTTTTGAGTCATTAGCATACGCTTAACATCCGCATGCCCACTAATCATTATCTGTGGCTCCTCTGGATTACGATTGACCAGTGGTCGGCCCTGAGGACGATTGCGAGCATAGTCTAGGGAGTACAAGTAACCTCCCATTGCAGTCATCACCGCAGACATGCCCACCGAAATACGTGCCTCGTTCATCATATGAAACATATTTGCTAGGCCCTGATTTGGCTCCCCTACTAGGTAGCCTATAGATTCACCAGACTCACCAAAATTCAGAAGGCAATTGGTAGCACCACGGCATCCCATCTTATGATTTAGACCTGCAAGCGCTATATTATTGTATTCACCAATACTCCTATCATCATTAACACGGCACTTGGGCACTAGAAACAAGGAAATGCCCTTTACCCCAGGCGGCGACCCCGGAATTTTAGCAAGGACCATATGAATGATATTTTCAGTTAAATCCTGCTCCCCACCAGAAATCCACATCTTAGTGCCGCTGATAGAATAGGATCCGTCAGCATTGAGCTCAGCTTTGGTTCTTATGTCAGCAAGAGACGAGCCTGCCTGCGGCTCAGACAAGCACATTGTCCCAAACCACTTACCCTCAACTAGATTAGGCAGATATTTGTCTTTCAGCTCTCTGGAGCCACAGGCATCCAGCATATTGGCAACACCTTGTGTTAGGAAAAGATACATGTGAGCTGGATTATTAGCGCAAACAAACATTCCATTTAGTGCCTGATCGACCATCCAGGGAAGCTGCATCCCACCTATTTCCAAGTCATAAGCCGATGTGCAAAGTCCAGCCTCCTGGTAGGCATTGATTGCCTCCTTCAGCTCGGGAATGGTTTCAACTTTCCCATCGACAAACTTTGGCTCATTGGCATCTAACTTTCCAGCACAAGGTAGAAACTGATCCTCCGCAATTGTCTGGCATAAATCTAACATCGCGTCCAATGACTCTCTGTCATAATCGGCATACCTATCCGACTGAAGAACGCTCTCCAAACCCAAGGTCTCATAAAGTATAAAATCAAGATCTCGACGATTGACTACCATTGACATAACGTACCCCTTCCACAAAACTCATCTAACAGAAAAATACCCTAATTCATTGTTAAAGTATGTCGCCTAAATGACAGATAAATCAATATTTACAGCGACCTGCCGGTTCCAATTGGATGCAATCTCTACGACGGATTTTGTTGCACCCTTCTGTCCAGTCAGTAAACTATAGAAAAATAATAAACAGCAGATATGCGTATTTAAGAGGGAAAGAGATATGATCGCACTAGATCAACTGAGTTGTGTTGCAGATATTAGTCGTTATCAAGCTAAAATAAATGCTAATCGAGTGGCACAGATCTTTGAAGGTAGAGAGACTACCTATGCCAAGCTTGACGAAATGGCGAGTCAAATTGCTAATGGCCTAATAAAAGAGGGCTGCCAGCCAGACACCCGTATTGGGTACCTTGGAAAAAATAGCGACTACTTTTTTGAGGTAATGTCTGGTGCCGCCAAAGCTAACGTTGTTATTGCGGGTGTAAATTGGCGACTTGCTGCGCCTGAAATTGAGTACATCATTAATGATGCCTGCGTAGATATCTTATTTGTTGGAGCAGATTTTTACGAGGTTGTTGAACAACTGCAAAGCAGTCTTAGCAGTGTTAGGAAGGTCATCGCGATAGATGGCGATCATAATGTTTGGGCCGACTACAGCGATTGGCGTGACTCTCAAGAAGTCAGTGATCCAATGCTACCCATCTCGCCTGATGATGACGTAATACAGTTATATACCAGTGGAACCACAGGCCATCCAAAGGGCGTCCAACTCACTAACGGAAACTACCTCGATGTTCTTGATCAAGCGGCCAATGGCGGCTGGGGTGATTGGAATGAGGGAGAGGCAAGTATTGTCGCAATGCCAATCTTCCACGTGGCCGGAGTTAATGTTGGCGTCGTAGGACTATGCCAAGGTCTCACTAATGTCATCTTAAAAGATGTGGATCCCGTCGTTATTTTAGATTTACTTGAGAAATATAAAATCAAGTACGCGTTCTTTGTGCCCGCCGTAATCCTGTTCTTAAATTCCATTCCCGGTGTTAGAGATAGAGACTTTTCGAACTTAGATATGCTTCTCTATGGGGCTAGTCCTATATCGGAAGAAGTTCTGTTGACCGCCAAAGACATCTTTAAGTGTGACTTCTGCCAGGTCTATGGACTAACTGAGACCTGTGGCGCAGGGACCATTTTACCTCCAGAAGATCACGATCCAGCTCTTGGAAAACTCAGATCTTGCGGTAAGCCCGCTGCAACAGCTGAGGTACGTATCCTTGGTGAGCAGGGTCAGCTGTTGCCACCTACTGAAGTCGGCGAAATAGTTTACCAGTCAAAGAGCTTGATGAAGGGCTATTGGAACAATAGCGAGGCCACAGCCAAATCAATTCAGGATGGCTGGTTCTTCACCGGTGATGCGGGCTATTTAGATGAGGATGGATACCTTTACATTCATGACAGGATCAAGGACATGATTGTATCCGGTGGAGAGAACGTCTACCCCGCCGAAGTTGAGAACGCACTATTTGCCTACGAAGCTGTCGGCGATGTCGCTGTGATTGGTGTGCCTGATGACAAGTGGGGCGAGGCGGTCAAGGCCATCATTGTTCTAAAACCAAATGCTGAGGCCAATGAGGCTGATATTATCTCCCACTGCAGAGACAAAATAGCTGGGTATAAGGTCCCAAAGAGCATTGACTTCACTGACGTACTGCCGAGAAATCCCTCAGGTAAGTTGCTCAAGCGTGAGCTCAGAAAGCCCTACTGGGAGGGTAAGACTCGGCAGATAAACTAATTTGCCATTTTGAAGCTATATTTGTAAAGATGCCCCGGCACCTCCTGGGCCACGCCGTCAACAAAGCGTGGCGCGTAAAGAAGTCTAGTGCCAGCTTTGAGCGCCTCCTCACCAAAACCATAAGACTCTGGTGACTCTTTAACTAATACAATGTCGGTGATACGTCCCTCCTTGGAAATTGTGAATTTGATAATTACAAACCCTTCTATACCCCTTATACGAGCAAGTTCCGGATATTCAGGGCTCGGAACGAAAAGCGGAACCAAATCTGCCTTCTCTCCCCTCTGAGATCGACCGATGTGCGTTGCATGGTAGCTTGCCATAACATCTTGATCAGTGAGCCCATCTGGAAACTTGCAGAAGCGGTATTATGAGATTCGACTCCCTCCTTCTCACGATATATCTCAAGAGCTGAACGTGCATACCGACTCGTTTCTCTCAAAGTTATCATCTCACTCAAGGATAAATCTAGGAGAATTCTTGCGTATTCGACTGAGTCTTGATCGAAGTTCTTTTTTGCAATAGCTTTTACTTTTCGACTTTCTCCCATATCAATGAGGATATTGATTACCTCAAGGGACGACCCACCATAAATGGCCTCATAGAGCTCGAGAGACTCGCCCAGTACATCAAGAGCTTTTTTCTTATCTCCTCGCTTTAAGGCCTTGCCATAATTATAGGTCAGCGCCGCGATGTTCAAACTGTCGGGTTCAAACAAACGACGGCCCTCTTCCAGAGCCCACTCTGCACAATATATTTTTCTACCTGCAGATCTATTTAAGGTGGAAGTAGAGTTAAAACAAGGCTGTGCCTGATTGAATTGCTCAACAAGATCACTTCTTGAGATCTTATTCTCCACAGAAAAAACAAGGCCTGAAGTGAGAATAGATATTATGAAAACCAAGATATTCATCTGCTGATTCCTTTCAAGTTGCGCTCCTTGCCGACTTTATTTTACATATTTATTGAGTTGTCACATCTATCCAATTTATATTCCAGGAGTCATCAACTGCATTGAGTCTCAACACCTGATTTCCGGCGCTTAATTCAAGCACTGCCGAGATAGTCACCCAGGACTGCCAACCCCCAGTGTCAGGGATACTTTGAGAGTCAACTTGGACTCCATCGACCAAGACCTCAAAGCCGTTAGTACCCCCTGAACTCGCCACACGGTACTCAAATAAGTAGCTTCCCGTACTGGAGACATCGATCGTATACTCAAGCCAGTCTCCAGCACTGATATATCCGACATTCGAACCTCCTCCCACATCGCCAGTACTCTCAACCTGAATGCCCTCCATCGCACTGAAATCCTCAGCTTGAATGAGGCCTGGCACAGGGTGAGTTATCGGTGACTGCCCGTCGTCATCAGAATTACCAGTCAAGTAACTTATCTCTTGATCTAGCCAATCCATTCTATTTCTGAACCACATCTTCATATGATCCACTTCCTCTTGATAGGTATCAAAGATCACAGGGTTAGGCCACACATAAATGCCTATAGTCTGCCACAAGTCGTCATTTTCTTGCTGAGACCACTGCAACTGCTCAGCATAACTATCAATTTTTTCTAGTATCAAATCTTGATTAGCACGGAAGTAGGCGAAGCGAACCTTAACCTGATCAACAAAGTCCGGATCTTGAAATAGTCGGTCATACCACGGGTGATATTTGACCCACCAACCCTCAGCATAACGGCTGTCAGCGTAATCAACATTCCCGAAGGATAGATCGAAATCCCAGAGCGGACCCATTTTTATCTTTTCACCAGGCATCACATTCAAGAAAATGCTCGAGAAGGACTGCGAGTCAACATTTTTAGTGATCTCACTAATTAAATACCAATCAACGAAGCTATCGATATCAATATAGTTAGCGTAGCCGTCTACCTCACTCAGGAAGCGAGAGCTGAATAATGACTGCTCGAAATCTCCTAAAAGATCTTTAATATAGTTATACTCATCGCTATCCAAATCAAGGTTTGGCTCCTTGATGTTAATCAAGAATTTCTCGGTTACTACGCTATCAAAGTACACGTCGTCGGGATCCAATCGCGATAACTGGTCTTGCTCGAGCAGGTAACCGGTATCACCGAGAGGAACTCGGTTATCACTCTCCTCAACCTTCTGTGTAATATTATAGGTGCCGTTGTACTGATCGTTTATGTAGACCTCTGCGAACCTAGCCTGGGGTGTCCAGTCAAGGTTACTTAGGTAGCCCATCTCAAAAGATATCTTGTTTCGCAGCATGGTTTTATCGGAGTACTCCGCCAAGAATAGCCATTTCTTGTCATTTGGCATACCCAGAAACTCTGCCTTGTCAGCTAACTTCATCTGGAAGGGCTTTTTGGGATGCATCCAAGTCGAGTTACCGCGCCCGCGTATCTTCATTTCAACCTCTTCGAGGTCGTCGAAGTTTCTTCCACCAAATATAGATGTATCGCCCTCCACGTAGTCATCCTTTGAGTCAATCGCAACAGAATCATCAGTTTTGAGATAAACCACGGGTAACCCAGTGAATCTTGTCAAATCAACCGTAAAGTTCTCGATATCTCCATCTGAATTGGTCACTGTATAGGTAACGATGTCAGTAAAATCATTGACAGTTATGCCACTCTCTTGCACAACATCTCCTATAAAGACTGAAGTCCCCTCAAATTCGAAACTTGCAACCAAATTGTCCACCGTCCCGTTCTGTGTCGTCCGACCAGAAAATACATTTCCATCTTTATTTAAAAATAAAAGCTCCTCTGACTGCCCGTCATCGAAGGTACCGCTGACGGCCATGTCAGTGAGACTGGGTGCGGCTATATTGGTAATTGCGACAGAGAGGCTCTGGGTAGTCTCATCGGTTCCATCACTCGCAATGGCTGTTATGGAATAGGACTGAATAGATTCATAGTCGGGAGGCTCAACAAAGGAGAGTGTTCCTGTCGATGAATCGACACTAATAGCTGATGAATCATCTCCGGAAACTGAGTAACTTAACGTATCTCCATCTGAATCAGTGGCAACAAGAGTTCCAATACTGACTTGGTTCTCTTCCACATCAAATGTTGAGGAAGACGTGAAGACAGGCGGATTGTTACTTGGAGACACAGGCGTTTCTGGTATCGATATATTGCCGCCACCGCCACCGCAACCGGCAAGAGCAAAAACAAGAAAGGTGGAAGTAAAACGCAAAAACATTAGAAGATCCTTAAAAAAACCAATAAAACCAGCGCTCAGAGTCAGCTGCCCGCATGCACTGCTGGAAAGGTAGAAAAATATACCTTTTAAGCCACGAATGGTATCCTAAAGTTATCTATAATAGAATAAGAGCTCAAAATGGATGCTAGAGTCCAGTTAGTATGCACCACTATTTATATTCTCAGCTCTTGCGCCACTCCACGGACTTTTATCGCACCAAGTAACGTAGCTGATGAGGCTGAGTTTGAAAACGCGCTTAGTGCCTGCATTAGCTCAGTAGATGTTTCTACTACCGAGTCTGACACGCTGAAAAATAGTGCTCAAGGGGCCACTGTAGGCGGTTTAGCTGGCCTTGGAGGGGCTACTATTATACCTGCCGTATTTGGGGAGAGCTTGATTTGGCCAGCTACTGGCTTGGCTATAGCGACGGGTGCTTTAACGGGCGCCACCTTGAGTGGCTCTCTAAGCACCTCAGAGGTTGAATTACGCGACGCCAAGATACTTGGCTGTCTGGGAGCGAAGGGCTATAAATTTGAGAAAATCACCCGTTGACCACTAATTGAATCAAGCAAATAATAAAGATGATTAAAGTCATAACTCTAATTTTTATAGCAATCGCTTTGTCGGCATGTGCCTCATATTCTCCAACTGACTTTCAAAACGTCGATCAATCTCAAGCCCAAGACCAATACAAATTAGCGTTTGAGGAGTGCGCTGACATCGCCAAGAACGTCGATATCTCTGATCCTGAGGCTGTAAAAATTGCCAAAGCCGGTGTGGGCGCCGCAGGTGGTTATCTTGCCGGAGGAGCCATCAGCTTGGGAACGGTTATTATCACTGGGACAAGCAGCACTGTTGCAATGCCTGTGGTTTTACTGGGAGTAATAGGGGGGACGATCTGGGGCGCTAACGCTGCGACGTCGGAGAAAAAAGAGCGCGATACGGTTCTAGTAAGCTGCCTGCAAACAAAGGGCTACAGGGTCTCCAAATGAGAGGAAAACGATATCCTCTAAGCTACAAGTGAAGCCAGCACTCTCCTCTGACCCTCAAAGGGCCGACGCCCATGCATTGTCATAAAATTATCTACTAGTACAATATCCCCAGTCTGCCATGGAACATCGAAGGTGAGTAAATCTGATAGCCTGATGACTACCTCCATATCCTCATTGGATATAGGCGAATTATCTCCGTAACAGATAGACTTTTCACCGACATTTCTTGCGTCCTG
>Ga0213863_10000104_pt1 | contig 63139 bp, 80 predicted proteins | sample PICome_8_FD_160128 | JGI IMG/M metagenome (GOLD analysis project Ga0213863, IMG submission 160128) | Coastal seawater microbial communities near Pivers Island, North Carolina, United States - PICO497 | ecosystem: Environmental > Aquatic > Marine > Coastal | place: USA: North Carolina...
TTACAACATATGCAGCCGCTGCAAATCTCCCATCTTCTGGAAATTCAATTGGAGATTTAAGTTACACCGAAGATTCTTCGAAGCTATTTTTATGGAATGGAGCTACTTGGAGACACATACTTACTGCAGAAGTTCCAAATTCTGCACCTTTCTTTACTTCAAACCAAAGAGGTATTTTGTCACTTGCTAAGGATGGAACTACCACTAATATTGATCTAGATGCGACTGATCCGGAAGGTACTACTATTACATGGGATTACACTGTAACAGCTGGTACACTAGGAAATACTGCTACAATAACTAATAATGGTAATGGTCAATTTGCAATCACCCCTTCTATTGATCCTGCAAATGCTGGAGAATTTGGATTAACATTCACAGCTTCAGATGGAGTTAATGTTACTAATTCTAACCAACTTACATTTACTTTATACTTTAATTTAAATTGGGGAGCAGTAAATAGTAGTGTTAGTCCAACAGGTGCTATTACAAAGGATTTCCTTGAGGTCGATGGTGATCCAATTCCAGTTAACTATTTCCCAGCCCAAGTAAAAGTTCAATCAAATGAGGTAGCTATAATTATTTCTAATACTACAAGTGGTAGTATTTATGATGAATTAGTCATTGTTGACATTAGTGATCATTCTAACCCAAATATAACATTTAGAGAAAAAAATCCTTCAGCTTCTGAAGATCTTACTTTTATTGGATACAAGCAATTATTGTTTAATGATGAATGGATAGTCATTAGAACAGATTATGCAAACACAACAGTACATAGCTGTCTTGTATTCTACAAGAAGACTAATAATACTTGGTCTAGACACTCGGTCATTAGTACATATAATGATGGCGTCGGGGGTCCTACATCATACATGGATTGGGATATAGAGAATAAAAGACTAATGGTTATTCCTAGCAATTCCGCTACTAGTAAAATATTATTTTATCATTATAACTCAAGTACAGATGCGTGGGAATTAAACAGTACTATAAATGAAAGTAACTGGGGTTACTCCACATATATGTACTATTGTTCAATAAGAGGTCAATACGCAGTTGCAACTACTGGTACTGCAGGTTATTTAAAATTATTTTATTATAATTCTGTAGATGATGTGTGGACATGGCAGACTGAAATAGATGATACTGGTTGGGACCCAACGAGGTCATATATCTTTTATACAAATACAGGTAGAGTTATTGTTTTGGCGCAGGGGCCAAATAACTATATAGAAGCTTGCGAAATTGATACTAGTTCGCATACTTTTACTGCTATCGACGGCGGCAGCGATATTGCATCCGCGTCAAACTTATATACAACCTCGGCCGCCAGGGATACGAAAGGGTTATGGATTGGCCATCATGATATATATGACGATGGTGATTATGCTTATGGTTTTTGGACAAGGTCCTCAGCCATGTCCAATTCCATTGCTAGTACTTTCGTACAGTTCCAACCGACCACTCCAGCAAATAAATACCTCTCAAGAGTAAATGCCGCTAATGCGCAAGTTTGCTTTCCATCAATCTCTGATATACAGTTAGGAGCTGGTGATAAGTTCAATACTATTTCAGTATGCCCAAGCAGCGGAAATATGGCAGTTGGGTCATATGAATGGAATACCTCATATGGTAAAATTTGGCTGTTCAGAGCTACAAGCTAAATCACAAGGAAAAAACAATGACGAGTTTTTCAAACTTTAAATCAAGAATAGTTAAAGAATCATCTGCAGCTGCAGATCCAGCTAATCAAGTGTCTAGCGGAGGAGCTGGCACTACTGAGTACGCTACAACTTTAGATATGCCGACGTCTGGTATTGATGTCGGTTCAATGGGATTCGTAGCTGCAACAAACTCTTTGTATATATGGACCGGTACTTCTTGGTTCAATATCGCAACGACTAACCAAGCACCTACGGCTATCACCGGCGGAAATTCAAGCTATAGCTTGAGTGCAATTGGTGATCCAACAGTAGTTACTCTAGTGTCTAGCGATCCCGAAGGATTCCCTCTCACATGGTCTGCTACTACGTCCGGTGATTCTCAAGTGGGTACATTGACTCAGGCGGACAACGTCTTTACTATTACTCCGAGTACAGATACAGCCGATGCTGGTATACTTAGTGTGACTTTTAGCGTTACAGATGGTACTAACACAGAGACTACTATTAGCACCTTCACACTAGCTTTCACTAGTGCTTTATGGGACGAAACAAGATTAAATATTGGTACTTCGAACACCGATGCAATAGGCAACTCTACATTCGTTGACCGCTCAACGAATGCACGTACTGTCAATATCAACGGTGGCACTCCAGTCCAAACAGCATTCCATCCGTATCTGGATAATTGGAGTGTAGATTTTAGTGGAACTAATTATTTAACAATCCCCTATAGTACTGATTTTGCTTTTGGTGAGCAAGCATCACCTCCAAGCTGGACATTAGAGTTATGGATGAAACCAAACGCGTATGCTGATGCGCAGACCATAACTGGTATGAGTAACGGTGGAGGTAATACAAGTAAATGGACTATGTATTTTAATGCAGGTACAGGGCATACACACCAAGATAATCGATTTGCTTTTTACACTTGGAACAGTGTTGGCCATAATTGGATTAATGTTGAAGTAATATGGGATTATAGTAAATGGTATCACATCGCAGTAGTATATGATCAACCCACAAATACAACAACTTTATATTTGGATGGTGTTTCACTGGGCACAATTACAGGGAATGTGGGTAATGTTGCAAACACTAAACCATTAATAATTGGGGCTGATGGTGAATTGTATAAAAGATTTCGTGGATACATATCAAACTATAGAATACTAAACGGAACAGCATTATACAGCGGTTCATCTTTTACTCCTCCCGAAGAAAATCTAACTGCAATCTCTGATACTGTTATGTTAACGTGTCAGTCAAATCGATTCATTGATAACTCATCTAGTGCTCATACATTTACTCTTACAGGTGATCCAAAGGTATCTGCATTCAATCCATATGGCCAAGGATCAGAATATAACGTTGGTGAAAACAAAGGATCGGTATACTTTAACGCTGCAGGTGGTCTAGATGTAACATCTTGTACTGATATAGGGACTGGAGATTTCACATTCCAAGCGTGGATATACCCCCGATCTGTGGCTGGAACTAAAATGATAATCTCAAACAGAGGTGATGGTGGTTCAATTTTTCTAGGAACTGACGGAACAGAATTCTATCCTTATGTGGGTGGTTCATACAAAACATCTGGTGCAGGGTTGAGAGCGTATGAGTGGTCGCATGTAGCATTTTGTAGAACATCTGGGTCTATAGAAACTTATGTCAATGGAGTAAAGTATGGAACTGTGGCACAGGGTGGAGATCTATTTGGAACTACTGGATATTTAATAGGTAGTGGTGATGTTGGTCAGTGGGATGGTTGGATTGCTGATTTACAAGTGACAACTACTGCTCAATATACAGGAGGTTCTTACACAATTCCTACAGCACCGGTTGGTACAACTAATGCAGACGTATACCTCCCAATGGACAACGCAGGTATCTTTGATAAGACAAGTAATCATAAGCAAATAACATTGAATGGAGATGTTTCTACATCTACTACACAGACCAAATTTGCCAATTCTGCGATATCCTTTGATGGAACAGGGGATTCAATTATTATTAATGATTATGCTTTCTTTAATTTTGGTAGTTCTGATTTCACTATTGAGGCATGGCTATATAATAATAACACTGGCAACATGGGTATTTTTGGAAAAAGAGACACTAATACACAATATGGAACAACTCAACTAGATATTTTTAGTGGTAAAATCAGATTTTTAATATCGTTAAATAATGGTGGATGGAATTCATCTAGTCAAACTAGTTATACTGTTCCAAGTAATACGTGGTGGCATTTAGCTTTAGTTAGAGATACATCCAACAGTACATTAACGTGTTATGCTGATGGAAACAATGTTGGTCAATTGACCAGTTTCACCGGAGCTTTTGTTGATACTACATTTCCGTTTATAATAGGAAATAGTGTTGCGAACTTTACGGAATCACCGTTTAATGGTTATATTGAAAACTTTCAAGTACTTAAAGGGACTGCTAAGTACACTGCAAACTTTACACCGCCTACACAAACCCAGGGTAAAACATATCAAGCGGAATAATAATAAATGAAAAAATTTAAGCAACTGAGGGAAGATCTTATGCCACAATGGCTGCGTAAGATTGTTATGGCCCCTAAAATGAAAAAGCTGGTGAGAGCTTATCTTAACTGGAGAAGAGAAAATCCAGGTAAAGGTGATAAAGGAGTCCAAGAAGTTATCAAACTTCTTGGGCTTCAGCCTCGTGATGGAAATCAGCTAATTGATACTTTGAATGATATGACTAAAAAAGGTCAGCTACCCAAGCATCTTGCATTACCTGAAGAGTATAAATACTTAGAAGGGACGCCGGAAGCAGCTAAACATGCTAAAAAAATGACTCCAGGGCAAAATGAAGGAACAGCTCAAATTAGAATGAATCGAGCTTTAAAAAAGCACGGCGTCGGAAAAAACGACGATTTCTATAAGAGTAAAATGGATTCTGAAACTCGTAAAAAATACGAGCCAAAAAAAGTTGAAAGAAAACCTGTTTCGGTTGAACCTCCGAAACATAAACCTTTCTCTTGGATTAAAACGAAATAAAGGAACTAATAATGAGTTCTATAGATAGATTTAAGTTATTTAGAGAAGACGCAATTGACGATGACTGCGAATGTCAAGATCTATATGAAGATCTTGCAATTGTTGAATCAGAATATCAAGGGCGCAAAGTAAAACTAAACGATCCGTTTAGAACTGCAGATGGCCCAAAGAAATTTTCTGTATACGTCAAAAACGAAAAAGGTAATGTTGTGAAGGTTAACTTTGGAGATCCAAACATGGAGATCAAAAGAGATGACCCAGCGCGCAGAAAAAGTTTCCGCGCAAGACATAATTGTGAAAATCCAGGTCCAAAATGGAAAGCACGTTATTGGTCTTGTTATCAGTGGAGATCTGGAAGTAAGGTTGACAGCTAATGGTAAATGATAACACCACAGCTCGGTTAGATAGAATCGAGCAAAAACTAGACGAGATCGCATACATTATGGTATCGCTCGCAAAAGCTGAAGAAAAGATCGAGTCATTGCAAAAGGACCACGGTCAAATGTACGAAAGAATCAATCGACTTTCAGAAAAACTAGATGATATTGAGAAGAAAGTTGATGAAAACCACCGTACAGTATGTTTAATTAATAAATTGTTCTGGCTAACGCTTGTTGCTGTTGCCGGTTCTTTATTATCACAAGTAGTAGGATTATAATAAATGGATATTAAGTACTATAAAAATTTGGCTGCGGCGTATGCTACGATTAAAGAAGGAACCTTCATTATTCCAGAAGAAGTCCCAGCCAACGAAAGAACAGCTTTTCATGGTGCCGCAGCTGCAGCACATAAAGCCGGTAAAACACACTTCAATTTTGGTGGGAAAAAACATCCTGTCACAATGAAAAATGACACGGCAAAAGCTATAGCAGATGAGACTCAATGCCCGAAGTGTAAGGGCGAAGGCTGTGACCATTGTGATGGCAAAGGTACCCACGAAGCATATAAGTCTTGCAGTAGTAAATCTAAGAAAGAAGGCTATGAAGACTTTGATAAAGTCTTAAAGAAAAAGAAAAAAACTGGAGAAGATGATCCAGAATCAAAAGCAGCGGGCAATGAAATTGAAATGAACCCTAAGACTGAAAATGTAAGATCGGCTGATAAGAAACCAGAAGTATATGTTGCACCCGATGGAAAAAAACACACTCGCATGGTGCCTGTTGATAAAGAAGTTGTTAAAACAAAGGAGTCTACTGATATGTCAATTAGACAAAAATTAATGGCAGTGCTTGAAAATAGAGGAGAGCATTATAAAAGTGCAACTCAACCTGAAACAATGGATGATACTTATAAGGGCGCTGGTGCTAAAAAAATGAAAGACGACAATAAAGATACTGGCGAATATCTAGATCTTGAAAAGAAGTCTCATGATGATGCATCAAAGGCTGGTCGAGTAACTAAGCCTTCCGCTAAGAATGCTACAGATAAAGATACAAAGGGTGATAAGAATATTATCAATCCAGTGAAAGATACTACTAAAGCTGGTAAAGGTGATCCATCGGTGAAAGAATCATTCTCGCGAGTAGTAAGATCAGTAGCTAATGCATATAAATCAATGTATGAAGAAGTAGATGTTGATCATCACATGGATCATCATGAAAAACATACAGACTTAGCAAAAAAACATTCTGATGCTGCAAAGGATGCTCGCGACGCAGGCGCAAGTGATCATGCTGTTCATCATATGATGGCGGCCGACTTACACAGATCTGCTGCTAAGAAACATGATATGGCTACATCACCCGCTAAAGCCGCTGCAGCAAAGTCTTTGACTAGAAAAGCAATGGCTGCATCACAGAAAGCAGATGCTCTTGATAAGTAAGGAAGTATAATGAAAAATGCAAAGGCAACCACAAGAGGATGGATTAATCCAAGAACAGGAGAACTTTTAAAAGTTCAAAAAATGACTCAAGAAAAAGCTGATATGCTCAATGGTGTTAAGCCAGAGCCAGTAAAAGTTGAACCTGTAAAAGAAATCCAAATCCCAGAAGAACCTAAAACAGAAGTGCGTTTAGGTGGATCGGCAATTGAAGTTGAGAAAAAAGAAGAAACTCCAAAGTCAATATTCATGAGTCGTTTAGGCGGAAGCAAGTTTAAGCTAGAAGACAAGTAATATATAATCTCTGTATGGTTGGAGATTATTATACATGTTACTTAAACTAAATGAAAAAAATGTAATGCTTTATGCCGCGAAGCATTATGATAATCCCACGTTTTCTGACGTGGATGAATTTTATGAAGATCTAAAAAGATTTAAGTATATCAAGCGGCTTGTCAATAGATATATTGAAAATCAAGAATTGGCTGAAAGACTTATATTAAATCATTTAGTTGTAGTGTTTAACGTATTTGGTATCGAATGCTCATTAAATATTTTAGAATTAAAAATGAATAAAGAGCAATTTAAAGTCTTAAAGCCTTTTTTAATATTTTTAAAATACATAACAAATGATCAATATACTGAAATGGAAATGGATTCATACATAGTCAATAAATTAAGGGCAATATAATGGGACTAGTAAAAAGAGCTGCTGACTTAGCATTTACCTTTAGATTTATCCGCATGCTAGTAATGGATTGGAGCGATTGGGACGCAGTTAAACTTGGAATACTTGATGATGAAGGCAAGAGAATTAAATCTGAAAAATTAGATACCGATGAAAAAAAATCTGCCTATACTCCTTTTATTCGTCTTGCTGCTAATGTTAAGCGGTTGCTCAACAAGATTCCAGGTGGAGGAACAAAGCTGGGAAGTTTTGCTGCAGCACTCTATTTAATTAAAGAAAGATATAACTTATCAGATAATACAATAAAAAATATTGTAGAAAAATTAGAAATTGACACTCTTGATTTTTTACTTGAAAAAAGTGAATGGTTTGTGCTACAGAATAAGCAGCTGTGTCCTGGCATATACAGATTAAAAGAAAGCAAAATGTGCAATGAAGCAATTGATGTAGATCTTAATCCTAATGATAGAATAGTAGTTCCTGTTGATTCTTTTCCAGTGGGAAATGTCTTTGGTATAGATATATATGAAGCTGAGCATGGTCGAACTAAGAAAAAGATTTACATAGCAGTAAATGAGATTCAAAAATGAACGAAAAATCACAAGGCCTTTGGGCTAATATTCATGCTAAGCGTAAAAGAGGTGAAAGAATGCGCAAGAAAGGGGAAAAGGGTGCGCCTACTCAAGATGCTATTCGATCAGCTCAAAAAGAAGAAATGACCACTACAGCATCAATCCCCAATCCAGCAGATACTGCAATGGGGCCTAGGCTAACAACAACAAATGTTACAGACAGAAGACGTAGAAAGGATAAACTGCCGGTTTTACTTAAGCGTTTTCGTAAATATGTAGAGGAAAAATAATAATGAATATATTACTCTGGGTTGCCATCGGCGCCTTTATTGGATGGAATATGCCACAGCCGTGGTACGCAAAAGCGATTCAAAATTGGGTCGTATCAAAACTTCAAAACTTCTCAAAGGCTAAGTAATGCTAGCTACAGTATTAGGGGCCGTCACCGGCTTTGGTGGTTCTATAATACCCGCTGTTATAGATTTCTTTAAAGAAAAAAACGAAAGTAAAGTTCGTCTTGAAGAAATGAAAATGAGAGCAGAGTTGATGGCCGCTGGCGTAGAAGTTGATCTTAAGAAATTTCAAGCACGTGCTAAAGATGATGAGCACGCTCGGTTGATTGCACACGATATCTCATTACAAAATGATACTGGATTAATGGCTGGACTTCGTAAGTCAGTCCGACCTGTAATCACGTATGCTTTTTTCATTTTGTTCTGCACCGTAGAAGGTGTTATGATTTATCATGCATTGCAACAGGGTGTGGATATCGTTTCAGTTATGGAACATGTCTGGGATGATGAAACTCAAGCAATATTTGCTGCTATTATATCATTTTGGTTTGGTTCTCGAGCAATCGAAAAATCACGCAAAAAGTAGTTTACTTTTACTGCGAAACAAGATATAATAGATCATTAACATGAGGTACGGAATAAATGTCAATAAAAATTGATAAAAACAAAGACGACCTATTAACTGACTATGCAATAGGTATGCTCAAAGACTTCTATATGAAAGATCACGAAACCTCTCCTCAAGAAGCTTTCGCGCGCGCGTCACGCGCTTGGTCAATTTATAGAGAAGAATTAGATGAAGCTCTAGCCAATCGTCTTTATGAATATGTAAGTAATAAGTGGTTTATGTTTGCTAGTCCAGTATTATCAAATGCACCAAATGGGAATGCAAAGGATAAGGGTCTGCCAATCTCGTGTTTTCTTACATATGTGCCAGATACTTTAGAAGGACTTATTAGTCATTCTTCTGAACTAAGGTGGCTTTCCGTTTTAGGTGGTGGTGTCGGTGGCCATTGGTCTGATGTTCGAACAGTGTCAGATAAAGCACCAGGTCCTTTACCATTCTTACATACTGTTGATGCTGATATGATTGCGTATCGACAGGGTAAGACACGCAAAGGATCTTATGCTGCATATATGGATGTCTCTCACCCAGATATATCTGAATTCTTAAATATGAGGATTCCAACCGGTGATGTTCAACGTAAAGCATTAAATTTACATAATGCTATTAATATCACAGATGCATTCATGAATGCCGTGATAAATAATGAAAATTGGGATTTAATTGATCCTGGCTCAGATAAAATATCTGAAACTGTTAATGCACGTAAACTTTGGGAAAGAATCATTGAAGTTCGCTTTAGAACCGGTGAGCCCTATTTGAATTTTATTGATGAAGCAAATAGGCATCTTCCTCAAAGTTTAAAAGATTTAGGTTTAAAAATCAATGGTTCAAATCTTTGTAATGAAATTCATTTACCTACCGCTGCTGATCGTACAGCGGTCTGTTGCTTATCATCTCTCAATTTGGAGTACTATGAAGAGTGGAAAAATACCACTATTGTCGAAGATCTCGTCACGATGTTGGACAACGTACTTGAGTACTTTATTGAAAATGCACCAGATGAAATTGAGCGTGCTCGCAATAGTGCATACAGAGAACGATCGATTGGCCTGGGAGCGATGGGCTTCCATTCATTACTCCACAAACATGGAGTCGCTTGGGAATCTGAAAAAGCTCAAGAAATTAATAAAGTTGTTTTTTCTAATATTCAAGCAAAAGCTATTGCTCAATCTGAAAAACTTGCACTAGAAAGAGGAGAATACCCAGATGGACTTGGTACCGGCTTACGTTTCGCTCATTTATTGGCAATTGCTCCTAATGCAAGTTCTGGGGTTATCCTGTCCACATCACCAAGTATCGAGCCTCTCAAGGCAAATGCGTATACACATCGAACAAGAGCAGGCTCGTTTCTTGTAAAGAATAAATATTTAGAAGACGTTCTATCTGCGCATGGTATAAATAATGATACTACCTGGACATCAATTATTACTAATAAAGGATCGGTTCAACACTTGCCTGAGCTCACCGAAGGCGAAAAAGCGATATTTAAGACTGCGCAGGAACTTGATCAAACTTGGGTCGTGCAGCATGCCGCAGATCGACAACCATTTATCTGCCAGGGCCAATCGGTTAATCTCTTCTTCCCAGCTGGTGCAAAAAAATCTTATGTTAATAGGGTACATATTAAAGCATGGAAGGAAAAGCTTAAAGGATTATATTACCTCCGCACGGAAGCTAAATCACGTGCTGAGAATGTATCAGAGAAAGTCGAAAGAGTTGCACTCCAAGACGATAATAGAACACTAGTATACGGAAAGGCGGATTGTCCGTTTTGCGCTAAAGCAAAAGAAGAGCTGTCAATCAGAGGAATTCATTACGAATATATTGATTTGAAAGAAATTGGAAAGACTGCCGCTGAAGTTACTGGCAGACCAGTTAAAACTGTTCCACAAATTTATATGGAAGGGTCTTATATCGGTGGTTATGATGAATTAATGCAATTTTTAAATCGATCAATTAACATAGAGAGCGGCGAAGAATGCCGTGCGTGTGAGGGATAAATATGTCTAGAAGAATACGTGGATTTTCTAAACTAGCAAATTCGGTAAATCCAAATGGAAAATTAGATAGAGAAGCTATCGGTGGAGGATTGCAAGTTGGCGGGATTGGATCTTCTGTTTCCACCATTGATAATTTGCCTTTAGTAGGTAATTCAATTGGTGATATGACGTTTGTGGAAAGCACAGACTCGTTATATGTTTGGAAAAATGGATGGTATAGTGTTGCAATAGTCAATGAACCTCCAACTGCAATTTCGGGGAATGCTGCATCGTATGATTTAGCTCCTGGCACTCCATTAGTAATCACCTTAACATCTACTGATCCGGATGGATTGCCGTTAAGCTGGAGCTATACGGGCGATCCGGCCGGAGTTGCGTCTATTTCGCAGAATGAAAATATATTTACTATAACACCAAGTGCTAGTACGGCCGGAGCTTTTAGTTTAACCTTTACTGCAACCGATGGAGTAAATGAAGAAACTAGTATAAGTTCATTTAGTCTTGTCCTTGGACCTGATTGGAACACGCTAACAGCCGCGGGTTCTAAAGATCGCGGTGGGTACACTAATTTACGGTATGGTAGTAGACTAGCCGGTACTGATGGCCATATAGTTGTAGGTACACCGGAAATTGGAAATATTGGTTTCGGTGCTTACTCTGGTGAGGTGACAGCATATACATGGGGTTTGGTAGCATGGAAAACTTATGGATGGGTTAGTCATCAAATTATTCCGAATAACTTAGGTGGATCAGACTTTTTTGGGTTTAGCGTGGCTGCAACTGGAACAGGAACCGATGCACGAATCGCAGCGGGTGCACCATATGAAGATTCTGGCGCAAACGGGGCCGGTTCGGTTTATATCTTCAATTGGAATGGGTCTAATTGGAATCAAGAAGCTCAAGTCCAAGCGACAGATAAGCAAAATAGTGATTATTTTGGTATGGGTGTAGATATGGATGGTGATATATTAGTGGTAGGAGCGCCATATGATGATGATGCCGGCACGAATGGGGGATCAACATATCTATTTAATCGAGTAAATAACAGCTGGCAGCAATCTTTCAAAGTAGTCGGGCGTGAGACTGGTAATCTGTGGGGAATGCATGTAAGAGTTTCAGAATCAGAACAATGTTTTGCGACTGGCTCAAATAGCGCTTATACAACCGGTGAAGTAAGAATATTTAGAACACACAGTTATCCGAGTAATTACGAATTAGCTGCTATTAGACCATACACTAGTTCATCTGACTTAGAATATTTTGGCCGATACTTTGATATGGATGGTGGTACAATTGCTATTTCCGGGAAGTATGTGCCCACTAATAGATGGAAGGTGTGGGTATATATTAGAACTGCAGATAAAGCTTGGTCCTTACAACAAGTTCTAGAAGGAGATGATTCAAATGCTTTATTCGGGTATGCCGGATATGGTCATTCATCGCCAATACATCTAACAGGCGATCATTTGTGGATCGGCGCTACGAATGAAAATCCAAATGGCCAAGGATTTGTCTATAAATTTGAAAGAAGTGGTTCAACCTGGACTAGGACAGATAAATTTAATCTTTTGACTACTTCAGATGATAAAGGTTTTGGTAGCAGTATTACTACTGCGCAGAATGGCTCGGCTGGAATTTTAGCAGTAAGTACACCAGAAGCTAAAGTGAGTAACATAGCCAATTCCGGTAAAGTGCGTTTCTGGAAGACAACATAAGAGAGATAAAAAATGTCAAGTAGAAGTAGAAGATTTGCAAAATTTTTATCATCGGTTAATGCGTCTGGAAATATAAGTACAGAAAGCTTAGGCGGTGATATCGAAGTCGGAAAAATTAGTGCAGTTACATCTGTATCAGATTTTCCAGAAAATCCTCTGGTAGGCGATATTGCATTTGCTAGCGAATCAAATGAAATATACATTCGAGGATCTAATGCGTGGTATAATATTGCAACAATTAATACAACTCCAACTATAACGTCTGAGGCTGACGCGTCATACGCTCTATCATCAGATGGTACACCGACAGTCGTAACTTTATCTGCAACTGATCCAGAAGGCGTACCAATCACTTGGTCGCACACCGTAACATCTGGAGTATTAGGTGAAACTACTATCACGAATGTAGATAATGTATTTACTATTACACCATCAACCAATGAAGCTGATGTTGGTTCATTTGGTGTTTCATTTATTGCATCTGATGGTGTTAACTCTGCAGTATCATCAAGTTCATTCACTCTACAATTTGCTATAGATTGGTCAACAATTTCTGAACAAGCTAAGATATACCCGGCTAACCATGGAGATGGTGACACGTTTGGAGAATCGATTGATATAGATGGTGATATAGCTGTCGTTGGAGCAGTCGGAGATGATGGAGAGGGTAACAGTTATCTTTCAGCAGGTGCTGCTTACGTATATACGAGATCTGGATCTACATGGACAGAACAAGCCTTGCTTCGGCCTTCTGATATATCTGGTGGTGAGAGTTTTGGACATAAAGTATGTGTTGATGGAAACACTATTGCGGTATCAGCCCCCTTTAAAACAGTATCCGGTCAAACATTTGCAGGTGCTGTGTATATATACACAACTGCGGACAATGGTGCTACATGGACTGAACAACAAAAAATAGTCGCATCAAATCCGGGAGGCGCTGATTATTTTGGCTTTGGTTTAGGGCTATCCGGGGACTTACTTGTCGCAAGTGCGCATGCAGAAGATACTTACGGGTCTAACGCGGGTAGTGCGTATGTATTTAAAAGAACTGGTGCTACATGGGCCCAGCAGCAACAATTGGGTGGTGCTGACACAGTCGGTAATGATCAATTTGGATTTTCAGTCGCAATTAGTAATGATACAATAGCCATTGGTGCAAGAAATGAAGATAACGACTTGGTGGCAACTGTAAGTAACTGTGGTGCTGTATACGTCTTCACAACTTCAGATAACGGCTCTACATGGACTCAACAAGACAAGTTTGTATCATCAACTCCAACAAGCACCGAGCAGTTTGGTTCAGCAGTTGACATACATGGAGATACTATTGTTGTTGGGGCATATCAGTCAAACTCTCAACGAGGAGCTGGATGGATCTTTACAAGATCAGGTTCTACATGGACTCAACGAGTAAAATTAACACCGTCTGTCGCGGTTGGTGCCTACTTTGGAGAGCAGGTAGCAATAGATAAAGAGAATGGTAATGTTGTGGTCATTGGTGCACCTAGAGAACACATATCAGGGCTTGCAGATGTGGGATGCGCGTTTGTATACAGCACCGCGGACGGAGGATTAACATGGACGGAAGACAAGAAAATAACATCTTCTGATGGAGTTGCAAATGATTTCTTTGGTAGTAGTGTAGGCATTAATGGCAACACTGTTATGGTAGGTGCAACACACGATGACACCCCAGAGAATTATGCTGGTGCAGCATATATCTTTACAGCCCAATAAAAGGAATAATCAAATGAGAAAAAACAGACTCTTTGCAAAGTTATCCGGTAGTATTACAGTTGAAGGAAAATTGCCTTCAACTGCTTTAGAATCGGATATCGATCTTGCCACTATGGATGTAGTTTCATCTGCATCTGGTTTATCAATAACTCCAGATATAGGCGAATTAGCCTTTGTCGAAGAAACAAATAAGTTATATCTGTGGAATGATTCTGCGTGGTATCGTATTCCTCTTACACCTCAATAAGGTAAATTTATGCTAACAGAATTTTCAAAGACTTACAAACCGTTTATATATCCATGGGCGGTAGAACTGACGAAGAAGCACGAAGAGATCCACTGGGTTGAAGATGAAGCCGAATTATCAGAAGATGTGCAGGATTGGAGAACCAAATTATCAGATTCCGAAAAAGAATTTGTGACACAGGTTCTTCGTTTATTTACTCAATCCGACGTTCAAGTTGGTGAGAATTATCATGAACTATTGATTCCTAAATTTAAAAATAATGAAGTGCGCAATATGTTATCATCATTCGCTAATCGCGAAGGTGTGCACCAAAGAGCATATGCGTTATTAAATGATACACTTGGATTACCAGATGAAGACTTTCATGCATTTCTTGAGTATAAAGAAATGGCTGATAAAGTTGATTTCATGAAGCAGGGTAATATTAATTCTCATACTGGAGTTGCACTCGCCCTGGCTCAGTCGGTTTTTAATGAAGGCCTTGCGGTATTTGCATCTTTCGTCATGTTATTAAATTTTCAACGTTTTGGTAAAATGAAAGGAATGGGTACTATCGTTGAATGGTCTATTCGCGATGAGACTTTGCATGTACAGGGTAATTCAAAATTGTTTAGAGAATTCTGTGAAGAAAAGCCGCGTATTGTTAATGATGAACTAAAATCACAAATTTACGTTATGGCTAAAAACGCAGTAAAGCTTGAAGACAAGTTTATTGATCTAGCATTTAACGGTCATGAGATTCAAGGTTTGACAAAGGAAGAAGTAAAAGCATATATTAGACATATTGCAGATCGTCGATTGTTGCAGCTGGGTATGAAGCCTAAATTTAAGCAAAAGGATAATCCACTACCTTGGCTAGATTGGGTACTCAATGGTGCATCACATGATAACTTTTTCGAGAAACGCGTTACAGAATATTCTGTTAATGGTATGGAAGGTGACTGGGGCTGGGAAAGAGTTGCATGAAGCAGTATAGAATTTTATGTGAAGAATGCGACTTCGAAACTCACCTAGTTGCAGAAGAAAATGCTGAAATTGAATTTTGTCCATGCTGCGGCCGGCGCGCAATGCCAGAAGAATTGACTGAAGAAGATTAATGTGGTTTTATGAAGGAAAGGAATACTGCACAGCCCCTGAAGAATACCAGGGGTTTGTGTACCAGATCACGGAAATCGATACCGGCAAAAAATACATCGGTAAGAAATTTTTCTGGAAACCCAAAACCCTACCTATTACTAAAACTCGGAAAAGACGCGTCAAGACTCGTGTCGAATCAGACTGGCTTAATTATTTTGGGTCCAACAAAGAAGTACAGGCTCTAGTAGAATCAAAGGGAATAGATAACTATAGAAGAGAAATACTACGTCTTTGTAAAACCAAAGGCGAGTGTTCTTATTATGAAGCTAAACTACAATTTGAACATGATGTCCTTCTTAGTGATGAATACTATAACGAATTCATTGGATGTAAAATTCATTCCAAACATATTAGAAAATAATTGTTTACTTTTGCGTCAAGCCGTGGTATAATAGTAGAGTTATAGCAAAGGCGGATAGTATATGATTATTATTGACTTCAGTGGTATTGCAATAAGTAGTATTGCTGTACAAAAAACTCTTGATGAAAATATGATTCGTCATATGATTCTTAACTCTATCAGGATGTATCGATCTAAATTCTTTAAAGACTACGGTGAAGTTATTATTGCTGCTGATGGCCCTAATAACTGGCGCCGCGGTGCATTTCCTCAATATAAAGCTTCACGCAGAAAGGGTAGGGGAGAATCGGACTTTGATTGGAATGAAGCTTTCCGTATACTCAATATGGTTAGAGAAGAAATTAAAGAAAACTTTCCATACAAAGTCATCCATGAAGATGGGTGCGAAGCCGATGATATCATCGGTACTCTAGCACAAAACACTCAAGAGTTTGGTAACTATGAGCCAGTTATGATTATTTCGGCTGACGGTGACTTTAAGCAATTGCAACAATATGATAACGTCAAGCAATTTTCTCCACTATTTAAAAAGTTCGTGGTCGATGACCATCCGCGCTTAAATCTTGCAGAAAAAATTATTAAAGGCGATAAGGGCGATGGCGTACCTAATATCCTATCTGATGACAATGTTTTTGTCGAAGAATTGCGTCAAACACCAGTTACAAAGAAAAAGCTTAATGAAGTATTAAATCACCTAGATACTCCAGACGCGCCTGAACCAGTATGGTGGAGAAATTTCCAACGGAATGAATTATTGATTGATTTAACTAAAACACCTAATCATCTTAAAGAAAATATATTGACTTCTTTTACCGAACAAGATCAATGGGGCAATAAAGGTAAGGTACTTCCTTACTTAATAAATAAGAAATGTAAACTACTAATTGAATGTATTGAGGAATTTATCTAATGGCGATGAAACTATTACCATACGAAATTTTTAAAAAAATGAGAAGCGCTAAGTCTAAAGAAAGGTGTATCGAAATTTTAAAAGAAAACGAATCGTGGGCTTTAAAGGATTTAATTCGAGGAGCATTGGATTCTACTATTCAGTGGAATCTTCCGGAAGGAGAAGCACCATATACTCCAGCACCAGCTCACTCTGCACCAACAACAATTCTTAAAGAGCATAAGCGCTTTGGTTATTTTGCAAAAGGTGGCCCGGGCGATAAGCTTCCGGCATTTAAAAGAGAAAATATTTTTATTAGTATCTTAGAAGGCATTCATCCAGAAGATGCAAAAATTGTAGCTGACATGGTGAATAAAAAAGTTCAGAAACCTGTTACTAGGCCTATGGTCAATGAAGCGTTTCCTGGTTTACTTAAAGACTAAAATATGGTATAATATACATTATGAATCTTTTTATACTTGACAAAAATCCTGAGCGTGCAGCTCAAGCTCAATGCGACAAACATGTCGTTAAAATGATTGTTGAGTCTGCACAAATGTTATCAACCGCACACCGCATGCTCGACGGTACACTCGAAAAGCGCTTATCATCTACTGGCAAAACTCAAGTTAAATATTGGAAACTTGATGATAATCGCGAAGATCACTTGTACAAAGCATGTCACACCGGCCATCCGTGTACAAAATGGACTATGGAAACTCATTTAAACTATCAATGGCACGTAGTACATTTTGTAGCTCTTTGCGCCGAGTATTCTTATCGGTATGGCAAAAAGCATAAGACAATGGATCTTATTCCGTTCTTACGAAATCTTCCTAAAAATATTCCGCAAGGCGGCTTAACTGAATTTCGGTTAGCAATGAAAAGTAATCCCGAATGTATTTTTGAAGACGATCCAGTTAAATCTTATCGTGAATTCTATAAAACAAAGAAAGATCGTTTCGCTATGAATTGGACTAAACGCCCTATTCCGGAATGGTTTGTAGAAAAGCAACCAGAAGTAAATGAATGGGAGGATGGAGAATATGGTAATCCAGAACCAGAGCCAAAGACAAAGCGTAAAAGAAAAAGTAAATCAAAGAATGAATCAGTTACAGTCAATGATGGAGGCGAATACGCATCTGGATAAGCAACATGAAGTCATAGAGCATATAGAAAGTGTATCTAAATTCTGGTCTGTATTGAACGATGAAGATAAAGATTATATTCATGCAGCTAGATATGCAATAGAATACCAGACCAAATGGGAAATTAATGAATAGGAGATATTCAAATGCCAACGTATGTATTGCAAAAAGAATTAGACGGCGAAGTCAATCGATTCGAAGTTACTTGTAGTTATGAAGAAATGAAGCAGATGTGTGAAGAATATGGCGTTAAGCATATTATTCAAGCTCCTAGTATGATCACGGACTACAAATCAACAAATACACGCGCTGGCACAGAATGGCAAGATTTATTAAAAGATATTAAGAAAAAAAGTGGCCGTGGGAACACTATAAAAGTATAAATATGAGGGTATTTGAACATGAAACAATTGATCTTGGATACGACGATTTGGATGCTGAGACTACATCCAGTGGTAGATTATATAGGACTCCTAGCGGCAATTTTCCTAGTATCACTACTGTCTTAAGTATTCTAAGCGAAGAAGCAATTGCTGCTTGGAGAAAACGAGTCGGAGAAGAAGAGGCAAATAAAGTAAGTGGTCGTGCTTCCAGTAGAGGCACGAAAGTGCATTCTATTATCGAGGACTATCTAAATGGAAAGAATACGACAGAATATTTACCGCACATTAGGCAAAGCTTGGCTAATGTTCAACCCATCTTGGACTCTAGGATTGGACGTATCTTTGGGCTTGAAGTTCCTTTATATAGTCGTCACCTGGGTTTGGCTGGGCGTTGCGACTGTATTGCTGAGTTCGATGGTGTAACATCTATCTTAGATTGGAAAACGTCTAGATATCCTAAAACAAAAGACAAGATATCTAATTACTTTTGCCAAATGTCTGCATATGCAATTATGTTCGAAGAAAGGACAGGCCTACCCGTAACTAATCTAGCAGTAGTCATGGATGTTGATGGCCATGAACCTTTAGTATTTAAAGAGCATCGAGACAACTGGACTGAAATGCTCACTAATACCATTGAAGAATACAAACGTAGAAAAATGTTTAACTAAGGAAAACTTATGGAAGATTTTGATTTTGGATTTACGCTCGTAGACGAAAATGATTTAGAAAATGTAAAAGCTGTAACACAAGATGCAGAAGAACGGATTGAGTTTTATCAAGATCAAGTCACAAGAATGTATGACCTAATACAACCTCTTTTAACTAATCTAGAAAAAAATCCAGAATTAGATTATATTCGTTGGCCAGGTGATAGTCGAGTTAAAAAGATCGAAGAGTTTCGTCACAAGCTTGATGATATTGCCACATCAGAGTTTCATTCGAATACGACAGAACAATAGTTATGATGTTACAAGAACATCTATTTCAATCTGCTTTAGCTGAAAAAGGCATTAGCGCTTCGATTCGATTAAATCATATCTATGGCAAGACTTATGTGAATGACCATGAATTTGGCATAAAATATCCTATGGCATATATTAATGAAATTAATAACATGTCAAAAGAAAAGAAATACGAATATTGTTTCTTAGGAAAATATGGTCCAGAAAGAGGTAAGCTGTTATCAAAATTCATTAGCGATAATTCGGTAATTAAAGAAAGTGCACGGGGAAGAGACACGATACTCAAATACACTTTTGATAATACATACTACCAAACAATATGCAATACAAAATATAGTCTATGTCCAAACCAGGGGTCAGATTCAATCTATAAGCATGATTATGGCTGGACATATCGATTAATCGAATCAACATTTTGCAAATCAGTTCCAATTGCATTTCGCAAAACTCCCTATGGATCAAAATTTATTCAAGACATTAAGTTTTTATGGGATGATGATGATCATGATCTCAGTGATAATGAATATGAAGATATCGTAGAACACAATTATGAGCTAGGACTCAAATACTGGACACTACAGTTGACGGATCTTGAACGAATACGCTCTAATGAGTTGATAACTTTAGATAAACTAATTGGAAAATAGTAGTGTACTTTCTCTCTCTATTTGGTATAATAGTAGTATTAAATAAGGAGATTACATTATGAGCAATTTTGGATTTAGCGAAGATAACATCGTAAATAAATTTTTATATCTTCAGCGTTCACGATATCTTTCAGCCGCTGACAAAGAACGCCTTGAACAGTTCATGGATTCGTACCATTCTGCAAAGATGGATTTTATTCGTCAGTTAGGCATTATCTCAGAGATTGAGATCACGAAGAAAATCAAAGATCTAGAGGAGTCAATCCTTGAAAAAGCTGTCTGATGATATCACACTAATCAAAACTACGGGTTGGGTCTACTACACTAAGTGGGCTGCAACCATTTTTGTTTTAATTGCAGTGGCCTGTCGTTCGGTTGAAGAAATTCCTAAAATATATGATGTAGTGTTTTCGTGGCTAGGTACTGCTGGATGGCTTTATGTTGCCTTAGCTTGGAAAGATAGAGCATTGATTATTTTGAATGCAGTTGTTGGATTTATGTTGTTTACAGCATTATTGAGGTATATATTTTGAAAGAAAAAGTAATTTTAGTAGATTGTGATGGAGTATTAGTCGATTGGGAATACGCATTTGATTGTTGGATGAGTTTTAATGGCCATAAAAAGACAAATGAAAATGGTTATTTAGCAACAATCAAGTATGGTCTTGCTCACGAGCAGGCTGAAGATAGGATTAAAATGTTTAATCAGTCAGCTGCAATTGGCTATTTACCTCCATTGCGAGATGCAATTCATTATGTCAAAAAATTGCATGAACAGCATGGATATATATTTCATATGATAAGTTCTTTAGGAAAAGAACCACATGCACAAAAACTTCGTGTACAAAACACAGAAATGCTTTTTGGTAAAACTACGTTTGAAAAATATATTTTCTTAGATACAAATGAAGAGAAAAGTAAACCGCTTTCTCTTTATGCTGACACTGAATGTTATTGGATTGAAGATAAACCGGAAAATGCTATCGAAGGATTAAAGCAAGGGTTGAATAGCATCCTCATTAATCACCATTATAACACGAGTTTTAACGGTGATCGAATGGTAAAACGCGCCAATGATTGGAAGGAAATATATAATATTATTACAGCATAATTAGTATAAATAGTTATTGTCCATAATAAAAAAGAGAGAGGACAATATGTCAGAAGAACTTAACGCTTATGATGTAGATGGGGATGGTAAAGTGAGTGATAAAGAATTTGCTGTTTATCAACGTAAACAACAAGCACAGCGAAGAATGGCTATAGCTACACTTGTTTCCATGGCTATTTTTACTATTGCAATGTTTATGCCTTTTATACCAGACAGTAGAGTAAAGTTGTTATCAGATCTATCAACTTTGTTTTATGTTACAGGTGGAGGCATTGTAGGGGCTTATATGGGCGTTTCTGCTTGGATGAGTAAAAAGTAGATGTGGGTATTATTATTAATGATTTTGACCACTGATGGATATATGGCCGTTTATGATCAAGGTATATATAAAGATATGGATGACTGCATGTTTATAAAACGTGTAATGTTAGAAGAAGATTTTAAAGATTCTACTAGCGTGCAATTAACGTGTGTAAGAATAGAAAAATAACATGACTGTAGGTTTAAGATGATCGAGTTTACAAAAGGGGCACTTAAAGATTTGCAAAAATTCTATGATGAATATTGCAAATCTATTGTTCAAGAATATGATGAAGGTTCATTGGCTTATTTGAACGCTCTTCGCAAATATTCTAAAGAAAAGAAAATTGAAATTGTCCGTGAACACGGCATCGGTACAGGATTATCTTTTGCAGCATTAGCTCTAGAAAAACCAAAAGTTCTTATAGGCTATGATCTAAAATTATTTAATTATTCTTACCCATTTGAGCAGTTTGCTAGAAAAAATAATATTGAATTAAGAATTAATAAAAATGATGCAAATAGCGTCAATAGTGTAGGTGAATCTGATTTGCTTCATATTGATAGCGTCTATAGACAAGAAACAGTTTATAGAGAATTGATTAACCATGCTAATAGCGTGAGTAAATATATAGTAATATCTAATACGAATAATTATGGACCAGTGATCAATGTATTAGGCGGAGTTATAAAGTTTATTACAGTTAAAGATCCACAGTGGCAGATTGTTGAGCATGGCATTAGTGGAAGAGGATATGTTGTTTTGAGAAGGGTTATTAAGTAATTTATTATGTTGACAGTTACGTGTGTTCATTGGGGCACAAAATTTGAACTTGATTATGTTTACAACTTAAAATCGGCAATTGAAAGGAACACGACAGTTCCTCACAATTTCATTGTGTTTTCCGACAAGCCTGTAGCTAAAATTCCTACTATTATATTAAAGCCAGGCTTTGAAGGCTGGTGGAATAAGCTACAGCTGTTTGATATATCTAGATTGCCAAAGACAAAGAGAATGGTGTATTTTGATTTAGATACTCTAATCACTGGAAATATAGATTTTCTTATGAATTATACTGGAAAATTCATGGGAATCGAAGATGTTGGTGCAGTTAATCCTCATCAAAGACATTTACAAAATGTAATGCAATCCGGAGTTATGGCCTGGGACTACATGCAAAATGGGTGGATTTGGCAAAGATTTTCAAACTCGCGTGAAATTTTATCGAAGTTTAGAGGAGACGGTGAGCTTTTAAACGCTGCAGTATCGCCTATTACTCGTGATCTATTACAACATCACTTCCCGAGTAAATTAAAATCTTATAAGTATCAAGTATATCCCAATAAGCCTGATCCAAAAACATCTATCGTATGTTTTCACGGAAGACCAAGTATTATTGAAGCTCAAAATGAAACCATTAAAACGCCTATGAGGATTTATGAACCTGTTAATTGGATTGAAGAATACTGGAGATAAGCATGCCTAGAGTTGTACATATTATCGGTAATGGCGATTCAGTAGATTTTTATAATAGAGAACCTAGACAAGGTTTAAAGCTAACATGTAATATCCCACCATTTCCTGTACCAGATGCGTATGGAACCATAATGGTAGATTTTAAAATGATGAAGGCTTTAACTGCTGGTGAATTAATTATGCCCGGTGATTGGATTTTGGGATTTAGACCAAAGCTTTGGATGGAAAAAAATCCACAGTTTCATATGCAAATGGCTCCTCAAGTTAAAGAATTCTACCTTAAACTTCCTAAGTACGCTAAAAATTATACAGACTTTAACTGTGGGCATATGGCTACTCATTATGCATGCACAAAATTTAATCCGGATGTCGTATACATGTGGGGATTCGATTCTTTGTTTGATTTGAATTTAAGATCTTGTTCAGATTTATATTTGCCATCACCTAGAGATGATAAAACAAACGTGCGTTTATCTGATAACTGGAGACCAATATGGCAATCAATGTTTAAAGAATTTTCAAGTGTCAAATTCGTACTAAATCATTTTCACGATAAAATTAAATTTCCTGTCCCGGAAAATGTTACAACACAAGTTCATCTTAAAAAGAATGCTAAGCCATCCTCGTCTAATCTTAAAGATCGTAGATCGAAAGCTTCATAAGTATTTCATATAATTAACAATATTAATTTTAAGAAACCTATGTACATTTTCATGAAATATGGTAGAATGGTACTATAAATTGATGAGGGGAGTATTATGAATATTGCATCCGAAAAGCGAGTGGCTGTCGAGGATATAGTGAAACTCTGTGTTCGCCATCTTCGTAAGAAAAAGTATGAGCTTAATCTTCCAAAATCTGTTGTCGAGCATGCATGTAAAAGTCTTAAGGTCTATTCTCGCCGTAACGGTGGGTCATGGGCTGGTCATAATATGATTAAGATCAATGTATCGTGTTGGCAGTTTGACAATTCATCGTGGAATGAGTATTCACGGTTCAATAATGATCTAGTGATTGGTAAAATCAAAGTCAACGATAACCGTGATATTCTACTTTGCCTCGTGGCCCATGAGGTATCACACTTTATCCAATACACATATTACAGCTGCTTCCCACAGTATCTCAAGGACAAGCAAGATCGAGATCGCGGGCATGGAGAGTGTTTTCAAACAATTTATCGATATCTCCGTGCAGATCTAGTAAATCCAATGATCGAATCTAAACGTGAACAGTATTTGGAGAGATTAGCATGAATCGAGTAATGGCATGGGGTAGTACCCACTATAAAAGAACTACAGCTGAAATGGTAGTGAATTTCTGTATCAAGCGAATGATGCCTAGAATGAAAACTCTAGATATTTGTGTGGAGTTATCCAAAGACATGGATCATGCTGATGCCTATTGCCTCGCAGTTGACCCACGTGAATTTGTTATTGAAGTTGATAGTCGACTTAAAGGCGATGACTTTATCACGGCTTTGACTCACGAGATGGTACATGTTAAGCAATATGCTCGTGGTGAAACAAAGGACGTGAATAAATTTACAAAGTCATGGAAAGGCGATGAATATATATCGCTGTACTCAACGGTTGATGAGTATATGTCTTTACCTTGGGAAGCAGAAGCATATGAACTTCAAGAAGTTTTATGTAATGAATATAAATTATTGAAATTAAATGAAAAAAATAGTTGAAAATAATTGAAAAAAAGGGTGTACATTCTTAGTTACATGGCTTATAATGGTTACATCAAATGAGGAGAGACATTATGACAACTTTACTACAACATATCGAATCACTTAACGCCAAGGCTGATCTGATGATGAAACAGGAGCCGGGATTGTGGATGTCGCATTATACCGACGACATGTCACATTGGGCTGAGATGGGTGTCTACACAGTAGATGACTTTGAACGTCATCAGCTTATCGCTGGCATTAGCGATGCCAGCAAAGACCTTTATGGTTGCCGCATGCGTCTAGACTGGGACCGCTACACAACTGAAGAGTTAGAAAAAACTTACGATAATATTTGTAAGCAACTTAACGAGCAGTTCGAGGCAGAGAAAGAAGCTAAAGCATTTGAAGCAGAGCTGAAAAAAGGATTGCCCGATGACTGTGAACCTCTTCCTTATGAAGAGTATGCTTATCTTGAGGGAGTAGAATAATGTACGAGAATCCAATTTATGCCTATAAAGGCTTTGTATATAAAATTGAAGCAGATGAATTAATAATCACAGAACGCTATATGAAATTTCGCGATAGCGGTGAGAAAGTTGACCTCAATAATTGGGGTGAAATTACTCTTAGTGAATTTAAGGAAATCGTAGATACATATTTAAATACGGAACCAGAATGAGTCTAGAAGAATGGCTACTTCTGTCTATCTCTCTCCTCTCTCTATTGGCGGGGGTAGCCATCCTTCTAGGTTTATTAAGTGTTATATTTCGCTTCTTTTTTAGAACGTGGTTTATTTGGATAACGCTTATAGTAATTCTCGCTGTAGTTCAGTTGGATAGAACATCTGCCTTCTAAGCAGAGGGTCGCAGGTTCGAGTCCTGCCAGCGAGGCCAAATTATCAGAGGATATATAATGGCAGTACGAAATTATATGAATGAAGCGTCGTCAATGACTCGAAAGCTGACAACAAACCAAAAATATGAGTTGTATGAAATTGTATGCGACCAGCTTAAAAGATATGCCAGCGATGATAGAATTAAAGAACTAAAAGCTGTAAGAGCCACTTTAGAAAAAGATAAAGCCTTAGATAAAAATAGGCTAGTTAAAGTTTTAAATGGAGAGGTTGGAATGACTGCTGATATTAGCAGCCATGATCTAATCTCTAATAAGAAAATAAATAGAAAAAAGAATTAATTTTTGCTCGATAGCTCAGTAGGTAGAGCAGGAGACTGTTAATCTCTTGGTCCCAGGTTCGAGTCCTGGTCGAGCAGCCAATTTCGTGGATAGTATCCACAACCGAGTTCGGCGCCTGCAGCGCCGATAGGAACGTGACTGAATACCTCTCTCTGATGGGGGGTAAAGTAGACTCAAAGGCTTAGCGGCCATACCCTTAGCGGGGTTGCGAGTTGTTGGGGGTCCATCGTGAAAGGTACATCAGATAGTACCCCCTTGGGAGTTACCCTAGTCTCCCCGTTCCGCACCTTATTTGAGAGAGAGAGCAATGATTAGTCTAGGCGAAATTTCACAAGTCAAGAACACATTTATATTTTTTGATGATAAGTTCAGCCTAATCACTGCCTCCAGCTATAATGCAGTAAGTATTCTTCCAGAGTGGCTTGATCGAATTCTTGAGATAAAAGAATTTCGAGTTATCAATAAACATGGCAAGAAAATTAAAGTTTAGGACCTATAGCTCAGTTGGTTAGAGCAGTGAACTCATAATTCATTGGCCCCTGGTTCGAGTCCAGGTGGGTCCACCATTTTTATCGTATATATAGTTTATGATAGAAAAAATATGGAATATGATAGTTGAAAATTTACCATGGATATGTATGATTATCCTACTTAACATCATCTATTTTAATCCTACAAATATGGTCTGGTAGTTCAGTTGGTTAGAATACTTGCCTGTCACGCAAGTGGTCACGGGTTCGAGTCCCGTTCAGATCGCCAATCTTCCATAATATTTCTCCGGAAGTATCCTGAGCACGATGTAAAAAGGCTCACCTTATACTAAAGTATAATGTACACTTCTCCATATTCTATATAGAATGGCTCTATGAAAAAATTTAATGTACACGTAATCTGGAATCATGGCTTTGAACATGATTATACCATTAGAGGCGGTGATGTTGGATCTAGAGGTGATGTTGTACAATCAGCAAAAGATCATCTAGATAGTATCACTCACTTAAAAGCATATAAAATCACTGACGAGGACGGGAATGTAATTCATGAAAAACAAACCTTTAGTACCGAAATTAGCGACGTTAAATTCCATTAATGAAGAAATCAATTTTCTAGAAAATCTTGGAAGTTATTCTGCTATCCAAGAAGAGTCTCTAGAAGAATTGCGCACGATTAGATATGAAATTGAAAAGGAATTAAAGTATGACAAAGTCACAGCGTTTAAAAATGATCAAGCGGATCGCGAAGAAAGTTGATAGAGAAAGAACAGTATCGGCTAAACTTGCAAAAAAAGAACTTGACGCATTCGATAAAAAAAATATGTACTTATCCGATAAAGAGGTTTATAATACTCTAGAAGGTTCAGGTATTATGGATACCTATTCAGCAATGAAAGGATATGATTCATGGCAATAAGTCGTAGAAAAAAATTACTTCGCGAAGAAAAACTCCGAGTTAAATCTGTGGAGCTTCGTCGCAATAAAAAGTTTGCATCGTCGATAACCACTAAGGAATTCAAACAGTATGCACCGCCGGTCACGTATTATCGCCAACCGCAAGAAATCCCTAGCTTTTCGTCGGCGGCGGCAATTCATGGAACTAAGAAAGAAGCCCAAGTATACACTGGCGAATATATCACGGGCCTTGCGACTATGCATAAATCGAATATTGTACCGGTAGGTCGCGGCGATGATCCTAAAAACTACTCAACCATGAGGAGGAACTAATGGCAAATAAAAATAAAGATTTATTGAAAACTGGAATTCGTAATATTCCTATTGATAAAGATTTCGATGCTGTCCAATATCATTTTGGATACTCACTTGAAAAGAAAGATATATCAAAACTTTTTAAAGCTTACATTAAGAAAAATTATTCAAAAGAAGATTACGATGCAATAATGGCAAATGCTGAATGGAACTTCAGCACTTACTCTGGCGTTGCATCTGCTGCGTACTGGATGGATCAAGGAAAAGAATTTCCTAAAGGTTACGAGCGTTTTCCGGAAGAAGTTAAAGGTTATATCAATAATCTAATTCTAAAAGGCAAAGGGCTTCTCAGAACTAAACGGATTCTTGAAGAAGCTTCAACGGCAAAAAAGTTTTATACGCCACAACAACGCCTATTGATGAAAATCGATAATACTGTCATGATGGATATCGATAAGCTCGAAGACGAATGGTATGAGGGCGAAAAAACAACTTTAGATATCGTAACATCATTTCGTATTAATGAGTTAAAAGGTATGGCAGTCAATCCAGTTGTGGCGTATCTTAATCGTATGTTACCCGAGTATGAAGATGCTCATAGTGGTGTATGTAAACAAGCAAAGGAAGCATATGCGCACCTGGGTAAACGAGAGCTTACTCGTAGAATTAAGTGTATTACTACTATGATCGATCAATTACAAGAATGGAAACTTTCTCAAGCAGCTAAGAGGAAGAAAAGGACTAAAAAATGATTGAAAAAAGTTTTCTGACTAAATCAAAGTTTTCGAAATTAATTGAGCAAACTGTAATTGCTAAACGATTATCATATATGGATGCTATTGTTTGGCTATGCGAAGAGCATGCAATTGAAATTGAAGATATTAAGAAATTTATTTCACCGGCAATTAAAGATAAATTAGAGGCAGAAGCTCGCCGGTTAAACTTCTTGCCTCGTCAAAATACTTTAGACTCTGTCATGGTATAAATAAAGGTGTACTTTAGTACGCATATAGTGTATAATACAGTAATATATTTCAGCAACATAAGGACAATACAATGTCATTTTCAAATCTAAAGCGTAACAAAAATCAAATCGATAAGCTTATTCAAGCTGCAGAAAAAGTCGGTGGTTCTACTGAAAAAAAGTCATACGGAGACGATCGTTTCTGGAAACCTACAGTAGATAAAGCTGGCAATGGTTATGCAGTCATTCGGTTTTTGCCTGCTCCTGAAGGAGAAGATTTACCATGGGTACGATATTGGGATCATGGATTTAAAGGTCCTACCGGTATGTGGTATATCGAAAACTCTCTAACTTCAATTGGTCAAACTGATCCAGTTGGAGATCTCAACTCACGACTTTGGAATTCTGGTGTTGAATCAGATAAAGAAAAAGCACGTGATCAAAAGCGTCGTCTACACTATGTAACAAATATTTACGTAGTATCAGACTCGGGAAATCCAGAAAATGAAGGGAAAGTTTTCCTTTATAAGTTTGGTAAAAAAATCTTTGATAAAATTATGGACGTCATGCAACCAGCATTTGACGATGAGACACCGATTAATCCATTTGATTTTTGGAAAGGTGCCAACTTTAAATTGAAGATTCGTAATGTTGAAGGTTATCGTAACTACGATAAATCAGAATTTGAATCAGTCTCAGTATTGAATGATAATGATGATGAACTTGAAACAGTTTATAATGGCCTTAATTCTCTACAAGAATTTGTAGATCCAAAGAATTACAAAACTTACGACGAGTTAAAAGCAAAACTCATGCGTGTACTTGGTGAAGAAGTAGAAGCTGGTGCTCTTACTTTAAAACAGGAATCTCAAATTAATGAGCCTGCTCCACCAAAATTGGAACCAGTCACAGCTGACGAAATTCCATTTGACACCGATGAAGATGACACTATGTCATACTTTGCAAAGTTAGCAGCAGACGACTAAGATAATAAACTCTTACCATCAATTTGCGCCACGCCTAGTGGCGCAGATACTGCAACTCCAGAACTATTAAATTGTCTAGCATCTGTTGCAACCGGTGCATATACAATAGCCTGACCACTATTCTCGCCAAATCCTTGAAAGAACCTAAAATCATCTGAGGATATCTTTGGCGGTTTAGGAATAAACATTTTATTGGCCGCTGATAAATTTGCACCATCTGAACCCATGTCTGAAAATTCATCTACAGATTCCGGAATATTTACTTGCGGGCTAGTAGATCCAGGACTATTTAGCATTGAATTTAAGCCAGTCCAGTCCGGAAATGCATTAACTTTTTCCCCCATTAGATATTGAGCTAGTCCCATTCCTAACGGCCCAGACATCGTATAACCAGCAATGCCGCCCATTAAAGATCCAATTAATGCGCCTGCAGGAGCTAATGGTCCAGTTAGCATTCCACCTAGAGCTGCACCTAACATGGCACCTCCGCCGGATCCTAATATACTCGCAAATGTCCCACCTAAAGCTGGGACTTTACTTTCAAAGCTACCTTCTTGACCTAGAATAGAATATATATCATACGCGCCCATTAACCAACCAATGCCGGGTGCTCTTAAAAATTTTGCAAGTCTTCCATGTTTTCCACTGGAAATAAGAGCTTCTTGCATTTTAGCATTAGATGCTACATTTCCGGTAGCTTTATCATATAAAGCTCCGCCTTTTCTTTCTAGACCTAACTTATTTAATTTTTTATCTGTCATTTTCTCTAGATCAGTATTCATTTGAAATCTAGATTTTTCTGTCATTTTTGGCGCGCCACCGGCCACGCCAGCACCGCCACCCGGAGGAGTTAATCCCATCATTGAAGAATTAAGCTTACTTATTGCAAGGCCTAGGCCCGCTACGGTTTTTGCAATTAGTCTTAATGTTCCACCTGGTCTAATGATTGCAGCTAGGGAGAGAAGAGTAACGCCCATCTCATCTAAATTATCGACGAATCCTTCACCATCACCCGTTAATGCGGCATTAATTCCTTCTAATGCTTTTGCTGGAGCTCCAGCTAAATATGAAAATGTTTCTGATAAATCAGGCAGTTCCATATTAAAAAAGTCTTCTACTTTACCAGTAAAGTGAGCAATGTTCACTTCTAAATTTTCGAACTCAATCTCCATTTTTTGTCTATTTGCGGGAGACATTACCATTCCAGTAACAAATCCTAGTGCAGCAAACTTCTTGCCAAACAATAGACCGAGTGCACCGAGGTTTAAACCTCTATAGATTGCATCAGCAAAATCTTTACTTCCTGTTTCACTTTCAATATAATCAGCAATCTCATCTGCAAATGCTTTAGCTAATAATGCGGGAAGAGCTCGCCCTAAGAGGAATTTAGGCAGCTGCGAAGCTAATGCTGCACCTAACCCAAATAGACCACCCTGCGGAAACATATCGGCGAATCCACTAAATAGACCTCCACCTTTTCCACTAGAGCTCTTGCCCTTGGACGTTTGAACCTCCACGCGACGGCTGGTTGCCTTGCTTTCAAGATCTTCTTCAAGTTCCTTGAACTTATCTTTTTCAAATAGGCCTTTTAGCATACCTATATTTTTTGCAGTCAGCGATGTCGATTTATCGATATTTTGAAGAGCAATTGTTTGCTTTTCATTCTTATCTTGAAGCAATTTGCTAATATCTGAAAGCGTTACAGCCATTCTTATTATCCTTTTTGAGCTTTCTCATTTTTTTCTTGGAGATCATTGAGCAACAATGCCAAGTAAATTTCTCTCTCCCACGGAATCATTCCTTCAATATCAATTAGCGAATAATTAAAATTTTGTAAAAGCTGGAAATTAGTTTTATAATAGTTCTCCAGTGATTCATGTGAGAGGCTAATTAAAAAAAATCGTCTATTCCTTCCAATACCGCAGTATTATTATGTCCACAACTTACACATTTAAATGCGATATCATGTTTAATCGCCGGCATATCTTCGATAAATGCACTTGCTTTTGAGAACTGTTCGGCAGTCATTGACTCAACAAACTCTATAATTGCTTCTCTTGGTTCATCAGCTAGCTTAATGTTTTCATCATCTGTCATGACAGAGTCAATTGAACAAATAATAATTTCCATGATCATTGCCGTTCTAGTATCAGCATCAAAAATATTACTCTTTAAAAATCTTTCATACGTCGGATATTTCATTTTAATAGATATTTTATCTGTCATTTCAATAATGTCGTTTTTTTCGGGCACGTCAATATTAATTTTTTCTAAATCTATTTGTGTATCATTTGCTGTTGAGCATTCTGAGCATGAGAATTGTGCATCTATTTTTTCACCAGTTGACTTAGCTCGAATTTGAGTAAATATATAATCAACATCAAATATAGCTAAATCATACACATTAACTCCGTCAACACAAGCTTCGATCGTATCGATAATTGAAGTCAATATTTGAGTCTTATCTTTAGACTCAGCCGCCAGTAATAATACCTTTTGTTCTTTTACAAGGTATGGTCTAAATTTAACTTTTTGTCCGGTTGATGGTATTGTCAATTCATATTTTGGATTTGTATTCAGTAATGGTAATGCCATAATAATTCCTGTTAAAATATTTGTCCTAAGGACGGTGTTACTTCAAATATGCTCGAAGACTTTTGTACTCTCTTATGCCTAGTATAAGAAAGAGAGACTGTTATTTCGACTAATCCATCTAGATCATTCGAAAAATCAATTTGGCTAATCGTAGTTGGAAATGCATTCATTAATTCTATACTATATACTATTTGTCCACCAATTCCAGCACTTAAACGAATAGGACCCAAATTTGCAGTTAAATTAAGCAAAGGCTTTCTTAACTGATGGATCGTTACTGTCCTAGCATAATCTTTTTTATAATGTGCAACTTGCAATTCTTCATCTAATACTAACTTCTGCCATTCCTCTAGATAATTTAGAATTCCATAGTCATTTAATACATAAAATGTAAGACTAACATCAGATACTGCATACCCATATGCAATTTTCTCGTTTGTCATTCCAATTTTACGATCTGTAGTTAAAATTTGTTTACCGGGCAAAGATGCACTTTTGCATAAGATGTTTAATTCATTTCCATCCGGAACATTATTACCAGTTAACCCTGGAATCGATGGAGCAAATCCACTTAATGCGGTGCCAGCTGCATCACCTAAATTTTTTCTTAATAAATTAGATAAGCCATTTCCTGGCCCAAGAGGCTGCATTGTAACTAGAAAAGAATTTGTTCTAGCAAATCCTAAACGAGATGAGACTAAAGATTTTAATTGGTCTACACTTGCCATTATAGCATTTTCCTTGATTCGCCGTATACCTGAGCTGCTGTTTTCTTTTCGAACATCGCTGTTGGTAAAAACGTTGCAATTTCCCATTCAGTTGCATTTACTTTTGCAAACTGGCTTTTTACTTGTGACGTCAAATAGTGTTTAAAGCACGGCTTAAAGTATTTAAATTTTTGAGCTCTTTTTAACAATTCATAAGACATTTTAAATTTAGTACTATCTGTATACTTTGCATCAGTTGTAATATCAAGTAATTTATCTAGGAATTGTGCTCGAAGAGTAGGTGGTAAATAATGCAAGTTTAAACCATGAAATCCTTTTTCTGCTGGACCGACCACAATTACTAATGGGAACTTATCGTAATATGGTAACGTATCCTTATGCTTTGGATCATAGAAAAACATATACATTGATCCAACTACACTTTTGTTTTCTTGATCTAGGTCTTTACTATTTAATAAACTGTCTCTATTAATTCTGCGAAGCTGTTGTGCCTTTCTACGAAACCAATCACGGGATTCTTGAGTTCGTGGAGTAATACCAGCTTTAAACGCTTGTATTTGTAAGTTTTGAAATAGATTACTCATTTATTAGCCTTCGAAAAACTCTTTTTCTATGATGTTATTTATATCTATTTTTTGGATTTTTTCTTTCGATAAGGCTGCATCTTTTTCAAAGGTTTTTTGATTTTGCCTGGCATAGCTTTCTGTAGCAATCCCATTTCTCTAAGAGTGTCTTCGGTCCAGATTTGAAATTCCCATTGCCTATCTGTACAATACTCATTGGCCGCTTCCCACTTATTCATGTTCTTAATATACGTTAATCCTTCGTTAATATAACGTTTTGTCCTCCGCTCGCCCGCGGGAGGTTTAGTTTCTTTATCGGGTTTGATTTCAATCAACAGCGTTTTATCATCTAGAATAATCTTAAGATCTGGAAAATAGCGATGATACTTTTTATCAACATCGTAATAGTATGGAATAACAACTTCTTCGGATGACCACCCCTTGACTTTTGGATTAGTGTCACACCAGATAAAGCAATACTTTTCCCACAGCGATCGATAGATCACGTTATCAGGATTGCCTTTATATTTGTTTTTGTTGATTACTTGATATTTTCCGGAATACGCCATTTTCTGTTATAAATATGATTATAATATTCTATCTATAGGTATACGTATGGACGACGAATTCGAGTTTGATCCAATTTACACATCTCCGACGTTGGAGTATCCTCTTAGTTCAGAAGAAAGGAGTAATTCCTTTATTGATTTTGAAATTATAGAGACTATTCCTCCTTCGTTTTCGCTAGACTTTTCATCGGCATTTCAATGGAAAGAGACCGGGCGCATTCGTAGCGAATCAGCTGCGCAAATTCGAAAGCTAGATACAATAGCGACTGGACGAAAAGTAAAACTATATGTTCCACAATCCCATGCAGTATCAGAAACATTTGGTTATCAAACGCCAGATTTAGGTATAACTGGTGGTGCTTTGGCTGGATCTATGGAGCAAGGCGGAGACGTAACCAGTGCAGCATCTGCAGCTTTTAAACAAGGGTTTCAAGGAATATCTAATCTAGTTGATGCTTTTAATGGAACTGATTTGGGTAGATTGGGTATTGTTCGAGGAGCAGCTGCAGCACCTATAGGAGATAAAGTTAGGAATGCTATAGCCGTAACTGCTAGAACAAGTTTACATCCAAATACGCGCGCGGTATTCGAAAGACCTAATATTAGAAAATTTAATTTCTTATTTAAGTTTATTCCTTCATCAAAAGAAGAATCGGATCAGGTAAAAGAGATTATATACTATTTCAGGTATAATTCATACCCATCGCAAATTGATGCTGGAGTACCAGGAAGTAATTTTTCAACACCAGTTGGATATGAATTTCCAAATATGTTTAGAATCAAATTATACTCAAAGGTTGGAAGTACATATAAAAGAATCGGCAGTAAGATGTTAGATTGTTATTGTGAAGGAATCACTACAACATATAATCCTCAAGCCTCTGTTTTTCATCCAGATGGATCGCCGGTTGAGATTGACTTAAATCTTAACTTTATGGAACACCGCGCTATGTCTCGAAATGATCTTGAAGGTGCGTCTGCTGCAAAGAAAACAGTAATATCTAACAGCGATTGGCGCGATACTCGTGGTAACTTATCATGAGTTATTTTAAAGATTTTCCAATTGTTGACTATAAATTTGGTGACGAAACAAATCCAGACAGATTTCGCGATATTTCAATTTATGCCGATGTATTAGATACTATCAAAGGCGATGTTTCATTTTATCAAAAATATTATATTGGAGCTGAAGAGCGACCTGATCAAGTATCATTTAAATTATATAAAACGCCTTCGCTTCAATGGACATTCTTTCTTTTAAATGATCATCTTCGCGAAAGAGGTTGGCCGTTAACCAATAGAGAGTTATCGAAATTTGCGATGGCACAATACCCATACGTAATTATAACAACTCGAGATCCTTTATATGATCGCTTTCGAATTGGTCAAGAAGTAATTGGCACAGTTTCCGGAGTTAGAGGTATTATATCCCATAGACATTTGGACCTCGGCCAAGTTGCTATAGCTGGCGCTGATGGTGAATTCCAGCCTGGCGAAATTGTTAACTCATATACGATTGTAGATACTCCGTTTAAAGCAATTAATACTATTGAATCGATTACGTGTATTTCAAATGGGCCAGAGTATCTAGCCGCTAAATATTATATTAATTCCAGTGGTGACATTTTAGACCTGAATCCATCGATAGGACCTGGTCCGTTTGATATCGAAGTAACTTATTACGAAGAATTAAGCACGAAGAATGATGAATTAAAGTCTATTAATGTCTTAAAACCAGAATCAGTTAATTCAATTGTAAGAGCATTTAAGCAGGCAATATCCATTGAGTAGTACCGAATTTGAATTTGAAAGCATAAGCTTTTACTCACCGATTGCACGCGATATTATAGAATTGCGTGGGGCTTGTTCTATTTTCGAAATTTATGAAGATATTCGGTATCCATTTATTACTGCTACAATGACAGTAAGAGATGAGGCTGGATTTGTTTCGGGAGTTAATATTACTGGCGGCGAAACAATATCAGTATTGCTGAGCAGTAAAAAGCCTGGTGCATCACCGATCGCAAAAAGATTTTATATTAAGAGAATTCGAATGACGGCAAAATCAAATGATAGAGCAGAGTCATACGTATTAGATTTAATTGAGGATGTATTATTCGAATCATCATTACAAACTGTCAATAAAATGTATAACGGCAAATGCAATACGATTCTCGAGAAAATAGCACAAAACTTTTTAGATAAAGAAATATATTCTGAAGTTCAAGCTGAGCAAGTAATGAAGTTAATTGTGCCAAACCTGTCTCCACTCGAAGCAATGATGTGGATCAAAGATAGAGCAGCGACTATAGATGGATATCCATTTTATTTATTTTCAACACTGGCAACATCTAAGTTAAACTTCTTAGACTTAGGTACAATGATTAGTAAGCAGGTTCAAAACTTAGATGTTGAGTATAAGTATTCATCAGTTCCTGCGCAATCGGAATATGATGATATACAAAGAAGAGTATTAAAGGGATTTGAACAAACGAATACTGAGGATTTATATTCTTTAATTCGTCGAGGGCTCATTGGTGCCGAGTATGAATTTATTGATACTGTTAAAAATAAAAGGAATATATTTCATTTTGACGTATTTAAAGAATTGCTTGATCCAATGAGACAAAATGTTCTTTCGAAAGAGCAGCAGAATATTTTATATGGACCTAATTATACATACAATGATAAACCTTATAACGAAATAAAAAATAAAAGAATTACGAGAATTGCTAGCACTAGTCCATTTAAAACAGTAGATGAAGAAGATCTTCTCGCTTATCGTGAAGCTGCTACTTTAGGGCAGTATAAATTTGAAGTAATTTCGCGTGCGATGGCAGATTTTTTAGTAAAATCACCTATTACAATTGTTGCAAATGGAATCGATTTTATTGATGGCAATAGCCATAGAACAATTGGTAATAATATTCGAGTACAATTTCCAAGTAGTAATACTGCAGTTAGTCGTAGCGATGATCAATTAGATAAAAGATTAACTGGTGATTATTTAATTCATGGCGCTCATCATTTATTTCGTCCAGATGATGGATCTTATGATATTAAATTGACTTGTGTTAAACTTGCTCATCAAAGTAGGACTCAATAAAATGATAGAAAGTCCAAATAGGGAAATGTTTTATGGCGATACTATCCGATGGTTCATCGGAGAAGTCGTTAATATTAATGATCCAATACAGTTAGCTCGCATACAGGTTAGAATATTTGGTATTCACGGTGAAGAGATTGCTGATGAAGATCTACCATGGTCTCAGGTTGTAACACCAATTACTGAAGGCGGTACAGCGTTCTATGGTAATCCATTGGGTATTCAACCAGGAGCAAATGTGGTTGGAATTTTTACTGATGGCGTGAGTTCTCAGTGTCCGTTAGTATATGGATCACTTCCTAAATATGAACCAAGCGATGAAGACTCTTATGAAAAGTCAGTAAGTAAATTGGCTAGAGGAATACAAACTGATTCATACGAACCCGATGAAGTAATAGGAGAACCTGATGATCCATTCGCAGCAGAATATCCACACAATCTGGTATACAAAACTACTGCAGGTCATGTTAAGGAATACGACAATACGCCTGATGCTACACGAATTAGAGAACTGCACCAATCGGGTACATTTTATCAAATTAACCATGACGGTGATCTTGTTACACACATTGTCAGAGACAGATACACAATGGTTGTATCAGATGATGCCATACATGTCAAAGGGAATGTAAAAGTTTTTATTGATCAAAATGCAGATATTACTGTCGGTGGTGATGTACAAATGAATGTTACTGATGGATCGGTTACGGTTGATACACCAATCACTACACTTACTGGTAATTTAAGAGTTGATGGTGATGTATTGATTGGTGGAGATGCGGTGACTGATAAGGGAAGTTCTCTTAATGAGCATACCCATAGAGATAATGCTGGTCTTATTCCAGGAATTACTTCAGCTCCACTCGTCTCTGGTGCATTTTTTGAAGGAATATTTTAATGTCGGATTTAAACATTTTACCGAATGGAAGTATTGGTTATATTGATAGTAATGGAGATGTTGCATATGTAATCCCACCTAGTGGAATTGCGAGTAAAGCTCAATTAGATACGATTAGTACTATGGACATATTTTTTAAAAATCCTAGATCCATTAGTCAAAGCGTAACCGTGCCAGATGATACATTTAATTATATGGTTATAGGACCTATCAATGTTGACAGTAGTGTAATACTTACTGTCGAAGGAAATTTAGTTATAGGATAAAAATATGAGTAGAATTAGAGTAGGAAAAATAGAAAAACTCGATGGAAATGCACCAACTCTTGCCGACTTAGGAATTATTGGTAATGGTGATTCAAATGGCCATGTAAGTGGTTTAACTGATTTGGTGGATGTTGATTTTTCTATTCCACCCGTAGGAAATCAAATACTAAGTTATGATTCAGCGTCTTCATTTTGGAAACCGGTTGACTTAGATTACACAGTAACACTTCAAGACGTAACTCAGTATCAATCAAATTTGCAAATTACTGAAGGGCAAATCACTGACTTACAAACGTATTTGACAAGTGTTGCGTTTAGTGATTTAACGAGTACACCAACAACAGTAAGTGGATATGGTATTACTGATGCATTTGATGGTAACTATAGTTCATTAAGCAATATTCCTTCATTCGCGACAGTCGCGACTTCTGGGTCATTTACAGATTTATTAAACAAACCTGGCTTAGGAAACCTAACGGATGTTACAACAACCGGTGTTACGGCGGGTCAAGTGTTAAAATGGAGTGGATCGCAATGGCAGCCAGCAAATGATTCTGCTGGGGCTGCGGGTGGAGTTGATTCTGCGGCAGTAACAACTCTAATTACAGCTACGGTTGATAGCGCATATGTCCAAGCAAGGGAAACCCCACAAGATTTTGCATATGGGTCTCTAACCGGCGTGCCTAATGTCTTAGATTCGGCTGATGTTGCAACAATAGCCGGTGGTCTTTCCGGTTTAGATTCTACTGGTGTTATAAGTTTAATCGACTCTGCTTATGTTCAGACAAGAGAATCTCCTAGTTTATGGACTGAAAGCGCCGGTGATGTTTATCGATTAACTGGTAATGTTGGAATCGGAACTGCACCACTAGCCAACAGAGGATTACACATTAAAGAGACTGGGTCTTCAGTTGCTATATTGGCAGAAACTGGATTTGCAAATACTTCTATTTCATTTAAAAATAACGCACAAAATGAAGGAACAAATATTACTGCTGCGGGATCATCTGAATTAAAATTCTATGTTCAGAGTTATAATTCTGCAACTGTACAGGCCGGTGGTTTTAGAGTCAATGGTCAGTTAAATGCATATGTTGGTACAGGAAATACTTCACCTATATATGCTTCGGTAGGAACAAGTGGATATACTGGGGATGTCTCTACATTAGAGGTCGGTGAAATTCCTAACCCAGCTGATAAAAACTTTTTAAGATGTCGCATATCTGGTACGGGTGATACTGAATTTTCTTTAAGAGGTGATGGTCAGGCATATGCTGATGGTAACTGGAATGGTGGCGGTGCAGATTACGCAGAATATTTTGAATGGTCCGATGGCAATTCAAATGATTCCGATAGACGTGGTATTACCGTAGTATTAGATTCAGATATGATTAGACCGGCCCTTATAAGTGACAGCGCAGCTTATATTATTGGAGCGGTTTCAGCAACTCCTTCAGTTACTGGCGGTGGTGAATATCATAAGTGGCAAGGTAAATACTTAGAAGATTCTTTCGGTAATTATCAACTCCTAAATGACGAGAAAGTATTAAGTCCTTTATATGATTCTACGCTCGAATATATTCCAAGAGAAGCTAGATCCGAATGGGCTCCTATTGGATTGCTAGGTAGATTAAGAATAAGAAAAAATCAGCCAGTCGGTGATAGATGGATTAAGTTGCAGGATTTAGGCGATTCTGTCGAAGAATGGTTGGTTAGGTAATATAAATAAAAAGAAAAGAGTCTAACTCATGGCAAAAGCTTTTTCAATCGAAGACGGTAATCTCACAACTACTAGCTTAGTAGGATCGAGTGCTGTAAAATATAAAGATATTGATTTATCTTTCACTGCAAAAAAATCAGGTGATATTTATAATAAAACCGATGCGGCCGCAGTAAAGCAAGCCGTAAAAAACTTATTGCTTACAAATCGATTCGAAAAACCATTTCAGCCTTTTTTCGGCGGTAATTTAAATGATTTTCTTTTTTCATTAGATCAAGAATTTGATGAGTTAGATGTTAAAGAAAGAATTCAGAATGCAATTGAAAATTATGAGCCAAGAGCATTAACTCGTAGAGTTGACGTTAATATCGATGGATCATATAATAAAGTTAATATCACTGTTATATTTCAGGTTATTAGTACAAACGAATTAGTAGAATTAAACGTATCTCTTGCGAGGTTAAGATAAATGCCAACCATTAAATCATCAGATTTAGATTTTGATGAAATCAAACAAAGTCTAAAGATATATCTAGAGCAACAGCCAGAGTTCGAAGACTATAACTTCGAAGCTTCTGGTCTTTCAAATATTCTAGATGTTTTAGCATACAATACTCATATTAATGGATTAGTGGCGAACCTTGCTACCAATGAGTCATTTTTGTCTTCTGCTCAGTTAAGATCATCGGTTGTTTCGCATGCAGAAACTTTAGGATATTATCCAAGATCAAAGACTGGAGCTCAAGCTACGGTTAACTTGAGCATTAATACTAATATCACAACTGTTACTCAAATTATATTACCAAAATATACAACGTTTACTGTTGATATTGATTTTATTACTTACACTTTTAGAACTCTTGAAACAATTATAGCAGATAACGATGGACAGGGTAATTTCCAATTTGTAGGTACAAATGGTACTAATATTACGATATATGAAGGTGAGCTAAGAACAAAAACCTTTATTGTCGGTGAATTAGAAGATGACCAATACTATGTTGTACCAGATCAAAACATGGATACTTCAACCGTAACCGTGAATGTATTTGATACATTTACATCTGCTTCATTTACGCCATATTTAAATGTTAATGAAGTGGCACGAATTAATCAAGATTCTACAGTTTATATCCTAAGAGAAGCGCCTAATGGTTATTTTGAATTAACTTTTAGTGATGGAAATATATTAGGCCAGCGTCCTGTATCTGGAAATAAAATTATTGTTGAGTATCTTAACGTTAAAGGTGAGAATGCAAACGGCGGTGTTACATTTAGACCTTCAGAAAAAATAAGAATCTTAGACACTGATTATGATCTTAACGTCACTCTAGCAAGTAAATCTGCCGGTGGCCAGGGTAAAGAATCAATTCAATCGATTAAACTCAATGCACCATTAAAATTTGCTTCTCAACAAAGATTAGTGACATCTGAAGATTATAAAGCACTTATACTTGAAAATTATTCATCTGTAATTGATGACGTATCGACGTGGGGTGGCCAAGACAATGTGCCAGCTAAATTTGGTAGTGTGTATGTTAGTTTGAAATTTAAAGATGGAATAAGTGAAGGCATTCAAACCGTAACGAAAAATAGCATTATCAATAACTTATCAAATAACCTTTCGATTATGTCAATTGATACTGAATTTAAAGATCCCGTCGACACATTCTTAGAGTTAACGACTACATTTAATTTTGATCCAGGCGCATCAAATAATTCAGTTAGAACTCAAGAGAGATTGGTGCAAGCACTAGTCGAAGAATTCTTTATAGAGAATTTGTCTAAATTCGAAAAAACATTTAGAAGATCAAACCTATTAGCTCTTATCGATGATCTGTCTCCAGCAATTCTAAACTCTCGCATTGCAGTTAAAATTCAAAGGCGATTCATTCCAACCGTATATACTACAAAAGATTATATTTTGGATTATCCTGCGCGTATTGCTTTACCTGATGATGATACACACATTATTATTTCTACGCAATTTACTTTCGGTAATCAGCCATGTAAAATTAGAAATGAATTAGGAACAACAAAGCTGCAAATTGTAAATGCCGCAGAAGTTGTTTTACAAGACAACGTTGGTTCATATGATCCAGTTGCCGGAGTTATAAATATCAGGGGATTTATTCCAGAAGCATTTTTAGGAGAAGCAATTAAGATATCTGCCATTCCTTCAAATCAAAGTACTGTTAGGCCTTTGAGAAATTATGTTCTTACTTTAGATACTGAGATATCATTCGCTGAAGGTCTTGTTGATGATCAGACGATAAGAATTGTTTTATGACGGTCGGGCATTTTATTGAAGATCTGAATCGAAGAGAAATTAATCTTCATTCGTCAAAGGTTAGGGAATTACTTCCGGAATACTTTGTAACCGATTATCCGAATCTTATTTTATTTTTGGAAAAATATTACGAGTTTCTACTTGAAATAGATAATCCTGCTAGTTTTGATAGACAGATTCAAGAGCTTTATACAGTTCGAGATATAGCGCAGTCTTCTTTGAGTAACTTAGATCAGATCATTGGAGAAATTGGTAACGGCCTTAAGGCTGCATCATTTTTCCAAGAACCAAGATTAATGGCAAAGTTGCTTCCTGCTTTTTATAGCTCAAAGGGTACGATTTTGTCAATGGAAGGATTCTTTAGAGCCTTCTTTAACGAAGAGATTAGTGTTCAATATCCAAAACGAGACATGTTTATTGTCGGTCAATCTAAGATTGGCTATGAATCTCAAAAGTTTATTCAGAATGCTGGCATATATCAAATCTTTTCAATATTAATTAAAGTAGGTAGATCTGCATTTGATTATTTGCAACTATATACTAAGTTTGTACATCCAGCTGGATTTCATTTCCAAGGTGAAGTGCAGACTGAAGGAAATGTTACAGTAGGCGTAATTGCCGAATTATTGGAAGAAGCTGCAGAAGGACCACAAGGAGCATTTGTCGGTACATCTCCTGCTATCTCGCCAAGACCCGAATTTGTAGACATGACAGGATTTAGAGATTCGTCTGATGGTGTATCAAAGGTCAGAGTTAGACTATATGAAAATGATGCGTTCTTACAGACATACCAGACACTGACCGTAGAAACAATGCTGAAGTATTTTGATACTATTGCTGGTACGGTTGGTCCTAATTCATTTACATTTGACGATAGTGCTAATATTTCTAGACCAGACTTTGCTTCAATATTTGAAACAATGGATGTAGATATGTTCACTACTTATGATTCTGCGATATAAATAAACTTAACCAAATTCAATAGGTGATTGAATGACTAGACAAGCTATAGCTGTTGGCACAGTTGCTAATGACGGATCGGGTGATACTCTTAGACGAGCTGGCCAGAAAATTAATGAAAACTTTGTAGAAATATATCAAAAGCTAGGTGGCGGCGATAGTAACTTTCTATCGACTTCTATTTCAATTGAAGATAGCGCTATCGTTTTTGAAGGCGGACTTGCAGACTCATTTGAAACTAGACTCAATGCATTTCAACCGACGAGTGATAACTTTATATCTCTACCAGATCTTTCCGGTCAATTAATCACGAGCGCTGGCGCGCAGTCGATTGCGGATAAGACATTGACAAATGCCACAATTGTCGATCCAGTTATTCAAGGGAGTGGATTTAAAGACTCGAATGGCAATTCGATTATCAATCTAGTTCCGAGCGGCAATGGTGTTGCAAATGATATTACGATTGCAAACTCTGCTACTGGAATTCCGGTGCGAATTACAACAACTGGAACAGACACAAACATTGATTTGGAAATTTCAGGAAAAGGTTCCGGAACAGTCGACTTACAAAAAATATCTGTAGGAACAACTACTCAACAGGCTAGTGGTGTAGCTAACGTTGATGCATCGCACATTATATGTGATAAGTCAACTCAATTAAATATTACATTGTTAGATGGTACTGTAGAAGGTGAACTTAAAATTTTTACAAATACCGGAACGGGTAATGCAGTAATTACGCCGAATAATTATATTACTCCGGGCGGCAATTTAACAATTCCTCAGTACGGCGGCGCTACTATGATTTGGACTGGTAGCACATGGTACGTTATTGGAAAATATGGTTTTTAATAGGATAAACAAATGACTGCAATCGTAACAGATAGTCTATTAACTAAAATAGCTCAAGATTTTTTAGAAGAAATTAACAGCAACGCGCCAGATAATCAATACTATATTGGTATTGGAAAGTCTGACATCTATAATGATCTAGACGTTGTTGTTGAACCTTTGAAAAATAAAGTAGAAGAAAACATTGCTAGAAATAATCTTCAATCGATTAAAAAGGTTGAAGCTGCATCATTTGTTGTAAGAAGATATAACTGGACGGCCGGTTCAGTTTATAGTGCCTACGACGATTTGTCAATTGGAATACCTCAAAATAGTTACTACGTTTTGACTGAAGAAAATGAAGTGTACGTTTGCCTTCAGCAAGGTAAAAATGCGAATGGACAGGCAAACCCTTCAACAGTACCGCCTAGCTTTTCAGACTCCGGATCTCAAGCTAATAAAGCTTTTAAGACAGCTGATGGTTATGTTTGGAAATTTGTATTTGCATTGACCGCGACTCAATCAACTCGCTTTTTATCAGCAAGCTTCCACCCAGTACAAAAGGTTGAATGGTCACAGTTCGGTGATTCTGATTTCTTAACGGCGTTTGAATTGCAGCAGCTTGATGTTCAAACAAGTGCTATCGGCGGACAAATATTGCACGGAGAAGTCGTTTCAGGCGGGTCCGGATATACCTCACAGCCCACGGTAACAATTTTTGGCGATGGAGCCGGAGCTGCAGCTACGGCTACAATTGCAAATGGTTCTATTGTAAAAGTTGAAATGAATAACGAATCAGCCGCAATGGGTGAAGGCTATGATATTGCATCGATGGAAATTACTGGAGGAGGTGGATCCGGCGCAATCATTAGACCAGTCTTATCGCCAAAAGATGGAATTGGGTATGATGCTAGACAAAATCTAAAAGCTTCTTCAGTAATGATGAATATTAAACCAGATGGAACTGTCGATGATACCTTTGTGGTAGACAATGACTTTAGGCAAATCACACTATTCCGAAATATGAAAATTACTGATAGTGATGGTATCTTTACAGAAGTTTCAGCCAATGCTTTAAAGCAATTGCAAATGACGCAAAACGTAGAAGAAGATTTTACGGTAGATAACTTTATCAGAGGTCAGACTTCTGGTGCTGCGGCGTTTATCGATAAATTGGATAGTGACTTAATATATTATCACCAAAATGAAAATACTGGATTTAGACTATTTTCGAATGGCGAAGAAATTCAAGAATCTGATGGTTCGGGTATCGGAACAATTGTTGATGCTACTCTAGAGCCCACAGTTGATCCATTCACGGGCGATCTCCTTTATATTGAAAACCGAGCTCGTATTTTAAGAAACGAAGCTCAGCAAGAAGATATTAAAATCATTATTACGATATAAGGTTTACCAATGGCAGACATTTTAACCACTAATACATTTAGAACAACATATAAAGACGATTATGCCGATAGTGATAATTATTATCGTATTCTTTATAATGCTGGTCGACCACTACAGGCAAGAGAGCTAACTCAATCTCAGTCAATTATACAAAATGAAATGACTAGATTTGGGACTAACATTTTTAGAGATGGTTCTGTCGTACGTGCGGGTAATATTACTTTAAATAATACGATTGATTATATTAAACTAGACACTCAGTTTAATCCTTTACCTGGTAATTATTTAGATATGATTGGGGAAGTGTTTACAGTAAAATCGCCAAACCCAAATATTAAAGTTCAAATTTTGGATATCTTATTAGCCGAAAACGGTGATCCAGCAACATTATATGTAAAGTATGTTGATACGCTAGATGCGACCTCTGGAGAAGATCCAATTAAAGTACCTAACTCTGCCATTTTAGAAAATAACAATTTCAATCAAGTTAAAGTTGCTTCAAGTGATGCGGTGGGTAAAGGCACAATTGCTTCTACCGAATCCGGTGATTATTTTGTCAAAGGGCGGTTTGTTTTTGCCGCACAGCAAAAAGCGGTTATTAGCCGATATTCAACAACTCCTACTACAGATATTGGATTTAAAATTATTGAAGACATCGTAACTGTAGACGATAATATTAATCTATATGACAATCAGGGTGAAACGCCAAATGCAGCATCGCCCGGTGCAGATAGATATCGAATTCGCATGATTTTAACTTCAAAAGATGAAATTCAAGCGGGGGAAAACTTTGTATATTTGGCCAGAATAGTTAATGGTCAAATTATCGATACTGCAAATCCTTTAGATGCATACAATAAAATTAATGATGCAATGGCCCTTAGAACTCGAGAAGAGTCTGGAAATTATGTCGTAAAACCATTTATTGCAAAGTTTGATGATCTTAACGACTCAAATATTCAAGCAGATATTACAGCCGGGATAGCATACGTAGATGGATTCCGTCTAGATATTCCTGCTAAAAAGATTCCAATCTTTAAAGCTCAGAATACGATTACACTCGAAAGTCAAAACACAATTGCTCAATACGGTAATTATGTTGTAGGTAATGCTGCAGACAATTTAGGATTACCTGATATTGAATCATATGAATCAGTCAATTTAAAAAGTACCAGTAATCATGGTGGCGCTACACTTGGTACTGCAAGAATTAGAGCAGTACAAGAAGATGGCGCAAATCATAATTATTATTTATTTGATATTCAAATGTTACCCGGCAATAACTTTAGAGATGTTAAAAGCTTTGGTACATCTGGAACCAATTACGTAAATATTATTTTGGAAGATGGTGTTGCTGTTCTTAAAGGTACTGCAAATAACAGCCTTCTATTCTCTCTCCCAAATCAGAGGCCTAGCCTGACCGGCGTTAATATCACGGGCTTGACCGTACAGAAAAAATATCAATTTACTACAAACGGATCTGGTAATTTTGCTGGTCTGCCTGCCACTGGCACATTCACTTTTACTGACGTATTTCAATGGGTAACTACTCAGGATGATGGCACTATCGTGACGCCTACTGTTGTGCTTTCAAATGGTGATCAACAAGCTAGCTTTTCTGGATTAGATACAAATACTAACTATACTGTTTATGCATATGTAGCAAAGGGTACTATTGGCGAAAGAACTAAGACTCTTACGATTGGCGAAGAGCTCACTATCAATTGGCCAGCAGATGCTGAGACAGACGTGACTGGCAACAGATACGTTGACTTAGGGACAGCTGATATTTACAATGTATCACTAATTACTCAAGATGATTCTGCTGGAGCAGATCTTTCTACAAACTTTGTTATCGATAATGGACAAAGAGATAATTACTATGCAAAGGGTAGATTAATTGAGAAAGGTGGTGTATCAATACCAACAGGTCAAATTTTTGTTAGATTTGATCATTTCACTCATGGAGCATCCGGTGACTTTTTCTCAGTTAACTCGTATAACGGTGTTGTAAACTATGAAAATATTCCTACGCACAAAAAAGCAAATAATGAGGTTGTTTCTCTTAGAGACGTTTTAGATTTTAGACCAGTCCAAGATGTCAATGGAGATTTTGTAGGAGCTGAAGGTAAAATATTCCTACTTCCGCAAAACACCGATGCGATCAGTGGAGATGTAGAATACTACATGCCTAGAAAAGATAGGCTAGTCGCATCAATTGAAAATTCTAGAGATGGAAGATTTGGTCGCGGTAGTTTGCAGGTTGTAAGAGGAGTTCCATCGATGGACCCTCAATTCCCAGAAATTCCAACTGGAACAATTCCTCTTTATGATATATCTCTTAATGCATTTACATTAAATAAAAATGATATGTCAACATCCTTCTATGCAAATAAAAGATATACAATGAAGGATATCTCTAGACTTGAGCAAAGAGTTGATGATTTAACAGAACTAACAACACTAAGCTTATTAGAGTTGAACACAACATCTGTTACCATTTTAGATTCAAATGGATTAAGTAGAACCAAGTCGGGCTTTTTAGCAGATAACTTTACAAACTATTCTTTTTCTGAAATTGAAAGTGAAGAGTATAAAGCTTCAATCGATATGGCAGAAAATACTTTAACATGTCAGCAATATCCACACAATATTAGATTATTATATGATAATACGGATGTTGCAAATACGACTACACTAAAAGGCGATCTATTATTGCTTCCGTATTCTACGAATAATAGTTTAGTTATTCAAGATCAAGCGACAGAAACAATCAATATCAATCCATTTTCAGTGATCACTTCAACTGGTCATATGGATTTATCGCCATCATCCGATAACTGGGTAGAAACACAGTGGGCGGCCGATAATATTGTTGACGGTGGTACGGTTACACAAGAAGTCGGTGGCACTCGAAGAGTTCGTAGTTTAGCTACTTGGAGAAACTCTTGGTTTGGACGTCCAAGCGGAGATAGAGTACAAGTCATTACGGGTAGTAGAGTAATTCGAGACCTCGTTGGCGAAAGAGTCATTGAAATAGACATACTACCATTTATGAGATCGGTGAAGGTTGGATTTAGAGTCCAAGGGTTAAGACCATTGACTCGCTATTTCCCATATTTTGATGGCACGAAAGTCGATGATTGGGTTAAGCAAGAATTATCATTTACTCGATTTGCTGAAACAACAGAAGATTATGGTAATATATACACTAATGCTACAGAACATCCAGACGGAAGTAGCAGTCTAGTAACCGATGCCGAAGGACAATTATCCGGATCATTTGTAGTTCCGAGTACAAATTCTCTTAGATTTAGAACTGGCTCTAAACAGTTTAAGCTTTTAGATATTAGTGTTGATAATGAAGCAGCTGCAACGAGTAATTCGCGAGCAACCTTTACTGCAAACGGTGTATTAGAAACTGTACAAAGAACGGTTAGGCATACGCGGCAGTTAGATTTACAGTGGATACAAGAAGAACAGCAAGACAATAGAGATCCTTTAGCTCAGTCATTTAGAATCGATCAGTTTGAATATCCTAATGGTCTATTCCTAACTAAAGTTAGATTATTCTTTGCAACAAAGGATAATTCTATTCCAGTTCAAGTTCAAATTCGCACAATGGAAAACGGCGTGCCAACTGGAGGCCCAATACCTAACGCATCAAAATTCGTTTCGGCTGCAGATGTAAATATACCTTCTGATCCAAATAACCTACAGATTGTAAGAGTTACGCCGACAGATTTTGAATTTGATGAACCAGTGTACTTGAATGCTGGTCAAGAATATTGCTTTGTCGTTATGGCCGAATCAAATGATTATAATACCTATTGCGCTAAAACATATGACTTTATATTAGGATCTACCGAAGCTCGTGTAACGGGTCAACCAACACTTGGTTCTTTGTTCTTATCTCAGAATGCTAGCACATGGACTCCGGATCAAGCAAGAGACTTGATGTTTGGATTATACAGGGCGAGATTTGCGCCTTCAGCTACAGCGCTTTTAGAAAACGGCGCAGTGCCATCATATCTTTTGGATAATAATCCATTCTTAACAAGTGATGGAACAAGCACAATCAGAGTATTCCATGAAGGTCATGGAATGATTAAAAATGATAAAGTGCTAATATCCGGATTAGATTCTTCTCAGTTCTATGGTGGTATCATAGGAACAGATATTTTAGGTACTCGTACAGTCGGAGATGTTGATCACACTGGATACACATTTACAGCAGACTCTGTCGCAAGCAGTTCAATACGAACTGGAGGTAGCAACGTAACTTCATCTCAAAATGTAATGTTTGATACATACATTCCTACAGTTGCAACACTATCGGTACCGCAGACACAAATATCCGGAAGCATACAGTTGACCGAAGGTGCTTCATTTGGTGCAGGAAGAAACTCACTATCTAATTCAGCGTATGCTAAACAGCAAACATCAACTGACATTACTCTTAATGAAATCAATCCTACGACTTCGGCGAAGATCGTAGCGAGTCCATCAAACGAAACTCAATATATGAGTAATCAGAAATCGGTATCACTCACGCTGAGCATGTCTACTGAAGATGATAGAGTATCGCCTATTATCGATTTGCAAAGATCATCGTTTACAGGATTTGAAAATATCATTGATAATCAAGATTCTGTCGCGACAGCTGGTTTCAACGTTCCATTATCATTCGTAGATGAAACACATCCAAACTCTGGATCTTCTTCATGTAAACATGTTACTAGACCAATTACTTTACAGGCCGATGCTGTTGGCCTTAAAATTATATTTGGTGCAAACAGACCAGCAGCTGCATCATTTAGTGTATATTATAAGATATCTGCTGGCGATGAGCCATTGGATAATATTAATTGGGTTGAGGTTGATGCTGAGGCGATAGTGCCGAGTGATGATGATCGTGAAACGTTTAGGCAATATGAGTACTTGGCCGGCGGACCCGGTGGTGCACTAAACACCTTTAACACTTTCCAAGTTAAAATTGTCATGCATACTACGAATTCTTCTAGAATACCAAGTATTAAAGACTTAAGAGTTATTGCATTGGCGACATAATGAAAAAGTACTTAAAGGTTGAAGGAAATTTAGGGTTAGTTAGAGATCCAGTGAGTGGCGCTATTTTAAATATAAATAATAATGAAATAGCGCGAGCAAAAGAAATAAAAAAAAATAAACAACAAGAGCAGGAAAAAACAAACTTGCTTGCTTCAGAAGTAGAAGATTTAAAAAATGATGTTAGTGAAATTAAAAATCTTCTTAAAAGGTTAATAGAGGTTAATAATGGCAATAACGCTAGTTAATTTAACAGATCAGCTTACTACATTCGTTGATAAGACAAATATCATTTCACGCGATGTAGGAGATATTGCGCTATTATCTTCGGGTGATAGTAATACTGTAGACGGATTAAATACAAATCATGATAGACTAGATAGTTTAGATAGTGATGTTGCTGTATTAACTGATAGAGTTGATAGCAATGAAACTTCCTTATTCTTACTTGATAGTGATTTTCGTGATCATGTAGATAGTGTCAATTCTCTTATTGATAGTGTGAATGGTATACTGACATCAAATATCGATAGTGTTAATACATCTCTTATCGCACTTACAACTGGTCTAGATAGTGATATTGGACTACTTGAAAGTGATCTTGGTGATATTACAAACTTTACAACAAAGAATGCTGGGACAGGCGTTACTAACGTATCACAGGCAGTAGGCACACTATTTGACTTAGTAACTCTTTTAGATTCAAACTTAGGCTCTACTTCTGGATCGATTGAAGCCGTTGCTAGATCATCTATTAGCGCCGGCGAATCTGCTACTGGATTTGGTGCGCTAGAGTATGATAGTGCTACCGGTATCATGACATATACAAAGGTGACTGCTACTGATATTAGAGGAAATTTTGCATCTGGCACGAATACTACATATGCAGCGAGCACTGGTAAGTTTAGTATTAGTGATGCAACAATACGTGGTAAATTTACTAGCGGAACAAATACTTCATATAATTCGACAAACGGATCATTTAGTATATCCGATTCAACAATACGTGGTAAATTTACTGGCGGTTCTGGTGTTGATATTAGCGCAAGTGGAGAAATTACTGCAGACTTGGGTGAAGTAGATTCAAGTAATGCAATTGATTCATCATCGTATATGATGTTTGTTGATAGCGCATCTGCTACGAAAAAACAACCTCTCCAAACAATTAAGCTTAGCGTATTTGATAATGATCTAGTACCAAGTATTACTGAAGGTAAAGGTGTTGATATTGACAGTAACTTTAAAATTAGTGCAGATTTTAATACATTAGATGCTGCACCAGTTGGTCTTGTAAGTTTTGCTGGTGTTGATAGTGCTGGTGCCAGTAAAAAAATATCAGCTGGAAGTATTAAATTATCAAACTTTAATAATGACCTAAATATTCTTGCTAGTATTAATATTACAAATAGTGGCGGCATTTCTGGCACTGGATCTGGTGATAGCTTTAATTTAGGAGTAATCACCGATGGATTTACAACTACTATCGATAATGACAGCAAAGTCATAGTTAAAAATGGTGGTATCGATAGTGCTCAACTAGCTAGCGGAGCCGTTAATAAGAATAAGCTATATAATAGTGTTGAATTTAAAGTGTTGAATTCAAGTGGAACAGCTATTGTAACTCTATACGGTGCTGGTGGTTAATATTAAAAGGATATATAATGGCATTTAGAAGACCTTTATTTATTGATGAGGCGACTGGTTTTATGCGTCAACTAAGTGATATTGAGTTACATCAATTTGCTCAATCGAGTGCATTAGAATGGATGCAACAAACGAGTTTTCCAGTGAGATTATCTCCTGTTGCCGGTTTTACCGGAAACTTAGGTGCTATGGGTGATACTAGATTACGATCAGGTGCGGCTTTAGATAATAGTGACACCGATTTTCCGACTGAGTCACAAACTGATGAGCCATATCTTGATTCAACAATACTATATTCAATACAAGAAGATGTAGATACGGTATTGCCTCCATCAGATCCAACCAACTTATTATATTTTGCGTACTTAAATTCTAATGATGATGTACAAGCAATGAGCTTACAAGATATGATTGATACCTTTTGCGTTGTTTCAAGATATGGTAAAGGCGATGTAATTGGAGAAATTATTGATAAAAGACCTCATAGAATATTTGCTCCTCCTCCAACATCAGTAATCCCATGGACAAATTTAGGTGTAGTGTTTGAAGATACTAATTATGATCCAACCGGCGAAACTGTTCCTGCAGCGGGGTCATCTCGTTCGAATCCAATAACAGTTGCAACATATAATCTTTATCGATTTAAAGAGCCAACTACAGTCTCTAGAAACATTTTTCCGGCCGGGATTACAGCATCTGGTCAAGTTGAGCCTAGAAATCAAGGATATATATCTGCGGTTATGAATTCGGTATTAAATTATGCGATAGTAAATGTTGTTGGATCTAAGATTAGATATAATATTAATGGAGGTGGAGATGCAGGTGGATTTGCGCCATTAAATGACACAATATTAAATGGAACTGGCAATTTCCAAACTCAACTGCAAGATCCAGATGATGCAGACCCAAATGACTATGTTGCAGTAGAATTCCCAAATGGAACACAGTCAATTAGTAATACATATCAAGTAAAATGTGAGAGATTATGATAGAATTTATAGACGGAAAATTTGTACATGCCAGATATGCCTCTGGCAGAAAGGATATGATTGTTGCAACATATCAGGATAATGAAGGACAAAATTATCCTATTACAATTCGAACGGATTTAGAAGATGAATACTATTTGCGTCTTTTAGATACATATTCAATTGATGAAATTTCGAGAATGACTACGCAATTTCTGGAAGGGCAAAGACAAGCATTTGAAGCAATGGTTTTAAGATTAGGCCAAGACTTTGGTCTATTGTATGATCCTAATGTAATTGCTGAAGAACGCGGTGATACAAATGTAACTTCAATTGAACAAATATTTGAACCAGGAAATGATACAAAAGATCAGGACTTTTTATTTAATCTAAAGCTGCGCATTTTTGATATGGAAGAGGTGGAAAACTCTGATAATGCAGAACTTAAAAAATCGCTAAGAGAAGCTCAATCACCATTAGAATCATTGTACATTGCAGGTAAGTTTTTATACGAGTGATATTTTTTCCATTTATGTGGATGATTATCCATATTCGTGAAATGTACAAATTTTATATCAGGATGAAAATCTGACATAAACATATAATCGTTTCCAGTTATTTCTTTATACATTCTATTTAAAACACCAATTATTTGCATTTGATCTTTTCTCGCGTCCATTCTACAAAACCACGAATCTGGTAAAGTAATTACGTTTAAACGCTCGCGAGCCAATTCTTCTACAAAGTTTTGTTCACCGTTAATTGGTCCAGTTGTTACGCCATCTGCAATATATTTAGATTGCCAATATCCAGGATTTTCCATAAACTTATCATATATGTATTGGCAATCGGTTGGATAATACTTATAGAATCCGCCATTGATTTTCCATATGCTATCTTTTGGTAAACCTCTCCACCAATTTGGAGCAGCTAAGAATTCTCCTTTTTGTATTGGATATTCAAAGATTTTTTTATAATCATTAAGTAACAAAATATCAATATCGATAACACAAATAGGTTCATCTAACTTACTGTCCATTGCATACATTTTATTCCATTGTAATTTGATTCTTCGATCTTTTTCTTCTCGTATCCATCGAATTTCATATGGAAGCATTTTTTCTAAATATTGTTCGTATTCAATTCCATAACGATCACCTATTCTAACTGCATATATTATCATTTATAAATGGATCCTTAAAAACATTTTTACCAACAATTATGGTGTTATCTAATTTGTAATATCGCAAAAGACTATTATGAATATCTTCTATTGGCATTTTATGTAGTAAAAACATGTATGAAAAAATATTTGAAAATGCGATAAAATTAGTTTTAGTTTCATCAATTTGTAGTATGTCATTCACAACGTCACACTCAACAAATTCAACATTATTTGCATTTTTCATAATGTCAATCCATTTTTCATCAGAAAATATTTCCAAATTTTCTTTTACAACACTTTCTCTATAATCAACATTATCAATATAACAATCATATTTTTGACCAATGTAATTACTCACCTTTGCAATATCTTGAGGGGTATTGACGCTTTGATAAAGTAATTGCTTCCATTTAAGAGATATTGAATTATAATCATATATTACCAATTTAGTATTTTCATGACCAAATTTATAGAATAAAAATTCAGACATTTCACCTGAAGCTGGGGAATAAATTACATCATACTTACGATCTGGAAGCTTATCATACTTTTTTAGTTTTTCATTATTTTTTACGTATACAATATTCTCTTTACGATTACGCTCTAAAAGAAGCATGTCAGAAATTTCTTCTCTTTCCGGATAAGTAAAAAACTTACATGTTCTTTCTAAATCAAAGTTTAATATTTTTTGACCATCTTCTAAAACTTTAGTAATATATTCTCCCATATGCCATTTCTTTACTTCACTCCACTTTTCAGATGGCTTAATCCAAAACGGAGTATAATCATCATGCACATTTCCTTCTGATCTTTGTGGTAACATCACTGGTCCACTGTATGCGCTTGTTACTTTTGGCTTACCTATTTTACGCCAATGTTCCAAATTCATAAACATGCATTGTAAATGCAGTCTTCCATATTTCTTACTTGGATGAAATAATAAGTGTCCTCTGCACACTATATTTGAGTTACAAAATTTATCGAAATAATCGCCGATTGTTTCCGGTGAGTTTTGTTGATATGATTGATAGAATGTGCCAGTATAAGAAATCATAGCATAGTCATAATCATTTGCTTTATTTAAAGCTTCATCTAAATCGCGAGTAAAAATTACATTGCAATCAACTGATCCTCTATTATTCCACCCAATACCAGTAAACCATGTCAATGTTGTAAGATAGCGATGAAATTCATTCCATTCTAAGTTATGATATAAAACAATAATATGAACGCGCTTCGAAGACTTATGCGTGTTGTGATTTGAATTGCTAATAATATAATCAGCTAATTCCTCAAAAGACTGCGTTGGGATATTCTTTCTTAACTGATTCAATGAATAATCTTTTACGGTCATTATTTGTTCCACCGTGAATAATAAAATGAAAGCGAGGATGCTTCGAAAAATTAGCAGCTTCATGAAATATGCCATTGTTAAACCAATACACTTCTCTGGGTTTAAATGGTACTTCTTCAAGCGTATCAGCATTACGCAAATAGCAATTATCTGGTTGAGTAATACAAATATTTATTGCCCTTGTTACATTGTTGGCAAGTGGCTGTCCTGGTTTCCACTTATGTGTATCTGTATGTTTTCGAATAAAGCCACCAGACTCAAGCAACATGAATCTACATCGGCCATACATATCATTATTTGGAAATATATTTTTTAACCAATTTGTCATTGCTGGCGCCTTATCACAAAGGGACGTCCACTTATAGTTAGATTTATCCGGATTATATCCGGTGACATTCCACTCATCGCCATGTAACGTGGCAGATGACCAACCTTTGCCATCATTTGTGCGGTGAGGAGTGAATAGACCTAATTTGTATATTTCAAGTACTTCTTCATTTACTTCTTCGGGTATTAGGATATTTGCTTTAAGATAATCTAAGTTATGATTAGAGCACCACTCTACAGCCTTGGCATATTCATTTCCAATATTCATGAATCCATCCATCTAACTCGTGAGGTTTAGCGCCTTCATTAAATATACAAACTTCATAGTCATCCCTATATTTTTGAGATGACATGTCTTTTAAAAAACGCGATCCCATGTGATACGAATAAGCAATTCCTGTTTGAAAAGTATCAACATCTACTGGTTCATGATATAAAAATCGATCTAATGCATCGTATTTAAATAACATTTGATCTCGTTTCCTATTATAATAATCATAGATAATACTCCCTTGATTACTACTCCACTTCATAATAGATGAATTATACATTGTTGCCGTTTTTTGATATCCTTCTTTCCATGCTGAATATAACACAGTTGGAACACGAGTTTGAGTCGATAATAATCTATATGGCGTTTTAAGTAATATGATATCCAAATCAAAGAAAATGTTTGTGCCACTCGTAAAACGATTGAATAATTCTAGCTTTCTCCATAATCCATTTTCAGCAAATGTGTCGATTACATGAAATTTAAATGGTATATGAATATTATTTTTACACATACTTTCAAGTATATTCACATAATCATATGAATATTTATTGCCCCAATATGCACATATAATATTTAGCATTTACCTATAACCATATATCTTTCATACTTATCCATTTCAAGCGTACCAGAATATAAGATAGTTTTTAATTTAGTCGATTCAATAAATTCTTCTAAACTATTTTTACAATTAATATGGCCTTCAATACCATGATAATTGTTAGATTGAAGAGCATACACCGTGTTTGATTGTGAATAATCTAAATCTTTCATATGCTCACATGACGTATTGATTACAGTGTCATATGCAGACCAACGCATCAATGTAGCGTCACCACAAACATAAGTGCCTTTATTACCAATCACTTTACTAAATGCTTTGGCAAGTCTTAATACTTCTGGGTCTTTATCTACACAATATATTTCAAAATCTTTTAGTAAATAAGTGAGTACAGTACAATACCAAGAACCTAAAATCATAATCTTTTTAGGACTATAAATATTAAGTAACTCGTTAACGAGCCACATCTTACACTGAATTTGATTTTTAGAAAATGATTGCGCAAAATCAGCGTATTCGGTTTCTTTTAAAAGTTTTGATATTGAATAAAGGAATTGCATTTCCATGGTATATTGTCTAGAACCTTACATGACATTTGATCAGCGCGTATTTGGTAATTATGCCGTTTGTTGTAGATCATATCCACTTCCATATACAATTCAAGAGAAAACTATTGAAGAACATTTTAATTCTGATGAAATGGTTAATCTAAGAAATGAATTTGAAACAAACGCTATAGGTCCTTACACGCAAAAGTATTGTGAAAAATGCTTGAATCATGAAACGGCAGGAATACAATCAAGACGACAGTTTAGGCATGAACAATTTGCAAGTACTACTCCGGCCTTCCAAGATCAAGTAAAAAATATTATATCACAGTCTAAGCAAAAAGTACACCTTAAATTACAAGATATGCGCTTTTATTCTATAGAGTTTAAAATGTTTGGCAATTTATGTAATTTAAAGTGTATGATGTGCCATCCTCATCAATCTTCTTCCTTAGCAGTTGACTGGAAAAAGAATGGTAAATGGGATGGGCCGACTCATATTAACAGTTATATGTATATTGATTCTACAGAGTTTTATCGTGAAATGGATATAATGTTATCAAACACTAATCAGATAAAATTCACTGGAGGCGAGCCTCTTATGAATATGGATATATTAGATTTGATATATTATGCCAAAGATAATAATTATGCAAAAGATTTAGAACTCATTATTATAACAAATGGAACAAAAGCTCCATCTAAATTCTTAGAAGTAATTCAGCATTTTAAAAGTGTTACGATTAATATATCATGCGATGGTGTATTTGATGTAAATGAATATCAACGAGTTGGATCTAGCTTCAGTGTAATAGATAAAAATATAGATTTATTTAAGCAATATCCTAACGTTAAAGTTCAGTTAACCTCGGCAATCACTGCAATAAACGTTGGATCAATTGACCAAATTATAGATTATGCTAATTATAAAAAAATGCATGCAGATGTTACATCGATTGTATTAAAGCCAAAGTGGATTTCTGTATATGTGCTACCTAAGCATATTCGGCAACATTACATTAATAAATTGAAATATAAAAACGATCAAGTAATTTCTGCTTTATCATATGATAACGAAGAATATATGAAACTATTTCCTGAATTTATTCAACAACTTCGTGCAAAAGATAGAAGAGATAATACCGATTTTTTACAAATCATACCGGAATTAAAAGATGAATTACGAAAGACTATTGACATACGGACAATTTATTCCACTGACTCTGATTTGCGATCCTATAAAAATATTGACTCAGATATCGACATTTAAATGGCATCAATATAATAAATCAAAACCAAATAATCCGAGATACGGATTGTCAGTTACATCTATGGACGGCAAGTTAGATGGAAAAGACTTAGACTCGCTGTATGAACTTAGCATGCGCGAAGGCCTGTTAATTGATGAGTTAGACTTTCGTACTCCGACAGATGTATATTATAGTTCAAGCGAAGTAAACAAACTATGTCAGCCATTAATGAAGTGGTTAGGCCGTACGCACTTTTTAAATATGAAAAAAGGTAGTTACTTTCCACCACATCGAGATGATCGTAGTCCAGATGGTCAAGTAGCAATGAGAGTGATAATACCATTATCAAAGTGTAACCCACCGGACAATTACTTTATGCTTGATGGTAAACCATTACATTTTGAACACGGCCGAGCTTATTTCATTAATACTAATTTAACGCACTCGGTGTTTTCTTTTGATGATAACTGTGTTATGATGGTTATGAATGTGGAGTGTTGCAACGAGTCCATGAAAGAACTTATTGGCATGTTTTATAACTTGTGAACTTTTTTCCAGCCGTATATTCTAAAACCGCTTTTAGAATAATCGTGTAAATCATCTAAACCATTAGCTACAAAGTTTATATGTCTTCTAACTATATTATTCTTCCCGCGGGCTTGCGCATGGTGCCACGCGTTCGGAAGGTTAGGCCAAAATATTGCAATATTATTTGAGTATGGTAAAACTTTGGTTTGAGTTTGTACGCCATTTTCATCGTATGACTCTAATACAAAGTTCGAATGTTCATCATGATCATCCGGATGTTTAAAGTAAATCATACCTGTATATATTTTTTTAGGCCCATCAATATGGGTATCTTTAAGTCGTTCGCCTAATATATCATCTTGTATTGGACTATAACCACCATAGCTAAATTCGTATTTTTCAAATGTTTTAAAATATTCTTCAGGCTTATTATATGTTTCAAGTAATTTCGGAAGAAGGTGAAATTCTAATAAATCTTTTAATTCTTTTGATTGATCACAGGCCGATATAACATCAATTACTTCGCTTGGAAAATCATTACAATCTAATAACTGCTGATAATTTAATTCTTCTCTTACAGTATTTCGAAAACCATCACTTGCGTCTCTTAAATAATTAACTAAAGATTTATTATGCGTTAATACGTCAACAGCTGCCTTATCTCGAATAAAATTTTCGATTATAATATGCGGCCATGGGTTTTCAAAATATATTGCATTTGATAAATTAATCATATAAAATCTCCAAGATTAACTATATCTTTATTTATAAGTATTGACCGACCTTTTGGATGCCAAGCCGAGGCTTGTTTAAAATCTTTTGTAAATACTGTATGTGGCGTTTCAACTAAACCAGCAATATGAGTATTTGAACCTGGATAGCCATAGTGATGAATTGCATATTTTAAAAGGTGGTGCACCTTTTTAATTGGCATAGTATAATCTAAATAAACAACGTCTATGCCTGGCGGGACTTCAATGTCGACCTTTCTCCACTCCTCCCAATCATAACACCGTTCTGCAAATGCAGGTTCAATTTTTTGAACTGTGATATAGTCGCCGTTGCCAATCCATCTATCTTTAAACTTCCATACCGGAAGTGAACCAGAAAATTTATTAACATCCACCTTTTCCGCGTTACCATTAAAATGAATTTTTAGATTATCACCTTCCATTGCATTGTTTAAATATAAAAGGCGTTCAATCACTGATTCGGCGTCTGCGTCTTTATATTTTTCGTAAAGCTTTTCTTTACCATCGTAATGAATCGATTTATATCCATTCATATACGCATACGATAAAGACCAAACCATGTCACCATAGCCTGGTTTAAATATAGTTTGAAATCCGGTATTTGATATATTCATTTAAATCTATCACTCATTTTTTGTGTCATTTCTACTTTACCATTTTTTTCGACGTCAAATAAAAATGAGACTCTTGCCCTTGTCCCTCGGTTCCATGCCGAATGCTCCTTTGCATCATTAAATGGAATCAATGTTTTTTCAATATATTCGTATTCACTATTACCAACTTTTAAGTATGAATCCTCTGATCCGTATAATGTCATATGATATCTAGTAACTTTTTGCGCATATCCTTCATATCCTTTATGAGGATATATCTCTGCACCAGGATTTAAGATTGAAAACCCTGCAATAACGATGTCGTCGGGTAATTCCAAATCATACCGAGATTCGTAATTAAATCTAATAGGAATAAAATTCCATTCACCTTCATAATGCCATGTTTCTACCCAACTAGTAGCATTATCTTTTATTGAATCATAGTATGATTTGATTTCATCAAATCGATCAAGAATATTTTTAGGAGTTGTGGTTACCATACTGCTTTATAAATTCAGTTTTATTTACTTTCCATAAATGCTGATTGCTTTTTCTATAAACAATTGGTTTTACATATTTTAAAATTTTCATATTTTCCATCATTGGAGCCCATATTTTATGGACTAACCGTTGGCCGCCTTTATTGCTATCGGATGTTGTTATATACATCGGATTATCTTTACAATATTTTACACATGTTGTCATTAAATTAATAACAGGATGATATTTTTTAACATAAGTTAGTGTTGGAATAAAAGATTCTTCATAAAAACTTGGTACAATGCACATGCGCGACAGTATTCTATAACCATCTTCAAATTTGTGTGCAATGCACATGCCTTTAACTAAACCGTTTTTCAGTAATACAAACACTTGGCTATGTAAACGATTATAAGAATTATTATCGTTATAGTTCAATTGATTTGCTTCTTGAAAAAAGTCAGTCAAATCAATGTCAGGTGAAAGTGGCTTAACTTGTATAAATGTTTTCATGCCCAAAAGCAACTCGATGTAATAATCTATTTTCCATATTTTCAAATGGCCAACGTTTATGTAATGTTAACCATTGCTCTGAAATTACAATATCCCCATTTTGCCAATCATGATGATAAATATATTTTTCTTGTAAGCAGTGCTCCCATAGCATTTTAGTCATTAATTTAAATTCTAATTTACTTTTACCTACAAATTCAAATAGTTGAAAATATGGAAACATGAGACCAGTTAATCCTTCTGGATTAGTATGAAGCAATTTTACTTTATTTTTGGTATTTATATGATCATGAAAATATGGTGATGTTGAATATCTGCCGGTAGAATATCCACAATACATTTCTATATCTTGAACATATTCTTTTAAATCTGTAGGTAAATCATTATATGCAGCAACCATGTTTAGCCATGATGTTCGTGAACCAACCGCTCCTTCTAATGCATAAATCCAAATAATTGATTTACGATCCGGATTGGATGGCTGATTAGCGTGCCAGTCTAAAGCGGTTTTATGTCCAAAGAGACCTTCATTGCCTTTTTCATCTTTTTTACCAGTTACTCTTAAAATACCATCTATTACAGAGATATCTTTAGCTCTGTTAAAAGTTGGCATAACTTCACCAGCTATTGTACAAATGCGTAGTTCGTTTTCAACAGACACCCTTTGATTTTTAAAAACAACTACTAAATTTGATACTACCTGTTTAAACATTGCTTTTAGTTCATCATCTGACATTTTATTAATATCATTATCATAAATAATTGGTTTCATAATCATCTCACTTAAATTACACTATTCTATATATTCAAACTATTATAAATAATCTACGGCAGGGGCTCGTTGGCGGGTCCGACAAAGAAATCAGGAGAGTATTTCATGGCCGCGTATGAAGAATTTACAATTGATCAAGGCGCAGATGTAGCGATCGAACTACGTCTCGAAAACGCCGATGGATCCAAAAAAGATTTAAGTGATTATACTGTATCAGCCAAGTTGAAAAAAACTTATAAAAGTGCTGATGCGATTGAATTCACTAGTATCATTCCCGATCCAGCAACTGAAGGCGTTGTAACCATTGCATTAACCAATCAGCAAACTGATTCGCTCAAGCCAGGGCGATACGTTTATGATGTGGAAATTTCATTCGTGGACCCGAGTACTGATAACAATATTGTTGAACGGATACTTGAAGGAAGAATTCAAATTTCTCCTTCAGTGACACGATAATAAGAAAAAAAGTCAGATGAAATTAAAGCAAAATAATACGATTGTTCGTAGTGTCAAGCTTGGCACACCTATACAAAACGTTAGAAAAACGATTACGCTAGATTCTGCAGCTGCAATTGCTGCGATCGAAAGCTTAATCGATTCTAACCGTATTCGCGACCTTGTTGATTCTGCATACGTTCAATCAAGACAAAATTATTTAGACTCAAATACAATATCTGCATTCATTGACTCAGCATATATTCAAGTTAGAGATCGTCTCAGAGACTCACTTGAATTTCTAGATTCTGCTGAAGTTATTCAATTAATTGATTCTGCATACGTCCAGGCAAGGCAAGACAACCCATTTACACAATTACGCGAAAGTAATGGCAATATCGTATTAAGTGGAGGATTTCTCCCAGATAGCGCTAATGTTTCTTTGGGTTCGCCAACACAACCATTTGCCGAATTGCACTTATCGAGTGGTTCAGTATATCTTGGCAAAAATAAGTTAAGCGTTGATAGCGATAATGATTTTAAAATCGAAACGCAGTCCGGTGATATTGCAAATATTATAGTTGACCACGTTCACTTTGGATTGCAAAAGAACGATTTAAGATTAGATAGTAACGG